>Ga0210403_10001405_pt1 | contig 22853 bp, 30 predicted proteins | sample IncBWC19MmetaG_FD_150863 | JGI IMG/M metagenome (GOLD analysis project Ga0210403, IMG submission 150863) | Forest soil microbial communities from Barre Woods Harvard Forest LTER site, Petersham, Massachusetts, United States - Inc-BW-C-19-M | ecosystem: Environmental > Terrestrial > Soil >... | reverse complement strand
GTCGAGGCCGCCGGCCGACAGTGGGTAGCTTCGCCCGTGGAAGGTCAGCACGCCGCCGCCGCCGGAACCGCCGATGATCCAGCCGGCCTTGTAGATCGTCAGTGACACAAAACCTTCGTCGGCACGGGCGGCGGAGGACAGCGTGGCGCCGGCGAAGGCCGTCAGCGCGACCAGCGCGGTGCGAATGGCGGATGACATCTTCATTGCTAGAATTCCCCGGGAGGTTGAGAGGCAGGTGTGGCGACGCGGATTGAGTCGCGCTTTTGTGAGTGTACCCGATGGGCGGGATCGGCAAAGCGTAATCCGCTTTTCCGCCCCTCGCCTATGCGCGCCTCCCGGCTTGCGATAGCCTTCCTTCAACCTCGGGGGTTCCCGGATGCTGACGCTTTACTCCTACCCCACGCTGTTCGGCGTCGCCGACAACAACGGCTATGGCCTGAAAGTATTCGCATTCCTGCGGCTTGCGGGGGTGCCGTTCCGGCACGAACATATTTTCGACGCCTCGAAGGCGCCGCGCGGCCAATTGCCCTATATCGTCGATGGCGACGACACGGTCGGCGACAGCGAGACCATCCTGCAGTTCGTCACCCGAAAATACGCGCTGACGATCGATGCGGCGCTGACTGCTTCGCAGCGGACCACCAGCCTGCTGATCACGCGCATGCTCGACGACCTCTATTGGGTGATGTCGTATTCGCGCTGGAAGGACGAGCGTTACTGGCCCACGTTCCGCGATGCGCTGCTGCGCGGGCACCCCCGCCTGACCGCAGAGGGCCTTGCCAAGGCGCAGGCGTTCAACTTCCAGCGTTACCATTACCAGGGTATCGGCCGCTACGATCCCGATGCCGCGATGGCGCGCGGGCTCGCCGATCTCGGTGCACTCGCCGATCTCGTCCCCGCGCAGAGCTATGTGCATGGCGCGAAGCCGACCGCCATCGATGCCGGCATCTACGGTTTCATCGCCAACATCTATTTCTACGATATTGATACACCGCTCAGGCAATTCGTGGTTGCGCACGAAAATCTCGTCCGGCACTGCCGCGCCATTCATGAGAGCGTCAGCAGGCCGACATAAGGCGAAAAGCAGGGCGAATGAACACCGCATCGTCGGCCATCCCTGTCGGATCGCCCGAACCGTCCCGCCTCGTTTGAACCTCGTTCCCGCTCGCGGCACTAACGCTTTGCCGGATACCCCAAGCCCGGCACGACGTCTCCTCAAAACCCTCTTGCGGAGACGATCGGATATTTTTCAACAGGAGCCATTCATACCATGCGTCGAATTTCCATCCTTTGTGCCGCGGCCGGCCTCGGCCTTGCCGCGCTGGCCGCAACCAGCCCGGCTGAGGCCGCGTTTCATCTGATCCGCTGGGGCGGCAACGGCTATTGCCAGGTCTGGGACCAGAACGTGCCGACCAAACCGTTCCCGTCGGATTACAAGACCGTCAGCGCGCCGGTGCCGACGCTGGTCGAGGCGCTCGCCGTCAAGGAAGGCCTGCTGCGCAAGGGCAAGTGCGCGTTCTAGAATACCGTTCGATCGGCGGATGAGGTGGGCACGTGCGCATCTAGCGCCGTGCCCACCGTTCTTTTACCAACTGGCAGGGCCCCGCCATGAATTTCGCCGCGACAGACCTCGCCGCTATCGTTTCGATCGGCCTGCTCTGCGGCTTTGCCGCGCCGTCGCGGGCGGAAAGCCCGGCAGCGCCAGCGTCGCTCACGGTGATCTCGCCGGTGTTCGGGCAATTGGTGCGGTTCTCCATGCCGGCGAACTTCACGGCTGTTTCCGAGAGCACCAAGGATAATTTCTACATCCGCGAAGCGGTGCTGAAGGGCGAAACGGCCAAGCAATGGTCGCAGATGATCACGATCACCGGCGCCAGGGAGCAGGCGCAAGCGGACAATTTCTCGCCGCAGGGCCTCGCGGGCGTGATCGCGGGCGGTTTCAAGCGGGCCTGTCCGGACAGTTTTGTCGCCCAGGGCCTTGGCGTGACCAAGTTCGGCGAGCACGAGGCCTACGCTGCGGTAGCAAGCTGCGGCAAGGCCGGCACGGACGGGCACAGCGAGACCGCGCTGATCGTCGCGGTGAAAGGAAGTTCCGATGCCTATACGATCCAGTGGGCGGAGCGCACCGCGCCGGCGTCATCGGGTCGTGACATCGACGAGGCAAAATGGCAGGGGCGATTGCAGGAACTGATGCCGATCCGGCTTTGCCGGATCGTGCCGGGCGAAGCCGCGCCCTATCCGAGTTGCCTGCAGCAGAAGTAAGGCGCCGGCCGCTTCATCGACAATTGGGAGACGCCAATGATCGACGAGCTCACCACGCCCGACATCACGTTCCTGGGCGAGCAGGACGGGCCGGCCGAGCGGCGCCTGAAGGAGGCGCTCGGCGTCGTGCTCGGTCTCGATCGCACCGTGATCAGGGCTTACCTCGCCCGCGTTCTCTATGACGGCAGGACCTCCGGCGTGATGCTGGCGCTCTTGACGCACGACGGGGAAGACAGCGAGAAACTGGTGGCGCAGGCCGGCAAGACCTTTGCGGCGCTGTTCAACACAAGGGCAAATCTCGACATCATCTTTCTCAGCGACCAGAAGGACGCCGAGATCAGGAAAGTGTGCCCGCCGTTTTATGCGCGAAGGGCGTAGCGGGCCTCACGCCCTCAAGGGACATTGAACCGCTTCTTGCCCGACGCGCCGATCACCTCGATGCCCTTGGTGCCGAGCAGATGCGTGATATCGAGTGGGACGTGATAGGGCGCCGTTTGAGGCAGCCCGGTGGCGTCCGGGCGGGCGACCACCTCGATGCCCCAATATTCCGGCTGCCTGATATAGATCAGCGGATGCAACTCCACCTTCATCGTCAGCCAGGGCTTGATCCCCGCGACGATCAGGAAAAACGTTTTCGGGATAAAACCCGGAACCACATCCGCCTTCTCGAAATCGATCAGACGGCAGGTCGAGCATTGCGGCAATGACTCGAACGCCTTCAAATGCATCTCTTCCATGGCAATGCTCTTTTTGCAAAAGCCCAGGTTGTAAAAGCCGAAGTTGCAAAGACCCAAGTCGCAAAGGCGCAAGGCGGCGACGATCCATGCACTTCATCTTAATGCAATCTAAAATTGTTAACAAGCGATCACGCCCCTCGGTCCGCCAGCGTGCATTTCGCGCAAATCAGTGGCGCCCCGCGCAATTGCTGCCCGGATTACCTCTGCCTGATCAGCGCATCCCGGGCCGCGGAGATTTCCTGAAATTCCCGCGCGCTGCCGCCGGCGTCCGGGTGCGCGCGCTTGGCCAGGTGCTTGTAGGCCCGGTGGATCTCGGCTCGCGAGAGGCTGCAGCCGAACGGCAGCCCAAGCATCCGCCGATAGCCCTCCTCCGGCGTCAGCGCCTTCGCGCTGGTCTGACGCTTGCCGAACTGCGGCGTGGTCAGCGCGTGCAAGGCTTCGCGAAGAACGCCGAGGCGACGCCGCGCGGCATCCTGGATGGTCTGATCGGTTTTTTGAACCGAAGCGGTGCGCAGGATCGGCAACGCCTGCGTGGCCGCCTGCCGCAGCGTCGTCTCCTCGCTGAACCGCACCATATCGTCCGCAAGGCATGCCGCCTCGTGATAGTCGGGCGCGGCCGCCGACCAGATGCCTTCGATATCGAGTTTCCATTCCGCGAGCCGTCTGTCCATGGCCCACGTCAATACAACGGGCCGGTAAAGCTTTCCGTTTCCGCCCCTGTCATTTTGAACTAATTTGCATTGAAAGACCAAGACCAGGAAGCAGAGGAAACCCCATGGCGCTTCTCCAGAACCACATCGCGGCCGTCACCGGCGCCGGCTCCGGCATCGGCCGGGCCATCGCGCTCGGCTATGCGCGCGAGGGCGCGCAAGTTGTGCTGCTCGACATCAACGAGAAGGCCGCGGCGGAGGCGGCGCGTGAAATCCGCGACGGCGGCGGCAAGGCGGAGAATTTTGCCCTCGACGTGACCAGCCGCGACGACTGCAACGCGGTGGCAACGCAGGTCGCCGACAAGGTCGGGCAGGTCTCGATCCTGGTCAACAATGCCGGCATCGCCCGCCGCAACGGCATGCTGGGGGCCGCCGAGGCCGTGATCAGGGATTGGGAAGACATCATCGCCATCAACCTCTCCGGCGTCTTCAATGTCACGCATGCGTTTCTCGGCGCCTTGCGCGCCGCCAAAGGGCGCATCGTCAATATCGGCTCGATCCAGTCCTTCATGCATTTGCGCACGCCGAGTTCGCCGGCCTACACCGCCTCGAAACACGGCGTGCTCGGCTTCACCAAGGCGCTCGCCGCCGAACTCGGCAAGGACGGCGTGCGCGTCAACGCGATCGGCCCCGGGTTCATCGAAACGCCGCTGAACGAAAAGGTGCGCGCCAGCGATCCCTCTCTGGTGAAGATCTTCATCGACCACACCCCGCTCGGCCGCGCCGGCAAGCCGGAAGACATCGTGGGGCCGGCGATTTTCCTCGCGTCCGATTTGGCGGCCTACGTCACCGGATCGATCGTCATGGCCGACGGCGGGTATCGAACGATTTGAGTGCCGCAAACCTGGACTTTCGCACGCGGCGCCCCGGGTTCCCCCTGAAACTGTGCACTTCCGCCCTCGCGTTAGGGATTTGTTAACCGACTCCGCCCAGGGTCTCCCACGTTGGGGGTAGTTGGTTTCTCGATGTTTCCGCTTCGGGATCGAGCGGGCGTTGATCGGGAGGTGTCCATGACCCATGAGTTGGCCGTGCCCGCGCCGGAAACGCCGGTGCCTTCGCTGGCCCCGAATGAAATCGTGCCGCTGCTGATCGGATCGACCGTCGAGGAGATCGAACGGGAGCTCGTGCTGCATACCCTTCGCCGCTGCGACGGCAACCGCACCCGCGCCGCGCGCGTGCTCGGATTATCCGTGCGCACGATGCGCAACAAGATCCGGCAATATGTGGCCGACGGACGAGACGTGCCCATGCATCACGACTAGCGCCGGCGCCCTCGGCAAACGGAGTTTGATGGTCCGGCCGCGCTTCTGCCCGGCATCTTCGCTCGGTTGAAGGGCCTGCGGTTCGATCGGCGCGAGCCGGTGCGGATCGGCGGCTGCGCGTTTCGCGGGCTGCTGAATCTGCCTGTGACGTGAGAGGCCCCAATAGAGCTCGAAGATACGCCGAGCACGCTATGGAACGAGCGCGAGCAGCTTGGTAATCTGGGTAATCAGTTGACCCGCCGCAGTCAGCGCCGCATTGATTTTCTTTATGTCGGCAATGGCGGCATCAATCTTGTTGGTTTGCGCACTCACCTTCTTGGCTAGCGACGCAAACTCGGCATCGGAGCGGGCAATTACAATGTTGTTTGCCTCCGCGGAGTGAGGCTCGAGCGCGTCCAGCTTTCCGCGAATATCGCTTATGATGGCGTCGCCCGCATTCTCGTCTTTCGCCTTCTGTAGCAACGCGGTCAATTTCAAATTCGTCACGACAATAAAGGTCGCGCATTTGAAGGACATTGGCATCATCGTTATCCTGCTTTGGAAACAGAGAGATTCTTCACGGCATCAAATGCAGCCTGTGCTTTTTTGGCGAAATCGATGATGTCATCGAGCGTTACCTGTGGATCCTTGACAGCAGCAGCAAGTTTTACGCTGGCTTTTGCGCAGCTCAGAGCCGCGTCATTGATATCTCCAAAGGCGGTCAACGAGTTTGCCCGAATATTCCGCATTTTCTCATACAGCGGAAGCAATACAGCGCGGTTCTGCATGATCGCGCCGGAATCTGCAGCGCGGTTGCCGGCCACATCTTTGACGGTAAAGACCCGCTCGATATCATCTATGGATTTTGTGATCTCGGTTTTCACGATTCCACCTGCAAAGGGCTTGTTCACATCGAAGTCCCTTCCAAACAGCAAGCAGATCTTTGTGACGACGGGCTCGGCGACCGGAACGACTTCCTCGAGAGCCTCTCGGCGTCGCGCGTCCAGAGCAAATTTGCCAAATGCGACAACAATCGCGCCTACGCCGGCGACATCGCTGCCTGTTATCCCGGCGTCGGCGAGCAGAGAGGCCGGCAATCCTTTAACAGCGGTAGTAAGTGACGTCGCTGCGTCGCTAAAATCGCTCTCTTGCGTTTTCGAATCGAGGAGCGTCGAAAGGGCTGTGCCGTATGCCTGCAATGCGTCAGCAGCCGCGAGGCGGCCCTTAATTTTCTGAGTGGACAGATCGAAGCGGCGTGCGCCATACGCCTTCAATATGGCGGCCGGATCGGAGGTCGAAACCGACGCAATTTGTTTCGCAAGACGCAAGTCAACTTCGTCCCGATCCGCCTGTGCGTAAGCATCCTTGACGCCACTGGCGAGCTTGCTGGCCGATTTCCCAAACGCACCGACGGCGTCAAGCTGATCGCGTGTAACCCCGCAAGACGCGAGATTCATGCAAAACATCACCGCAAGCAATCTAAGCAGCAGCGCCGTGCGGCCGCCCAGGCGCACGGAAGTACAATGGACTTTCAACATAACGCCCCCCGACGCCCGCAATTAACTCGGAATAGATCAAGTAAACCTCGACTCCAGCACATCCTCCCATAGGTTGCAATATGTCGTCTATGCGTTCTGCAGTTTTGTGCCCCGCATTCAATCCGATAGCTCCTGGCGAAATGACGGTCCGCATCCAACGTGGCACCAACAGGCGCCTCCAAGCGACTGTACGCTAGCCGCTTGAGCGAGTGGCCAGCGCCGAGCGGCGGCTGGACATAGTCGCGGGCTGAGTAACCGGGCTTATGCGTCTGCCGCCAAGCGCAGCCTTAAGACGGCAAGGAAGCCGGCGATGATTGGTGTTGATCACGACCACCGGCCGTCACCCGCGCAATTGAAGCCGTCGTCAAACGTCTCGCGGGCATTCCTTGTAGCCGAACTTGTCGATGATCATGGCGCCGGAAATGGCGTGAAACGCCAGCGTATCCATATAATGATTATCGACGACGTATTGGCGCAAGGCCGCGTTATAGGCGTTCAGCATCCGGTTGGTGGAATTCGCATTGATATTGCGCTGGCGATCGTGGCCGGAATGAAACAACAGGGTCGCGCTGCGCTCGACGCAGACATTGCGCAGGCCGAGAAACAGCGTGCAGTTCGACTGGCAATGCCCCTTGATGCGGAACAGCTCGCCACTGGCATTGGCGCGGTCGATCTCCGGCTGGAAATCCTGGATCCACCCGCCCTTGCCGAACTTTTCGGAAGTTGCGGCAATCGCGGTGGACGAGATCATCACTAAAACAAGCCCGACAAGAAATCTCATGGTGTTTTACCCTCGTCGCTTTTCCGGTCGCGCCGGGACGCAAGAAACAATCCGACGCCGACGTCAATCAGCAAGCCCGGCACCACAGACAGGGCCGTCACGGCAAGCCCACGCGCAGGGCGCAGGCGATGCCGCCCTCGCCGTCCATGCCGCACATCGGATCGAAATGATCGTAAACCAGCATGCCGCACCAGACAGCCGCCGGGACCAGCACCGTACCCGATATGGCCGAGAGCAGCATGAGGCGTCCATTCCCCTGCGAAGGCGATGTCGCACCTGGCGGGTCGCTCATGACTACCGCTCGCCTGCTCACCCGAACCTCAGCTTCGACCGCTCCCTCGCCTTCTCAGCCTCGATGTCGCGGTCGCGCGCCGGCGCATGCGTGTGCAACGAGGTCAGGAGACGCCGGGCCGAGGCAGCAACCTCGGCGACCGCACGGTCGAAGGCTTCTGCGTTGCCCTGCGAGGGCTTGTTGAAGCCCGAGAGCTTGCGCACGAACTGCAGCGCGGAGGCGTGGATCTCATCCTCGGTCGCGGGCGGCTCGAAATTGAACAGCGTCTTGATATTCCGGCACATTGCTTTTTCTCCTTAATCGGCACGGCCCTGCTTCAAATACCTGCATCAGAGCTCATTTTGGCATAGAATAGGCATCACGTTGACCCCCGCCATCCCGGCAAAATCCAGAGAGTTCGCGCGCATGTCCCATGTCATCTACAAGATCGTCCAGCACGACGGCGGCTGGGCCTATACCGTCGATGGCGTATTTTCCGAGCCGTTTGCGACCCACGCCGCGGCGCTGGCGGCCGCCAAGCGAGCCGCCGCCGAGCAGCTCGTGCCCGGACGGACCGAGGCGATCGAGTATGAAACGCCCGACGGCAAGTGGCACACCGAAACCGCCGCGGGCGGGGACCGTCCCGACACCGATGTCGAGGACACGCCGTAAGCCGTCAGACGGCATGAAGACGGCGTTTCCGAAATACGACTACACCGTCATGGTCGATAAGCAATATCGCCTGGTCACCGAGGGCCTCAGTACGCCGCCTCGAAGCGCATCAAGCATGCAAAACTCTTTCTGATCCCGGCCCCGACCGAGACGCGAGGCCATCTCACCACCGGCCAACGCCAAATTCTATCAGCAGCCATTGCAGGAATTGCTGACGACTGCGCCGCAGCGGACGATGTGAGACCAGCTTTCGCACCGCATCAATTTCGCGAATGCGAAAGCAAAGCATATTTTTTGAGCATGCATCCGCTGCCTGGCTCAGGCTTAATTGCGTTCGATTGCTGAAAGATTCGCGGCGCGCCGCAAAGCGGTCCGCCACGATGATGCGGATGCAACGCTGTGGAGGATCGCATGCGAAGGTTCGCGCGGATCGCGCTGCTGGCGTGGTTGCCGGTGCTGGCGGGCACGGCTTTCGCCTTCGACAACGGGCAATACGAAAACGTCCCGGCCGACATCCGCGCCTGGTTCAAGGGCGTGATCGCGCCAAATGGCGTGCCCTGCTGCGACATCTCCGACGGCCATCGCACCGAATATGATTTCCGCGAGGGCGCCTATTGGGTGCCCATCGAGGGCCAATGGATGCAGGTCCCGGCGCACGCCATCATCCGCGACCGCGGCAACCCGGTGGGCGAAGCCGTGGTGTGGTATGTGCATCACCGCGGCAGCATTATCATCAGCTGTTTTGTGCCGGCGGATGCGGTGTAAGCACGTTACCGAGTCGTGACGCGGAGAGGCGCTCACGCCGGGATGACGACCGGGACGCTTGCTGATACTCTTGCGGAAACTCTGACCGGAGAGAACCCTTGACCGAACTCGCCGCCTGCGACCTCGAGAAGATCTACCAAAAGCCCTCGCCGCGCGTGCTTGCCAAGGCGCGTCCGGAAATCGACGCGCATGCGAGGAAATTCATCGCGATGTCGCCGTTCTGCGTGCTCGCAACCTCAGGCTCCGACGGCAGCGTCGACGCCTCGCCGCGCGGCGGCAACCCCGGTTTTGTCAACGTCGCCGGGCCGAACCGGCTGTTGATGCCCGACCGTTCCGGCAACAACCGGATCGACAGCTTTCGCAACATCGTCGAGGGGTCGGGCTTCGTGCAGCTGATCTTCTTCGTGCCCGGGATCGACGAAACGCTGCGCGTCGGCGGCACCGGCACACTGTCGGCGGATCCGGCGCTGCTGGCTTCGATGGAGGAGTTCGGCAAGCCGCCGCGCGCGGCGCTGAGCATCAGCGTCAGGGAAGCCTATTTCCATTGCGGCAAGGCGCTGATGCGCTCGAAACTTTGGTCAGCGAACACGCAGGTCGAACGTGCCGTGATGCCCAGCATCAGCGAAGTCATTCACGACCAGACCGGCCTCGGCGAGCCGGAGAGCCAGGCCGTGGTCGAGGCGCGCTACCGGACGCAGCTCTGAGTCGTCATGGCATTCCGCGTCATGGCCGGGCTTGACCCGGCCATCTAAGTCTTTCTTGCCGCAAAGACGTGGATGCCCGGCATCGCAGACAAGTCTACGCAGCCTGCGCAAAAGCCGACTGCTATGGTCGGGCATGACGAGCGAAGCTACGGAGACCGACTCTCCGATAGAACGCGCCGGCTAATGCTCGCTCTCGAGCCCGCCAACATGCTTCTGGGTGTAGAGATCGAGCCCGATCCGCCCGATCAGGTCGAGCTGGGTTTCGAGGAAATCGATGTGATGTTCCTCGTCCTTCATCAGGCTTTCGAACAGGTCGCGCGAGACGTAGTCCTTGACGCCGTGGCAGTAGGTCGCCGCTTCCTGATAGAGCGTGCGCGCCGCTACCTCGGAGGCCAGATCGCATTCGATGATTTCCTTGACGTTCTGGCCGATCCGCAAGGGATCGAGCACCTGCATGTTGGGAAAGCCGTCGAGGAACAGGATACGGTCGGTGAACTTGTCGGCGTGTTCCATCTCCTCGATGGATTCCTTGCGCCAGGTCTTGGCCATCTCCAGCAGGCCCCAATTGTGCAGCAGCCGGAAGTGCAGCCAATACTGGTTGATGGCGGTGAGTTCGCTGCGCAGGCCCTTGTTGAGATAGTCGATGACCTTTGGATCGCCCTGCATGATGCTCCCTCGCTGTCGTGACGTAAGTCGGGGGAACGCTAAGTCACATTACGGACAGGAGCAACCCTTTGCCGGAACGGGGCGAGGTGACATCGGCTATATCATAGGCTTTCAGGACGCGGCGAGCGAAAACTCGGCGTACTCTTCCGCTTCCGTCCGGCTGTGCGGGCATCCGGGCTGGCACGTTTTGGCGCAGGCGCCGAGCGCCTCTTCGACGATGGTCTTCACGGTGCTTGCACACCGGCCGCATTCAACGCTGCAACCGAGGCAGCCGTAAACCTGCCTGGCATTGCGCGGAAGATCCTGTGCTGAACTGACGGCACTGCGGACATCGTGGTCGCTGAGGACGTTGCAGGAACAGACAATCATGAAACCGGAAATACCCTTCGCTGGTGCTGAGCCATCAGATATTTAAGGCCGCGGCGCAAAGCAAAAGGAAAAACCGTCTTTTCAATCAATTCCAAACTGCCCGCCAAGCCACTTTGGATCGAATCTAAAATAATGCTGTTGCGTTAGATCAAAATCCCGGTCGTTTCCGGAACACCCGATCGCATCAATCGCCGCCGCCACCTCCGTCGCCCCCGCTTCCCCCGCTATCGCCGCCACCGAAATCGCTCGGGCTGCCAGAACTGTCGGTCGCCGAATGGTCGCCGCCAAACCACCTGGCAGCGGCCCAGCCGTCGCTGCCCGAAGGGCTGCCGCCGTCGGTTGGGTTGTCGCCGGCCGGCCGGCGATTGCGCCTGATTTTCCCGGCCCGCGTCAGCAGCGCGTAGCAGAGCGCCGAGGTGGCCGCGACCGCGATTCCAAGGGCCGTCATCGCGCTGGTCACGGTTTTCCCCCTCAACCGAAACCCGCAAACGGGCCTTTTGTGCACTGCAAAAAGAACCCCGCCGGGCCACATTTCGTCGCCAAATGTGGCTGCCCCGTTCATTGATCATTCAAGGGAAATATGGAACTTTCGCCGCGACGGATTTGGTTGATAAGAAAGGTAAGGCCATGAGGAAGACATTGATGGCACTCGCTGCCGTCGCCACGCTGGCGATTTCGGCCCTGGCTGCCCCCGCGCCCGCCCACGCCCAGCGCGGTTTCGGTGCCGGTCTGGCTGCCGGCGTGATCGGTGGCGCCATCGTCGGCGGCGCGCTGGCGGGCCCCGGTTATTATTATGGCCCGCGCTACGGCTACTATGGCTACGGCCCGGGCTATGTCGCCGACGATTATTATGGCTATGGCGGCTGCGTCTGGCAGCGGCAGCGTTTCTGGGACGGCTACGGCTGGCGGGTTCGCCGCGTGCGGGTCTGCGGCTGATCCCGTTCATCTTCGTTAAAACGGCGCCGGTTCCTGTCAAACCGGCGCCTTTCCGGGGAGTACTGGAAAATTGGCCTGAAAAAGCCTTTTTTTCCAGTCCACTAGCCCAAGGGGACGTTGCCTTGGATTGACTGTTGTCCGCTTTTTGGCGAGACGACCAGCTTCGAACACGGCGTTTTGAGTCATCTTAACCCCGGCGCCGCTGAAGGTGCCATCTCCAGGAGAGCCCAGGACATGAAGAAGACATTAGCTGCCTTGGTTGCGGTCGCAACGATCGCCGGTTCGCTCGCGACGACGCCCGCGAGCGCGCAGCGCGGCGTTGCCGCAGGCGTGGCGGCCGGACTGATTGGCGGCGCGATCGTTGGCGGCGCCATCGCCTCCAGCCGGCCGGCCTATGGCGGCCCGGTCTATGTGGAAGAAGCTCCCGCGCCGTGCCGCTGGGTCCGCGAACGCTTCTGGGATGGTTACGGCTGGCGCTTCCGCCGCGTCCAGTACTGCGACTGATACGACCCGGCGCGCGATCGATCGCGCGTGGATTTCAAAACCCGGCCGATGCTTCGGCCGGGTTTTTTCTTTCGTCAGCGCGCCGCGTCGATCGAACGCAGCACCGCTTCGCTCGGCCAGCAATCCACCTTGAGACCGGCCTTCTTCTGGTAGGCGCCGAGCGCCGCGCGCGTCTGCATCCCGGCCTTGCCATCGACCTTGTCGGCATAAAGACCGATGCGCGTAAGGCCGCGCTGCATGGCCTCGACGTCGGCGGTGCGAAGCTGGGTCGAGGCCGACCACGGCGTCGCGAAGGCAAGCGGGCTTGTCATGCGGTCGGCAAGATGGCCGACGAACAGCACATAGAGATCCGAAAAATTGTATTCCTTGATCACGAAATAATTCTTCGTCGTCAGGAATGCCGGCCCGTAAATGCCTTCGGGCTGCAACAGCGAGGCCGGTTGCGCCTGCTCGGCGGCGCTGAGTTTTTCTCCGCGCACAGGAACAAAACCGGCGCGCAGCCATTCGCCGATCGGTTTTGTCACCTCGGGCACGCCCATGGTGCAATCGACAGTGGCCGGCGCCTTCACCTCATAGGCCCAGCGCACGCCCTTCTGCCAACCCTTGTTGACGAGCTGCTGCGCGGCGGAGGCAAGCGCATCCGGTACCGAATGCCAGATGTCCTTGCGGCCGTCGCCGTCGAAATCGACGGCATGCTGGTAGAATTCAGACGGCAGGAATTGCGTCAGCCCGGTGGCGCCGGCCCACGACGCGCGCAAATCCTTGCGCGTCACCTCGCCGTCGCCGATCATTTTCAGCGCCAGGATGAACTCGTTGCGGTATTTGTCCTTGCGCCGGCCGACATAGGCCTGCGTCGCCAGCACGCGCACGCCGTCATAAGGCAGCGTGTAGCGGCCGAAATCGGTTTCGCGACCCCAGATCGCGAGCACGATGGTGGCGGGTACTCCGAAGCGGGCTTCGATCTCCGTCAGCGCGGGGCGATACTTTGCGAGGAGCCGCTGCCCTTCCTCCGCCAGCCGCGCGATGCTCGCCTCTTTCAGATAATCCGCCGGCACCTGCACGAACTCGGCCTGCGACGGCGCGCCGGTCGCCGGACGTCCGGGCAGGATCAGGTCGGGCAGTTTGTAATCCGGCTCCAGCCCGCGCGTCTCGCCATCGAAGGTCGCGCGCGAAACACCGGCCGCCTGCGCTTCCGGCCACAGCGAGGCGACGAATTGCGTGAAGCCGGCGTCGGCGGCACGAGCCGACGATCCACAGAGGACGGCGATCACCGTAACGAGGAACGCCAGCCGGCTCATCGGTTCACCGCGTCAGCTTCTTGTATTTCACCCGGTGCGGGATCACGGAATCCTGGCCGAGCCTTCGCATCTTGTCCTTCTCGTAATCCTGGAAATTGCCTTCGAACCATTCGACATGGCTGTCGCCTTCGAAGGCCAGCATGTGGGTAGCGATGCGGTCGAGGAACCAGCGGTCATGGCTGATGATCACGGCGCAGCCGGCGAAATCCTCCAGCGCCTCTTCGAGCGCGCGCAGGGTATCGACATCGAGGTCGTTGGTGGGCTCGTCGAGCAGCAGCACGTTGGCGCCCGACCTCAGCATCTTGGCGAGATGCACGCGGTTGCGCTCGCCTCCCGACAGCGCGCCGACTTTCTTCTGCTGGTCGGCGCCCTTGAAATTGAACGACGAGCAATAGCCGCGCGAATTGACCTCGCGCTTGCCGAGCAAAATGAGCTCGTTGCCGCCGGAAATTTCCTCCCACACCGTCTTCTTGCCGTCGAGCGAGTCTCTGGACTGGTCGACATAGCCGAGATGCACGCTCTCGCCGACCGTGATGGTGCCCTTGTCCGGCTTCTCCTGCCCTGTGATCATCCGGAACAGCGTGGTCTTGCCGGCGCCGTTCGCGCCGATCACGCCGACGATACCGCCCGGCGGCAGCTTGAAGGTGAGGTCGTCGATCAAGAGCCGGTCGCTGTATCCCTTGGTCAGGCCCTCGAAGTCGATCACGTTCTGACCGAGGCGCTCGGCCACGGGAATAGTGATCTGCGCGGTCTGGGTCTGCTTCTCGCTCGCCAGCTTCAGCAGATCCTCGTAGCGCTGGTAGCGCGCCTTGGATTTGGCCTGGCGCGCCTTCGGCGAGGCGGCAATCCACTCCTGCTCGCGGGCCAGCGTCTTCTGATGCGCGGCGTCCTCGCGGCCTTCCTGCTCGAGCCGCTTCTGCTTCTGCACCAGCCAGGACGAGTAATTGCCCTCGTAGGGAATGCCCTTGCCGCGGTCGAGTTCGAGAATCCATGACGTGACGTTATCGAGGAAGTAGCGGTCATGGGTGACGATCAGGATCGCACCGGGATAGTTGCGCAAATGGCCTTCCAGCCAGGACACCGACTCGGCGTCGAGATGGTTGGTCGGCTCGTCGAGCAGCAAGAGTTCCGGCTGGTCGAGCAGCAGCTTGCACAGCGCGACGCGGCGGCGCTCGCCGCCGGAGAGCTTGGTCACATCGGCATCGTCGGGCGGGCAACGCAGCGCATCCATCGCCTGATCGACCTTGCTGTCGAGATCCCACAGGCCCTGGGCCTCGATCTCGTCCTGCAGTTTGGTCATCTCATCGGCGGTCTCTTCGGAATAGTTGACCGCCAGCTCGTTGTAGCGATCGAGGATCGCCTTCTGCTTGGCCACGCCCAGCATGACGTTGTCGCGCACGGACTTGGCGGGGTCGAGGTGCGGCTCCTGTTCGAGATAGCCAACGCGGGCGCCCTCGGCGACCCAGGCCTCGCCGGTATATTCCTTGTCGAGGCCGGCCATGATCTTCAGCAATGTCGATTTGCCGGAGCCGTTGACGCCGAGCACGCCGATCTTGGCTTCGGGATAGAACGACAGATGGATGTTATCGAGCACCTTGCGGTTGGGCGGATAGGTCTTGGACAGACCCTGCATGAAATAGACGAATTGGCGCGCCATCGAGGTCCCTGAAATCGAGAGGATTTATGGAAATTTGCTGCCGCTGATGTAGCGGCGCGGTCCGCAAAGGGCAACCGCGGACCCCCGTTTTCCATCCGTTCACCACGGATCATTACGGGGTAGATACCATGCTTGCGGCAGATCCGGACAATTGAAACCTTCTTTTAACAAATCGGCCCAAAACTGGCTTGCAACGCCTCAAAGGGCGTTCCCTGGGACGGAAGTCGCGAGCGAAAACAGCGGGCCGCGTCATGGCAACCATCACGTCAGACACCCCTTCCTCCGTAAAGCCCGAACGCACAATCCGGGGCTTCTGGCGCCAGTTCTTCTTCAGGGCATTCGACCCCTATCGGCCGGAACTGCACTATATGCGCGGACCGGGGCCGGCCTGGCACGCCAAGCACAAGGCGCTGTCGCCCACGGTCCAGTCGATGGTCGTCGAAATCCGGGCCGCCAAGGCGGTCGGGTCGCAGGCGCATTCATAACAGCAGACGGTTTTTCCCGAGCGTTTTTCAGTCCGGGAGCTTTTTGAGCCGCGGGCTCTTTTTGGGCCGCGGGCGCTTGCGCGTTCACCAATTGCGCGCGACCATGGTAGTCCCCCGGACGGCATTTTCCCGCCGTCATCATCGCTGAGACGGACCTTCCCATGACGCGGCTGCGCTGTGCAATTCTCGATGACTACATGGATCTGACATTGCGGATGGCGGACTGGTCGAAAATCAGCGATCGCGTCGATGTCAAAGCGTTCACCGAACCGTTTGTGTCCACCGAGGCCGCGGCCGCGGCGCTGGCGGACTTCGAGATCGTCTGCGCCATGCGCGAGCGCACGCCGTTTCCGCGCGCGTTGTTCGCAGGGCTCCCGAACCTTAAACTCCTGATCACCTCGGGCATGCGCAACGCCGCGTTCGACATGGAGGCGGCCAAGGAGCGAGGGGTGGTGGTATGCGGGACGCAATATGGCCGCGATCCAACCGCGCACCTGACCATGGGCATGATCCTGGAGCTGACCCGCAGTATCGGCCGCGAGAATGCGCGCATGCATGCCGGCGAGTTCTGGCAGAAATTCATCGGCATCGAGATCGAGGGCAAAACGCTGGGGGTGGTCGGGCTCGGCAAGCTGGGTGCCAAGGTTGCGGGGCTCGCCAAGGCGTTCGGCATGAACGTGATCGCCTGGAGCCCGAACCTGACGGCGGAGCGATGCAAGGAAGTCGGCGTCGGCTATGCGAGCAAGGAGGAGCTGTTCGCGGCCGCCGACATCATCACCATTCACGTGGTGCTGAGCGAGCGCTCGCGCGGCCTGGTCGGAGCCGCCGACCTCGCGCGCATGAAGCCGACCAGCTATCTCGTCAACACCGCACGCGGGCCGATCGTCGACGAAGCAGCCCTCTTGGAAACCCTGAAGGCGCGCAACATCGCGGGCGCCGCGGTCGACGTGTTTTCGGTCGAACCGCTGCCGGTCGATCATCCCTTCCGCAAGCTCGACAACCTCGTGCTGACGCCGCATCTCGGCTACGTCACCGAGGAAAGCTTTCGCGCCCATTACAGCCAGATGGTCGATTGCATCGACGCCTGGACCAAGGGCGGCGAGCCGCCGCGGCGGCTCGCCTGAAACCGCACGGCGCCTGAAGCCTGCCGCTCACGCCGCCGATCTGTGAGCGAGGGCTTCGTGCGTGATCACCAAAAAGCCCTCGCGCCATGACGGATGGACCGGCTCCCAATCGAGGTCGCGTTTGGCCTTGATATTCGAGCCTGCGCGCACCTGCGTCATCATGGACACCATGTGTTCGCCGGCCACCAGGCGTGCGATCCAGGACGGCAAATGAAACGGCGGTTTTGCATCCAGCATCTGCGCCAGCGCGGGAAGCCATTCGCTGACCTCCGCGGGGTCGTCGTCCACGATGTTGTAGATGTTGCCGGGCATACCGCGCTCGACCGCCCTGACGGTCGCGGCAGCGGCGTCGTCGACATGCACGAATGACCACCATCCGCCACCATCGCCGATCAGCGGCACGCGGCGGTGACGGATCTGTTCGATCATGGCGTGACCGAGCGTCCCGGTGTCCGGCCCATAAAACGTGCCGTAGCGCAGCACGATGCCTTCGGGCAGCGACGATCCGGTCACCGCCCGCTCCAGGTACCGGATCGCCTCCAGCGTCGGACGCATTTCCTCCGGCGGATCGGGATCGAGCTCATCGGCCTCCGTTTTAATGGCGACCCCGCTGCGGGCATAGGGCCAGCCGCAATAGCTCTGGGCGATGAAACGCCTGACGCCCGCCTCGCGCGCGGCCGCCAACAGATTGTCGGTGCCCGTTGTCCGCAACCGGTTGCTGCTCGCGAAGACGCGATTGAAATGCCTGAGATCGATCGCCCCGGTGAGATCGGTCATCTCGTGAATGATGACATCGGGCTTGGCAGCAATGACGGCCGCGCGAATGGCTGCCGCGTCGAGGCCGTCGGCGACGACGGGTTCCGCGCCCATCCGTCTGATGGTTTCCGCCTTTGCAGCCGTACGGGTCAGGCCCACGACCGAATGACCTGCCGTGATCAGTGCGGAAACGAGCGGACGGCCGATGGCGCCGGTGGCGCCTGCAACAAAGATTCGCATGTTCCTGTCATTCGTTGCGTCACGAAGTTCCGGATTGCGGTCGATACGCTGTTCGGCTTCGTGGAAGGACCAGCCCGAGCACTGGAGAATCCTCCCAATCGGGCGACAAGGGAATCCCGGGACAGTCAAATTGTCGCGATCCCTCAGCGGCGGAACTTGCTGTCCTCGCAGACAGCGCCGTGGCAAACGCAAAGCCGTGGCAAACGCAAAAAAGGCGCGCCGTGGGCGCGCCTTTTTCGGCAATGTCAGTACCGGGTGATGTCAGTACCGATCGTGACTTCTAGCGCACCGTGACCGGCGCGGGCAGCGGCGGCACCACGGTCGGCTGCGTGCCGGGGACAGCGCCGGCTGGTCCGGGCATCGGCGCCGCCGAGGCGGTGGTGGTCGATGCCGGCGGCGGGCCGCCGGGCAGCACGACCACGCGGGTGCCGACCTTGACGCGATCGAACAGGTCCGAGACGTCCTCGTTCAGCATGCCGATGCAGCCCGACGAGACGAACTTGCCGATGGTCGAAGGCTGGTTGGTGCCGTGGATGCGGTACACCGTATTGCCAAGATACATCGCGCGCGCGCCCAACGGGTTGCCGGGGCCGCCGGCCATGAAGCGCGGCAGATAGGGCTGACGATCGATCATCTCCGGCGGCGGATGCCAATCCGGCCACTCGGCCTTGCGGGTGATCTTCTGCACCCCGGTCCAGGTGAAGCCGTCGCGGCCGACGCGGACGCCGTAGCGAATCGCGCGTCCCCCACCGAGCACGTAATAAAGATAGGTGTGCGGGGTATCGACGATCAGCGTTCCCGCCGGTTCCTTGGTGGCAAAAGCCACTTCCTGCCGGCGCAGATTCGGCGCCAGGTCGGCGGGGGCGGATTCCGGCTGCTCATCCGGCGGCAGCGCGGACAAGACCATCGGCTTGCCGTCGGCGCCGATCGGCGCCGGCTGCACCGACCCCGTAACGCGGTTCGGAGCTTGGGCCGCGCCGGGCGCCCCGATCGCTTCGGGCGGACGCATGCCGCGTTCGTCATTGGGATTGCCGGATCCGGCGGCCCGGTCCGAATAGATCACCGGCGGCGGACCATCGAGCCGCCCATAGCGAGGGTCGTTGGGCGAAAGAACCGGGCCCGCGGGCGCGCCGCGGTCGGAATAAACCGGCGGGCCGTCGGCGGCGTGGGCATAACGCGGATCATCCGGCGACAGGATCGGGCCGGTGGGCGCGCCGCGATCGCCATAGAGCGGCGTGACGCCGGCGGGACGGCCATAGCGCGGATCATCGGGCGACATGATCGGGCCGGTCGGCACAGCGCCGTCGGTGTAGATCGGCCGGGACCTTTCGGGGTGGGCGTAACGCGGATCGTCCGGCGAAAGTATCGGTCCGGGGGGCGGCAGCGCGGTCGAACTCTGGGCGTTCGGCGCCTCGTCATCTTCCAGCGAATCGAAATCCGGCGCGCCGGGGCCCGGGCCGCGGCGATAGTCGGCCGGATAGCCGCCGGGCGGATGGGGCTGGGGCGCAGTTGTATAGACGCCACCGGGCGGGGAGACCGGATAGCCCTGCGCGAGCACGAGCGAAGTCCCCGCCGCGCCTGCCATCAGGGCAGCACAAATCGTCAGAATGCTTTTGCTCATCATCGCTCTTTGTATAGTCCCCAAGCCGACACCGGGCGGTTAACGGCAGATGGCTGAAGATCGCGGCGCATTCAAGACAAATCCGGCTAAGTGGCGCCGGATTCGGCATTTTGTGATCGCAGGCAGCACCGTTGCACCCAAGCCTCACCGGCCGAGGAAACGCTTTCCCACCCGCCGCACGGCTTAATTCCACCGAATTGTAACAAACGCCGCGGTCGACCTTGCGGTATCCTTGAACCGGGCTGATTCGCTGCGCGCTGGGGGGTGTCCGATGCGTCGCGAACGCGGCCAATTCAGTGGTCACCGCGTTCCCGGATGCTCGAAAGCCTTCGCAAGAGCAAAGCGAGGGCGGAATTTGCCTTTTCATGCTGCCCGGCTTCCGCTTCTTGTTCGCCGCGACCTTCCTGACGATGTCGATACTGGTCTTCGGGCTCGGCGCGGCGGCGCTGCTGCGCGCGGCCCATGAGCAGTTCGCCACCAATCCCTCGTGGCACGCGGCCCCCGAGGCCACGTTCGCGCAGCAAGTCGAACCCGCCAGACCCGTGCTCGCGCTGCTGCGCGTCGGGACGCCGGCTCCCGAACAAAAGACGTCGGGCGACATCCGCGGGGCCAATGTTCCCCCAATTGCAGCACCGGCCCAGCCGACACCGGCCGATCAGGCGGCGCCCGTTCAACCAGCAGCGGCGCCCTTGACGATCGCCGCCTCAAAGCCGGAGCCGCCGACGCCGCCAGCCGCCGCGAAGTCCGACATGCCCGTCCCTGAAAATCCGGCGGCAACTCCGGCAGCAGCGGCGCCAGGCGATGCGCCGGCCTCCGGCGCACCACAACAGGTCGCAACGCCCGCTTCCGGCGACAAAGCCCAGGTAGCATCACTGGTCGCATTAACGGACCAAGCCGCACCGGAGCCGGTCTCGCCGCCGGTGATCCAAGCTGTTCCGGCCGCGGCTGACGCCGACGCGGCGGCGTCCTTGCCCGCGAGCGCGCCCGCTTCGCCGGAAACCGACACCATATCGGCAAAAATCGCAGCGCTGGACAGTCCATCCGTCACCGCCGAGGCGACGCCGCCGGCGAATGCGGCCGGCGCCAAGCCTGACCCAAGCCTGGCCAAGAAGCAGCTGCGGGCACGGCGGGCGGCCCATCGCCGCCGGATGGCGGCACGCGCCGCGCGCCTGGCGGAACTGGCGAGGCTGGCGGCGCAACAGCAGTTGGCCGACCCGTTTGGTCTGCGATTCGCGCAGCCAGCGGCGCTTGCGGCGGTGCGTAGCCGCTGAGCATTTACGTTTGCGCGTATTCCAAAACCGGTACCCAGCTTTATAGAATATGCGCTAGTCAGGCTGGACCAGTCGCGACCTGCGGTCCGTCGGGCAAGCCCCATTCGGCCCACGAGCCGTCGTAAAGCGCGGTGTCGCGCACGCCGAGCCGATAAAGCGCGAGCGTCAGCACCAGCGCGGAAACGCCGGAGCCACAGGTGGTCACGATCGGCTTTGTCATATCGACGCCGGCTCCGGTGAAGGCTTTGCGCAACTCCTCGAGCGGTTTCATTGCGCCGGTGGCGGCGTCGAACAGTTCGGCATAGGGCACGTTGCGGCTGCCGGGGATGTGGCCGCCGCGCAGGCCGGGCCGCGGCTCGGCCACGGCGCCCTCGAAACGCGCACGCGGCCGCGCATCGACCAATTGTTCGGCGTGCGTCGTCAGGTTGCCTACCAATTGCTGCTGGCTGCGCACATAGCTTGAATCGAATTTCGCGAGAAACTTCCCGGGCTTCGCCGCAACCTTGCCGGAATGCGTCGGGCGTCCTTCGCGCAGCCATTTCTTCAAGCCGCCATCGAGCACCCTCACGTTCGAGTGCCCGAACGACAGGAACATCCACCACGCCCGGGGCGCAGCGACCCAACCGCCGGAATCATAGGCCACGACCATATCGCCGTTGGAAATGCCGAGCGCCGAGACGTCGCGCGCGAACTGCCTGGCGGTCGGATACATATGCGGCCGCGGATCATCGTGATCGGAGATCGCGTCGACATCGAAAAACACCGCGTCCGGAATATGGCCGGTGAGATAGTCGTCGACGGGCAGCGGCAGCACGCCGGGCAATTTGAAGGACGCGTCGATGATCCTGACCTTGGGATCATCGAGATGGGCGGCGAGCCAGTCGGTGGTGACAAGCGGATCGTCTGTCGGTGATGTCACGATGCAGTACTCCGGACGTTTCCAGTGTCGTCATTGCCGGGCTTGACCCGGCAATCCATCTTTCTCGAAGGATGGACTTCTTTGAATGATGGACAGGCGGGCCAAGCCCGCGTGTGACGCATCTCAACCCTTCTTCTTCGGCTCCCACTTCTCGATCGGACCGCCGGCGTCGCGCCAGGCGGCAAAGCCGCCGCCCATATGCGCGACCGGCTTCAGGCCCATGTCCTGCGCGGTTTTCGCCGCCAGCGCCGAGCGCATGCCGCCGGCACAATGGAAGATGAATTTCTTGTCCTCCTGGAAAATCGGCTTGGCATAGGGGCTCGCCGGATCGATCCAGAATTCCAGCATGCCGCGGGTGCAGGAGAACGCGCCGGGAATTCTTCCCTCGCGCTCGATCTCGCGGGGATCTCTGATGTCGACGATCACGACGTCGTCGTTATGCGCGATCTTGATAGCATCAGTGGCGCTGACGGTTTCGATCTCGGCATTGGCCTCGTCGATCAGGGACTTGATGCCGCGGTGAATGGTCTGGGGCATTTTATCATACCTCTCAATTGCATCATTCCGGCGCGATGCGACGAATGACGATGACTACCGCACCAATTCCTTCATCGCGCCCTCGAGGCCTTCGATGGTGATCGGGAACATGCGCTCCGAAAACAGCCGGCGAATGAGGGTGGTGGACTCCGAATAGTCCCAGTGCCGCTGCGCCACCGGATTTAGCCACACCGCATGCGGATAGGTGCGGGTGATGCGCTCGAGCCAGACCGAGCCGGCTTCCTCGTTGACATGCTCGACCGAACCGCCGGGCACCATGATCTCGTAAGGGCTCATCGAGGCGTCGCCGACAAACACCACCTTGTAGTCGTGCGGATATTTATGCAGCACGTCCCAGGTCGGGGTACGGTCGGTGAAGCGCCGCTTGTTCTGCTTCCAGACGCCTTCATAGAGGCAGTTGTGGAAGTAGAAATATTCCATGTGCTTGAATTCGCTCTTCGCCGCCGAGAACAATTCCTCGACCTGCTCGATGTGCGAATCCATGGAGCCGCCGATATCGAAGAACACCAGCACCTTGACGGCGTTGCGCCGTTCGGGGCGCATATGCACGTCGAGATAGCCGTGATTGGCCGTCTCCTTGATCGTGGTGTCGAGATCGAGTTCGTCGGGCGCGCCGGTGCGGGCGAATTTGCGCAGTCGTCTCAGCGCGATCTTGATGTTGCGGATGCCGAGCTCGACATTGCCGTCGAGGTCTTTGAACTCGCGGCGGTCCCACACCTTCACCGCGCGGTTGTTGCGGTTCTTCTCCTGGCCGATGTGGATGCCCTC
>Ga0210403_10001403_pt1 | contig 22861 bp, 17 predicted proteins | sample IncBWC19MmetaG_FD_150863 | JGI IMG/M metagenome (GOLD analysis project Ga0210403, IMG submission 150863) | Forest soil microbial communities from Barre Woods Harvard Forest LTER site, Petersham, Massachusetts, United States - Inc-BW-C-19-M | ecosystem: Environmental > Terrestrial > Soil >... | reverse complement strand
TCGTGTAATTCAACTTGTGCGATATTTACGGGTATCTTGTACCCGGAATCGTCCTTGTGGTTCTGCTGTGGCTGCCTTTTGGACTGCTGTTCCATGCATGGCCTGACGACAAGCTGGCTTCCGCTATTCTCGGCCTCATTGTGGCGTACGTTGTGGGCCACCTGATCCAGAAGTCCGTCGACGGAGCCATGCCGCCAAAGATCAAAGATTCAGCCGGCAAATGGTGTTATCCTTCGTACGCCCTGCTCGACCCGGGCAGTCTTGATTTCACCGATCAGCTTAAGAATAAGATTGGCAAACTTTGTAAAGATCGGTTCGATCTTGAAATTTACTCCCCAAAACCTAATGAGGACGAAGATAAAGTCCGCCGGGAGGCCTTCTTCCGTGCCCGGAGCGTTCTGCAGCAGGATGCAACAAAATCCTACGCAGAGCAATTCCAGGGCATGTATACCCTGAGCGGTGGCCTAGCTCTTGCTCTATGGATTGCCGCTTTCTATTTCACCGGCTGGTCAGCGGCTTTGTTTGACAAGGGCGCCTGGAAAGTCGACGTTTGGCCTGCGATTTTTCTCGCTGCGCTGGTATTGGGAGTTGTCTTCGCGTTTGTTGTCCGACCTCCCACGCTCCGGGTCACAAGGGCTGCCGCCGCGGAAGACATAAGAGATGCCACTGCGGCAGAGTCCAAGGCTAACAAGCCGAAGCCAAGAATGTTGAGCGAATGGTGGGGCAAAGACAAGTCGCGGGAGCGGTGCTTTCTGTTGGCCTTGCTGGCCATCAGTTTTTGCTTGGGAGGACTATTTGGACACCGGGCGCTGAAGAACACTGGAGCCAGGGAAGAGAAAACAGAGAAATGTAGTAGCCTCTGCCTCGCGATCGAAATGAGCAACCAGTCGTTGTCAAGCAGCCCCTGCATCTCAATCAAATGCGCCAGTTCATCCATCGCCGCAGACGCGGCTCAGGTGGCTAGGTACCATGAATTCTCATGGGTCATGTTTGCGCTAGCCCTGGGTGGTGCGATGTGCGCCAGACGCTTCGAGTTAGCGTACCGGGCATTTGCGAAACTGTGGGCTATAACGATATGGCGAGATTTTGCGAATTGCAATGTAGCAGCGGTGACGGAACCTTCGATTTGGGACATTTTGAAAAGGCGTTTTGGCGGTTAGAGCTTGCCTTTTGGCTTATCGTCATGCGATCCAGGAACACGCGGAGTTCTGCTGTGCTCAGAACTCCCTGTCATGAAACTGCTTATTACCGGCTCAAGAACCAGGACAAGCTGGTCATTCTCGCCGCTTGGATGCATGAACCCGTTGCCGATACTATGAATGCCGCGCTCACGAATTTGCGGCGATGCGATGCGCTATCAGATTCCGAGAAAGATTGAATTGAAGCTGGTCCAGTAAGCCTGGTACGCCCCGTCCTTATTGGAGTCCACAAATTTGGTTCTTGACCGAGACGGGGCAAACGACCAGAGTCACAAACACGGCAGGCACCATATTCACGCCTTTTGCAGAATGACGTGATCATGCCCGCCGACAAATTGAGTGCGCCCGCACCATGCGCCGCGGTCGATTCGCTTGAGTTGCAGCCCCGCCGATTCGCTCCATCGGCGGAAATCGGATTCCATCAGTCCTACCGCCGTTTCCGGAAATGCAGCGTCCAATACCCAGCAGTTGCCATGGGCGGAGAGCGCCAGCGATGACTTGCCCGCTTGAATCAGCGCCTCGGATTCCGGGTTGATCAGGAACGCCGTGACAAAGGCCGTGCCGCCCGGTTTCAGAGTGCGTGCCATCTGCTGGAGATAGTGTTCTGCCGAGAGTGGAAGCAGGTGTGTGAACAGAGACAGGCCAAACTCAAAATTGAAGCTGTCGGGTTCATAGGGGAACGCGAACTCTTCGGATTTAATGTGACCGCGTGGGTTGTAGTGTTGGCTGAACAGATCGGCATGCTGGAAGCGGAAGTTCGGATGTAGTTTGGAGATATTCGAGGATGCCCAGTCGATGGCCAGCCGGATCACATCAAACCCCTCATAGGAACCCTGAGTGACGAACTTCGTAAGGTGCGCGGCCGTGAACCCAATGCCGCAACCCATGCCCAATATGCGGTCCTGCGGCGTCAACCCTTCGGCAATCATTCGCCCGATGGTCTCTTCTGCTATCTCACGGTATCTTCGGCCTCCTCCGATAAACCAAAGCCCGCGTGGAGGAATGAGCGGGTCCTTCTTTCCCGTCAAGGCATCGAGTGCATCCAGCGGCAAGCCCGCGATTTGCCGTATGCGAAGCCGCATGTTGAAATTGGGGAAAACCCGCTTGGCAAGAATCGTAAAAGTCGAGGGCATGGAAGCTGTAACTTTCTCATATATCCACGCACTTGTGCAAGACTGAAAGAACTGGCCAGGCGACCCTATCGGGGCCTTAACTTTTTCCGGAGAAACAATGATGGATGATATGATGATCTCGCAAGTGCATCGTCGGAACATATCGTCCATTTCAATGACTGGGATAAAACGTAACACTATGCAGGCCGTCGTGCAGTCGGTTTTTGTGCTCGTCTTCAACCCTGCGCTTTTCCTTGCCGGGCCGCCGGCCACCGCAAAGATTTACCCGGCGGTCTGAGGAGAGCCTGATGGCGAGTGGTCGCGCGCTCCATCCTTCGGTCCCTGATCCAACGCCCCTGCTGTATCTCATCACCGTGGCGTCGGTACTTCTCTTTTTCGCTGACGACCTGAGTTGGACCGCCCTGCTGCTGCCCTGTATCGTCCTGCTGCCTTCGATGATCTATCTGCTCTCAAGCAACCTGGCGGCCGCCGCCGGCGTCCTGATCGCAGCCAGCGTCATGTCCCGTTTTTTTGTGGAGATATCCAGTCTCAAGGCGCGGCCAGAGCACATCGCCGTGGGCTTACTCTGTTGCCTCGTCCCGTTCGTGATGAAGCGGCAGGCCCTGGCGACCGTATGGGGCAAGGCCGACCTGCTGCTGCTCGTCTATGTTGGCCTGAACATTCTTAGCTCGGGCTTCACCTCGCCTGATCCCTCTCAAACGCTTCGCTGGGCCATACAACAAGGGATCGCGATACTTCCTTATTTCCTATTGCGCCTCCTGGCAGCGGATGAGACCGCATTTCGCCGCATCTTCCATCTGTTCTTATGGATCGGGGTAGTCCAGGCAGCCTATGCCATCGTTTGTTTTTTCTCCAACAGGATTTTCTCCACGGAATTCGGAATGGCGCTCGATCAATACGGAGACATCCCGGGCACTTACGGTTTGCAACTGGAGCCGAACCTCCTGGGTTCCTATTCCAGCGCCTGCCTGGTGATGCTGCTTGTGAGCTATTTCGTCAAGCCTACTGGAAAACTGCTCGCCGGAATCGGGATTACCTATGCCGCGGCCGCCATCAGCTTGTCCCGTGCGGCCGTTGCCGGCGCCGGTCTTGCCGTCCTCGTGATGCTGTACTGGGGCAAGCGATTGCAGATCATCCGCAAGGACGACCTGATCAGAGTGGGTGTGACCGTTCTCGCCATATCGCTGTTTCTGTCGCCCATATTTGTTTCGATGTACGTGGAGAGGTTCAAGACCCTGAATGCGTCGGACATCGAAGAAGACACCTTGACCGGCCGTGTGGTCACAGGCGCGCTCGCGGTTGAAGACATTGTTGCGCACCCTTTGTTAGGGACGGGCACCTCCAGCTTTCAGGTGACCCTTGATTCGTCACTGGCTGGCCCAGAGGCCTCTGACTGGATTGCCAACTCTGAGCTCCGTATAGTACACGATACCGGCATTTTGGGCTTTGGCGTTTTCCTCGCGTTCCTCTTCTTTCTGTACGTACCCTGCTGGAGACTCCTCAAGCGGAAGTTTCACCTGGAGTTGATGGCCCTCATGGTGGCCAGTCTTGTGTATTGCGTGTCATTTCAAGCGACCGAAGGAACGCTTTTGGCTTTCTGCTGGGTCCATCTTGGCCTGATCGGATGTGGCCTGACTCTGCGATCGGCAGCCTCGGGTGTTGAAATCCAACCGCAAGATCAAGAACACACCACCAAGGCACAGCGCAGCCGGAAATAATCCACCGCTAAGGGCGCAAAGGAAGATCAAAAGATTGAACCGCTGAGGGCACGGAGACCGCAGGAGTGTCAAGAAAACCAAGGCTGGGGGGATGTTACTGCCTGAGAAATTTCGCGCCGGAAACAAAGAAACTCAAGGACAGTAATGCAGGGAAAAATGGTTGATATTCCGCCCGGCAAGGAATAGCGTGAGAGATATACCCCATGCAACTTTCCCGGATCATCAAATCGGTAGCCGGAACCATTGATGGCGAAGCCTGGCTGCGGTTTATTGTGGCCGTGGCGGGACTGGGCCTGGCGTTTCTTTCCGCCATCGCGTCGACCGCCATGCGCGAATCGGGAAACTCCGTAACTTCAATCATTCTGGCTTCCATGGCCCTGGTTCTGGCCGGGGTAGTTGGAATAACGACCGTCCCATATCTGGCGCGACGGGTGAGGGTGGCGCGGGTCAGTGCCGCGCTGGATTACCAGGTGACCCGCGAAGGTGTGGCCTACCTCGGCGTGGCGCTGATTGTCGGTGTGGCCGCGCTGAACACCACCAACAATCTGCTGTTTATTGTGCTGGCAGCCATGCTGGCGGCAATTGCCGTCTCGGGCCTTGCTTCGGCGGCCGTGCTGCGGGGCCTGGAACTGGAAGTTGCCATGCCCGAGAGAACATTCGCTGAGCAGACGATCCTGGCCCGTGTCCGGCTGGCTAACCCGCGTCGCTGGGTGCCGGCGTTCTCCGTGCGCGTGGCCACCCGCATGGAAAAGAGAAAAAAGCCCAAGCCCTCCTGGGAGTGGTACAAGACGGAGTTCGTTTTTCCGCGCCATCGCCCCTGGCTGCATTTGCGTGACTACTCTTTGCGGCGCAAAATCGAACCGGAAAAACCACCGGAGATTTTCGGAAAGCCGGTTTACTTTACTTTTATTCCGCCCGGCACAACCGGCGAAGTGCAGGTAGACCTTACGTTTCCCCGCCGGGGGCTGTACGCCCAAGACACCTTCTATGTGGCCACACGGTTTCCGTTTTCCTTTCTGATGAAGATCCGGCGCGTGCGCCTGGAACGTGAGCTGCTCGTGTATCCGCCGCTGCTGGAAGAGAGCAACCTTCTGGACGTGCTGCCGATGATTACCGGTGAGTTCACGGCAATGGTGCGCGGGCGCGGCTCGGAGCTTTATCGTATCCGTGAGCACACGCCGGAAGACCCTGCCCGGTTTGTTGACTGGAAGGCCACCGCCAAGACCTCCGCCCTCAAGGTGCGTGAATTCACACGCGAAGACGAACGCCACTTGCGCATGGTCTTCGACAACGCAGGGCCGGGCGCGGTACCGGAGGCGGCCTACGAGCAAGCAGTTTCCAGGGCGGCCTCGCTGGCTTGGCATTTTGCCGGAGAGAACGTCGACCTCACCTTTCTTGGCCGGGGCGGCGATGTTCTATCTGACCTCCATGCATTTCTGGCGTATCTCGCCGTAATTCAGCCCGCGGCGGGCGATTCGATGCTTGAATCGCTGCCGGTTTCGGATGACTATAACGTAATCATCACTGCCCGCCCTCCGGGCAGCATTCCTAGCAGCTTGTGGGCAACTTCTTACGTCATTTACATGCAATCCTGATGCGAACACGACGTAGCAACAACCAAAAGCAATTAGCCGCGAATTGACGCGAATAAACACGAATAAGAGTTGGATTGCCGTTGCTCCCGGAATCGTCGTATACCGCGAAGATTATAGGGGCAGTAATACAGCGTGACGTAGCTGCAACCAAAACCTTTGAAACACAGCGCAACGAGTTGCAACGAAAACCTTTGAAACACAGGGGAACAGAGGAAGCAGAGGATTTGGGGGGTGTGAGGCAGCTACAAAAATGGTCGTGAGCCGCGAAATTTATGAGGCGGGCAAAATCATCGCGGTCTAAACTAACCGTTTTCCTGATTGCGGACTTCGCCATTACGCTTCCGGACACAGGGTGCTGTTTGACGACGCCTCACAAACCCCCAATCCCTCTGTTGCCTCGGTTCCTCTGTGTTTCAAAGGTTTTGATTTGTGGCGACGTCACTCTGTGTTTCAAAGATTCGGGCTTGCGGTTCCAAGAATCTTCGCGCCGTAACGGTGTTAGCGATACCGGACTTGCTACAATCAACTTCCTGGAGTGGTTCCCATGAATCCTTCAATGCTGCGCCAGTTGAAAAAAGCCGCTGGAAGCAACTCGTTGCTCGACCGTCCTGAAGACCTTGTGCTCTATGAGTACGACGCGGGAGTCGAAAAGAGCCTGCCGTCGGCCGTGGTGTTTGGTGAGAATACCCAGCAGATTTCACGGGTGATGCGCTTCTGCGCTGAGCATAAGATTCCGGTGGTGCCGCGCGGAGCGGGCACCGGCCTGAGTGGCGGCGCTATCGCCCTGGGCCATTCCGTCGTGCTTTCCACGGCGCGCATGAACAAGGTCCTGGAAGTTGATCTGCCCAACCTGCGCGCGGTGGTGCAGCCGGGCGTGGTCAACCTGGAACTCAGCAACCACGTGGTGAAGCACGGCGTCTATTACGCGCCCGATCCTTCCAGCCAGCGCGCCTGCACCATCGGCGGCAATGTGGCGGAAAACTCCGGCGGACCTCATACCCTGGCCCTGGGCGTGACCGTAAATCACGTTACGGGAGTCGAGATCGTGCTGCCTGACGGGCGCATCGCCGAATTCGGCGGCAAGGCCCAGGATGCACCGGGTCTCGACCTGACGGGTTTCTTTGTCGGCTCCGAGGGCACCCTCGGCGTGACCACAAAGATTACCGTGAAGCTCACCAAGTTGCCCGAATCGGTGGCCACGTTGCTGGCCATCTACAACACCGTGGAAGACGCAGCCAACACCGTCGTGGCCATTACCCAGAGCGGCATTACGCCTGCGGCCCTCGAGATGCTCGATGGCTGGCTGCTGCGGGCAGTGGAAGCCGCGGTCCATGCCGGGTATCCCCTGGATTCAGCCGCCGTTCTGTTGATTGAGCTGGAAGGCATGAAAGAGACCGTGGAAGAGCAGGCCGATGCGGTGAATAGAGTGTGCCTACAGCAGGGAGCGCGGGAGGTGCGCCGCGTCAAAGATGAAGCGCAGCGCCAGGCCCTGTGGCTGGGCCGCAAGACTGCCTTCGGCGCCATCGGACGCGTTGCCATCTCTTACTACACGCAGGATGCCGTAATTCCCCGCACCAAGGTGCCGGTCACGCTCGCGGAGATCGATCGCATCGGGAAGCAGTACGGCCTGCAGGTTGCCAATGTCTTCCATGCCGGCGACGGTAACCTTCATCCGCTGATTCTGTTTGACGGCCGGGATCCCGTGCAGGCGGAAAACAGCCGCAAGGCCGGCAAAGAGATTATGAGCTTTTGCCTTGGCCTGGGTGGCTCCATTACCGGTGAGCATGGCGTGGGCAGCGAGAAGATCAATCTCATGCCTTATATGTTCAGCGAATCTGACCTGGAAGTCATGGTGCGCTTGCGCAACGTCTTCAACCCCGATTCCCTTCTCAATCCGCACAAGCTGATTCCCGAGACGCGCATGTGCCGCGAGATTACCGGACCTCTGCCCAAGGCGATGGTCGAACCGGCGCCGGGGGTGCCGGTGTGAGCGCAACTTCGGCGGTGGATACCCTGCAGCAGGAACTGGCCGCCATCGTGGGCGCTGCCCATGTCGGCCTGCCCGGCGTGGAGATCAACGGCATAGCGCCCACAGTTTCGGTCGAACCTGCTTCGGAAGACGAAATTGTTGCGGTGATGAGGGTCGCTTATCAACGCGGGCTGGTGGTTGCACCTGCTGGTGGCATGACCCAGATACAGATCGGCGGAATTCCCGAGCGCATTGACATTCTGCTACAGACCACGCGGCTCAACGGCATTCAGCACTATGATCCCGGCGATCTCACCATCGGCGTGGGCGCGGGCCTGCGCCTGGGCGAGATGCAGCGCGAACTGGGCAAGCACCAGCAGTGGATTCCCTATGATCCGCCGAACGCGGATTCCGCTACCATCGGCGGCCTGCTGGCCACTGCAGCCGCCGGTCCGCTCAAGGCCGGCGCCGGAGGACCACGCGATTTCTGTATCGGCATTCAGTTTGTTCTGGCCGAAGGCCAGAAAGGCAAAGGCGGCGGACGCGTCGTCAAGAACGTTGCCGGTTATGACCTGATGAAGCTGATGATCGGCAGCTATGGTTCCCTGGCGGTCATCACCGGCGCAAACTTCAAAGTCTTTCCCCGGCCCCGGCAGACTCGAACTTACCAATGCTGCTTTGCTTCCAGCCAAGAAGCCCTGGCCTTTGCCAATACCGTGCTGCGTTCGCCGATGTGGCCGATGTGCCTGGAACTGGTTTCTCCCGGTGCGCAGGAATATCTTCGTGAAGCGCCGGTAACGGTCGATCCGGATGACTACGTGCCCGACCATCCTGCGGTCAGGCCCGCCAGCCAGTGGCAACTGCTGGTGAGGATGGCCGGCAGCGATAATATTCTGGCGCGCTGCCGCCGCGAACTGGGCTCGTCGGTATCCAGCGAGTTGGAAGGCGCCGCCGAAGAGCAGCTCTGGGGATGGGTAAGGCGGTTCGAGCACAGCCTGTTGCAACGCCATCGCAATGCCATGGTGATCTATATCAGTACCACGATTCAAGGAGAAGCCGCGGTCCTGCAGGCGCTGGAACGCGCCGCGCCTGAATTCAACTTCATACCTGCGGCCGTAGGACGTGTTCCCAGCGGCAATTTCGTTCTGGGGCTGCTGCCGCTGGCCATTGACCCGCCTTCCGCAATGCAGTTCGTCAACTGCGCCTCGCACTTCCGTGGTCTGCTGCCCGCAGGATCGTCGGCCATGGTGGCGCATTGTCCCAAGGAAGCCAAAGCGCATTTTGATGTTTGGGGCACTACGCCTACCGACCTCCAATTGATGAAGGCGGTCAAGCATTCCCTCGACCCTAAAAATATTCTGAACCGGGGCAAGTTCATTGTCTGACCAGATCAAATTGGATTCCGCCATCCACGACCAGCCGGGTTTCGACTTGCTGGCCAAGTGCGTCCATTGCGGGCTGTGCCTCAACTACTGCCCTACATACCGCACCCTGGGCATGGAGATGGATTCACCCCGGGGGCGCATCTACCAGATGATGCGCGTACACGATGGCCAGGCGGAAATCGATGAGAGCTTTACCACGCACCTCGTCCGCTGCCTCGGCTGCCTCGCGTGCGAGACCGCCTGCCCTTCGGGTGTACAGTACGGCCGGATCGTCGAGAGGGCCCGCGCCCAGATCGAGAACAACTATAAGCGTCCGCTGGTGGCGCGCACCGTGCGCAAGTTTTTCTACGGCAAGGTGCTGCACAACATGGGCCTGCTGCAAGTTCTGGCTAGGCTGGTGCGCTTCTACCAGCGCTCCGGCCTGCAGACCCTTATGCGTAAGAGCGGCCTGCTGCGGCTGATGGGCGTGGCCGATCTCGACCGGCTCTCTCCGCCGATCGACCGCGAGTTTTTCTTTTCGGAAATAGGCAAGGTGTTTCCCGCGGTGGGCGAGCGCCGGGGCAAAGTCGCATTTCTCGCCGGATGCATCAACAACGTGGCCTTCTCGCACCTGAACCGGGCCACGGTCAACGTGCTCACACGCAACGGCATCGAGGTACACATTCCCGCCGGGCAGGGCTGCTGCGGCGCGCTCGACGCCCACGCCGGCTTCCGCGACGATGCCCGGACGATGGCGCGTAAAAACATCGAAATTTTTCTGGCCGCTGACTACGACGCCATCGTCACCAACGCCGCCGGCTGCGGATCAAACTTAAAGGAATACCACGACCTGCTGGAACACGATGCCCAATACGCGGCGCGGGCCGCGCAGTTTGCCGCCAAAGTGCGGGACATCAGCGAGTACCTGGCGCAGGTGGGCCTGAGGCCTCCGCTGAAAAAGATCGCACAACAGGTCATCTACCAGGATGCCTGCCATCTGGCCCACGCCCAGAAGATCAAGAACCCACCCCGCGAACTGCTGAAGGCCATCGGCTGCGAGCTGATCGAAATTCCTCACGCTGAGCAGTGCTGCGGCAGCGCCGGCGTCTACAACGTGGCCCAGACCGAGATTTCCATGAAGGTCCTCGAAGGCAAGATGGATGACATCAGCTCAGTCACCGCCGGCATGATCGCCACCGGAAATGTGGGCTGCATGATCCAGTTGCGCGCCGGGGTGGAGATGCGGGGCATGAAGATGCCGGTCAAGCATGTGGTTGAGCTTCTCGATGAGGCTTACTCTTAGCGGATCTGGTGATCTGATGATCGGGTGATCTGGTGATCGGAAGCCGGAGACCTACTTATTGCCGCTGATTTGCGCTGATGAACGCTGATTATTACGAAGGAAGAATATGGTTCGATTCCCTTTGTTCTTGTCTCTTATCAGCGCAAATCTGCGAAATCAGCGGCAAATATCTCTTTACGCCACCCTCAGGCGACGGCTGCGAGTCCATTTTTCGCGACTAGCGTTAGGAGCTTGAGTGAAGCTCCTCGGGGATATTTTTCGCCTCGCTCCCACTGGCTGACCAAGCCGGTGGTTACGTTGAGATAGCGCGCGAATACGGCCTGGCTGGCCCCTTCGCGCAAGCGTAGTGCGCGGATTTCTTTGGGTTTGAGCGGATGCACGGGCGTGAGACAGAGTTCATCGAATTCATGCATCGTCTTCTTGTCCACGAGGCCGGCCGCATGAAGGCCCTCGGCGGTCTCATGGACCGACGCCATCAGCGAACTACGGTATTGTTTGCTCATCGCTTTTTACTTCTTCTCCCCCAGAATTTCCTCTTCCTCTTTCCCCTGGGCGCTCAAGGCCAGGATCACGTTGTAATCTTCCAGGGTCGTAGTATCGCCGGCCACGGATTTCGTCGTCACGATTTCGCGCAGCAAACGGCGCATGATTTTGCCGCTACGGGTCTTAGGCAGCGCGGCCACGAAAACGATCTTTTCCGGACGCGCCAGCGCGCCGATCTCCTTCGCTACCCACTCGCGCAGGTCGTCGTAGAGCGCCTGGCTCTCCTTCTCCGTGGCTTTGAGGGCCACGAAGCAATGGATGGCCTCGCCCTTCATCTCATGGGGAACGCCCACCACAGCCGCTTCGGCCACGGACTTGTGGCGGACGAGCGAAGACTCAACCTCCATGGTGCTCAGGCGGTGACCGGAAACGTTGATGACGTCATCCACGCGGCCCAGAAGCCACAGGTAGCCGTCTTCATCGCGCTGGGCCGCGTCTCCGGTAAAGTAACGGCCGGGGAAACGTGACCAATAGTTTGCCTTGAACCTCTCAGGGTCTTTGTAGAGAGTGCGCAGCATGGCGGGCCATGGCTTGGTCAGCACCAGGAACCCCTTGCCTGCGCCTTCGATCACTTCGCCTTTATCATCTACAAGTGCGGGATGGCATCCCGGCAGCGGCCGCGTGGCTGAACCAGGTTTCGCAGGTGTGGCGCCCGGAATGGGAGAGATCATGATGGAGCCGGTCTCGGTCTGCCACCATGTATCGACAATCGGACAGCGTTCCTTGCCGATAACTTTGTGATACCACTTCCAGGCGGCAGGGTTGATGGGTTCGCCTACCGAGCCCAGCAGCCGCAGCGATGACAGATCGCGGCCCTCGGGCCAATGGTCGCCCTGACGGATGAACGAACGAATGGCCGTGGGCGACGTATAGAAAATCGAGACGCGATATTTTTCAATCACGCGCCAGAAACGGTCGGCCTTGGGCCAGTCGGGCGCGCCTTCATACATAAGCGTGGTGCCACCGGCGGCCAGAGGTCCAAAGACCACGTAGGAATGTCCGGTAACCCAGCCGATGTCGGCCGTACACCAGTAGACGTCGTCATCCCGCAGATCGAAGACCCACTTCATCGTGGCCTGTACCTGCGTGAGGTATCCGCCGGTGGAATGCACCACGCCCTTGGGCTTGCCGGTGGTGCCCGAGGTGTAGAGCACATATAACGGATGTTCGCTGTCGAGTTGCTCGGCCGGGCAGACTTCCGGCTTACCGGTGGTGAGATCGTCCCACCAGTGGTCGCGCCCGGCCTTCATTTCGGTTGGGCTTTCCTGGCGCTTGAAGACAACCACGTTCTTGACCGTCGGGCACTCCAGCAGCGCATCATCCACCGCTTGCTTGAGTGGGACGTTCTTGCCGCGACGCAGACCGCCGTTGGCGGTGATGACCACTTGCGCTTCCAGGTCTTGGATGCGGGTCTTGAGCGCCTCCGCTGAGAAGCCGCCGAAGACCACGGAGTGTGTGATGCCCAGCCGCGCACAGGCCAGCATGGCTATCGCCGCTTCCGGCACCATGGGCATGTAGATAATGGAACGGTCGCCGGTCTTGAGTCCCAGGTCTTTCAGCGCGTTGGCGAACTTGCAGACCTTGCGATGCAGCTCCTGGTAAGTCAGGATGCGCTGCTCAAAATTCTCGCCTTCCCATATGATGGCGGCCTTGGTGCGGCGCCACGTGCTCAGATGGCGGTCCAGGCAGTTGTACGACAGGTTGGTCTTGCCATCCACAAACCATTTGGCAAACGGCGGATTCGACCAGTCCAACACTTTGCTCCAGGGGGCGAACCAGTGCAGGGCCTTGGCCTGCTCGGCCCAGAACACCTCCGGCTGCTCCTGCGCGGACTTGTACATCGCCTCATATTCCTGCATGGATTTTACTGAGGCGGATTTGCTGAACTCCAGGGGTGGCTTGAAGACTTCGTTTTGTTCCATGGCCGGAAATTTTACTCTCCCGGCACTTTTTTAGCTACGCGATAGGATCACCCAAACTCTTTCAGACATGCCATCCTGAAATTTCGACATTTGCGGGGATGCTAGTCCATTGGAGGAAGTCCCGCAGGGACGAGTGACAGTAGCCCAGCACCGGGTTCGGCTACTGTCACTCGTCCCTACGGGACTTCCCTTCACTCGATGAGTTTTTCTGAAAATGTCGAAGAACCCGCTCCGCCAGCTCTTCAGAAACACGATAGGGCTTCATGCACCGCCTGAAGGTCTCGATGCGCTGTTATCCAGCCGAAGCGTGCAGCGCTTCCCGTAGCGCCTCGGCCAACTCCTCCGCATCCGCAATCGGCGGCTGACACGCAAACCCGCTGCATACCACGGCCTGCGCTTTGCCCGCATGAATGCCAGGCAGATGGGGAAGGGTTTCGGCCAGCGCCGGAGGCAGGTTCTGGGGCGCAACCTGACGCAGTTGCAGCACCGACTTATGGAAGGAAAATGGCCGGACGGCGGCCGCATAAAGTTGATCGGCCTCCGGGCCGCTGCCGGTGATGACTACCTGCGTATGCTGCTTCAGATACATGTTCAACGCCAGGGCATAGGTGGAGGCAAACAATCCGTAGTGTTCCACGATGCCGGCGAAGGCTTCGAGTGTGTCTTCGGCCAGCTCGTGGTAGCGGGCATCATTGGACCAGGCATGGAGACGCAGCAGGGCAATGGCGGCCGCTGGATTTCCTGCGGGCGTGGGAGAATCCTGCAGCGGCTTGCGGCTGGCAGAGAGAGCGCCCAGCGCAGGGCTGCCGGCGACAGTGGCGCTCGGCGCCGACTGCGGAACGTCAAAGAACCCGCCACCGGTTTTGTCATGGAATCCGCTGATCAGGGCTTCAGCAATCTCGCGGGCAAAGTTGAAATAACTCAGGTTGGCCGTGGCCTCATAAGCGTCGAGGCAGGCGATGATCATGAAGGCGTAATCATCGAGCACCCCCGGGGCTTCTCGGCCGGCGGCCTTCGGGTCGGAGTAGGCAATCACATGCTGTAGTCCCGATTCGGCGTTCCATCCGTGGGCCAGTATCCGGTCGAGCGAACGCAGGGCAAAGCCGCGCGCTTCCGCCAGGTCCAGCGCCTGGGCCGCGCGCAGGTAGGCGGAAATGCACAGCGCGTTCCAGCTCACGTAAACGGTCTTATCGACATAGGGTGTCGGACGCTTCAACCGCTCGGCATACATCTTTCTCTTGGCGGAAACCAGAAGAGACTGGGCTTCCGCGGGCGTCATCTTTAATTCAGCGGCAGTTTCGTCAAGGCCCTTGCGCACGTGCAGCACGTTCTTCTCGTGGTTATGGTGCATCTCGCCCACTTCGCCGATGTCGTAATGCAGCACGGCGACCCTCAGTTCATCGCCGCCGAGAGTGGCCTGGGCCTCCTTGAGGGTCCACGTGAAGTAGTCGCCGTCGTCATCGAGAGAAAAATCGGCATCCTGTGAGCCATAGAAGCCGCCGTGCTCGCGGTCGGTGAGCCATTCGTCCATCCAGCGGATGATGTCACGGGCCACACCCGCGAAGGTCTGGTTGCCGGTAATCTGCCACGCGTGAACGTAGTTCTTCAGCAGCTCGGAATTGTCATACGCCATCTTTTCAAAATGGGGGACAATCCAGTGTTCATCCACGGAGTAGCGGTGAAAGCCCCCAGCCAGATGGTCGTAGACGCCACCCAGCGCCATCTTCTCAAGCGTGGTGGCCACGATGCCCAGCAGCGAGGCGTCGCCGGTCTCGACATGGCGTTGCAGCAGCAGGTCGATGGCGCTGGGATGCGGAAACTTGGGCGAAGATCCGAAGCCGCCGTGCTCGGCGTCGTACAACTTGACCGCCGATTCCACCATGTGGTCGATCAGGTTCGGACGCAAGGAACCTGATTTTCCGGCAAACGCCTCCGACTGGCGGATGGCCGCCATCACGCTCTCCGCCGATTCCATCACCTCAGCGTTTTTCTCGCGGTATGCCTGGGACAGCGTGAGCAGCACCCTCCGGAAGCTGGGACGACCGTATTGGTCCTGCGGGGGAAAGTAGGTGCCACCGTAAAACGGCTTGCCCTCGGGCGTGAGAAAGCCTGTCAGCGGCCAGCCACCCTGTCCGCTGATCGATTGCACCGCCGACTGGTAGCGGCTGTCGACGTCCGGACGCTCGTCGCGGTCGACCTTGATGGCAATGAAATTCTCGTTGATGATCTGAGCGACCTCCGGGTCGTCGTAGGATTCACGGTCCATCACGTGGCACCAATGGCACCACACCGCGCCAATATCGAGCAGAATGGGCTTGTTCTCACGTTTGGCTTTCTCAAACGGCTCCGCCCCCCACTCGTGCCAGTGGATCGGCTGGTGCATGGCGGAACGCAGATAAGAAGAGGAGGCATGAGCAAGGGAGTTGAGAGCGTGGGCGGTCATCAGGAATAGTGTAATTCACCCTTTCGGACGCCGCGCATATGCGGGAACAGCCAAGCCACCAGCCAGCTTGGCATCGGCTACCGGCTCTTTATATTCCAGCTTGATGGGAACTACGCCTGCCCAGATGGGCAGGGCATAGTCTTCTTCGTCGTCCTTGGGCGGGCCGGTGCGGATTTTGGCTGAGACCTCACTCAACGGCAGGGCAAGTACCGTGGTGGCTTTCATTTCCTGGGCAGTCGGCTTGCGCGCGTCCTCCCAGCGGCCGCGGACGATCTGCTCGGAAATTGCGGTCAAGGCTCGCAGCTTTTCCGCGGGGTCTTCCACCAGAGTCGCCCGTCCGAAAGCCACCACCGAGCGGTAATTCATGGAGTGATGAAAGGCCGAGCGGGCCAGCACCAGTCCATCCACGAGCGTGACGGTGACGCACATCTCGATACCCTGCTGCAATGAGCGCAACATGCGGCTGGCCGCCGAACCGTGGATGTATAGGATATCTCCGTCGCGTCCGTAGCCGGTGGGGATAACGACCGGGGCGCCTTCGGCGACGAACCCAACGTGGCAGAGGAAGCCTTCATCAAGAATGCTGTTGATAACTTCGCGATCATAAGCCCCGCGATCAGGCAACCGGCGGACACGTGTGCGATCAGTAACAGGAATGGTGGACATAGACCTAATGTACCCCAACTCACCGGTGGATGCCGATGGAGAATGCCGTTGGCTTGCTGGTCCTTTATCTCCCCAGGGCGGGTCCCTGGGAACTCTCCCGCACCTGCTCTGACGTCAGGCCATACATCGGCGGCGCGGTAATTCCCAGCAGGTTGAGATACATGTAGAGCTCGCCCCGGTGGTGGATTTCGTGCTCGACCATCAACCGCAGCCATTTCCAAACGGTAATCGCCGATCCGGCAGGCGTGATGCACTTCTTCTCCAGGTCTTCCGGCGTAAGCTGACTGAAGATCGCCACCGATTCCTGGTGCATGCTGTCGAAAAACGAAAGGACGTTCTCCGGGCCATGCGCCAGTTCCCGGCCGCAGCCGGGATAGCGGCTGGGTTTGAACTGCACGTTCTCGGCGAACATGTAGCGCTCAATGGCCGCAATGTGCCGCACCATGTCGGCCAGAGTGAACTTGCCTTCACGGTAGCTCCAGTCAAACTTGTCGCCCGGAATCGAGCGCACCACCTTCAGAGTCCGCTTGCGCACGCTTTCGTAGTATTCAAGGAATGCCTGGATGTTATTGACTTCCATGTGCTACGCTCCCCACGAATTAAGCCTTTCCGGTCTTTGAACAGCTTATATTCGGATTTCACCAGTACACCCGGCCATGTTTTCAACGCAGTATATACTGGCAACAAATCCAATTCCATCGCTTGCTCGTGAGGCAAATATGCGCTTCGGAACCTTACTGCCACTGACTGCTTTTCTTTTCTGTATTTCTCTAGCAATGGCCGCGCAACAACCAGCCGCAACGCCCGTCAAGGACCTGCACCCGGCTTCGGCAGCGCTCTTCAAGAATGGCCTGGCGTTTGTGCTGCGCAACGGCCAGGCCCAGGTGCGCGACGGGCAGGGCCAGATTGATGGAGTTCCCTCCGCCACCTTGGGCAGCCTGTGGATAGCCACCAGCAGCCCCGGCACGGTGCTGGAAGAGGTTGTGGCGTTTAGCCACAAAGAGCCCATAGCACTCAACGCTTCCACCCTGACGGCCCTGCTGGCCGCCAATGCCGGGCAGACCGTTACCGTGGCCCACGAGGGCAAGCAGTACACGGGAGAGATCATGGCCCAGACTTCCACCCGGACACTCAACCCAGCGGCTAGCGCTGAGGAAGAAGCCCCTTCCGCTGAGCCGCTGGCCGCCAATTCCAGCGTCTTGCTGCTGAACACCGCCGGGAAGATCATGGCCCTGAGCACCAGCGAGATTAAGGGCATTGAGTTTACGGGAAAGCCCAATCTGGCCACCACGTCATTGGAACTGCGTAAATCCCTTCGCTTCCGGGTGAGAAATGCCACGGGTAAGGTCCCCATGGCCATGGGATATCTGGAACGCGGGCTGGGCTGGACGCCTTCGTACCTGATTGAACTGAAAGACAAGAATACGGCCGAGATGACCATGCAGGCCGTGGTCGTCAACGATGCGGAAGACCTGGCGCACACCGACCTGTTTTTCGTGGTCGGATTTCCAAACTTCCGGTACGCGAATATCGACTCGCCTATGTCCCTGCGGCAAACTCTCCCGGAAATGATGAATGCTTTGAACTCCCGCACCGGGGCACGCGACTCCGGCATCGCCAGCCAGATGATGGTCAATTCGATGTCGGCGGATCAGGCGCCTGCCTCCGCCGTGGAGTTGACCCCGTCCGTCACCGAGCTGGCCGGCGATTCCGAACAGGACCTTTTTCTTTACTCTCGTCCCGACGCAACCCTGAAAAAGGGCGAGCGCGCCCTCTATAACGTCTTCACCACGTCCCTTTCCTACGATGAGATTTATGAGTGGGAGGTGCATGACACTTCCCGTGTGGATTTCTGGGGCAACTACCAGGCTGCCTATCAGCGTGAACCGCAACCCATTCAGAATGCCGCCTGGCACTCGCTGAAGCTGAAAAACGGCTCCAAATTCCCGTGGACCACGGCGCCCGCCATGGTCATCCACGGCGCTAAACCCATCGCCCAGGAGACGCTTTCTTACACACCCAAAGGCGCCACCGGCATCCTCAAGCTGACGATTGCCTCCGATATCCACGTCGCGAAGGAAGAAAGCGAGATTGAGCGGACCAAAGCGGCGGTACGCTCCGGCGGCAATTCCTATGACGCCATCACCGTGGAAGGCACGTTGCAGGTCCACAACTACAAAAACGTTGATGCGCCTTTGCACGTGACCCGGAATCTCGTCGGCGAAGTGGTTTCAGCCTCGCATGACGGCAAGTCGCGCAAAACTGCGATCGCGATTCAGGCGTTAAACCCCAGTTCGGTAATTGAATGGGAGGTCTCCATCAAGGCGGGCGAGCAGATCAGCATCAAATATCGTTACAAATTTCTTGTCCGCTCGTGAATTTGGTCATCGCATTGCTACAACGAAAAGGCCGCCCGGCAACTTGGGCGGCCTTTTCTTTCAAGGGAGAATAGTTCCAACGGATGTTCAAAAAGACCATCAGAACTTTCTGGCGAAATCTTATGGGGCGGTGAAAGGCAGTGTCAAGGAATATTTCCATAATAAATGCCTTTGTTTTCAATAACTTAACTTATCTATCAACACCCCGAGGAAAACTGCCGCAAAGTGTCACTGTGCCCGGTTGTTTCACCGTAAACCATTGTTTTTAATACAGTTACCCCTATTTCAGGTCCAGATGGATCATCTCTGCTTCTTCAGCCGGGCCAAGGAACTTGCCAGGGTAGAGTTTCCGGGCAATGATCCTGATGCCCCCAAATGCGATCCCGGAGGTCACGGCAAACAACAGAATGATGCCAATCAAGAGGGCAATCCCAATCAACAAACCGCCTGCATCTTCTTTGCGGTCAGGCTTGGTTGGCTGGTTCCAAGTAATCTCGGCGTCATAGTTCACCGACGCCAGCAGTGAATCGGCTTGATCGTCGGGTATTTGTCCGTTCACCAGGGCCACGATTGGGCCGCTGCGTTTGAACTTGAAGGGCGCGCCGGTAAGCGCGCCCGCCTGCTCCGCCGCCTGCAAAGCTTTGAGGCGTTCAACCGCGATCTGCGGCGTGGGATAGGCCACCAGCGTGAGGTTGGCTTCACCATACATGGTGCGATAGTTGGCAAAAGCCAGTTCAGGAGATTTTGTAAAGTCCACCAGAGACGACGGAAGCGGAACGCCCAGACGTTCCAGGGCCATCGGACCCACGATGTACCTTCCGGTATGTTGCATCAGCGATTGTTTCGGCAGATACAGCGGCAAGGTGGGCAGGGCCGCCAGATTGCCGCTCACCTGCGGCAGCAGACCGGCCAGGGACCGCAAATCGGCGGCGGACATGGCGGTGACCCGGTCAAGATTGACGTCCACCAGCAGGTTCCCCCGGTAGAACAGAACGCGGGTGTTGAACGAGACGGCTTCATCCCCGATCTTTTCCGTTTGCATCTGGGCCTTGCCGTAATAAGTAAACGCTCCATAGGCCCCGCTGGCGTCATGGAACCGGGCAGCCTTGATCTGCAGGGTGCGGTCGTCGCGTGTGTAGCTGGCCAGTTCGACACCGGCAAAACCGTACTCTTTTAGGACCTCGGCGTCCGCAGGGTCGGCCACAGCCGGGTCAGAGCTGGTCTTCACCGTAGCAGCGGTTTTCTGCCATCCGCTGAAATTGGCGGGCAGCACCGGAGCGCCGGCGGCAGTGGCGGATTTCCCACCCGCCACGGCCAGAGCCAGCGGCGCAGCAGATATCAACAGCAGGAATAAAGTTCGAATCTTCATAAGAAACATGGGAACCGTATCTAAATTTAGACACCGGAACGCCCTGGAAAGATTCTACGCGAAGAAGCAGGGGGGGGCATTCAGCAATCAGCATTCGGCCATGAAACAAGATTGGTGATTGCCAAAATTGGTAATCGGGTAATTGAAAGGCATGTGTGGCCGCTGATTTGCGCTGATGAACGCTGATAAGTCTTGGTTGAGAGCAGTCTCTAATCATCGATTGTCGATGAGAGATCATGGGCCAGAAGGGCCACAGCGAATCAATCAGCGTTCATCAGCGCAAATCAGCGGCGACTGGTCCTGCCTTTTCAATTACCCGATTACCAATTTTGGCAATTACCAATCTGTTTCATGGCTGAGTGCTGAATGCTGAGTGCTGAATGCTGAGTGCTGAATGCTGAGTGCTAACTCTTCAGCCTAAAGCTATCAGGAAGCAGCCGTTCCATAGTGCTTTCGACGATGCCGTCCTGTCCCTGGTACCAGAGGACGGCTTTCGGTCCGAATTCGGAAATGACCTGGCGGCAGGCGCCGCAGGGAGAGCAAGGCGCGTCCTGGCTGTTGACCACGGCGACGGCCACGACCTTAACGTTCGCGCCTCCCAGACTGGCGACGGCGGAGAAGATCGCAGTCCGCTCGGCGCAATTGGTCAACCCGTAGGAGGCGTTCTCAACGTTGCATCCGGTGTGGACTTCGCCATTTTCAAGCAACACGGCCGCGCCCACGTGGAATTTCGAATACGGCGCATAAGCGTTCCGCTGGGCCTCGCGGGCCAGTTTGAGGAGACGGACTTTTTGTTCGAGAGGGAGCATGGGAGCAATTGGTAATTGCCAAAATTGGTAATCGGGGAATTGAAGACCTGATCCTGGAGTTAACGCTATTGCAGATTGCCAAGAATCGTCATCATTGCCGAATAGCCGGTATTTCAATTCCCCGATTACCAATTTTGGCAATTATCAATCTGTTTCATAGGCTGAGTGCTGAATGCTCTTTGCTAATTGCCAATTGCTATTTGCCAACTGCTATTTGCCAATTGCTACTCCGCTGCCAGCTTGCTTGCCACTTTCACGCCGCTTAATCCGTTCACGTACTTCGAGACCCCTTTGTAAAGCGATTCGGCGATACGCTGGCGGTAATCGTTGGTCTTGAGCTTTTTCTCGTCGGGCGGGTTGCTTACGAACGAGATCTCCGCCAGGATCGACGGCATGTTTGCCCCGATGAGCACGATAAATGGGGCCTTCTTCACGCCCCGGTCGCGCAGCCCCGGACTCTTGCCGGCGAGGCCGGTATAGAGCGATTTCTGCACGTCGATGGCAAATTCTCTGGACTCTTCGATCTTTTCCTTCAGCGCGATCTTCTTGACCAGGTCCTGCAGTTCGTGGATTGATTTCTCAGAAACCGCATTCTCGCGCGCAGCCACATCCAGCGCGTCTTTCGACGAAGTGAAGTTCAGGTAGAAAGTTTCCACGCCCCGCGCGGAAGCGTCATCACTGGAATTCGCATGGATAGAGATAAACAGATCAGCCCGCTCTTTATTGGCGATGGCGGTGCGCGTTTCCAGAGGCACGAACGTGTCGTCGTCGCGGGTATAGACGACCTCGGCGCCCAGGCGGTCTTCCAGCACCTTGCCCAGCTTGAGGGCGACGTCGAGCACCAGGTCTTTTTCCTGCAATCCATTCGGGCCGATGGTCCCGGTATCGTGACCGCCGTGTCCGGCGTCGATTACGATCTTGCCGATCTTCAGCCCCAGAGTGCGAATCAGGGAACGCTCACCGGCTGCCGTGGGCGAGGCTGCATGGATGGATAGGTCCTTCTCCCTCTCCCTTTCCCTGCGGGTCTTGGACGGCCCATGGGGAGTTACGGCCTGATACGTGGGCCCGCTCGTGGGCCGGGCCGTCACTTTGTCTTTGTCTTCAATCTTTACTTCTTCAACCTTAGGCGCCTCAGCCTTGGCGATGGCGACCGGCTTGTCGGTCTTGTCCCTCTTGTCTGGGGCTTTGTCTGCGGCCTTCTCTGGGACTACATCTCCCGCTTTCTCCACAGGTTTATCGACCACAATCTTTTCCGGTGCAGCGTTGTTCTTTGGCTTGGTTGTTTCCGGCGGCCGGGCCGTTGGCACAATGGGCGGCATGATCGAGGAAGTGAGGATGGCCGGGGGCGCCATAGCGCCCGGTGGATCTTTCGGCGGCACGATCTTCCTGGAGGTCGCACTGGTCTTGGCGTCCGGCACGGTCACCGCCGGCTGCTTGCCGTGGATATCGATGATTAGCCGATACGGATTCGGCAACAGGAAGGCCGAGTATTCGGCCACGTCATCCACATCGAGCACTACACGCGCCAGGCCCGGTTTGAACTGGGCCACGCGAATGCGATGCAGGAAGCCATCTTCCACGTCAAACGACTTGCCCACTAGGTCGGAAGCCAGCTTGGTCCCGTGCAGATCGAAAAAGATGCGGTCTGGATTGTTTACTCTTCCGGCTTCATACTTCACTTCGTCTTCCAGATCGATAGCCACGCGCGTGTAATCGGGCGTTGACCAGTGGCGGATATTGGTCAGCAACGGCGGATGCCCCTCACGATGATGTTCCTCTGCGGCAGCTTCTTTGACATCATCCTTCACTCTGGGTTCCGGCACCCGTGGTTCCATACTCTTGGCTTCGGCCCGGGCCGCCTTCGATTTTCCGCCCTTGTCTTTATTTTGATCTTTGTCTTTTCTGGCGGCTATTTCCATCTCGTCGATGGCTTTGTGTGTCTCGGGCGCCAGGCGGCCATGCGGATAGTGTTTGAGATAATCCTCAAAAGCGGCTTTGGCATGGTCGTGGTCTTCGAGGTCGTCCTGGTAGATCTGGGCGATGGTGAATAGCGCTTCGGCCCGGTGTTTGCTGCCGGGGTATTCACGCCGCAGGAATTCCAATTGCCCGATCGCATCCTTGAACCTCTTGGCGTCGTCGAAGACCCGGCCCTGTTCATCGAGCAATTCCGCCACCGCCAGCACGCTGCTGTCGGCCTTGGAAACGGTGGGCGCGGTGTAATAGACCTTACGATAGGCGTCGATGACTTTCTGGTAATCGTGGCGGCTGCGCTGGTCCTGGCGTTTCCCGTTGAGGGCTTCACGCAGGCGCTCGGCGGTTTCGAACTGCGAGCGGGCGGCCAGCTTCTTCTGCTTCACAGAACGGGCATGGGCAGGCGCCAGCAGAAGCAGCGCCAGTGAGGCGGCCATGACAACCGTCCGGGTCAGTCTTCGGGTACCACAATCCATGGG
>Ga0210403_10001402_pt1 | contig 22864 bp, 24 predicted proteins | sample IncBWC19MmetaG_FD_150863 | JGI IMG/M metagenome (GOLD analysis project Ga0210403, IMG submission 150863) | Forest soil microbial communities from Barre Woods Harvard Forest LTER site, Petersham, Massachusetts, United States - Inc-BW-C-19-M | ecosystem: Environmental > Terrestrial > Soil >... | reverse complement strand
TTTCTGCACGTTGTAGGTCCCCGCGTCTATACTCACCAGGATGTGCTCATGCTCCCCTTGCGAACCGGCAATCTCCGCGCTGCCTTCGTGCACCGCTGTGGGTACGACGTTCCCCTCTGCATCGGGAACCTGGTTTTTGATGATGTCTGAGACATTGAAGGTTTGAGTGGCCCTTGCTCCCAAATGAATCGGAAACCCGTAATGCCCGCCTGAATAGAACAGCGTAAATAGGAAATCCTGTACTTCATCCGCGGGGTTCCACAGCGTCACCATAGTTTCGTCGCCGTTCCCTGTGCTCCAATACGAAAGCGCTTTAGACGCGCTCTCGGTCACTCCATGTGGAATCACCTCAAATACATAATTGTTCTTTTGGTCCACGCTGCCGCTGGCGGCCAGCAAGCCGCCTTTCTGCCCATTGGTGTCGAGAATAAGGCTCACGCTTCCATTCAAGTTTTTGAGCCCAGCCTGCGCGATCATCATTGGGACATCCAAGTTCCTCGTTTCATGAGAGGCGATTGTCAATTGCGGCAGTTGCGCTGAGCGCGCCGCAGCGCTCTCCATCCACCAGAGAGTCGGCGTAACTGAGAAGGGTTGGCTCGAGACGTTGCGCACCACGGAGTATGGCGTGAACGCAGTGTTGGCCGGGAAGTTCATCATGGGATCGGCGGCGCCGGTCATCAGACCGAGTTCGGCATAACTGACTTCGGACGTTTCACCCGATGCAACCGCCTCGGCTGTTCCGTATGCCGACCCAGCAGGTACTGGGAAGACTGGCAGGCGAGCGGAATAGCCTGTTGCCTCGTCCTCCAGCCCTGCGTTCACGACCAGCCCACTCACGGACCCATCGTGTGTGAGAACGACGCCTCCGCCAGAATCCGGCGTAGAAAACAATTCGGTCAGTTGCACGATTTTTGTTCCGCGAGGAGACACAGTCAACCTTCGGGCCCCGAGGCTGCGATTCGCGCTATCAGTGACCTGAACAGTGGCATTGATCGGTCCGTTGGTGACGTTGGACAGGGCAACAAAGCCGGTAACGTTAGGCTCCTGTTTCCACCACATGCCCTCGAGCGTGTTGGCTTGGGCTTCATTGGTTGTGACCGTCTGAGTTAAGGGATTGGCTGCAGGCTGAAGGCCATATAGGAAAATAAGGCTGTGCGCCGTATCGACGCTCCTCACCGTCGCGCATACGGGAGCCCAGGCCCATTGATATTGGATCTCCGCGTAACCGGAGAGCGTGGCATAGGGAGCGATGCCCTGTTTTGCAAGCTCCTGGTTGATGTCCACGAGCGCGGTTCCGGAAGGTTCGATCGTGACCGCCGGGAGGGTGTAGCGGACTCCGTTGCTCACGTACAGTGTCGGGATGACTGTGAGCGGGTCCGTCTTTAGGCCGTTAGTCAGATAGAGCGAAGCCTTGAAGTTTGCACTGATCATCCACAAGCCCCCTACAGCCGACTGCGTCACAGCAGGCTTGTCCCACTCCCTATGCCGCGGAAGGCGTGGAGCAACCGGCTTATGCGGTGCAAGCACCTTGGGTTGTTGAGCGGAACAGGTAGCCGAGAACAAAAACATCAAAGAAACTACTGCTGAGAGAAGGGTTCCGAGCTTACAAGAGGAGGACGGAAGGGCCATGGTCTGCCTCCGCTATACACTGAGGTTAGATTTACTTCAGACAGCCGGAATGATCCAAACATTATCGAAACATGTCAAGTAAATTTGTAATTATGGCGACGAATATCTGTTTATTTTGCCGGACGAGATCTAACACGAGGAGGAAGAGACGACGGATTTTACTGACATGGAGGGCGTTGCAAGCGGTTGCGGCGCATCCAGTCCCTCCAACTTAGGCCGATACGGGTCACGAGCGGCTTGGGCCCCGTAGATGTGACCGCATGAAATGCATATGTTTTTGCTTCGTAAGCGAGCTACCGTCGGTGGTGGTTTGCCGCTGTGCGAGAAAACGAATATTCTTACAATAAGCTGATATGAGCCCTCCCGCTCAATTCAATCGGCATACGGGCTGAGTGCAGCAGCGCGGTCCTCGACGGTGTCCGAAAAACTGGCGCTCTGGTGGTCCGACTGTCCAGGTCCGCGGCCTCGAGACTCCTCATGCCGCAGCCAGCCACTCGAATCGAACGGCGGACGTTCGATCCACTTCCCTCTCCTAAGTATCAGCCCCAATCAGGCGGCCAACGGCAAGCTGAAAGCATACGCGCGGCGGTGCGAACCGGGCCCCTCGGCACCACCATAGCGAAGCGTGGCGCAGGAGCGTTCGTCGGTTTAATGGGTTTCATGCAGCCACGTCGATCTTGAATTGTGTGCGGGGACTGCTATGTACAGGCCAGGCCCCCGGCACCATCCGAACGTCCGCCGAGCAGGTTCCAGTCCCCCGTGATTTTGAAAGTCGATCCTTCTATCGAAATTGGCGACGACGCCGACCGCGGGGAACTCGGTTGACAACCGGAGAGGGGGCAATGTCGGAAGCAGGGCCGGGTTGCTGAATCAACTCCGGAGCGTACGTATAGAAGTCAGAATCATCCAGCCTAACAAAACCCAAGTCGGTCCAGAATCTGGCAAGCCTGGCAAAATCAGCGAGTCTCTTGTCTTCAAAGCCGGGCTGTCGCCGCGTTTCGATGTGTTCCTCATCTTCCCAATTGGAATACTGCAAGGGAAAAGGCTTGCAAGTGATCAGTCCGCAGTGTGTTCCGAAAGTCGCGATCGTTTCCCGCACGACTTGAGCACCAATTCCCTTCCCCCGATAATTCGCGTTGAGTTGGATGCTTTCAATGAACAAAACATCAAGCCCCATTATTTGGCCCTGGTACAGGTCCTGTACAGACTGATTCCAGTCATCCGTCTCGGGATCGAACAGCGCCTCATAACATTCGAAGACCGACGAATCGATGGAATCCATTGCCTCAAAAAGACTTTCTTGCTCGTTCAGCGCACGACCTCGCAAAACGAGGTATGCGTAGATTTGACCGATCCTGACTTCGTTGTCAGATTCTCCTTCGATCTCGAAAATTTCGCCTTGAAGCGCGGGCAAAATGCGGCTTGGTTCTTGGCTGTCACAGTCAGCATCGACAGTGAATCGGATGTGCGGCATGTCAAAAATCCTGCTCAAGCCAACGTCAAGATCGGCGCATGGAGGATAGCACCAAGCTTCGAGTGGGGACAGGCCGCCAGAATTTGCGATGGAGGCCGTTGGATTCCAGGACACTACCAACTGCCACACTGTCACGCCAAGAGCTGCGATCCCGCAATTTCTTCTGCTCGCGAACGTCGTCCTGACATCATCTTCTCGAGCTGCAGGTTGCCACCCACGAGGCTCGTTTTTTCCTCTCCAGAGACTCCTTATTGCCGCCCCGCGAAATCGCTAAGTCATTCTGAGCCAATGGGTTGGTAGGAGCGGTGGAGATCGAACCAATCAGCCAATCCAATAGTGCGGCTCTGGAACATCGTAGAGCGGCGCTGCTGCGCCGGGTGTGCAAGGGACGCCACCCCAGTCCGTGACGTGCACTGTGGTGGTAGCGTCAGTGTCAGGGACTAGCCGTCGAAGCCGGGTGATCGCCGATCGTGCAAGCTAGGACGCCCGGCGGATCTCTTCCCGGATAACGCGGCGGAGCGTTTTCTCTAATGGTTCTTGGACGCGTTGGATGTGTTGGCGGAGGACTTCGTTGATGACGGTTTGATAGTTGCCGCCACCAGCAAGTTCGACTTGGTCGCGGAACCAGGCAAGGATTTCGTCATCGAGGCGGATTGTGATCCGCGTTTTCCCTTTGGGAACGGAAATGACAGCTCCACGCTTTGCCTTACGGAAATCGTATTCACGCTTCATGATGCTCCTCGTACTCAGTAGTCTCTCGGGCTGTGGCCAGACGTGTCGAGATCAGGCGCACACTCTCCCCCCGCCAGGTGCACACCACGACGAGGAGGCGGCTAAATTGATCCACCGCTCCTCTTCTTCTGAAAATGGATCGCGTATCGTCAAAGCAAGGTCGTCCTCGAGCACGGTCATGGCATCAGCAAAACGAACTCTATGCTTGGCGAAGTTCGTTTTGGCCTTGGCCGGGTCCCATTCGTGGCTCACAGTTCTTAGTATATGCACAACTGTGCATACATGTCTACCCTATGCACCGGAAACGGAATCTGTTTCGGTTTGACTTCTTGACATGCGTTACGTAACGCATTACGCTAACATGTGATCCGGTCGATCCGCCACAAAGGCCTCAAACGCCTTTACGAAGACGACGACCATCGCGGCGTTGTGAGCCAGCACGCCGACAGGCTCCGCGATATTCTCGTTCGTTTGGATGCGTCGGCTACCGTCGTCGACATGGATCTACCTGGTTTCCGGCTACATCCTCTCAAGGGTGAAATGAAAGGCTTTTGGGCGGTCACTGTCCGGGCTAACTGGCGAGTGATCTTTCGTTTCGCTGACGGCGATGCGTTCGACGTGGATTATCTCGACTGTCATTGAGGCATTGCCCCGGAAGGATTGCCTTGGAAGTATTGCCGCTGAAGGAGAACCAACCATGCCGATGAAGAATCCACCCCATCCAGGCGGCTTTGTTCTGCGCCAGTGTATCGAACCGCTAGGCTTGACCATCACTCAAGCCGCCGCTGCCCTCGGTGTCACTCGCACCACTCTCTCCGAGCTCGTCAACGGAAAACGCGGCATCTCTCCTGAGATGGCCGTCCGCCTCTCCAAAGTTTTCGGCGGCAGCCCCGAGTCCTGGCTCACCCAGCAGGCCCACTACGACCTCGCCCACCTCCGCACCACCCACATCAAACTCAAACGCCTTCAATTCGCCTGATCGCCCCGTAAACGCACTCGTCCCAATCCTCAATCCCGGCTAGCCGCGCGACACTACACCCGCCTAAGGCTAGGCGTCTGCCAAACGTCCCGAGCTCCAGTCCAGACAGGTTCGCTTCGGACTCATGCCGCGGCCAGCCACTCGAAACGAACCGGCAGACGTTCGGTCCATGCCGGGCCCCCGGCACCAGATTTGCTTTTTCCTTTCGCTACGACTATCGCTTTTCCAAGCAGCTTCAATTCGTGGCGCCCGATTGCGCTTGACTACTTCACATATTGTGAAGTAGCATTGGTCAGTGCACATTGTGACGCGCAAGCATCTGAGCGAGGCCATGCAGCAGTATCCAGATGCTGCGAATGAGATCAAGGCATGGGTCGCTATAGTCGAAGGCGTCCGATGGCACAGTTTTGCAGAAGTTCGGCTCATGCTTCGCGACGCCGACTACATCAACGGATACGTGGTGTTCAACATCCGGCGAAATCGCTATGGGCTCATCACGGTCATTCACTATGCAAAGACGACAGATGAGAAACGGACGGAAGGACACGCCTACATTAGGTCCTTCTTGACACACAAGGAGTACGACGATCCCCGGAAATGGGATCGGAGATTTGGTGCAAAATGAATACAGTTCTCGCAGACCCGGCAAAAATGATTGCGAAGGGCGCTCCCCACGTCATACACAATGACAAAGAACTGGAAGTGTATACAAACGCCCTCTTCCAATTGACAGCTCTGGAGCATCCGTCTTCCGCAGAAGTGGAAGCAATCGAACTTCTGACTTTACTCGTGGAACGCTACGAGCAAACGCACTACGCGATTCCCGCCGCGGATGCAGCTTCCGTCGTGCGGTTGCTCATCGAACAGCAAGGTCTTGCGCAACGTGATTTAACGCCCGAATTCGGATCAGAGAGTGCCATTTCGATGTTTCTCGCTGGACAACGGAAGCTCACGCTCGAGCAGGTTCGCAGATTAAGTTCACGATTCAAACTTCCTGCCGATGTTTTCATTCGAAAGCCATAGCTAAGGCCGCCCCAGACAAAGATCCCTCCGCTTCTCCGACTTGGCGGTTGCGCGACAGCCAACCATTCAAAGTGATTGGCGGACGTTCGGTACACTTCCCTCCCCCGCAACCATCCAAGCTGCCACGATGTGCTTGCCAAGCTACGCGATTCCAAGCACATCTCATGGCACTGGAAGAGTTTATGCCGCGACTCTGATGATGAAGCGGATGTCGAATCCGTTCGTTCCGGGCCCCCGGCACCAGTTTTTTTTTCTTCACCCTGATCATTTGAAATCACGCTTCAAGCGGTTTCCCTCTCCCAGACGACCTTCAAGTCTTTCAAGTCTTTTGTCGCGCAATCTCTTCCAAAAGCCTCACTCTATCCCCCATCAAAATTGAATATTCAAAATCCGGTTCTTTCGCAAGTCGCACAAAGGAGTCCCAAACTTGGAAACTCAAACACCGGACTCTCTTCCGCAAATACAGCTTCACTTGAGATTCAGGCCATTGCAGCTCTTCAAGGTACGTCGAGAACTGACGATTGCTCTTCCGGGCGTGTTCTCTCATGCGACGTGCAAACTCACCCGTGCCCACGTTCTCCGGCAAACGTCTCTTCAGCTTCACGGCTACGTCAACGTCGTTAGGACGTTCTTCGCCCTTCAGATAACTGCCAAACAAAACGACAGCTTCAACAGAACACAGGAAATCATCGCTGGCGTTTACGTCCTTCGCGCGCTGCAAGAGTCCCTTGAGTGCCTTGTCTCCGGTCGCTCGGAAAATGGCCTTCGCCGCGCTGCCTCGTCCCAAACTACGTCCCTTGTCTGTTAGTTGGTACGCGTCTTTATCGAATTCATGTGTGGACGGTTCGATCAGACCTTCAGCCTGCAGATCATGAATAAACTGCCTAGCCCTCCTGCTCGTGAAATTGAAATGCTGAACAACTTCTTCAGGCCAGAGACCCCTGAAATCACTATGCACACGTCGCAGAAACTTCCGAACCTCCATCACTGGAATGCCGGCTACCTGTTGACTGGGGCTGATCTTTACCGTCACGACTCCTTCTCTCTGCGTGGACAGACGCTGTCTCGGCCAGTCGCATGCACTTCAACATAATCAGTGAGTTTCGTACAACCTCAAGATCTTCGTGACGCGCTGTTCGACAGGTTCCATTACGTGCGACGTCGCTCCCAAGCGATCGAAGGCTTCGGCGCTTTTTTTAATTCTGATGATTCTGATATCGAATTATTTGTGCACACCTATGTAGCTAGCTTGCGGGCAACACGCTGCGATGGGAAACGGGGCTCTCAATTCACTTTGAGGCGAACAGTCTGCGCGAGTTTTCGCTGGTGGTAGTCAAAGCTATAAAGGTAGTCGACACCCAGTTCGAGCGCCGCAGCTACGTGCAAGACGTCGGCGGCGCGTGTGCCAAGCTTAGCCGTAGTTTGGCGGGACAGCTGGCGAGCACGCTCGAAAACTGGGTCAGGCAGTCCGCGTAATTGAAAGAGGCCGTCGCGCAAATCCTTCTCAAAATCACTCAATGATGACTGTGCCTGCGCTTCGGTCACTTCCTTCCTAAATACGCGGAGTCCGAAGGAGTTGAGAAGTTCAAGCTCGCCCAGAATGGTCACGAATCGTTCCCCAGCTGAGGCTTTCACGGCTCGCACCGCCGCGGCGGAGTTGGCGTCGGGGCTATACAACGAAACCAGAAAGCTTGTGTCAGTGTAGATCCTCAATAGCGGCTCCGATCCTCAGCCACCAGTTCAGCGCCACTGACCTTCAACAACTTGTCGCCATAGGTGGAGCGCAGTCGTGCTAGAAAGTCCGGCATCTGCGCCGCATCTCGCACGCCTTCAGGGATCAAGCGGGCAATCACGCGCCGCCGCTTGGTGATCTGAATCTCTTCGCCCTGATACAAAAGGCGCTCTATCTTCTTGAAACTGTAGCGGAGATCTCGAATCGAAGCTTTTCTCATGTGATCCATTTTAGCATCACATCGATCGATTTACAACTTCTCGGAGCAAGCAAGTTGGCCCCCGGAATAACTTCTTGTTGCCCCATCATCCAGCCGAAAAGTGAGGGTTTGCACGGCTCGTACCTCGAACCAGGCTGCGAGTGACAACACAATCTGGTGCCGGGGGCCCGGAAGCAGAGAAGAGACTCGACCGCGGCAAGACTTCTGCGGGAACCCTCGTGGAGCCAGTGAAGAAGGTCGAAACAATCACGATCTGGTCGACCTAGTCCTCTGGACCTTCTCGAGGATGCTTGCGGCGTTGCCGGGATGCAAAGTGTAGAATACGGTCGTGGCTACACCTGTCAGTTTGCCTATTTTCGAGCAAGGTGGCGTGAATCAGCGTTCACCCGCCCGGGACAAAATTGCTCTCTTCCGCTCGCTGTTTCATGGACGAGAGGATGTTTATCCGCAACGCTTCGAAAGCCGTAAGACAGGCAGAGCTGGCTATTCGCCAGCATGCGGCAATGAGTGGGTCCGGGGAATTTGTGAGAAACCGAGAATCAAGTGCTCCGAATGTCCGCACCAACGTTTTCTTCGCATAACCGACGAAATAATTCGTTGGCATCTCTGCGGTCACGACGACAAGGGCCGGGAATTCGCGATGGGCGTCTATCCGATGCTTCGGGATGAGACCTGTTTCTTCCTGGCCGCCGATTTTGACAAAGCAACGTGGCAGCAAGATGCGGGCGCATTCTTGGAAACATGTCAACAAATGAGCGTGCCCGCTGCCCTGGAGCGGTCCCGGTCGGGCAACGGCGGGCACGTTTGGTTCTTTTTCAATGAAGCCGTGCCCGCCGCATTGGCGCGCAAGCTGGGTACACACATACTCACGAAAACCATGGAACGCCGCCCCGAAGTCGGTCTGGATTCGTACGATCGGCTCTTTCCAAATCAAGACACACTACCGTTGGGCGGCTTCGGCAACCTGATCGCGTTGCCTCTTCAGTGGCGGTTCCGAGAATTAGGCAATAGCGTTTTCCTGGACGAACGATTCGCTCCCCATACCGACCAATGGCAGTTTTTGTCCTCGATTCACAGAATCAGCCGGCAAGGAGTTGAGGAAACAGTCCGGCGTGCTGACGTCAAGGGCCAGACAATTGGCGTACGTTTGGCGCCTGAGAGCGAAGAAGATGAAGATACGCCTTGGAAGAGACCGCTATCACGGAGTCGGACAAAAGTTTCAATCGCTGGCCCATTACCGGAGAGCTTGGAACTCATCCTCGGCAATCAAATATACATTCCTAAAGATGCGTTGCCGCCTGCCCTCCGCAACCGGCTGATCCGGTTGGCGGCGTTCCAGAATCCCGAGTTTTACAAATTGCAGGCCATGCGGCTACCGACTTACGACAAGCCTCGGATTATTGCCTGTGCCGAGGATCACCCCAAGCACGTAGGACTGCCGCGCGGTTGCCTGGATGAAGTCCGTCAAACTTTGTCGGATCTGAACATTAAGGCGATGGTCCGGGACGAGCGCAACCCAGGCCTGCCACTGAAAGCGACATTCCAAGGTGAGCTGCGCCCGGAGCAAACCGTTGCCGCGCATGCCATGCTCGCCCATGATACGGGAGTGTTGGCAGCCACCACCGCGTTCGGAAAGACCGTGGTCGCCGCGTGGCTGATTGCGCAACGGGGAGTGAATACACTCGTATTGGTACATCGGCGGCAGTTGCAACTTCAATGGATCGAACGCCTTTCCACCTTCCTCGGAATGCCGGCGCGTACTATTGGCCGGATCGGTGGCGGCCGCACAAAAGCAAGCGGCTTGCTTGATGTAGCCGTGATACAAAGCATGGTGCGAAGCGGTCTCGTCGACGATCTCGTGAGCAATTATGGCCACCTGATTGTGGATGAGTGCCACCATCTCTCTGCCCAGAGCTTTGAGCAGGTTGCCCGCCAGGCTAAGGCGAGGTTTGTGACGGGCCTATCTGCGACCGTCACCCGGAAGGATGGGCAGCATCCGATCATCTTCATGGAGTGTGGTCCCGTACGCTACCGGGGCAGTGTCCGGCAGGGTGTTGCAACTCATCCCTTTGAGCATAAGGTAGTGATTCGTCCGACTGGTTTTCGTCCGCTACGACCAGCGGATCCTGATGTGCGGGTACAATTCCACAAACTCTATGAAGAACTAATTGCCGATAAGGAGCGCAATCGACTCATCTGTCAGGACGTCATCCATGCCCTTCGAGAGGGGCGGTCGCCGCTGGTGTTGACCGAACGGAATGAGCATCTTGACTCTCTGACGAAGCAATTGACCTCTGAGGTGCCGCACCTGATTGTGCTCAGAGGAGGGATGCGCAAAAAGGACCTTGACGCTATTCAAGCTCACTTGGCTGCGATTCCTGGTGAGGAGGCTCGGCTGCTCTTGGGAACGGGCCGGTATGTGGGGGAGGGTTTTGATGATGCTCGACTCGACACCTTATTCCTGACGCTGCCCGTCTCGTGGCAAGGGACGATCACGCAGTACGTTGGTCGGTTGCATCGCCTCTTTCACAACAAGCGGGAGGTGCGCGTCTACGACTACGCGGACCTCAACGTGCCGATGCTGGCGCGAATGTTCGACCGCCGCTGTCACCACTACGAAGGTATCGGCTACACGATTCAGCTTCCAGGAAGCGCGGTGCCGGGCTGGCCGGCAGATGTGCCACTTCCCGTCGATCCCGACTGGAAAAGCCAATATGCCGCCAGCGTGCGCCGTTTGGTGCGAGATGGCGTAGATTCCCCCCTGGCGAAACTATTTGTCCATGCTGCCGTAATCCCGCCCTCCGGTGCCAATAGTTCTGATCGAGCGCGAAGTGCAACCGAGGCATTTCTCTATCGCCGATTGGAAACATTAGCCGAGACAGCTGGGAGGTTTCGCTTGAATGCAAAGCTGCCGATTCCGTTCGATGGCTGGGGCCGCATGGAAGTCGACCTGCTTTGCGAGCCGTCGCACATCGCCGTCGAACTTGACGGCAGGCAGCACCTGGGCGACCCGGAAGCCTACCGGCGAGATCGTCGCAAGGATGCTTTGCTGCAAGAGAATGGCTATCGGGCACTCCGCTTCCTCGCAGAAGACGTCGGCAAATGTCTAGATCAAGTTCTGGACGCTATCCTGCGAGCCTTAGCGCACCAAAACACCAGAATCTGAGCAGATGACTAACCTTGCTTTAGGTATAGCCTCTCAACCCAGTTTCGGCTGATGGTGCCCTTCAACGGTTAGACCGCCCAATTCCGCTAGCGCCTGGTCGTGTTGCGGGAAATCAAGTGTTCTTTGGCGTGTGGGCGTACCGAGCAGGCCCTCCACTTCGGCGCGGAGCCGTCTTAGAACATTTGGAACATCCTTGGAACGGGACCCTCAGTTTGTGGGGCGATTCTCAGTAGTTTCCAGCTGTAAAGCCAATCGATTCATCTATGACTTATGGAGCGGGATATGGGAATCGAACCCACGTCCGAGGATTATCGTATGCGCCGCGCGCAGCATCCAACGCGCTCCACGCCCCGCCCCAAAGATGCGGCATCGCGGTGTATAATCACGTTATGGCTAAGGATGTAATCCACATCTCGGAAGCGGTGAGCGACTGCGCCTCGCTGATGGCCCGCGTGCGCTCTGGCACCGAGGTGGTCATCGAAGGCAACTCGCGACCTGTTGCCATCGTTCGGCCCGTTGCAGAACCTTCCGTTCGTCTGCTTTCGGAATCTCTTCGTCTCGCGCGTGAGCATAGCTCAACGGTCACGCTCGATGGCGACTTCGGGCGTGATCTCGAAGAGATCATCAACAGCCATCGCGAACCGCTCAACCCGCCCGCCTGAGACTGATCCTTGAGTCCAGCGTGGTTATCGCCGCCGCACGCCGGGGAGACACTGTCGGGGACCAAGACGCGGCACTCTCCGCCGTGGGTTGACCGAACTCGTCCACGGCCTCTATCGAGCGCCGAAGAGTTCCTCTGTGACCGAGCGGAGCGGGCAGTTCTGCCGCTAGAGTTGCATGATCTTTCCGGTGCTGGCTGCGAATCAACAAAATGAATACAGTTCTCGCAGACCCGGCAAAAATGATTGCGAAGGGTGCTCCCCACGTCATACACAATGACAAAGAACTGGAAGTGTATACGAACGCCCTCTTCCAATTGACAGCTCTGGAGAACCCCTCTTCCTCACAAGTGGAAGCAATCGAACTTCTGACTCTACTCGTGGATCGCTACGAGCAAGTGCATTACCCAATTCCTGCCGCGGACGCAGTTTCCGTCGTGCGGTTCCTCATTGAACAGCAAGGCCTCACGCAAAGTGAGTTGACGCCGGAATTCGGATCGGAAAGTGCCGTTTCGATGTTTCTGGCAGGACAGAGGAAGCTCACACTAGAACAGGTTCGCAAATTGAGCTCACGATTCAAACTTCCTGCTGACGTTTTCATCCGGAGCCTATAGCTAATGGCGCAGACGAAGATCCTTCCCTGCCCCTCGGCTTGGCGGTGGTAGGCAGCCAAGTCTACAAAGAACATAGCTTGTGGCAGAATTGTGCATACCAGCCCCCGGCACCATCCAATCCCCCGCAGCTCGGAAAGTCCCTTCCGGCGTGAGCGTTATCGCGATGCAGTGTTTCGAGAGTTCTGCTTTTGCCCTGGGCACATCAGCAGGCATCGAGTTCGTTTCCTTTTCCGAGCAGCTCGACACCAGCACGCCCGCCGGCAAGTTGGTGTTCACTGTCTTGGGCGCCGTCGCAGAGTTGGAGCGTTCAGTCCTCGTCGAGCGCGTGATGGCAGGTCTGCGGAATGCTCGCGCGAAGGGAAAACAATTTGGCCATCCAAAGAAGAATCAACTCGTTCTAGCCATCCGGTCTGCCTCGGGTTTGACTTTCAAGGACCAGCGGAAGAAGCGGTAATCGCAGTCCAGGCACCGATACGGGCGGACAAAAACTCGGGTCATCAGGGATTCAAGAATTCCTTTTGTTCTTGACCTGTAGATCTGATGGCTCTGACAACATGGGCAACGAATCGACATCGCATCCCTCTGGAGGAGAGCACAAAGGACGACCCGCTGGCCATTTCGATTACTCGAAGGGCCACGTCTTCGTGCTCTCCCCCACAAGGCCTGAACATTAGCGGTAGAAAGAGGCTGTTGTCTGTGGGGTATCTAACATTGACAAGAATTGCTATTTCTATCCGAGGGCATCCCCGAACTGTCGTTTTCGGAACGCGGCCCAGCACACGGTGCCTTGATGCGCCCTCTTCGCCGGAGTAGGATTCGAGCCAACGTGGAATTCTGATCTTCGGGGTCGCGGAGGCAGGTAAGGCGACGAATATCTTTGACTAAGCTGTTGCTGCCAGCAAATCCCCATAGAGCCCCCAGACAGAATTTATGGAAGAGTCAATAGTGCCTTCATCTGCCTAGTTACGTGCTGGTTTCTTCGACTACCTACGCCGGTTGTGAAGCCATCAGTTAGTCGGGAGACGTCACACGGCCTGAACCCGCTCCGCGTCGTGACATCAAAGCAACGAGGATGACCATCGCAGCCGCGATCACAAGCGAAGAGGTGAACCGGCCGAGTGCAACCCCGCCCTCTGTATGCTGCTTGGTGAGCGTGTCGCCGGGCGTGGCCCCGAGGGGCCGCTTCAGAATGTAAGCGGCCCAGAAGAGGATGCTTTTCGGGAGGCTGGTGAAGAAATGGGCTGCGGCCACGAGCGCGATCAGGCCCGCGAACACCAGCGCTCCGCGCTAGAAACCAATCCCGGTCGACGTGGCGACTGAGGCCTCAGGAAGCTGCTTTTCTCAGCCATTGTGTCCAGTGGCGAGCTAAGTTGTTTCGGCGATAGCTAGTCTCGTGTCAAAGGCTCATGCCTTGCGAGCACCAAAGGAATAACATCAGGCATCCGCCGACAAGAGTTGGCCATCGGGCTTTCCCTTTGCCCGCAAGGCTTACGAGCGTACCCCCAACGAGAGATAGTTATCGGTCCTGATGAAAATCACCGTCGTCCAGCTCCCGTTCCGGTCTCCTCCAATGACTGCGTTGAGAGTTATGTAACGCGTGGTGTTAATCGGGCCGCCGTCGCCATTCTAACAGCCACGCCTCCGAGCAAGTCCCAAGACCCTGACGCGATGTAGGTCCCACCCTCTGGGTTTAGCGTGATTCTCTCCACGTGCTTCGCGCTCCGCCCGGACGAGTCACGCTTCTCCCGTCAACCTTGACTGCAAGTTCTTCAGCCGAGCCTCGACAAACCGCCTCGTGTCCCGCCGTAGCAATCTTACGGCTCGCGGTTCGGAGTTGGCGAGCTTTTCGGTGAGCTCCCTGTGCTGCGTCTCCGGGCTAGTGAGCTGGATCCGCAGCGCGCCTAACAGTCCCATGCTGGCAATGGCTTCCGTGCAATTGCGAATCTGGCGCTCGACCAGCGCAGCTCGCCGGAGTACTGCCGAAGTCTCGCGCTCTGCCGACTTATCAATCTCGCGAGCTGTTCCTCGAAACGCCGAACGCATATTCGACGAAGTTGGGATGCAGGACCGTGGCCTGGAGGCCTCTGAGCAGTTGCTCCTCGAGAGCCATTCGCTAGACCAACAAATTGTTTGTGCAGACGCGGTCGCCGCGGTAGGGGTGCATCGAGCAGCCGTAGCATGAATCGTTGCGCTTTCTCCATCGGCCGGAGACGATGGGCCGTCGCCCGTGCCGTCTTGCTTGCCCTTGGCGGCATCGGCGGCCATGAAGCGCAGCATCTTTCGGTTTTTCACGGGTGAAAGTCAGTAAAACAATCTGAAACGAGGCGGACGATGAATGAAGACCTACAACATAAAGAGTTAGCACGCAGACTTTTATCAATGATTGAACATGCCCTCGCCAGCGGGCTCTCTCTTCCGCTCTATGTGGTCTTGGTAAGTGTATATGGTCAGGTGACTGCGCTCCGCTATGATCGGGGCCATCCCGGTCCGGGATCTGGCGAGCGCACACCCGGTTGGAACGGCATTGACCTCCACTCTATGCGTCTCTGTGAATATATACCGGATGACATTCCTGCGTTGTGGGACAAGCTGCCGATCAACGTGTTTTTCTCTGACTCTGCAGGCAAAGCAACACGGGCGGTCTTAGAGGCCGATGGACAGCCTAAATGGACCAACTGACTCTAGAATCTTTCCCTTTCCGCGGCCGCCGCCGCGGAATGCCTCCGGTCTACATGAGCGGCTGGGCGCGTGGCACCTGAATGAAGTACGCAACTCTTTCCAACAGGTGCACCGCAGGTGGGACAGGAGACGGAGGACAACTGTTTGCTCGTTAGTAACTTCAGTTTCATTCGGACAGGATGCGACCACCGGCCCTTGAAAGTCTGCTCAATTGTGTACATTTTCCAATCAGGGTAGACGGACGATGAGGACAAGCCAGAGCTATCTGACGCCAGACGAAGTGTTTGCCGTACCGAAGGCGGCGATAGAACGGATTCGTGACGTCCTGTTCGTGTCCCAGAAAGGCGGCACGCTTCACCGTTTGCAGTTCTTCCGCGTATCCAGGCGATTGCCGAGTCTGTTGGGTTCCCGGCAGACAAACGACACCCGCACGTTCTAAAACATAGCCGGGCGAGCCAACCGGTCACGGCAACGAGAGTCTGGCACTGGTGAAACAGGCGCTCGGATACCGCGCTAGAATAACCGTTAGGTGGCCTGCAAGTAATGCGCTTCTGTGCAAATCTCTAATTTCGTTCTCAGTGGATGCTCCCACAGCGCAAAACTTGCTCTGAGGCGAGAACAGCTTTTCGCGAATAACAATGCTTTTGTTCAAGAAACGCCAGGATCAGTGCCGCTGCTCTGTGACCGGCTCGGTCGCGACGGATGGCGCCGCAGCATGCAGCCCTCCTCCGAACCCTTGCCTTATGAGTTTGAAAATCGTTCGTCGATTTTACTCACGCCGTGGCCAACCACTCAAACCGAACCGGCAGACGTTCGGTCCATACCGGGCCCCCGGCACCACCATGGCGAAGCGTGGCGCAGGGGCGTTCGTCGGTTTGGTCGACTTCATGCTGCCACGTCGATCTTGAATTGTGTGCGGGGACCGCTATGTACAGGCCAGGCCCCCGGCACCATCGATACTGCCACGCTCCACAAAATTCCAAGTACCTGACGCTATGTCGCATTCTCCACTAGGGGTTAGCGTGATTTTCTCGATGTGCTTTGCGAGTTCCGCCCGCACGTGGGCAATGTCGGAGTTCCCGATGGTCCGAAGATTTTGCATCCGCGCCGTCACAAAACCCCGAATGTTGCGAAGTTTGGCGCGAAGAGAATCCGGGTGGGAATCAGGAGCCGCGAGGTGATCTCGCTGATTTGGCGTTCGCGGTCCACAAGTGCCGCTCTCAATCATGGTGAACATTCTCCTTGAGCTACAAAATTGGTGAGGTTCACGATCTCGCGCTCCTGCTCTTCTTTGCGCCGCCGCATCTGCTCCAGTTCCCCTCCCAAGTTGTCCACTGCCTTTAGAAACTCCCAGAATTATTGACGTCGAGCGGACCCTCAGAGTATGCGACGAGGCAACAGGGGATTCAGATGCATGGTGAGATCGTAGACCGACGCCCCGCAGGCCTCTGAGACGTCCTCGGGTCGCGCGCCCGGCTCCCAATCAAAGAAGGTGGCCGTGTCTCCGATCTTGACGCATTCTTCCCTGCCGATTTCAACGATGCAATGGCTTGCAGAAACAGTAGCAATGACGGGATACAGAGCTCCATTGATACGGATTTTCGCTCCGCTTGAGGCCGTGCGCGGCCAGCCGTCAGCATGCCCGGCGGGCAGCGTCGCGACCCATACGTCTTCGTTGGCCATATACGCTCGGTTGTAGCCCGCGCTGTCCCCTTTGCGCAGCTTCTTCACATAAACCACGCGCGATTTCAAGCTAATAGCGGGACGTAAATCCATCACTCCAGTGTGGCGAAATGCGTTTTCCGAATAGACGCCGTAAATGGCCATCCCGGGGCGCACCATATCGAAAAAGGCGTCGGGACGCTGAAAAAGGGCAAAGCTAGAAGCGGCGTGTTTCCTTCCCAGCGCGATCCCTTCCTTTTCGAGAGAGGTGCAAGTCTCTGCAAAGCGCCGGATCTGTTCCTTATCAAAGTCGGGATCCTCGGTGAACGTCATCATGGTCCCCTGGATTTGGACCGACTTGCGGCTAGCGAGGTCGCGGATTAACGGCGGGGCTTGGTAGTAGGGGACGCCCACCCGGCCAATGCCGGTATCGACGCAGATGTGAAGCGGCACTGGCTTCTGCGTTTTCGCCGTGACCTTGTCAAGCGCCGGTCCGACTGGCGTGTAAACCATCGGCATAATGTCGCGGGCGACGGCGTCTTCCAGATTCTGTTCGTCGAAAGGCCCGAGAAGGAGAATCGGCTTGCGAATCCCGGCGTCGCGCAGGGATATGGCCTCGTGGAATTTCACGACCGCAAAACCGAAGATTTCGGGCTGCGGATCGAGGAGCCGGGCAACGTTGGTAGCTCCCATGCCATAGCCGTTGTTCTTGATCACGGCGAGGATCGGCCGCGAGCCGACGCGCCGAGAAATCTCTTGAACATTGTGGCGGACGTTTTGCCGGTGAATTTCCACCCACGGATCAAACGAGGAGTCTTTGGAAGGAGCCGCTTCCGAAACCTGCGAGGTACCGCTGGCCGTGGGAGGCGATTCACGGAGCGATGGGAAACCGACCGCAGCTCCGAGACCTGCCCCAAGACCCGCTCGAACAAAAGTTCGCCGCAAGGTTTTCATCGTGCGTCACCCAGGGCAGCGAGTATAGCGAGTATTCTTTCCCCAGGACAAGAAACGCGGTAGATTCGGCTGCTTTTGAGGATTCTGCGTCTGGTTTGCAAGGTCGCCACAACGTTCCATCCTTTGAGGGAGGGGTGATGCGAAAGCGCAGCTCACACACAAGCACACCATGAAAGCAAAGACCTTGGTCGCAGTGATCAGTCGGGCGTTCATTGCGAAGAACGCTTAAATTATGTGTTCGAGTACCTACCTAGTAGCATTGGGAGCGCTCGCCATGCGCTGCCAGGTACCGTCTCCGGGTCACATCGGCTTCCTGGAATTGCTGAATGGAAATAAGGCGTGATTCCATGCCACCCGGTAGGTTTCTGCAAATACCACTTGCCAGGGCGTCAATTGCTCGCTTCCCTGCCTAGCCCAACTGCGCGGTGCCATTTCCGAGTCCCTCCTCTGATACGCGCCGGCTCAGCGAAAATAGAGCGGCCATGCCGTTTCGACGAAGACTTGCACTTTACAAGGACATCTCATAGCAGCCGAAGGATTTATGTCGCGACCTTGACGGTGAAGCGGGTGTCGCGATCCGTTCGTGCCGCGCACCCGGCACCATACCAATAGCCGTAGCACCCTGCCAAGCAAGAGCAACGCCCAGACGCGAAATTGTTCTGTACAACGAAATGACGCGAGATCTAATGTGGTAGTGAACAAAATAATCCAACTCAATGATTTGGAGACTTGCTGCATGATTTCCTCGCTTTTCCATAGCTTATGTGCGAGACAAGGACTCGGGCTCGTACTTGTCTGCATCGCGGCTCACTGCTACGCACAGAGTTCTAATAACCAAGCCTTGGCGGCCGCTACATCTGCTCTTAAACGCTCCACCCCATCCGAACAGAAACAGGCGGCTCAAGACCGAAGCCAAGCTGCGCAGGCACCGTCTCAAAGTGCTAATTCATCGCTCTATCCGCCTGAACAGGTACAAGCTGGTAAAATTCTCTTCGTCGCGCAATGTAGCTTCTGCCACGGACGCGATGCTGGAGGTGGTGAAAGCGGCCCGGACCTAATGGCGTCGGCACTTGTCGAGCAAGATGTGCACGGAGAAAAAATTGGCACAGTAGTTCAAAACGGGCGGCCGAGCAAAGGAATGCCCGCATTTGACCATGTTGACGAGCAACAACTAGCGGCACTAGTTGCGTTCATCCATGATCGGAAGGCGAAAGCCAAGGAAGGCCGGCGACGTACGGTTGACGTCGCCGATCTCCAGACCGGAAACGCCGAAGCTGGGATGCGGTATTTCAATGGCGCTGGCCGATGTGCTAAATGTCATTCTGCTAGCGGCGACCTTGCTGGTATCGCTGGCAAGTTCCAAGGATTAGACCTTCTGAAACGCATGCTCTACCGAGAGAGGGAACGCACTTCTGAGTCCACGCCGGGTGGCGGAAGTCCTGCTGAGTCCACTAAGGCGATTCAAACTGCTACAGTCACGCTTCCCTCGGGCGAAACCGTAACTGGAAAATTGGCATACCGCGATGAATTCACGATCGCGCTTACCGATCCATCCGGATGGTATCGGTCCTGGCCTGTCACTCGCGTAACATTCACAGTGACGAATCCGCTCGAAGCGCACATCGAGCAATTAGGGAAGTATACCGACGAAGATATGCACAATGTTTTGGCGTACCTTCAAACATTGCGCTAGAGCACCGCAATACCGTAGAGGGTAATGAGACTGGAGAAGCGTTCTTGTTGGACGCTTCTCTAATGAGGTGGCGCAAGAATGGAGCTCGTAAGGGTGATTTTGTTTCTCGCCGTAATGCTGGTTCTGCCGTTCGCGTTTTGTGGCCGTGCGTCCGCTCAAGGAATCGATCCCGCTACGCTCCTGAAGCCGACACCCGACAGTTGGCCGATATACCATGGAGATTACTCCGGCCAGCGTCACAGCCTCTTGAGTCAGATTACCCCAGCTAACGTTCGCGAGCTCACACTCGCCTGGGCCTTTCAAACAGGCCAGACGACGCAAATCAAGTCCTCTCCTATCGTCGCCAGCGGCATTTTATACGTATCGATACCCGATCATGTTTGGGCTGTTGATGCCCGGACGGGCGCACCAATCTGGCACTACAACTATCCGCCCAACGAGGGTTCTCATATCGGCAATCGGGGCGTTGCTTTGTACAAAGACTCTGTATATTTCGCTACCCCCGATAATCATGTTGTCTGCCTGAATGCTCGAGACGGGAAGGTCAGATGGGATGTAGTTTTAGCTGACGTAAAGGAGGGCTATTGGACATCTGTGGCGCCGCTTATTGTACGCGATCATGTGCTCGTGGGACTTTCCGGAGATTTTGACAACATCCCCGGAATGCTGAAATCGCTTGACGCGGAAACGGGTCAGCTACAGTGGACGTTTTACAGCACGTCTCCGCCGGGCACTCTGGGCTCGCCAAGTGGCGGAGCCACCGGCGGCAATATGTGGATTACGGGAACGTACGATCCAGAGCAGAATCTGGTGTTCGTGGGAACAGGAAATCCCACGCCGGTACTGGCAGCACGGCTCCGCCCAGGCGACAATCCTTGGACGTGCAGCATCGTTGCGCTGAACCCTGACACAGGGCATCTCGTCTGGGGATTTCAGGCCTCGCCTCATGATACGCATGACTGGGATGCCGTTGAGGTTCCAGTTCTCGTTGACGGGACCTTCAACGGTTCGCCTAAGAAGATGCTACTGCAAGCTTCCCGCAACGGTTATTTCTTCGTACTCGATCGCACCAGCGGGAAGAGTCTGTTGACGAGTACTTTCGCAGCAGTTAATTGGTCGAACGGCGTTGATAAGGACGGCCGTCCAATTCGCAACGCAGCAAAGGATCCTGCCCAGGATGGACGCTTGGTTTCGCCCGATGAGGGCGGAGCGACGAATTATCGTTCGCCCAGTTTCGATGCAAAGACCGGTTTGCTAGTCGTTAGCTCGCGGGATGCCTATGGCATTTATTTCTCCAAGCCGGAGCACGGTACAGTCGGCTGGGGCGGCGCAGATTATGGAGTCTTCGGAAAGGCGGTGCTGCGAGCGATCGATTATCAAACCGGAAAAGTTCGCTGGAACCATGATCTTGGGGGTGCTGGGGCAGCGGCGGGAGTTCTTACGACGAATTCGGGGTTAATCTTCACTGGCGACTCCGTCCGCAGTGTTATGGCACTGCGAACCAGCGACGGTGCAACTCTCTGGCATTCGGCGATTGGGCATGTGGGAAACTCTCCAATCACCTATGAGCTTGATGACCGGCAGTACGTAGTAGTCGCAAGTGATGGAGCCTTATTCGCTTGGGCACTCCCGGAGAAGTCTGCGGAGCAAACTAGATTCGGCCGGCATAAGTGAGCGACAGCCTTTCGGAGTCGACCTTTCCGGTGTGGGCCGATGGTTCCCTTCGCTCTCGCCGCCGTCAAGGGGCCGGCCGCTAACGCGGCTCCTGTCACCGTCCATACAAACTTTGAGGACTAGTCTGTACGACTCGGCGTTTAGCTCCGAATGTCGGACGCGGCGCCGGCGAGCTCATCAGCTATCCTAATTTCAAAGGGAATTTGAGGAGTTACGCCTCGGCTGTTATCAAGCTCCGCTGAGGCGCCCATTACAACGCTCGATGGCTCGATGCATCGATTGTGGAGGTTCAATCCGGAATGAATGGCGGCTCCGTTCTAAGGATTCGTATCGACAAGGCAGTGGGCAAGCATGGCCGCGAAATTCCAGTCGAGGCAAGAATCGTTGCGCTCGTTTCTGAATCGAGTGTAAGCGAAGGATGGCAGTTTCCAGCTATTATCGTTGATCGATTTCGTCGCACACCCGAGGATGACCAGCGACTGCCAGGTGAGAAGAAGCTATCTGAGGAGCAAGCGCATACTTCGCCGCTCGATTCGATGCCAGATATTCCCGTTCACTACAAGATCGTTTGCCCGGATAAAAAGAAGAAGGCCTCGGCAAATCCGTGTGCGAACTTGCTGGATGCACGGGGCGCGTATAGCTATAAGAAAGTGACCCGGGAGCCTGCGGACTAGGCGCGCCAGTTCAATCTCGATCCGCTTCTTCTCAGCCCTGAGCGTTTTGAGCCGCGTTTCCAATGCATCGTGCCGCTTCCTGAGTTCCTCCTGTAGCCCGGCGAGTACGTAGTCGATAAACTCCTCTCGCAACACACGGACCTGCAGACCCGCGAGAAGCTTACCCTCCATTGCTGGCGCTGAATTCTGAGACCGTTCTTGCAAACGTGTCGCCTCGCTGCGCGTGCAGAGAGCAGCCATATTCTGATCGCGAAGTCTTTGCCCTGCCACCCACCAACGTGACGCTGCCTCCACATTCGCCGCAAACCAGGAGCTCTGAAAACAGATAAACCTGCTTCGCCTGTCCATGAGTTAGACCTGTGGCTCCCTTGCACTGTCGCGTCGTCGAACCAGCAAGAAATCAGCGACCTACGATCGACTTGGTGCGCGGGAACGTCCGCCACTTCGTCGCCGTAGTACTTGAGGTTCATTCCACTTGCCGTGCTCTCTCTTACAAACAAAGACGTGTCGGCGAGGTCGGACGCAATTACACACGCGGGCGTGCGATCAGCTTGACGTACCACTGGCCCTTGCGCTGCACGAACTCCACATCGTCGCTAGATCCCGACCCGTGGACGCGTGTGCCCCACGCGTGAGAGCCCTCGACCTGCACCCCGGTCAGCGTCTCATCCTGAAACAGGCGCATGCTGATCGATCCTCCGTCGCTCACACGTCGACTGCATCCTTCGATCGCGGCAAGAAACGCGGGTAGGTTCGACACCGCGGCTAGGCCGCGCTTCATGATGTCCCGTTGGTTCATAGTGGCTTCCATGCCGGGCATCTGCATGACGCGCCGGCGCGCGCTCAGGAGATCGTCGAGCGGAAAGCGGTGCTCGTCGCAAATCCGACGGACCTCCTCATCGGCGTCATTGATGCGTGCGCCCAGACTCTGGGCAACCGCGTTTGCCGCGACACGCTTGAGGTCGTTCACGTCGAGACAGGCAAACACCTCGAACAGGTCGCCGCGAAGCATCGCGGCTTGCGCGTGATCGAATGCAGCCTGAGGGGTCTCGCGACTCATACGGATCGATGGTAGCTATTCTCGCGCAAGGGCCCAAGAAAAGCTCCTAGCTTAATGGTATCAATCCAAAAAAGAACTGTTTTGTGGAGATTTGGAAACTAAAAGCAGCTATGGAAAACACAAGAACTTGAACCATCAACACCCAGTTCGGCGATAGCCAGCAAGTACGGCCCGCTTTGGTCGTAAATGGACTCGCAATGCACTATTGAACCCGGCGCGAATTCCCAAACTTCATCTGTG
>Ga0210403_10001400_pt1 | contig 22899 bp, 21 predicted proteins | sample IncBWC19MmetaG_FD_150863 | JGI IMG/M metagenome (GOLD analysis project Ga0210403, IMG submission 150863) | Forest soil microbial communities from Barre Woods Harvard Forest LTER site, Petersham, Massachusetts, United States - Inc-BW-C-19-M | ecosystem: Environmental > Terrestrial > Soil >... | reverse complement strand
GCGGACGCGCTGAAGAGCGGCCCGGTGGTGCTGTATTTTTATCCGGCGGCATTTACTCCAGGCTGCACGGTCGAAGCTCACAACTTCGCGGAAGCCACCGATAAATTCAAAGCGCTTGGCGCCACGGTGATCGGCGTTTCGCACGACAACATCGAGACCCTGAATAAGTTTTCCGTGAGCGAGTGCCGCAACAAGTTTGCGGTTGCTGCCGATCCCGATCAGAAGATCACCAAGGAATACGACGCGGTGCTAGCGGCCAAGCCGGAGTATGCCGATCGCACCTCGTATGTGATCGCGCCCAACGGCAAGATCATTTACGAGTACACGGCAATGAATCCGGACATGCATGTCGAGAACACCATGGCCGCCGTGGTGAAATGGAAGGCGAGCAACAAGTAAAATATGGGTTTGATCGGGCCGGCAGGAGCCGGCCCGGTCGAGCCAATCTTCGCACCGCCTTTGGCCTCGCCTGCGCGACCGACCAATCCCATCCGATTTGGAGCTTGCCGATAATGACTGGTTGGGCGGTCGTCGACGCGCATTTGCCGGCCGGCAGGTCTCGCGGTATCGTACTTGGTATGAAACCCGCTATTTCAAGCGACAGCGAAATCATGGGAGCTACCCCATGCCTGACAGGGACTCGGATGCCGTTCCAGACGTTGCTGGACTATCTAGAGGGCGGCGATCACTTGACGAATTTCTAGAGGACTTTCCAAGCGTAGGTCGGGAGCTCGCCCTAGCGGCGCTTCAACAAGCCGGAGATTTGGCGCTGGCTAATGCGCGTGTTGCTTGACGAGTGCGTCCCGAAGCGACTCCGTGAAGAATTGATGGCACACGCCGTTCGAACCGTTGCGCAGATGGCTTGGTCGGGCATCAAGAATGGCCAGCTGCTTCAAAAAGTTGCCTCCGCGTTTGACTGTTTTCTCACTGTCGATCGAAATCTGCAATTTCAGCAACCCGTAGATGCAGGAATCCAGCTAAGGATTTAACGAATCAGGCTAAGCACGAATCAGCTTTTCGGAAGCTCATATGCGTTTGACGATCCACGACGCGTCATTGCCGAGGATCTCGTTCACAGCACCGAATTGAAAAGCGATACTTCTGCTTTTTGGCAAATGAAGCGATGGAGTTCTGACAGTCCGTTTCACGTATCGCCAAGGGGTAATTCGTATTTTCGGTGCAGTATTGGACGCGAGGTTTACGCTTGTATGAAAAAGCCAAGAAAGTACACAAATGAGCCTCTTGGGCGTCTGAGTGTTGTGGAAGATTTTCTTCCTCAGCCCAGTGAGCTTGTATTTCGTGAGGATACGGAGAAGGTGACGATTGCGCTTTCTAAGCGAAGCGTCGATTTCTTCAAAAGAGAGGCGCGCCTCAACGGCACGCAGTATCAGCGGATGATCCGGGCGCTGCTTGATCGCTATGCCGATGCGCATGCGACGTCTGACAAACGATTGGAGCGATCGCGCGGCGGCTGGACTAGATGAGGGGAGCGGGGAAGGTCGACTATGCCGCGCGCGTCTCTGAACCTGAAAGTCAGGGTCATTTATGGTCATGAAACAAGTGCGAATTGGGAAACTTAAAGCTAAATTAAGCGAATTTCTTCGCGCCGTTCGGGGTGGAGAATCCATTGTGGTACTCAACCGAAATACGGCGATTGCGCAGATTTTGCCGATCCGTGACCGGCTGGCGCTTCGGGTCCGCAAGCCAGCCTTAGGTTCGCCCACGCCGAACAAGGTCGCAGTACCAAAACTAGGAGAACTCAAATTAGACGTTTTGGAAATGCTGTTAGAAGAAAGGGAGAGCCATCGGTGATTGCCCATACGCGACCAGTTGCAAGCGCTCGTAGTCAGGCTTAAGCGCGCGCAGCGCGTCCGTCGTAGCAGCGACTTCGACACCAGATTTATCAAAAATGGGAATTATGCATAGCCGACAGCGTCACTCGCTCTCTTCGAGAACGCTATGCGCTAGAAGATCATCGGATCAAAATTAACTTATCCAAGGCGAATGGACGCGTCGCAACGGCGAACAATGGCGCGCTAGAACTGGTCACCGGAGAATGGATCTTGTTGGATCCCGATGATCTGCTTGCCGACAGCGCGTTATTTTGGATTGTTGACGCCATGAATAGAATTCCCAATAATTGCTATGATCTATTCGGACAAAGATAAGATAAATTTATTCGCTTTAATCCCTACTTTAAATGCGATTGGAACCCGGATCTTTTCTATTCCCACAATATGTTTTCGCATCTGAGGAGTCTATCGCAGTAGCTTGGTAAATCAGGTGAGTGGCTTTCGCGGCGATTTGGACCAGAAGATTACGACTTAACCTTGCGCTGTATTGAGGTTACTAATCGGAATCGAAATCAGATACACCATATTCCTCGAGTGCTATATCACCGGCGTGCCCATGCGGAAAATACCGGGACTGCCGACACTGCCAGATCTAATGCTGGGTTCGCACCCCAAACCTGGTCAGAATTGCACGCCGGTTCACCTGTTCAGCAAAAAATCGATGATTGGAGACAGCCATTGCTGGGCGCAAGTCGACTTCGCGCCGGCGGCGTTGCTCTCCGTGAACACAATCGCAGGCGACGCTCCACCGATAGGACAGCAGGGTTTCGGTGTTGTCACCAGAGTAAGATTGTTGGTCTCCCCAGTGGTGCCCGTATTCTCGCAGGTGGGGGCGATTGTCGTCCCACTGTCCACACTCGTCCTAACCACGATTGTCGATCCGGTGTTGAAAACAGCCTGGGATAAGCCGCCGTCGCCAAACACGTTGAACTCGGCAGCCTGCCACTCTGTTGCCAGACCCGCAACGCTGTTATTGCCAGCTACCGAATACAGATTACTCCCAATCGACAAAATGACCTCATCGGTTCCTCCCGAACTGGCATTGCCAGTCAGACTGAGGTTGCCAAGAGTCGCAATTGTTTGAATTGGAACCGACACGGCGTTTACGCTGTTCTTATAGCAACTGCCGTTGTTCTGGATCCACCCCGCCGGGCACGTTGATCCGTAATTGAGCAACCAGTATTGAATGAATGCTGATGCCGTGGTCGAGTTTGCAAACAAAAACTGCTCCCAACCTTCGCATCCAGGGATATTGTTACAGCTCGAAGTAGTGAAGAAGTTTGTGTTAAGTTGGAGCGAAAAGGCGTTAGCGACGCCGCCTCCACTCTCGCTCGTAACGTCGGTGACCCTCTCGAAGGATCCTTCCGCCAAGGATATCGAACCAAGTACCTGAGCCGAAAGATCGGTTCCGTTGCCCACTGTATAGGGCCTCGAACCACGCGCCGGCAGATAAGGACGTTGCGGCGCTGTCGTGCACTGAACCTCCTGCCACTCAGTGTTCGGATACGCGGCTTCGTAGCATCCCTTCTTCGGCTTGGGAGTCCGCGCCATGGATCTACGCCATTCCTCCCACACCTTAGGCTTCGTCGACGCGGTTGGAGGCGCCTCGGGATCTGGTGCCGATATTGCGCGATTCGAAGATAGCAGCAGGGTGGTGATAACGCCGGCGCTCACGGTCGTCGTCACCCACAAGCTTTTGAGTGTCCGCGGTCTCCGACTCCGACCAATATTCTTGCAGCTTTTCCTAATTTCCATGGTCTCTGCTCCTTACCACATTCATCGGCTCGCGCTGTGACTAGTCTGTTAGCGCAACCATAATTTGTGCCAGCGTTGTCTTCGCACCTGCGTCAGTTCTTCTGATCCAAAATCCAAATGGACAGGACGAGGCTAGGCTATTTCTCGCGCCAGCATCTATTCCGACAGATCTCTGAATCTATATGCAGGCGAAGTCATTGCAGAATGAAGCTTGAAATGACGCAGCTACTTCCACTGACAGAGTAGTAGATGGTCACTTGCTGCCCAGCCGTTTTAGCGGTCAGAATCACGGCAAGAAGGCGATCTTGGTCGGCCTGTACCGCTGTCGAAGGAAAGGTCAGTGCACCGCTGGTGCACGAGCTGCCCGTATAGTACAAAACCACTTGGTTTGGCACGTAATTTTGAATTGCCCAACTAGTAGGGACCCCGCTAACACTTTGCGCTGGAGCCGGACCGCAAAGAAATGCAGCCATTGCAGTTGTGACCGGAATTAAGAGACGCTTGAGAGTTTGCATGGTGCGTTTCCTTGTCAGATTGTGAATGCCGCTATTTGCTTAATCCTTTTCATAGTCCTACTCTCCACTTAAGAAATTCGAATTGCATTGCAACGACGGAAGGTGCTGGCCAAGGCAGCGGAAGCGTCTCGCCAGCGAAAATCCCTACAGCGTCCACGCTACTATTCGTCGGTCACGTTAACGAGAGGGTCGCGTAAATAGTTATTTCTTCAAACAGTCATTTCTTTATTTCTTGTTTTGTATCCGGCTGGCCTTGGTTAGCGTCGGAGGTCAGCCGATCGTCAAACAGCTGCAGCAGCAGTTCGGTCATCGTCATATTGTGCCGGGCCGCGTAGATCTTAAATTGCAAACGAACCCGCAGAGGCACTTTGAAGTTGAGGCAGACGAGCGGGTTGTCTTTGCCCTGTGATCGCTCTGTCAGCAGGGCCTCAACAACATTTTCCGATAAGTCGTCCGTGCCCATCTGGAGTCAATCCCCTCGTAAAAGAACAAAGTATCTGGGGTCTTACCGTGAGATGCAGACGTTGACGGTCACAGCGGAATGCTCGGCGATGAGCATGAAGATTCAAACCGTTGCGGGAAAAATTCCGCTCAACCGACACGTAAGCACGTCATCGGTGGGTCTTCAGTATATATAGCGACATCGCGTAGCCAAAAGCATCACGCGTCCTATGGATTTTTGTCGTCGTTCGGCGACAGATTGTGAGCGCGTTATTGGAGAGAGACTGGAAGCATGCGTCTTTTCTCCCTTTCACGGCGCCGGCACGACGATCGTGCATGGCTGCTCCTTCTTCGTTTTCGCCGCCGCATCCCGGCAGGCCCCAAGCGCCTCTGAGTTGTTCGTCGACAACTTACCGGTACCCATGAGCACACGCCAGGCTTCCGGATTCTGCGCCTGCATCAATGCGGCGCCGGCGTTCCAACGATCGGTATGCAAAATGAACGCAGCAACCCAGCCATCGAGCCCAAACGGCAACAGCCGCGCGAAGAGTGGCGAGATTAGCAAACCCACCAGCAGGGCCAACAATCCCGTCCAGTGCAATTGCTCAAACTGTTTCTGCTGGCCGCGCAGCGATCCGACAGGCCGGAAAACTCGTGCCGCACTTTGACCGCATCCGCGGTGGCGCTATCGAGCTTGCGCACCGCACTATCCATCGCCACATCGCCGGCGCGCGCGATGGCCTGTTGGTGTTGCGCCGGCGTCATGTCGGATCGCCGGGTGCTGCTCGATTGCGTGCACCTGGCCGGCCAAAGTCTCGAGACCCTTCGCGATCTGCCCCAGCGTCGCGGTGTAATTCGCCGGCCGATTCGCGGCAGAGGCCTCCGGCAGCGCCTCCACCGCCCCGCCGCAGAGCTTTTACCTCGGCGCGCAGATCCTAACGCTTGCTCTGCACCGCCTTGCCCCAATTCTTCCGTGTCCGGCATGTGGCCTCCCTTTCGCATGTCGACCGGCACAGGGGCGCCGGTGATGGCGGTGTAAAACAGCTCGCCGAGCTCGATATTCTCGGCGCAGCGTATTGGACACGAGGTTTACGCATGTATGAAAAAGCCAATAAAATACACAAATGAGTCTCTTAGGCGTCTGAGTTTTCGAACAGCACGGCAGACATGAATTCCAGAAAAACGCCCATGCTCGCGGTAGTCAAGGAATTATTGTCTTACGACGACGAACGCTTTCTGCAATGTGCTTACTACACGATTCTTGGTCGCAAGCCTGATAAGGAGGGAATGTGCGTTTATCTGAAATGCCTGCGCGCGGGCATTAGCAAAACGAGAATCATTACAATTCTAGCTAGGAGTCCTGAGGGAAAATCGAATGGAGTGAGCGCGATTGCACTGGAAGTAGCGCTAGGAATGCAAATGATCTTGAGCTGGCCTGTGCTGGGTTCTTTGCTGCGGGTCTTTTGGAAAGAAATTCCAACACCGGTAGTGCCGGATTGCTTTGATCCAATATGGTACCTGCAAGAATATCCGGATGTGGCCAAGGCTCGCGTTTCGCCTTATTACCACTATGTTAATGGCGGAATGGATGAGGGGCGTTGTCCAGCATTTGATGGCGATTGGTATTTATCAGAATATCCGGATGTTGCTGCGAGTGGCTATACCCCAAGAGATCACTACGATAAATACGGCCGCGCGCAAAAGCGCCATCCCTGGTTCGGCGCGAACTGGTATTTGAAGGAAAATCCTGACGTGGCCGCTAGCGGCATGGATGCTTATACCCACTATGTCCAGCTTGGACGGAAGCAAGGTCGACAACCGGCCTATAACGCTCGTAATGATTATCGGAAATGGGTAGCCGCATTTGACACGCTCTCGGCTGAAATGCGTGCCGCCATGTGTGTGCAATCAACTCAGTTCACACATCAGCCTCTCATCTCGATCGTAATGCCGGTCTGCAATACAAGCCCAATGTGGCTGCGGGAAACAATTGATTCGGTCACGAACCAGGTTTATCAAAAATGGGAATTATGCATTGTCTGTGATTTGCAAACCGACAGCGTTACTCGCTCTATTCTAGAACGCTACGCGTTGCAAGATCATCGGATGAAAATCAGCTTCTCCGCGGCAAATGGACGCATCGCAACGGCGAAAAATAGCGCACTAGAACTGGTCACTGGAGAATGGACCGCGTTGCTGGATCCCGATGATTTGCTCGCCGAGAGCGCGTTATTCTGGATTGTTGACGCCATCAATAGGGATCCCAATATCGGCATGATCTATTCGGACGAAGATAAGATAAATGACCGAAGTATTCGCTTCAATCCCTACTTTAAATGCGATTGGAACCCGGATCTTTTCTATTCCCACAATATGTTTTCGCATCCGGGAGTCTATCGCAGTAGCTTGGTAAAACAGGTGAGTGGCTTTCGCGGCGATTTAGTCGGGTCAGAAGATTACGACTTAACCTTGCACTGTGTTGAGCTTATTGATCGGAATCAGATACACCATATTCCTCGAGTGCTATATCACCGGCGCGCCCATGCCGATAATGCTGGGGCTGCCGACACCGCCAGATCTTCGGCGGGGTTCGCAGAAATAACAGCTCTAAATGAACATTTGGTTCGACTCGGCGTGAATGCCAAAGCCGAATCAACTCCATATGGTCATCGAGTTCGTTATTCCTTGCCGGACCGGCGGCCTCTTGTCAGCTTGATTATTCCTACCCGCAATGGCTTGAGTCTGCTGCAGAAATGCGTGGAATCAATAGCTTATAAGACAAACTACAAGCCTTTCGAAATCCTGATTATCGATAACGGCTCCGATGATCCAGAGACGTTGCTGTATCTGAAAAGTATTGGTTCAAAGGAGGGAATCCGCGTAATTCGCGATAACGGTGTGTTCAATTATTCAGCCTTGAACAACGCCGCAGTTAAATTGGCAAGGGGTGCGATTATCGGTCTCATCAACAATGATATTGAAGTGATCACTTCGGACTGGTTATCTGAGATGGCGAGTCATGCCCTCCGTCCGGAGGTAGGGGCCGTCGGCGCGCGTCTGTGGTATCCAGACGATACGCTGCAGCATGGCGGTATAATTCTTGGGCGTGGAGGAGCGTGGCATGCACACAGGAATATCGCGAAGAGTGATCCGGGCTACATGGCCCGGGCGATCTGCACTCAGTCGCTTTCGGCGGTTACCGGGGCATGTCTGGTCGTACGCAGGTCGGTCTATGAGGAGTTAGGAGGATTAAATGAGGCTGATTTACCAGTCGCTTTTAACGATGTAGATTTCTGTATTCGCGCGCTCAAAGCCGGATACAGAAATATATGGACACCCTATGCGGAACTTTATCACCATGAATCGGCGACCCGTGGTAACGATGACACGCCAGCCAAAAGAGAGCGCGCCCGACATGAGTTGAATTATATGCAAACACGCTGGGCATGCGAACTGCTCCATGATCCCGCATATAGTCCTAACCTGACCAACGAAAGTGAGGATTTCAGTCTTGCATGGCCACCGAGAATCAATTGACGCACGTCACGAAAGTCTGCGGCTCGACTGTAAGAAACCGATCGTTGTAGAACGGGTCCGAAGCTAGTTCTGCGGCCCACCGATCGTGAAACCAGGTAATCTCCGGCATATCCAGTGGCACAAGGCGAGAAAGCGACTCCATGTGAATCAGCTCTGCGCCCGGCGTATACACCACCCAAAGCCCCTTGCGTCGGACCTTCATACAGAAATCGACGTCGTTGAAGCACACCGGCAGCTCATCGCTGAATCCACCGACCTCTCTATAAAGACTCGTTGGCGTCATCATGACCGCGCCTGTCACCGCGGAGTAATTGCGCACGCCGCAAGTGCTGAAAAAATATCCGGCGTCGTCTCTCGGAAACCCTTGTCTCACATGATTGGGGTTCCCAAAAGGCTGGACCACGCCCACGTGCTGTGTTCGCTCGTCAGGGTAAAGAAGCTTGGCCCCAACCACACCGACGTGCGGCTTCTCAAATTGTTCGAGTAGCCTCTCAATCCAGGTTCTCGTAAGAATCTCGATGTCGTCGTTCAGCAGCAGCAAGAACTCGCCGTTCGCGATCGACACGCCGAGATTTAACTTCTTCGCTAAGTTGAAGACGGGCTCGGAATAAGTAATCCGCCTACATCCGGTTTTTGCGACCATGCGCACTTGGTTGGGCGACAGATCTCCGTTGTCGACCACGATTATCTCAATGTTCCAGTACGTCGACTTATCGCGAATTTGGCCGATCACGTTCTCGATGAGGTTGATCGACCGTTCTCCCACCGTTACGACTTTTCCTGCCGTCGGAATGACCACTGAGACAAGCGGGGAGCGCTTGAGATCGAGCCTAATCTCATAACATCCCTTGTGCATTTTGTGCTCACAAACGACCCCCCGACGGCCGGTTCGAGTCAGTCGCTGCGAGAGCGCCGCAATATCCTGTGCGACAGCGGCGGCCGACGCCACAGGCGCAAATTTGTGTCTTTTGACGGCGTGGCCGAGAATCTTCGGAATATGCAACACTTTGGTCGCCCGTTCCGTGAATCGCAGAACCAGATCGTATGCGTGGGCCGTGTCGAAGCAGCCGCGCGCGATCGAGGTGCGAAAGCACGCCGTGAATCCGATGTAATTGAACGTCTCGAGATAGTCGGGGCTCCAAGCCGGCTTGTGAAATGGATTGTAGCGGTTTCCCCACTTGTCGAACGAATCCTGGTCTGCGTAGATGAGCTCGACGTCAGGGCGCTGGTTTAGTGCGACGGCAAATTCATAGAGCGCGTTCCTGGCAAGGCACTGGCCGCTTTGCATGAAGATGATGAACTCGCCGCGAATGTCTGAGAGCGATAGCTCTTTCAGAGCGCTGACGTCGTTCGGCAGCGAGGATGCGGTAGTATCGGAGAGGACACGAGCGTCCCACAACCCGTACAACTGCCTGCGAAGCGATCGAATCGTGTCTTGCAAGCCGGCGCCTCCCTGCCTGGTGTCGACTACAACGCTGAACGTGGGTTTGTGGACCATAGCGTCGATATCACTCGTGATATCTTGAATCTCCGACTCGAGTTGCATCTGTTCAAGATGCGTCCACGCGCGATACGATAGTTTAGGGGGCCGAGACCGCACGCGGTGTTTCCCTGGTACGCGGAGCAACAATGCGCGGCGAACAAGGCTCCATGAGCCGTCGGGCGCTTCCACTTCAATATGCAGCCGGTGCAGGCCGATGGGAAGCATGGGCGCGCAGGAGAAACCTGTGTCCAACGGGAGTTCGCACACGGGGGCATATTCCCGCCGTACATCTGCTCGCGGCCGGGCGATTGATTTATGTATCGTGCGGCCGACACGGACTCTCACCTTCACGGCCGCGCGCGCTTCAAGATCAGCCGCCCAACCCGATACGACGAATGACTTCTTCACGATATTGACTAGCTTATTGGGATGGTCGAGGCGAAATTGTCTAGGGCCCCGAGATTGCACGCGGTGTTTCCCGGGTACGCGGAGCAACAACGTGCGGCGAACGAGGCTCCATGAGCCGTCGGGTGCTTCCGCTTCAATATGCAGCCGGTGCAGGCCGATGGGAAGCGTGAGCGGGCAGGAAAAACCTGTGTCTAACGGGAGTTCGCACACGGGGGCATACTGCCGCTGTACATCTGCTCGCTGCTGAGGGATTGAACTATGTATCGTGCGGCCGACACGGACTCTCACCTTCACAGCCGCGCGCGCTTCAAGATCGGCCGCCCAACCCGATACGACGCATGACTCCTTCACGATATTGACCAGTTTATTGGGCTGGTCAAGATGAAATAGTCTGGGGTCCCGAGATTGCACGCGGTGTTTACCAGGTACGCGGAGCAACAACGTGCGGCGAACGAGGCTCCATGAGCCGTCGGGTGCTTCCACTTCAATATGCAGCCGGTGCACGCCGACGCGAGGCGTGGGCATGCAGGAGAAACCTGTGTCCAACGGGAGTTCGCACACGGCGGCATATTCCCGCTGTACATCTGCTCGCTGCTGGACGCTTGAACTGAGTATCGTGTGGCCGACGCGGGCTCTCACTTTCACAGCCGCGCGCGCTTCAAGATCGGCCGCCCAACCCGATACGACGCATGAATCCTTCATGATATTGACTAGCTTAAGTTTTGGGTGGTCAAGACAAAAGCGAAGAGATCCTTGAGCAAGGTGTCTCGACGCTTCAGTTTCGGCTCGCAGAAGACCGCGAACACGATTCGCGATCCCCTCTTTTGCCATGAGCAATGGTCTAGGGGCCGGAGATTGCACGCAGCGTTTCCCAGGTACGCGGAGCAACCGCGCATAGCGAACGAAGCTCCAGTGGATTGAATAGGTTTCCGAAATTTTTCATGCGCTGCTCCTGATTAAGAAATCCCGAACCGGATCGGTGTGTGGCGACGGAACGCAGCTTACGGCACCACGGTTTTGGCGTCGACCGTCATAATCGCCACTGTCTCGCGGCGTCGCCGGAAGTTCTGTTCGCTTGCGAACAGAACTGGAATAAAATGGCCGTCTCGCGACGGCGACGGCCTTGTTAGACCAAAGAGTTGACCCTGCCACGGGTGGGGGAGTTTGCGGTGGCCGCCGGGGGGCAGGTCGCACGCGTCATGCAACCTAAGGTCGCGTGTAGCCGTTCCTCGTTGTAATTTTGTTCGAGTCACGAACGGAGCGATTGCGCAGAATAATTATCGAAGCCTTTACCTCAGACAGGGTGCCAAATACGAAGTCACATATATAGTGGAAACTCTGTCCAGCCAAAAGATTGTTTTCGCGGAACACGCAGTTAATCTTGTTGGCGTCGGAGAATCCAAACGTTCCGTAACCTAAACCTGCCTGCGGTAAAGCAGAAGAAAAAATGCCCACAGCATGGTTGCCATCCGGTGTCGCTAAAATTACTGGATAATCCTGCTCTCCGGTAACCGTTGTTGGTTCCACATTGCCCGTACTGAAGTTGAGAACAAGGCGTCGGGAAAACTCCGCGGGAGTGTAAATGGTCGCTGCTTCAAACGTCGCGCTACTGTGCGCCTCCGGCACAATATAAGTTAGATGGTCTGAGACAACATTTGGCTCTCCAGCATCACCCAATTCAATCCGCTTCTTAAGAATGTGACCGCCACGGATACTCTTGTTAACCGCGTGCGTGACGGCGGGATTCATACCGCATTGATTCTTATAGTCGAAGGCCGGCGGAAGCCAAAACGCCATATCTGTCTTGGTCGCCAACCAGTGGGCGCCGGCCTTTGTCTCCAGCAAATTACTGCTAGTCGTCTGCTTATCCGCATCAGCGAAACTGCCAGCCTCAGTTGGATTGAAGCACTCGCCCAGGCCATCAAATGACGAGGCACTCTGAAGTTCGCGACCATGATCGCGGGTATCTACGTACTGTTTGCCGCGAAATACAATCGATGAAACCGATCCGCCGAAGCGTGCTGACGTCTGCAGATGAATTATTGACCCCAGAGCCGGCCGCTCTATCGTGATGTCTCCGGTTGCCGCATTGGATTGCATTGCCAAAAACAATTGTGCGGCGAGGACCATCGCGAACCTAACTTGGCCGCTAACCCAAGCCTCGATTATCCGCATACGGTTGAATTTCCCAATTCTCGTTTAGTCGCTTTGGTGCTAAGGTTCGAGTTTATGTTCACGAAACTGCAAGGACTGTTTATGCGCATTCAAGCAAACGATATTTGATACGACTGGAGCCGCATTGGTTAATTTCGACAAATTCGAACTGCGTGCGCCTTCTGCGCAAAATCTGATCGATATATTCCCGGGCAAATGGGCATCGAATATAGCTAGAGTCTACCCTGGGCTGAATGCTGGAACTGCCGAACTGTTCTCGGATCCGCGCCCGACGCTTGCTGCTCAGCTTCTTGGCACCAATGGCAGACTTGACGCCATGAATGTTCTCGAACTTGGGCCGCTCGAGGCGGGCCATACGTATCAACTCGAACAACTCGGAGCTCATATTACCGCTGTCGAGGCAAACCGTGAGGCCTATCTAAAATGCCTGCTGGTTAAGGAACTTCTGAATCTCAGGAACGCTCGTTTCCTGCTCGGGGATTTTTCACGGTTTCTGGAAGAAACGGCCCTGAGATTCGATGTGATCTTCGCTTCGGGTGTGCTTTATCACATGCCGGATCCGCTAAAACTGATCCAACTGATTGCAAATCGAACAGGAAAGTGTTTCGTTTGGTCGCATTACTATGATCCTGATCACTACCCCGGAGCACGGAGGACGCCACGCACCGTAGAGCACGCGGCTGGGCGCTTTACCTATTATGAGCTTGAGTATCCCGACATGAACTTAGGCGAGTTCTGGGGTGGCAACAGACCGGTCGCAAGCTGGCTGACCCGCGAAGATATGCTAAATGCGTTTAGAGTGTTCGGTTTTGGAAAGATTTCCGTTGTTCAGGAGTATATCGACCATCCCTTTGGCGCTTGCATGAGTTTCACTGCGCAGCGCAGCTGAACGACAGGCGTTGACGAGGGCTCAGATCTCTATTGCCGTTGTTGAAGCACATCCTCAGCGCTCAACTGCTGGGTGTTGCGTGCAGAAAGAATAAATTTCTCGACTCGTGGAGGCCAAGCATAACTGAAGTCTTCGGATGCAATGGTCAGGTTGGGACTGTACGCCGGATCAGACTTCAAGATGGCTGCCCAACGCGACTGCATGTATTTGATCTCCCGTGCGAATCGCGCTTTCTTTGCAGGCGTATCATCTGGGCCGCGTGATGCCGATTCGTGATGATAGAGCTCAGCATAGGGCGTCCAGATGTTTCGGTAGCCTGCCTCACGAACACGAATACAGAAATCCACATCGTTGAACGCCACCGACAAATCCTCGTTCAACCCACCGATCGATTCATATATTGCTTTGCGTATAAGAAGACAGGCGGCAGTTACCGCAGATAATGACTGGATGCAGTCGGCGCGCCTCTTGTAACCGGGATCCTGCTTCGGCAAATGTTTGTGTGCATGACCAGCGACCCCGCCAAGGCCGAGAATGACGCCTCCGTGCTGCAGGGTATCGTTCTCGTACCAAAGTTTCGCGCCTACTGCTCCTACCTCCGGGCGCATCGCATGGCTTACCATTTCGGTCAGCCATTCGGGACTAATCACTTCAATGTCATTGTTGACGAGGCCGACAAACTCGCCACTGGCCAGCTTCACTGCCGCATTATTCAAGGCTGAAAAATTAAATGGGCGGTTGTCACGCACGACCCTAATGCGTTCGTTTAAACTTAGGTCTTTCATGTATCGCAACGTTTCAGGGTCGTCAGATCCGTTATCCACTATCAGGATTTCATAGGGCTGATAGGTTGTTTTTTTCAATATTGAATCTACACATTGCCGCAATAACCGCCATCCATTGCGAGTGGGAATAATTAGGCTTACCAGTGGTAGGCGCTCCGGCAATGAATACCGAACCCGATAGCCAAATTCCGTCGCCTCTGCCTTGGCTTTTACGCCCCGCCGCACAAGGTGTTCATTGATTGCGTTCTCTGCCGCAATTGCTGCATATGGTTTAGCCGTCGCGGACAATGCGGTACTGTCTGCATGCTCGCGCCAGTGATATAGAACCCTGGGAATATGATGGATCTGCGTGGCATCGATCAGCTCACTACAGCGCAAAGCCAAATCGTAGTCTTGGGATCCCTCGAGGCCCACGCGGAAACCGCCTACCGCGTTGATCAAAGAAGCGTCATAGACGCCTAAGTGAGAGAACATGTTGTGCGAATAAAAAAGATCTACATTCCAGTCGCATTTAAAGTAAGGGTCAAAGCGAAAGCCGCGATCAGTGATTTTGTCTTCATCGGAGTAAATCATGCGGACATTGGCGTATTTGTTGATGGCATCTGCAACCCAAAAAAGTGCGTTTTCAGTCAGGATGTCATCGTGATCGAGCAAGGCGATCCATGCGCCTGAGGCAACTTTGAGGGCGCTGTTCGAAGCAGCGGAAATGTGGCCATTTTCCGGGCGAAAGACGACCTTTATGCGCTCGTCGAGGGCGGCGTAGCGCTCAAGCATTGGGCGAATCGTACCTTCGGTTGATAGGTCGTCCGCGATACACAGCTCCCAATTGGGGTAAATCTGGTTGATGACCGACTCAATGGCTTCTTTCAACCAAACCGGATTAGGATTGTAAACAGGCATAATGACCGAAATGAGTGGCTTACTCGCAAACCGGCTGCACTGTTCCCGCATGTCCGCACGCATTTCAGTAGCGAGCACGTCAAACTCCGCAATCCATTTCTTGTAGTCGTTTCGCGTGGTATATGCAGGATAGCGACCTTGCGCTTTTCCTCGCAAAATATAATGGGTGCGGGCATCCAATCCAGCGGCGGCCACGTCTTGGTAGGTCTTCAAATACCAATTGGCATCAAAGCACGGAAAACGCCCCTCGGCCCTTCCGCATATATCGTAGTGCTCGCGCGCCGTCATTCCGCTTGCGGCAACATCTGGATACTGAGCGAGATACCAATCGTTATCAAATACCGGGTAGCGCCCCTCGTCCTTTCCGAGAGTCATGTAGTGGTCGTATGGCGTCATACTACTTTCGGCCGCATCGGGGTATTGCTGCACATACCATACCGGGTCGAAAGCAGAAGGAAGGATATTGCCAGGGGACGCGTTATCGGTAGGTTCGATCAGGCGCTTCAGGTGACCCAACGAAGCACCGATGTCGGTAAACCCGCGTTTCATCTGTACATCCAACAAATAGAGCGAATCCTCAAGTTTGCGCGCTCCTATTCCCCGGTCGCCTTTGGCATCAGCTCCCCCGAATAGCCGTAGAAGCGCGCCTAGAATTGGCAACTTCCTTCTCCTATGCCGCTTGATGGCCTCATCCAGGCCAGCGACATCAGTATGTTTTGCCTGTCCCTCCGGGCTGAGGCGGATCTGAGAAAGAATTTCCAATTTGCTAGTCCCGGCACGCACGCTGCTGAGGTAAAAGCGCATGCCTTCATTGTCCGGCTGCCGGTTTAGCAACGTCTCATATGCGCACTGCACAAATCGCGCATCTTGATGCGACACTAATTGTGCGAGTGTCATTGCAGTGGTGTCAGGTAGGGTCGAATTCATACCAGAAGGTTCCCCATTTGTGGTCGGAGTCGTGTTGGTAGCGAGAGGTTTTCTAGAGGCAACGATCCGACGGCGAAATGGCGCAGTAAGCCGCCACGAGTAGGACGCTTGAATGCCATCTAGGTCGCGGCTCAGCGCCTTGATTTCCTCCTGCTTAGCCTGCAGTTGTGCTTGAAGGTCTTCGCGTTCCCGTCGCTCACCTTCACGGTGTTGCTGCGCCTGCATCAGCTGATCCATTAGATACTGTTCCCGAGCAGCGGATCGGACGCTCCGCTCTTCCGATTGCTTCGAGTGCGTCGCCTCAATTTGTTGCAAGCGCACAGAAAACTCCCCTTCCCTCTCCGCCATTCTGCACAGGCTATTCTCCAGTAGCTGTCGCGCCTGCGCGAGCTGATCCATGAAGGATTGATCTCTAGCCGCAAATTGCGCCTGCAGGTCGCCAAGTTGCTGCGCATGATCCAATCGAATTCGCAGCAACTGCGCGGTATTTTCCGCTTCGATTCCGGCGATGCTATGCGATTGTCGTTCAAGCTGTTGTCGCAGAGAAATCAATTGCTCATTCAGTTTGTCGATTTCCTGAAGTGTCGGGATTGGATCTTCCGCAGCCATGAGATCACGCATCGACCAATAATTCGAACTCTGATCTTGAGGTGAACTGCTGCTGCCGTTAAACGGTAGGGGCTCGCTATCAACCAGGGCCGTTTGACCCACTACAAGCCTCTTGCCGAGCATGTTTTGACTCGGAGGTGCCTTCTTAACAACGCACATCGAATTTATGAACTCAATCGAGTGAACGTGCGCCAAGGTTGCGTCATCTAGTCGCGTATCTTCGAGATGCTCGAAGTTTCGCAATAGAGCGCTGCGAACTTTTCCGATTCCCCAATGCTCATGGTTTAAGATGTCGGCGAGCTGTTTAAAAAATGTCATAGCAGAGTGAGGCCGAAATATCCCTCCCTCATAACGCTGCCAATAACTGCAATGCAAATCCTCTACTACGTAGAGCCCGCCGTCACTTAGATGCGGAAAATAACGGGCGAATGAATACACGATATCGCTTGATCGATGCGAGCCGTCATCAATTATCAGGTCGAAGTTCTTGGCGTGGCGCAACACCTGCTGCTGCGCGCCGTCTGTATTGGCATCTGCTGCGATCACTACTATTCTGGGATTTTCAAACTGCAGCTTTGCGCACTCGGGGTTGATATCACAGCCAACCACCTTTTTGGCATTCGCGAAATACTTGCTCCAGATCTCTAGTGATCCACCATTTTGGATGCCTATTTCCAAAAGTCGAATAGGTAGATCGCGGTAAGCGGAAAACAGGCGCGCGTACTCAGGAATATAAGAGGACCACTTATCCGACACTTTCCCGCGGTGGGCGGAGAAAAGGCTGTCGAGTGCATTATCTGCGGGTGTCAGCGGCACAGGTTCAACCAATTTCATATGTACCGTACGAAGCCCTAGTTTGGCGCAAGCATCCGGCCAAAACGTTTGCGCACTTCCACAAACCTCGACCGCACCGGATGCTCTTTCTTGTAATCCAGCCAAATCGCTTCAGCAAGCGGCTTGAGCTGATTTTCTTCGGCAAGCGGCTTGATTCGCGTTTCCGTCGATCGCCAAGCGTGGAAAATCGCGCGATTGTGGCCGGCGGGATGAGCTGTCATTTCGATGTCCTTGAAGCCATGACCGAGCAGCAACGCTTTCATGCAATGTTCGTTCGGACCCCACCAATTGGTAGGATCGTTAGCCAATTCGCTTCCCGGATAAAACGCTATAGCGGGAACATCGACGTCTCGAAGTTCCAGATGAGTCTCAACGATCAAGGCGTGTTTCGCAAGGCGCGCCGCCTTCGCCAGTGCTTCGATGGCATCATAACGATGATAGAAAACGCCTAAGTATAGGACAATGTCGAATTCACCGACCGCCTCTGTTGAAAGGTCCGCCACATCGATCTCGCGCGCGTCCACTTCGGCGCCGAGCGCCGAGCGCGCAATCTCGAATGTTTCTCGGCCGCGAACGTGCGGATGCGACCAGCAGTACGAGTCGGTCGCAAGAACACGAGCGGCGCCGCGTCGCTTCGCTTCGAAGCTGAAAGCCCCGTTCCATGCGCCGATATCGAGGACGGTACGTCCGCTCAAATCGACTCGATCGAAAATGAGACAGGCTTCGGCGTTGCAAATCGCCAACGATTTACCACCGGGAGTAACCACTCCGTCGCCAAGGTCGATGGAGTGGTGCCAAGGAAATTCCGCCACTCGAGACTGGAGATTGACTGATTCAACCGGCAATACGTGACCGGCGGTTACATTTGCCATTGCTCGACCACGTCGGGCTTTTTCGCCAGTGTTTCCAAATAAAAGACATAGGCCGCATCTAGATTGGGGAACGCAAAGAGATGGCCCTCGTGCAAAACGACTGCATTTTCGCAATACGTCTTGATCGTGTTTGCATCGTGGCTGACAAGGATGAAGGCGCGATCTTTGCGCTTTTGAAACAGTTCATAGTGACAGCGGTCGTGAAAGCGCGCGTCTCCGACGACCATCGCCTCGTCGATCAAAAAACAATCGAATTCTATGGCCATAGAGAGCGCAAACGCCAATCGCGTCATCATGCCATGGGAGTAATGCAACACAGGCTCCCGTAGAAACGTTCCGAGTTCCGTGAACTCTTCGATGAACGGTACCAGCGGCTTGTAGTCGCAGCCATAAACACGACAAATAAATTTCAAGTTGTCGAGGCCTGTCATGTGGGGCGCGAAGGCTCCGGCGAAGGCGAGTGGCCATGAGACGCGCATACCGCGTCGGATACGCCCTGTGGTTGGTCGCTCGGCACCGCTGATGAGCCGAATCATCGTCGACTTGCCCGCGCCGTTGCGGCCCAGAATGCCGATGTTCCTTCCGCGCTGCAGCGAGAAACTGACATCGTCGAACACCGTGTACGGTCCGCGCCGTGTCTCATACACCTTTGATACGTGTTCGACCGACAGCATCAGAACTCAACCCTGCGGCTGGCTTCACGCACCACGTACATGCCGCATAAATTCAGAACCAGACAACACTCAGCCATATACCCAATATCGTAGTGCGTCCGCACGACGTTCCCGAAATATCCATGGCGCAGGAGCTCGACGCCGTGAACCATGGGCAAATACAACACTATGGCCTGGAGATTATGTGGCAGCCACTCGACCATGAAAGCGGCACCGGACATGGGAAACAGCAAATAGGAGATCGGATGCCATAACCGATGTACTAGGGGAGAAAACGCCGTACCCGCACCCACCAGCAGCGCGAGACTGGCGCCGAACCAGGCCAGCATGAACCAGCCTTCCAGTACCATCAGTAAATTGTCGGGGACCGGCATCCAACCAATGAAAATAAAGAAAAATGACAGAAAAATGAATGAACTCGTCGCGCCGATGATTTCCAGCGCAATGCGCGTAAAGAACACATCGATGATAAGGACACTGCGATGGAACAGGAGCGGCTTGTTCTGTTCGATGCCCGCTCCGCACTGCGTTGTGGCGTTACGCCACATCAGCACGGATGAGTAGCCTGTGACCGCAAATGCCACGATGGGTATCCCCGTGCCTCCGTGCGCCAGTCCCGCCGCGCTCCACAGGGTCGTGACGCCGAGAGTAAAGATCATCGGCTCCCCAACCAACCAAAGTACGCCCAGATTGTCGCGGCCGTAGCGTGTGATCAGTTCGCGCATCAAAAGCGCATGCAGCACCCGGAATTGGATCGCAAGACTTTGGACGAACGACAATTCGCCGGTCGCGGCCATTAGTACAGTGTTGCCTCAGTCCGCATGTTCTCGAACGCTGGCGATCAGGATGGTCGCAACGGCCCAGCCGACCAAGCTGATGATCAGGACCGTGAACATCGAGCGGAACCGTTTGGGCTCCATGGCCTTGTCCGGCAAACTGGGTTGCACCAAAGTCTCGAGGTATAGCTGCTTTTGCAGAGCCTCGGCGCGGGCTGACTCGAGTTCCGCCAGTGCGACGCCCAACTGTTTGTCGGCGAATTCCACGTCCAAGGCCAGCCGCTCAAAGTTCGGCGCGCGGGCACTGAAGGAACCCCGGGCACTCGTTACCTTGGACGCTTCGGAGGTTATCGCATTCCGTAGCGCCGCGGCACGGTCTGTGAGCGCGCCGATCTGCGGATTGTCCGGCGAAAGTTTCTTGAGCTGAACCAGTGCGGTCTCGGTGGCAACCAACTCTTGCTGTATTTTCGCAACGCCCTCGAGCTGCAGCGCGGCTTGCTTATCGGGTTGGAATACCGCCTGGCTGCTGCGATAGGTCAGCAGCGCGAGAGCCGCGTCCTTGGCCTTATCCGACGCGATCTTCACCTCGTTGTCGGCAAAGCTGATCAAGTCCCGGCGGCTCCGATCGTTGAGCGTGTTGACCAAGCGCTCGCTCATTTCCAGCAGCGACCGGTTGATTTTGTGCGCATCCTCGGCAGTAAACGCGCGTACGGTCAATATTGAGATCGACGACACGGGATCATACTCGACCGCCACATGTTTGCCGTAGTAGAGATAAAACTTTTCGAAGCTTCGACTCCAGCCCAATCCCGGAAACCGATCGAACAGATCGACATCGGGATTCGAGAACGACGTGCGCACATCGAGTTTTTGGTCGAGTTCCTTTAACGCATCGCGCGACAAAATGTAGTCGCGAACCGAATAGGTATCGTCCTGGGAGTGTGGCGTTAGTCCCGTGCTTTGCAGCAATTGACCCACGAGTCCGGTCGGCGCCTGGCGCTGCGGACTGCGAACCAGGAAGCGGGACTCCGAGACGTACACATCCGAGGCGATGAGTCCATAGTAGAGGATGGCGCCCACGGTGGGCGCCAGCACGAGCAGTACGAATAAGAAATGGCGGCGTAACCAGGTTTCCATCAGAAGCCGACCTGCTTGAACGCCAATATCGGGTAGACAATGCTGAACAATACGTTCAAGGACTTTTGGATCTCCGTGATCGGCGCATTGGAGACGTACAACACGTCCCTGTTTTCCATTGGAAAGCTTTGGATCAAAAAGAAGCTGCGTGGGTCGGTGAGATCGATGCGAAATACCACGGGCACCATGCCCTCCGCCGTGCTCATGACGGGTTGGCGCGGCCAGTTGAGCGCGGCTTTCGGCTCGAACCGAAATATGAACACGCCGGTGGCATTGGAACGCGAGTCGATCAGTCCGCCGGAGCGGGCGAGGGCTTGCGCGAGGGTGATGCCCTGAGTCTCGAAATTGACTTCCTCGTTCTTGCCGGTCGCGCCCAATGCGGTAAAGCTATAGGGCTGAAACAGCGCCGTCACCACATCGCCGGGCTGCAGCGGCACGTTTTGCCGCGGATCGCGAATGATGGTCTCCAGCGGCAACGAATAGACGTTGTCGGCGCGGGTGACCTGAATGGTCATTTTGTTCACCGGCTGACGCACACCGGCCGCGGCCGCCAGCGCGTCGAGCAATCTTTCGTTTCCCGGGACCAACCCCACGCGAGTGCTTACATTGACTTCGCCGACGACGGTCGCGTTCGATGATAAATTGTGCGTCATCCGCACCAGGACTTCGGGTTGATTCGCTTTGTCTTTCAGGCGGCTGACGATTTCCCCTTCGATAGACGTCAGGCTTTTGCCGGCGGCCGGAATGCGGCCGGCGAAAGGCACCAAGATGAATCCTTCATCGTCGACGGGCTGTTCCGGCAGCGTGGTGGCGTGCGAAGTGGCAATCAGCGCGCTACTGCCACTCAGCGGCGGGATGCCGAACAGCGTGGCCGGTGCCGCTTCCCAGATGGATACCTCGAGAATATCTCCGGGACCTACCGTGCGCGCGGCGATTCGCTTGTTGCCGAGTGTTTCGGAAAACAACCGCAGTTCGCGCTGCGCGAGCAACTGGCGGGTCACCGCATCGTCGATAACGATGACTTGGATGGCGGCCGCGTTCGGGGGCGGCTTTGACCGTTCGATTGCAGTGCGGGTCGGGCCTATGGTTGGCAGAAACCCAGCACAACTCGACAGCAGAACCACACTGAGGGCGGCGATAAGTGGAGTCAGGAGTCGACGCATGAGGGCAATATTAGGGGCCCGGTGGGGCGCGTGGAGCTGCGGAGCTGTGGACGGGATGCCCGCTCCGCGCAGTACTATCGCGAAAATCCGATCGCCGAAGCAACAAACAACATTATCCTATGTTTAATCATTTCTTTTACATTTGCAAGGTGTTGACCCCACGGTCGATCGTGTGCACACACCCGCCGTAACCCGTCCTAGCCTTCGCCTATTCCGCGTTCGACTGACACCGTTCTGCCGCGGAGTCGATAATCGATACCGGCCCAGGTGAACCGTTTCCCGACCAAGCTCGCCAGAAATGCCCCCAGGTGCACCAAGTGGATCAGCGGCCATGCCCATTGGGCGAATATGATCGTGCTTCGCGCCGCTGCGATTGCGGCCTGCGGCAATAACAGATCGGCGATCTGTCGCCGAATGCGCAACCGGACTTGGAGCAGGGCGATGCTGCCGAGGATGAAGCTCGAGGCCCACCAGCGTCCGGCGAATATCTCGGCGACCGCCACCATTGCAGCGAGCGCGGGTAGGCACACGGTCCATCCTGCCACCAGCCAATGCCTGGGTGCGTAAGTACGTACCAGCAAATATTGGCGGCGCGCGAAGCTGAAAAGACTGCTCCAGTTGTGTGCTACGGGGCTCGGCACGAGAACATGCAGCGGCGCGTTGATCTTGAGCCCGCGTGCGCGCAGCGCCGCGGTGAGCGTCAAATCGTCGGACGCCGCTCGGTTCCATATCGTCGGCAGGTCGATCTGGTTCAATGCCGCTCGGTCCAGCCCGGTCGAGCCGCCCCAGCACAGATTCCAGTGTCGCGAGCGTGCGGCGGTGGCGATGGAGAGATCGAGGGCGGCCACGATGAGGCTGGGCCAACGGCGATCGGTCGGTAGCTGCCACCGATAGCCGGTGCTCGCGGCAACCTCGCCATTGGCGATCGGCCGAATGAGTTGGGAAAGCCACCGATCGTTCGGCAGGACGTCGGCATCGGCGAACACGACGATGCCATCGTCATCGCGCAGTGTCGCTAGCGCCGCCAGCAGATTGTGGACTTTCTGCGCTCGCTGAGTGGCCTCTCCGGCAATGACGATATCCACCGCGATCCTGTCCGCGAGTCGTTGTCGTATGCCTTCGATGAGCGGCAGCACCGGATCGGATCTTGATTCCAGGGCGAACAC
>Ga0210403_10001399_pt1 | contig 22930 bp, 21 predicted proteins | sample IncBWC19MmetaG_FD_150863 | JGI IMG/M metagenome (GOLD analysis project Ga0210403, IMG submission 150863) | Forest soil microbial communities from Barre Woods Harvard Forest LTER site, Petersham, Massachusetts, United States - Inc-BW-C-19-M | ecosystem: Environmental > Terrestrial > Soil >... | reverse complement strand
CTTCCGCTGACCATGACTTAAGCGGATACGGCTTGTTGTCTTTCCAGTCCGCGCTCTTGTGATGGTAGTAGGCGCGCAGGAAATCATGCACGCCCTGCGGCGCGCGCGTCATGTCGGCATCGGCCTCGCGTGTCGAGTAGTACCATTGGTAATGCTTGCGCGGCCGCGGCAGCGCGGCGAGCTCGCGATGCACGGGGTCCCCGCCCCGTGGCCTGGCCGGAGTGTCAGCAGTATTGAACGGCAGGGACGGTGGACCGCCAAACGGCGCGCTCATCATCGCGACCGAGCGGAACACGTCGGGCCGCACCAGCGCACACCATGCCGCAACCGGGCTGCCGAAATCGTGGCCGACCACGGCATCGACGTGGGCGTAGCCGAACGCCGAGACGAGCCCGACTGTGTCGCGCACGAGATTGAGCAGGCGGAACGAATTGAGGTCGCCGTCGTACTTCGCATCCCAGCCGGTGGTTCGGCCATAGCCGCGCTGGTCCGGCGCGATCACGTGATAGCCGGCGTCGGCCAGCGCCGGCATCACCTTGCGCCAGGAGAAGGCCAGTTCAGGAAAGCCGTGCAGCAGGAGCAGACACGGCCGGCCGCGTGTCTCGAAGCCGGCCTCCAGCACATGCATGGTGAGGCCGTTGACATCATCGACGTAGCGCGAGCGGATCGAGGCGGGGAGGGGTGGTGGAGGGAGGGTGGTCATCGAAACTCTCACGATGTCGTCCCGGCCAAGCGAAGCGCGAGCCGGGACCCATAACCACAAATGATTGTTGTGAGTGTAGCTGTGGCTACCGCCGTTGTCACAACGGACGGCTGTGGTTATGGGTCCCCGCTTTCGCGGGGACGACAGCGAGATATTAAATCCTCACTGCCGTCTTCGGCCAGTAGCGGTCGCGCAGATGGCGCTTCACCAGCTTGCCGGTCGGCGTGCGCGGCAGCTTGGCCTCGAAGTCGATCGAGCGCGGGCATTTGATCGGCGACAGATGTTAATGGGTCCCGGCTTTCGCCGGGACGACACCAATTGCGCAAACGTTTCTTACAGCCGCTCCACGATCGTCACATTGGCCATGCCGCCGCCTTCGCACATGGTCTGCAGGCCGTAGCGCTTGCCCCGCTGCTTCAGCGCGTTGACCAGCGTCGTCATCAGCTTGGTGCCGGAGCCGCCAAGGGGATGGCCGAGCGCGATCGCGCCGCCATTGACGTTGAGGCGCTCGGGGTCCGCGCCGGTGGTCTTCAGCCATGCGGTGGGCACCGAGGCGAAGGCCTCGTTGACCTCGAACAGGTCGATGTCGTCGATTGTCATGCCGGCCTTCTTCAGCGCGCGCTCGGTCGCGTGCAGCGGCGCGTCCAGCATGATCACGGGATCGCCGCCCATCATGGTCAGATGGTGGATGCGCGCCAGCGGTTTAGCGCCGAGCTGCTTCAACCCCTTCTCGTTGACCACGACCACGCCGGAAGCGCCGTCGCAGATCTGGCTCGCGCTCGCCGCGGTCAGCTTGCCGTTCTCGGCGATCAGTTTGACCCCCTTGATGCCGTCGAGGCTGACATCGAAGCGGATGCCTTCGTCGATGGTGTGGGTGTCGGTCGAGCCGTCGGCGCGGGTGATCTGCAGCGGCACGATCTCGTTCCTGAAATGACCGGCTTGGGTTGCGGCAATCGCGCGCTGGTGGCTGTTGTAGGAGTATTCGTCGAGTTCGTTCTTCGAGAGGCCGTATTTCTCGGCCATCATCTCCGCGCCGGTGAACTGGCTGAACACGATGTGCGGATAGCGCTGCTCGATGTTCGGGCTCTTGTAGTTGCCGTAGCCGTTCTTGGCCGGAAGCTGCGAGGCCAGGCCCATCGGCACCCGCGTCATCGATTCCACGCCGGCCGCGATCACGATGTCCATCGTGCCGCTCATCACCGCCTGCGCCGCGAAGTGCAGCGCCTGCTGCGAGGAGCCGCACTGCCGGTCGATCGAGGTGCCGGGCACGCTCTCCGGCAGTTTCGAGGCCATGATGGCGTTGCGCGCGATGTTGTTGGATTGCTCGCCGGCCTGCATCACGCAACCCATGATCACGTCTTCGATCTGATCGGGCGCGGCACCCGAACGTTCCACCAGTGAATCCAGCACTTTCGCGGCGAGGTCGGCCGGATGCCAGCCGGCGAGACGCCCTCCCTTGCGGCCGCCGGCGGTGCGGGCGGCGGCGACGATATAAGCCTCGGCCATCTCACTTCTCCCTGATTGTTTTCGCTGTGGCTGGAATTGATGGGCCGGATTTAAGGGATGGCCGGAGATTTAGTCAATCGTTCAATTAACTCTTGAGTGCGACCCCGGCATGCGCTTATGTGCGGCAGTGCCGCCCGATTTTGAAGTTCCTCTGGTGCTAGCCGCGAATGGACCTAGGTACTTCAAAATCGGAAAGCGGCACTGAACCATATGTTTGCTAGCGCCTACTACTTTCCGAAGTTCGTAAGGAGATGCCGCGAGGGTTACGAACTTCGGAAAGTAGGCGCTAGCCCGTTTTCCGAGACAGTGATGGCATCCCAGTTGAATACCAGCGTACCCGTCCGCGCTCAGCCGGCGAAAAATCCCACGGCAGAGAAGCTTCTCGTGGCGGCGAGCGAATTGATGATCGAGCGTTCCTCGATCGAGGTTTCGCTCTCGGACATCGCGCAGAAGTCCGGCGTCAACGCCGCGCTGGTGAAATACCACTTTGGCAACAAGGATGGCCTCCTGCTCGGCCTGCTCGCACGCGATGCCGCGACCGAGATGTCCAATCTCGAATATCTCCTGGCGCAGCCAATCACGCCGACCGCGAAACTGAAGCTGCACGTCGCCGGCATTATCCGCGCCTATCACCGCTTCCCCTATATGAACCGCCTGATTCATTATCTGCTGCACGAAAGCAGCGGGGAGTCCGCCGACCAGGTCTCGAAATTCTTCGTGGCGCCCTTGCTCGACTTTCATCGCCGGCTGCTGGCGCAAGGCATCAAGGCCGGCGAGTTCCGCAAGATCGATCCGGTCTTGTTCTACACCAGCCTGATCGGCGCCTGCGATCATCTGTTTTTCGGACGTCATGCGATGTCGCGCGCGACCGGCGTCGGCCCGGTCACCGACGAAGTCTGCCGCGATTACATCAAGCACATGGAAGCGCTGATCTGCGGCGGCGTGCTCAAGCAAGGCAATGGAGCTGCCGCCGGATAATTCAAACAATCAGAAGTCTAGAGAAGAAACGCCCAAGGAGAGTTTTGACATGCAGTTGAAAGACGTTGCCGTTCTCATCACTGGCGGTGGTTCGGGCTTAGGCGCCGCGACCGCGCACGCCATGGCCGCGAAGGGCGCCAAGATCGGCGTGATCGACCAGAACAAGGAAAATGCCGAAAAGGTCGCGGCCGAAGTGAAGGGGGTGGCTCTTCATGCCGACGTCACCGACGAGGAGGCGATCAAGGCGGCGATCGCGAAAGCAGAAAGCGCGCATGGCATTGCGCGCGTCCTGATGAACTGCGCCGGCATCGGCGGCTCGCAACGCATCGTCGGCCGCGACGGCGTCTATCCGTTGGCGAAATTCGCGCGCATCATCAATGTCAATCTGATCGGTACCTTCAACTGCCTGCGCCTGTTCGCCGAGCGCCTGGTCACGGCGGAACCAATTGGAGAAGAGCGCGGCGTCATCATCAACACCGCGAGTGTGGCGGCCTATGAGGGGCAGATCGGCCAGATCGCCTATTCGGCGTCAAAGGGCGGCGTGGTCGGCTTGACCCTGCCGGCGGCGCGCGATCTCGCGAGCCAGAAGATCCGCGTCAATACGATTGCGCCCGGCCTGTTCTTCACGCCGCTGCTGATGGGTCTCAACGAAGAGGCGCGCAAAAGTCTCGGCGCCCAGGTGCCGCACCCGTCGCGGCTTGGCGATGCCGCCGAATATGGCAGCCTCGCGGTCCACATCGTCGAGAATCCGATGCTGAACGGCGAGACCATCCGTCTCGATGGCGCCATCAGGATGGCGCCGCGATAGGGCAATTCTGTTGTCGTCCCCGCGAAGGCGGGGACCCATACGCCGCGGCGGTCCTTTGGGCAAAAATGGCCGACGCTGTGCGTGACAACAAAGGCCTGTGGTTATGGGTCCCGGCTCGCGCTTCGCTTGGCCGGGACGACGACGAGGGGTTATATCAAAACACGACAAGGAGCCCGCCAAGGGCCGATATTTCGGGAGACGCAATATGAGTGGGAATGCCGCGACGGTGCTGGAGAAGCCGGCCTTTCGCAAGATCGAGTGGCTGAAGCGCGACATCGCGGTCGAGCGCCGGGACGACGGCACGATCGTGCTGAAGTCGCGCATACCACTGCAGGCTTACGAGAAGCACATCCCGGCGTCGCTGGCGAAATGGGCCAGAGCGGCGCCCGAGCGCATCTGGCTCGCGCAGCGCGGCGGCGCCGACCGGCAGTGGCGCAAGGTGTCCTATGGCGAAGCCAAGCGCACCGCCGACGCGCTGACGCAGGGCCTGCTCAACCTGAAGCGCGAGGAAGGCCGGCCCGTCGCGATCCTCTCGGGTAATTCGATCGAGCACGCGCTGATGACGCAGGCCGCGATGCAGGCGTGTCATCCGGCGGCCCCGGTGTCGCCGGCCTACTCATTGATGAGCCAGGATCACGTCAAGCTGAAATATCTGTTCGACCTGATCAAGCCGGCCGTCGTGATGGTGCAGGACGGCCCGACTTTCGAGAAGGCGCTGAAGGCGCTCGATCTCAAAGGCGTCACCGTCGTCCATGTCCTTCGCCCCTGCGAAGGCATCAAGAGCGTTTCGTTTGCTGATCTGGCTTCGACGCCGGTCACCAAGGAGGTTGACGAGTCGATCGCAAAAATCACGCCTGACACGGTCGGCAAGCTCCTGTTCACGTCAGGCTCGACCGGCATGCCGAAGGCCGTCATCAACACCCAGCAGATGATGTGCGCCAATGCGGCGATGATGATGCAGGTGCGGCCACGCACGGCGGGCGCGATCCCGCCGACGGTGCTCGACTGGATGCCATGGAATCACACCATGGGCGGCAACGCGGCGTTCAATCCGGTGCTGGTCGATGGCGGCACTCTCTATATCGACGACGGCCGGCCGATGCCGGGACAATTGGAAGAGACCATCCGTAACCTGCGCGAGGTGTCGCCGACCTATTACGCCAATGTGCCGGCGGGTTATGCGGCGCTGGCAGCAGCGATGGAGAAGGACGACGCGCTCTGCCGAAGCTTCTTCAAGAATTTGACGGTCATGGCCTATGGCGGCGCTCGGCTGCCGGACGATCTCCACGACCGCATGCAGGCCTTGGCGGTGAAGACGACCGGCGAGCGTATCGTGTTCTATACCGGCTGGGGCTCGACCGAAACCGCGCCGACCTCGACCGGCACCTATTGGGACACCGAGCGCGTCGGCCTGATCGGCCTGCCATTCCCCGGCGTCGAATTGAAGATGGTGCCGTGCGGCTCGAAATACGAATTGCGGCTGCGCGGCGTCAACGTCACGCCCGGCTATTTCGGCCAGCCGGAGCTGACCAGGACGATGTTCGACGAGGAAGATTTCTACTGCATCGGCGATGCCGGCGTGTTCGTCGATCCCGATGATCCCGTGGCGGGCATCATCTTCGCCGGGCGCGTGGTCGAGGATTTCAAGCTCACCACCGGTACCTTCGTGCATGTCGGCTCGCTCCGCACCGATGCGATCGCGGCTGCGACGCCCGTCGTGCATGACGCGCTGGTGGCCGGGCAGGATCGTCCGTTCATCGGGCTGTTGGCCTGGCCCAACCTGCACGCCTGCCGGCAGATCGTTGGCAACGCGGAGGCGACCTATGAGGACGTGATCAAGCATCCCGAGGTGATCGCCTGCCTGAAGCGCGGGCTGGAAGCGCATAACTGTTCATGCGGAGGTTCGAGCAGCCTGCGCGTGGCGCGCGCGATGCTGATGGTCGAGCCTCCTTCGATCGATGGCAACGAGCTGACCGACAAGGGTTACATCAACCAGCGCGCGGGCCTCGATCGTCGCGCCGACCTGGTGGAGCGGCTGTATGCCGACCGGCCGGGCGAAGACGTGATTGTGCTGCAATGAGGACGAGCTCTTTCCACATCGTCATTCCGGGATGGCCCGAAGGGCCAGGCCCGGAATCCATACTCACGATGGTGGTTATGGATTCCGGGCTCGCCGCTATGCGGCGCCCCGGAATGACAATTAGTAAAGGTGAAACACCATGAACTTCGATTTCTCCGACGACCAGAAGCAACTGCGGGATCAGGCGCGGAAGTACCTCGCCGAGAGATGCTCGCCGAAAGCGGTACGCGTCGTGCTCGACGGCAAGGCGCCTTACGACAAGGAGCTATGGAAGGGTCTCGCCGAGATGGGCTTCCTCGGCGTCGCGATCCCCGAAGAGTTTGGCGGCGCGGGTGCCGGCCATCTCGAACTCTGCGTGATTGCGGAGGAGATGGGCCGCGCGCTGGCGCCTGTGCCGTTCTCGTCGACGGTCTATCTCGCGGCTGAAGCGCTGCTGATTGCGGGCTCGGACGCGCAGAAGAAGAAATGGCTGCCGAAGATCGCGTCCGGAGAGGCGATCGGTACGCTGGCGCTGTTCGAAGGCGCGGGCAATCCATCGCCGAAAGCGGTCAAGCTCGCCGCCAATGGCGGCACGCTGAATGGCGCGAAGAAGCCGGTCCCCGATGCCGCGCTCGCCGACTTCGCGGTGGTGGCCGCGCGCACCGGCTCAGGCGGCCGCGAGAGCGATATCTCGCTGTTCCTGGTCGACATGAAGGGCGGCGGCGTCGAGGTCAAGGAACTGACCAATGTCGATCCGACCCGCGGCCAGGCCGAAGTTACCTTCAGGAATTGCAAGGCCGAGCCGCTCGGCGCCACCGGCGAAGGCTGGAGCATCCTTTCCCAGGTGCTCGATCGCGCGGCCGTGCTCACTGCGTTCGAGCAGGTCGGCGGCGCCGACCGCGCGCTGGAAATGGGACGCGACTACGCGCTCGACCGCATCGCCTTCGGGCGGCCGATCGGCTCGTTCCAGGCGGTGAAGCATATGTTGGCCGACATGTATGTCTCGGCAACGCTCGCCCGCTCCAACTGCTATTACGGCGCCTGGGCGCTCTCGACCAACGCCGGCGAGTTGCCCGAGGCGGCCGCGGCCGCGCGCATCAGCGCGACGCAGGCGTTCCAGCACTGCGCCAAGAACAACATCCAGGTCCATGGCGGCATGGGTTTCACCTGGGAGTTCGACTGCCACATGTATTACCGCCGCGCCAATGCGGTGGCGCTCGGGCTCGGCAGTCTCTCTTATTGGGAAGACGCGCTGATCGACAGCATGCGCAAGAAGAACGCGGCTTAGAGGACGAAACTCGTAGGCTGGGTTAGCGAAGCGTAACCCACCATTGGCTCGCAATGAGGCTCGATAGAAGCGGTGGGTTACGCCTTCGGCTAACTAACCCACCCTTACGCAGAAGACAGGAAGCGCGATGAACTTCGACGACACCCCGCAGGAAGCCGCGTTTCGCATCCAGGCCAAGGCCTGGATCGCAGCGAATGCGCCGAAGCAATATGAGGAGCAGCTCAGAAAATCCTCGCTCGGCCGCACCCGGCTGGAAGGCGCCAACATCCTCGACGTCGCCAAAGCCTGGCAGAAGAAGAAGGCGGATGCGGGCTGGGCCTGTCTGCACTGGCCGAAGGAATATGGCGGCCGCGGCGCTTCCCCGATCGAGCGCGTGATCTGGCAGCAGGAGGAAGGCCCCTTCGGCAAGCTGAGCTCGATGTTCATCATCGGCCACGGCATGTGCGGGCCGACCATGATGGCGTTCGCTGGCGAGGAGCAGAAGCGTAAATATCTGCCGCCGCTGGCCTCCGGCGAAAAGGTCTGGTGCCAGCTCTTCTCCGAGCCCGCCGGCGGCTCCGACGTCGCAGGCCTGCGCACGCGTGCCGAGAGACGCGGCGATGACTGGATCATCAACGGCCAGAAGATCTGGACGTCGGGCGCGCATTATTCCGACTATGGCATCCTGCTGACGCGCACCGATCCCAACGTGCCCAAGCACAAGGGCCTCACCATGTTCTTCCTGGACATGAAGAGCCCGGGCGTGGAAGTGCGGCCGATCAAGCAGGCGAGCGGGCAGTCGGATTTCAACGAGGTCTATTTCACCGATGTGAAGATTCCGGACAGCCAGCGCCTCGGCAATGTCAATGACGGCTGGAACGTGTCGCTGACGACGCTGATGAACGAACGCATGTCGATCGGCGCCGGGGTGTCGACCGGCTTTCCGGAGCTGTTCGACTTCTGCAACAGTCTGATGCTGGAAGACGGGCCGGCGATCGAGGACCGCGCCGTGCGTTCGAAACTCGCGAACTGGGCGGTGAAGGCGAGCGGGCTGAAATACACCAGCATGCGCGCGATCTCCGCGCTTTCCCGAGGAGAGCGTCCGGGGCCGGAGAACTCGATCGGCAAGCTGGTCGCGGGCTCGATGATCCAGGATGTCGCGATGTATGCGCTCGACCTGCAGGGCGCGGCAGGCGCGCTGAACGGTCCGGAGGACGCCGAGGTCGCCGGAAAATTCCAGGCGATGCTGTTGCGTGCGCCGGGCACCCGCGTCGAGGGCGGCACCGACGAGATCATGCGCAACATCATCGCCGAGCGCGTGCTGGGCCTGCCCGGCGACATCCGCGTCGACAAGGACGTTCCGTTCAACCAGATACCGACCAAGGGGCGCGCGTAAGCGCAAACGAGAAAGAGGTTCGCCATGAATTTCGATGACACCCCGCAGGAAGCCGAATTCCGCGAGACCGCGCGAAAGTGGGTCGCGGCCAATGCGCCCATGGATTTGGAAGCGGAGCTCTCGAAATCCTCGCTCGGCCGCATCCGGTTGCAGCACCACGACATGGTCGAGGTCGGCAAGGCTTGGCAGAAGAAGAAGGCGGAAGGCGGCTGGGCCTGCCTGCACTGGCCGAAGGAGTATGGCGGCCGTGGCGCGACCCCGATCGAGAAGGTGATCTGGCAGCAGGAAGAGGGCGTTTACGGCAAGCTGACGCAACCTTTCCAGATCGGCGAAGGCATGTGCGGGCCGACGGTGATGGCGTTCGGCAGCGAGGAGAACAAGCGGCGTTACCTGCCGAAACTCGCCTCCGGCGAGGAAATCTGGTGCCAGCTCTTCTCCGAGCCTGCCGGCGGCTCCGACGTGGCGGGCCTGCGCACCCGCGCCGAGAAGAAGGGCGACAACTGGATCGTCAACGGCCAGAAGATCTGGACCTCGGGCGCGCATTATTCCGATTACGGCCTGTTGATCACCCGGACCGATCCCAACGTGCCCAAGCACAAGGGCCTCACCATGTTCTTCCTCGACATGAAAAGCAAAGGCGTCGAGGTGCGGCCGATCAAGCAGGCCAACGGCATGCAGGAATTCAACGAGGTCTATTTCACCGATGTCGTGATCCCCGACAGCCAGCGGCTCGGCAATGTCGGCGACGGCTGGAACGTGTCGCTGACCACGCTGATGAACGAGCGCATGTCGATCGGCGCACGGCTGGCGACCGGCTTTCCGGAAATGTTCGAGTTCTGCTCGAACCTGATGCTGGAGGATGGACCCGCGATCGACGACCGCGCCACGCGCTCGAAACTCGCGAGCTGGGCGGTGAAGGCGAGCGGGCTGAAATACACCAGCTACCGCGCGATCTCGGCGCTCTCCAAAGGAGAACGCCCGGGACCTGAGAATTCGATCGGCAAGCTGGTCGCGGGCTCCATGCTGCAGGATATCGCGACCTATGCGATGGACCTCGAAGGCGCCGCCGGCGCGCTCACCGGCGCGTCGGAGGAAATCGCGCACGGCCAGTTCCAGCAGATGCTGCTCTCTTCGCCCTCGATGCGCATCGCCGGCGGTACCGACGAAATCCTGCGCAACATCATCGCCGAGCGCGTGCTCGGTCTGCCCGGCGATATCCGAGTCGACAAGGACGTGCCGTTCAACAAGATCCCGACCAGGGGACGCAGCTAGAACGCTCCGTAGGGTGGGCAAAGCGACTGCGTCCGCCGTAGCTCAACGAGCGAAGGCGGAAGCGTGCCCACCAAGTTCTGCGAAGCGATAGATGGTGGGCACGGCGCTGGCGCGCCTTTTCCCACCCTACGAAACGAGATTGTGAGGATCGACCATGGATGCGACGACAAAGGCAAAGGCGCGCTACGCGACCGAAGATCGCATCGGCGTGCTCGAAGAACTTCTCAACGAGCGCTATTCCGTGCGCGCCTTTCTGCCAAGGCCCGTGCCGCGCGAAACCATCGAGCATATTCTCGAAGTCGCGCAGCGCACCGCGTCCTGGTGCAACAGCCAGCCCTGGCAGGTGGTGATCGCAAGCGGCGAGGCCAAGGAGCGCTTCCGCAAGCTGATCCATGCCGAGGCGGCGTCGGGCGCCGCCGAGAACAGCGACTATCCCTTCCCGCGAGAATATCTCGGCGTCTATCTCGAGCGCCGCCGCGAAAGCGGTTTCCAGCTCTACAACACGCTCGGCATTCCCCGCGGCGATAAAGTCGGCTACGCCAAACAGGCGCTGGAAAACTACAATTTCTTCGGCGCGCCGCATGTCGCGGTCATCCACACCACCGAGCCGCTCGGCGTCTACGGCGCGGTCGATTGCGGCGCCTTTGTCAGCAACTTCATGCTGGCCGCGCAGGCGCTCGGTCTCGGCAGCATCGCGCAGGCTGCGCTGGCGCGCCATTCCGGGCTGATTCACCGCCACTTCAATCTCGGCAGTGACCGCCGCGTGGTCTGCGGCATTTCCTTCGGCTATGCCGACCATGAGCACAAGGTGAACGGCTACCGCACTTCGCGCGCCGCGCTCGCCGACGTCGTCACCTTCGTCGACGATTAGGCCAAAGATGAACGGAAAGCGCTTCTATCGCGCTTTCCGCCCGATTCCTGTGCAGCTGATTCTGTCTGTGGCCTAGAGGTTGCCATTGCCACGGCTGCCGCGCGATTTCTCTTTGCTTTCATAGGCTTCGAGCAACGCTATTGACAAAATGCGCTCCAGCATCTTGAGTTGCAAAGCCTTGGCATCCACGATGCAGAATTGTAGCTGCTCTATGATCTTGTCGAGCGAAGGTTGGTTCACGGCTTCAAATCCGGGGTATCAATAGTGGATCGCATCTCGATGCCGCCGCAACTTGCTCTGTTGAATGCCGACGAGGCGACGGCGGTCGGTTTGCGACTGTTGAAATGCTTTCTCGCCCTGCGCGACCGGCGCAATCGTGAAGAGCTGCTCGCGTTGGCAGAACGGCTGCTTACAGAAGAAGAAAAAACGCCCTCGGGGCCCGCTGGCTGACGCCGAGGTTTCCGCGCCCGGACGGCGCCGGTGAGGTCCGGCCGATCATCGATCGCACGCCGTGACCGAAATGGCTCCGCCCAAAACATCGAAAACCCGCCCCGCGGTCAAATTAGCGGCAGACAACTTTAAGTCAATTGCAAAAAAGAGAGGCCGTTCGGCAGCGGCCGAAGTCGTGTGGGAACGAGGCCTGTGGCGTGGTGTTCGGCCGCGCTTCGCCTGACGGCAGGCGGTGGTCTGGAATTATTCGAATTTCGGCGGGCGCTTCTCGGCGAAGGCGCGCACGCCTTCCCTGATCTCGGCGCCGCGCATGCTGTCGCGGGCGCGCTGATCGGCCGCCGTCTCGTCGAGCTGACCGCGGGCGATCTCGTTGATGGTCCGCTTCATGCCACGCATCGCAACCGGCGCATTGCCGGCAAGGATCGCGACCAGCCGGTCGACCTCCTCGTCCAGCGCTTCGGGCGGCACCATCGCCGTGAGATAGCCGATCCGCAGCATTTCCGGCGCGTTGATCTTCTGCGCGGTGAGAAACAGCTTTTTCGCGTTGTCGGTGCCGAGCCGCGACACATAACGGCGGATGCCGCTCTTGTAGTAGTGCAGGCCGAGACGCGCCGCCGGCATGAACATCTCGGCCGTATCGACGCCAATACGAAAGTCGCACGCGAGTGCCAGGTCGGTCGAACCGCCATAGACGCCGCCATTGAGCCGGCAGATGGTCGGCACGGCCAGATCTTCGAGGCGATTGACCATCAGCTCGAAGGCCGACCCGGCGGTCTGTTCTTCGGTCTTGGTTGCGCGGTCGGCGACCGAATTGAGATCGTAGCCGGCGGAGAAAGCACGCCCGGTTCCGGTCAGCACCAGCACGCGAATGGCGGCATCGGCTTCGATCCGGTCGAACAGTTTGGCCATCGCCTCGAGGTCTTCCGGCTGCATCCGGTTCAGATGTCGCGGCCGGTTGAGGCGGATGGTGGCGCGCGCGCCGTCGATGGTGAGGACCGGCGTGCTCGCCTGATCGGGGACGGCGGTGGGTTGCTGCATCATTTGTTCTCCAGCGCGCGTCGCTTGGCCTCGGCGTCGATGGTCTCGGCGAGATCGGGATGGCGCGCCATCAACAGTCGGAAGTCGACGAGGTCGAGCACCAGGAGTTTCGACAGCCGTGTGGTCGTGACATTGGCGCCGCGCAGATTGTTGCCGAGCAGCGCCATCTCGCCGAAGAACGCGCCTTCGCCGAGCTTCACCTTCTTGCCGGGCAGGTCGACCTCGACCTCGCCGGAGGCGAGGAAATACATGCAGTCGCCCTGCTGGCCCTTGCGAATGATCATGGCGCGCGCCGGAAGGTCGATGGTGCGCAGCATGTGCGTGACATCGGCGATCGCCGAGGGGCCCAGCGTGGCAAAGAACGGCACCTTGCTCACGGACTCCCAGGTCTTCAGGAAATTGTCGCGCCGGGTTTCGGCGGCAAAGCCGGTCGCCAGAATACCTGTCCAGAGCCCGAACACGCCGAGGCCCGAAATCATCACCAGCGCCGCAACCAGCCGTCCGAGTGGCGTGATCGGCACCACATCGCCATACCCGGTGGTAGTCAAGGTCACGACCGCCCACCACATGGCGGCGGGCACGCTGCCGAAGGTTGCCGGCTGAACGTCGCGCTCGAGGAAATATTCTGCAACCGAGCCCAGGAACAGCACCATCAGGAAGATCACCAGCACGCTGAACAGCGGCCCGTATTCCAGGACCAGCACGCGGCGCAATTGCCGCAAGCCCGGAATCCCCGGAATCACCTTGACGATCCACAACACCGCGAACAGCCAGGCCGTCCGGGTTTCGGCTCCGACGAGCAGCGCGATCGGCACCGCGATCACGCCGGCGGTATCGACGAGCCCGCGCCCCGTGGTCAGATAGGCGCGTCCGCTCCGTCGGCTGTGGCGAATCCGCACCGCCCATTCGAAGGCGAAAAACGCCAGGCACGCCCACAGGATGCTTTCGACCCAGCGATGGGCCGCCTCGTAGGCCGGGTTAACGGTCAGCAGCACCATGGTGCCGATGCCGATCGCGACCGCCGCATAGGCCGCCTTGGTCATGTTGCGGCCGGCGGTTGCCGTCACAAATTGCGTCAAAGCGGAAGAAGCCGGCAGCTGGGACATCTTTTGGGCAGTGCGTTTGGGGGCCGGCCATGGGCAGGACCGGGGCTTACAAAGTGCCCGGGCGGGGGAGGGGCGTCAACGACGCTTGGAAAACAGTGTTATCACGCGCGTGCACCGCCGCATCAGATCAGGCGCCGCTGCCCTGTCCGGGGCGACCAAAAGGTAATTTCGTCCCGGGATCGGGCGCAAATCCCGACAAATCGTCGCCCTTTCACCTTATATCGAATGAGTCGCGCGGACGGTATGATGGGTGCGCAGGCGACGTTTTTGATTTGCAAACTTTCGAAAGCTGGCAGGCCCATGGATAGCTCTCATCTGGCCCAACACGCAGGCACCGCAGGCGCGCTTTTCGCGTCGATCTTCCTGGTCGCCACGAGCACGATGAAGACGATGATCCCGCTGCGGCTGTTCAGCATCCTCACCAATCTGGTGCTGATCGCAACCGCGATCCCGACCCACAACTTCCTGATCATCCTGGTGCAGGCGGCAATGCTGGTGCTCAATTCCTATCGCCTGCACCAGATGCTGCAGCTGGTGCGCGACGTGAAAAAATCCGTCAGCGGCGACCTGTCGATGGAGTGGCTGAAGCCGTTCATGACCGAGCACAAATGCAAGGCCGGCGAGATGCTGTTCTACAAGGACGAGAAGGCCGAGAACATGCTCTATATCGTCAGCGGCCGCTTCCGCCTGGTCGAATCCGGCATCGAACTGCCGGTAGGCGCCATTGTCGGCGAGCTCGGCATGCTGTCGCCCTCGAACGTGCGCACCCAGTCGCTGGAATGCATCGAAAGCGGCGTGATCCTGAGCGTGAGCTACGATCAGGTCGAGCAGCTCTATGTGCAGAACCCGGCCTTCGGCTTCTACTTCCTGAAGCTGGCGAGCGCGCGCCTGTTCCAGAACCTTGAAACGCTGGAGCGCCGGTTTGCACAGCAGACGGCGCAGCTTACAGCGGCGAAGACCACCTGAGGTCATACGCGTGTCCGACGACGGCATCGTCTCCTCGCTCAGATATCTGTTTGCCGACTTCCTCGACGAGGAAGACACGACGCCGCCGTTCCTGCCCGACGGCTTGCCGGAAGGTGTCGCGCCCATCGTCAGCGACGGCATTCACATGCTGATGGATTATCAGGGCGCGACCTATGCCAGGCTCTATGTCGAGCGGCTGCGGCGCTTCACCGGCAGGGGCATTGCGGCGGAGACGTTTCGCGACATGGCGCGGCTGATGGCGGAGCGCATGGCCTATCAGGATGCGATCCGGATTGCTCAGCTCAAGCTCGCGGAATACCGCGACAGCAACGGCGAGGTCCTGTCGACCGACATCAAGAAATTCCGGCTCGATGAGCTGGTCGACGCGCTGCCGGCCGTCGCCGCCGACCCCATCCTGAAAATCCTGTACAAGATCGGCTGGGCGCGCCGGCGCGTCTCGATCCCGTTCTCCAACGCAAGCCGCTGGGGCATCCGCCGGCTGAAAATGGAAGCATGGCTGCGCCGCTGGCGGCTGTTCTCGATCCGCTACGGCCAGGAAAGGGTCTGGGTCGAACGCTGGCTGCACATGATCGCGCGCAGCCTCGCCAAGCAGCCGGCGGCGACCGAGGCGATCGTCGAAACCGCGACCATGATCCAGGGCTATGGCGATGCCTACCGGCAGGGCCTTGCCGACTGGCATGCGATCATCGATGGCCTGGCGAAACCGACTTTCGACGGCGTGCTGCCGCTTGCCGATCTCGCCGGCGCGGTTGCGGAAGCGCGTGCCGCCGCGATGCCGGATCCGCGGCAGGCGTCGCTCAAGCGTGCCATCGCGCAGATCAGGGCGCGGGCGACCGGCCCCGGCGCGGACGCCGCTGCGGAGTGATGTAGAGAGAGGCTTAAGCGCTTCTCGCGGCCTTCACGACCGCGACATTGTCGTCATGGGTGACGGGCATATCCCCATGGCGCTTGAGATATTCGCGACGGATTTCGAGCTCGCCGCGCACGAATTCATAGCCGAGCTTGAACGTCTCCAGCCCGTCGCTGGAGATGGTGCCGTCGCGTAACCCGACCACCACGCCGCGCAGGATTTTCTCCAGTTCGTCCTGCACCTCCTCGAGCTGGTCCATGGTGCGAGCATGTTCGATCTTCTCGCCGACGATGAGGATCGCGGTCGCGAGCCCGCTCGCCTTTTCCGGACAGACCCGCGTGATCTTGGCGTAGATCGCGGCGAAGATCGAGCCGATCACGCTGAGCGCGCCGGCGCCGAGATACATCAGGTCGCTGTAGCGATCCATGAATGACTTGGTGTCGTCGTTGATGTATTCGGCGGCACCCGGATGGGCCATGATGAAGGCGTTCTTGTCGGTCTCCGCCGGCTCGATCTTGGAGGCAAAGCCGTTGTCGAGCGCGAGCTCCGCCTTGTTCTCATAGACGATGCGCGCGAGGTCCGCGCCGGTCGTGGTCGAAATCCGGGACTGGGCGACGAGCAGCCATTCAAGCCCGATGGAGTCGAGATCGTCGTCGGGGACTTGCGGCGAGGACGACAAGATTCCGGCTTCGATCGTCTCCGCCGTAATCCCGGGGATCTTGCGCGCCAGCGCCTTCGCCGAGTCGATCGCGTTCAGGGTGAAGCCGCCCTTCTTGGCGTATTGCTCGTAGCTCTTGTCCTGTATCACGCGGGAGGCGTGTGCGACCGCGATGACCGCGCCGAAGCCGGACGCAAACAATTTGTCCAGGGTCGAACCGGGCGGAGCCAGCTGCACCTTCGCCGCAGTCTCGGGACTTTCGGCAAGATCGAAGCTGTTGCGGACAAAGGCGGCGCTGTTGTCGGCTTCGGCCCAGACCGCGATCTTCTTCTGCTTCTTCAGATCATCGAAGGACTTGATCTTCTTGTTGCCGGGGCTGAGCAGCAGGATCAGGTCATGATCGAGGATCGCGATTGCGCGGGCACGCTGCGGGATCTTCGCATCCGTTCGCAGCACAACGAGATCGGCCTCCCGGCGGTCGAACTGCGCCACCGCCTTGGCGTTGTCGGCGTTGGGCAGGATCTTCAGCCGCAACTTGGAATGAGTGTTCTTCAGCACGGCCGCGAGCTTGGCGGCAAAGCGCGCCTCCTCGCTGTTCGGACCCCCGACCGCAAAGGTCAGCGTCTCCGAATCCCTCAACCACGTGCGGGCGCCCCACACGGTCGCCAGGGTCAGGATCAGGGTCAGAAAGACATAGAGCAATACTTGCTGCCGGTTGCTCTTCACAACCTGCGAACGAGGAGGAGGACCTCCCGCCGACGGCGGTGGGACTTCGGCGCTCATGGCTTTACCCAAGGGACGGGCGATGGGGCCGTTGCAAATGGCACTGGTTGAACGCCCGGGCGGTAACTACCTAAAAAAGAAAGAAAATTTTCGTCCGGGATGATATCCGGCTGTTGCCGGATTGCAAATCGTCCACTGTGGTAACGTTACCGTGGATTCCCAAGGGGCCAAATAGGGATGGCGCCGCAGGGCCACACCTTGGGTTTTTCGGGTTCCCGGCAGGTGCATTCCGGCACCGGAGGTGTCATAAAAGGTCAATACGGGGTCAAATTGGCCGGGTTTGAGAACAAGGTGCGCTGAACGCCTCCAGTCCCCGTGCGGTCCAAGGTCTCGCGAGGTCGTCAGCTTGTCGTTCCCTTCCATGTCCTCGTCGGTCCCGGTCGGCCTCCTCATCGGTTGGATGGCGCTTCTGACCTTCAAGCACATCATTGCCGACTTCGTGCTGCAGAATGCCTGGATGGCCCATGGCAAGGACCAGAAGACCGGGTGGGCACTGCCGCTCCTGGTCCATTGCCTGATCCATCTCGCGGTCGCCCTGGTGCTGATCCTGATCGTCGCGCCAAAATTCTGGTTTGTCGCCTTTATCGATTTCGTTATCCACATCACTGTCGACCGCGCCAAGGGGCTTACCTCCTCGACCTTCGGCATGACGCCGGAGCACCCCTGGTTCTGGACCCTGATCGGGGTCGATCAGGCCTTGCATCATCTCACCGGCTTTGGCCTCTCGATCTTCATCGCGGCCAACGCCTGACGGGCTGCGCATCGTTTGCACTTCCTGCGCCGGCACGGCATGGTGGGCGGAAATCGCCGGGGCCGACATGTCCGAACAGCCGCTCGCCAGGAAGACCGTCAATGTGCTTGACAGCCGCATGGCGTATCACGAGCGCGGCGAGGGCGCGCCGATCCTGTTCCTGCACGGCAATCCGACCTCGTCCTATCTCTGGCGCAACGTCATTCCGGAGCTCGAGGGACGCGGCCGCCTGATCGCGCCCGACCTGATCGGCATGGGTGATTCCGACAAGCTCAAAAATCCGGGCCCGGATACCTATCGCTTCGTCACCCACCAGAAATATCTCGCCGCCTTCATCGATGCGGTGATCGGCCCGCACGAGAAGATCCTGTTCGTGATCCACGACTGGGGTTCCGCGCTCGGCTTCGACTGGGCCAACCATCATCGCGACCGCGTCCGCGGCATCGCCTATATGGAAGGGATCGTTCGTCCCGTCGCCGGCTGGGAGGAATGGAGCCCACAGGCCACGCCGATCTTCCAGGGTTTTCGCTCGGACAAAGGCGAGAGCCTGATCCTCGACCGCAACATGTTCGTCGAGCGCGTGCTGCCCGGCTCGGTGCTGCGCAAACTTTCCGACGCCGAGATGACGGAATACCGCAAACCGTTTCTCACGCGCGAAGACCGCTGGCCGACCCTGACCTGGCCGCGGCAGATTCCGATTGCGGGCGAGCCCGCCGATGTCGTGCAGATCGCATCCGACTACGCGAAGTGGATGGTGGAGAACGAGCTGCCGAAACTGTTCGTCAATGCCGAGCCCGGTGCGATCCTGATCGGACCGGTCAGGGAGTTTTGCCGCAGCTGGAAGAATCAGACCGAGGTCACGGTATCCGGCTCCCACTTCATCCAGGAAGATTCCGGCGCCGCGATCGGCAAGGCGATTGCCGACTGGATGACCGCGCATTCGCTCTGAGCCTGCTCGCGCGGCCGCGCGCGTGATTCGGCTCGATCAAGCCCCCCGTGCAACTACCGTCATCGCTGGTTAACCCTTCGTTAGAGAGTTGCACTGCATCTTTCGCATGAGCGAGGGGGGCCCCTGCAAATGTTTTCCAACCGCGACGCCTACGACAGCGATTCCTGCCCGGTCGGCGATGAACTGCTCGGCCAGATGTACCGCGCCAGCGAGCACGGCTTGCCGATGCTGGTCGAGAGCGTCTCCTCGGATGTGCGGGCGATGCTCGCGCTGTTCTGCTATCGCCGCAGCCACCTCCATGCACTGGCGCTCTCGATCGCCTCGAGCTGCACCGAACGCGAGCTGGTGCATTTCGGCGGCCGCGTCGGCCTGACGCTTTACGCGTTGTCCCGCGAAGCACCCGCAAGCCGCGCCAGCGCACCATCCTCCTATAACGGCCGCAAGCCGATCACGCTCTCGACCAAGCCGCTCTCGACGCTTGCGCCGATCGAGGACGATCTCGACGACGACATCATCGAAGCCGTGACTGCGTAAGGCGGCGCCCCCTTCAGCGCCTTGATACCGCTGCGGCGAGCGCCGGCACCCGCCGCGCCAGGCTTCCGCGCGGCGCCGAGCGATGCGCCAGCGCAGCTGCGATTTCCTCGGCGACAATGGGCCAGCGCACGACATCCGAGATGCCGGCGGCGATCAGAGTGTCTGCTCCGATCCTTTCCATCGATCGCGTCGCCAGTACGATCGGCGCATGCGCCGCCGCCGCGTGCAACGCGGTCGCAAGTTCGAGCGACGTGGCAGACGACCCGAGATGGCCGATGATGATGGCATCGAAGCGCTCCGGCTTGGCGTGGCAGGCGGCCAGGGCCGCCTCGACGGCGGTGAAGCCGACCGGCTCATAGCCGAGTGCGGCCAGCATCTCCTCGTCGCGCAACAGCCGCGTGCCATCGCTTGCGACCATCAGCACGGTCTCGCCGCGTCCGGCCGCAACCGCCGCCTCCAGTTCCGGCGCCGGCTCGGAGGTCGCCACGCAGGGCAGCCAGACCTCGAAACGGCTGCCCTTGCCCGGCGCGCTCTGCACATTGATCGCGCCGTTATGTTCGCGCACGATCTCGATCACCGTCGCAAGCCCAAGGCCGTTGCCCGACGAGCGCGTGGTGAAGAACGGCTCGAAGATCCGCGACAGCGTCGCTTCGTCCATGCCGCGGCCGGTATCGTTGATGGTGATGCAGGCATAGCGGCCCGGCTGCAGCTCGTCATTGGCGAACCGGCGCGTGGCTGCGAGATCATGCACCTCCATGTCGATGTCGACGCGCCCTTCTCCTTCCATCGCCTGCACGGCGTTGTTGCAGATATTGAGGATCACCTGCTGCAATTGGGCGGGCTCGCCCGAGAGGATCGCGCCCACCGCCGGTTCGCGGATCACGAGCTCGATGCCGTCCGGCAGCGAGACGTTCAACAGCGCGGCCGCCTCGGTGATCAAGGCATGCGCGTTCAGCGCCCTCGGTCGCGCGTCGCGGCGGCGTCCGAAGGCCAGGATCTGGTCGACCAGGTCGCGCGCGCGCTCGGCCCCGCGGCGGATCGAGGCGAGATGACGGGTGAGACGGGCGTCGGTGCCGAGCCGCTCTTCCATCACCTCGGAATGACCGAGGATGCCGCCCAATATGTTGTTGAAGTTGTGGGCGATGCCGCTGGTGAAGGTCCCGATCCGCTCCAACCGCCGGGCGCGCTGCAGATGGGCTTCGAGCCGCGTGCGCTCCCTCTCCATGAATTGCCGCGTGACGCCATGGACGATGGTCTCGAGCGCCATCCGCAGCAGATGGAGCTCGCCGGGCCCGGTGATGCGGCACGGCTTGCCGACCGCGTCAAAACCGAGGGCCACGACGGCGCCGCCCTGGGTCCGACTGGTCACGCAGGCCCAGCCGCCAAGGCCAAGGCTCGCGAGCGTGTCCCTTTCGTCGCCGATCGGCATCCAATTGACGCGTGGGACGTGGACAATGCCGTCGGAGGTCGGGCCGAGCCGGGCGGCAAGCTCGGCCGCACGATCGGGCCAGCCGGCCGGCGGTTCCATGCCCGGCCTGCACCACAGATTCCGCCGCTCGCACGCGCCGAATACCGCGAAATAGGCTCGGTCCGAGCCGACACAGGCCGCCAGCTCTGCCACCGCGCGGTCGATTTCGGCCGAGGTGTCCTGCGGCCGCACATTGATAAAGCGCATCGATATGCCGGCGATCACATGCTCGAAGGCCGCCCGCCGCTGCAGCGCGTTGACGCGCGATTTCAGGCACAGGCCGAGCTGAACCAGGAACGCGACCAGGAGCAGCGATGTTCCGTACAGAAACCGCCGATAGCGCCGCGCGGAATCCCGCGAGGCGACTTCGCGGGTCATGATCATCGTGCGCAGCGCGTCCTGGTATTGCTTGCGCGGCAGTGCGTGCATGGCCCTCAGGACGCTGTCGACCGAAGGGAGAAGGTCGTGGAGCAGCCGGCCATGCGCCAGCAGGACTTCGGTGGAAGTGCCGGCATTGGCCTCGCCCCCCTGCCGCTCGAGCTCGTCGAGCTGATCCTTGACTTCGCGCGCGGACGCCGCCGACGTATCGAGCGTGAGCTGCAGCATCGCGGCGGCGGCGGCGCTCATGGCCTCTGCAAGCTCGGGCGAGGTCGGGCGGGTGCCAAACCGGACAAAATACGCCAGCGAATTGTGCAGCAATGCGTTCTCGCTCTTGAAGCGCTCGACCAGCTCCTCCTGCCGGTCGACGGAGGCGGCAAGCCGATCGACCGCCGCAATGGTCTCGGCGTCGATGGCCGCGGTTTCGCGCAGATGATCGAGCGAAGCGTGCAACGCCTTGAGCTCGTGGACCAGCGGATCGTAATTGCGGAGCGTGCCCGCGCGCGCGGTGAAGACATCGCGATACAGCGCGTTTTCCAGCATGGCGAAGTGATCGATCTCGGCCAGCGCGTGGTCGAACAGCTCGGCCTCCGGATTGACGGCGCGCAGCGACAGCCAGGTCAGCAACAGGACGAGAGCGGCGATGATCGAGACGGCCGGTGCAAATTTCATGGCTTGCCTCCGCCCACGGGCGAGCCGCGATAGTTTCCGGTGAGCGTCTGCAGGAAACTGACGAGCAGCTCGATCTGCTCATCGGTCAATGTGCGGTCCAGCTGCGCCGCCGCCATGCGCCGCACGGCGTCCTGGAGCGTCGCCGCGCTGCCGTCGTGAAAATAGGGCGCGGTCGCCGCCACGTTGCGCAGGCTTGGGACGCGCACGGCCTCGGGGCCAGCCTTCACCAGCGGATGAAACACGCCTTGCCGCTCGAACAGATTGCCACCGACATTGACGCCCTGGTGACAGGCGCTGCAGCCGAGCCATTTGAACAGGTTGTAGCCGTCGCGCTCGCGCGCCGACAGCGCAGAACTGTCGCCGGCAAGCCAGCGGTCAAATCGCGCGCCCGGCGTAACCAGCGATTTTTCGAAAGTCACCATCGCATCCAGAAAGCTGTCGCGATTGGGCGCGCTGCCATAAGCCGCGCGGAATTGCCTGACCGTCTCGGGGTCGGCGTTCAGCCTCTCGACCACCTCGTCGGCACTGGTGTGCATGTTTCGGGGATTCTCGAGCGAGGATTCGATGTGCGCGGCCAGCGTCCGGTAATTGCCTTCCCAGTTCAGGCGGAAGTTCAGCGCGGCGTTGAATATGGTCAGGGTGTCGAAGGGCTGGGAAACGGAGCCTTTGTTGGGATTGGCGCCGTTGCTGCGAATGTCGTGGCAGGAGGAACAGCTGAGCTTTCCATTTCCCGACAGGCGCGAGTCCGAAAACAGGCGCTCGCCCAGCGCCAGCTTTCGCGGATCCGCTGCTGGCGGGGGTGGAATCGGTGCGATGGGTTCCTGGTCGGCGATGAGATGGTCCTGCGCTTCGGATTTCGGAGGGGCCTGCGCGACCGCGGCCCCTCCCAGCAGGATCAGGATGCATAGCGAAACGATGTGGATCCGGAGCGGCGGCCACGACGGCGTCATTCGCGCCAGTCTCCATGCCGTGCGATGTATTCGATGTCGGCCGCGGACAGGCCGATGTCGCGCAGCGAGCGCTGATCCATCCCGCGCAGTTCCGCGATCGCCTGACGCTGCTCTTGTGCTTTTCGGATTCTCGACCAGCATGCGGCGATCAAGGCGCCGAGCGAGACATGCCAGCGCGGGCGCGCAACCCGTCCTCGGTCGCCAGGCGCGATGGCGATAGCGGCAGTTCGGGCGGGCAGGCCGGCTTGGAGGTGCGGGGCACGCCTTCCGAACCCGTCTTTGCTGTCAATCACCCTGAGATTTGGCTTCTGGGCCGAAAGCCCGTCAGAGGTCGCGCGCGGCACAGGGGCGGGCACCGGCTCGGAGGGCCCGAGCGCCGGCGGAATGGGGTACAGCGCCTCAGCATAGGCCGCGCATCCGGCCATCGCTTCCGCAATGATAATGGATGTGATCGCGAGCAGCAGATCGCAGACGGCCTCAGTGGCAATGTACGCGA
>Ga0210403_10001398_pt1 | contig 22940 bp, 36 predicted proteins | sample IncBWC19MmetaG_FD_150863 | JGI IMG/M metagenome (GOLD analysis project Ga0210403, IMG submission 150863) | Forest soil microbial communities from Barre Woods Harvard Forest LTER site, Petersham, Massachusetts, United States - Inc-BW-C-19-M | ecosystem: Environmental > Terrestrial > Soil >... | reverse complement strand
TTATTTAGAAATAGTGATATTAATAATTTAATAATAGATAATATTGGAGGAGGCTATTATTTAGTAACTCCTATTGATGGTACAGGTAAGGTTAATAGAATTGATCATGAAGAGATAGAAAGTATAATAGGCGTATATGGTATTCCTGTTTCTACTGAATCGTCTATTGAATTTGATAAGGATTACGAACCTGAAACTTTTTTCGATAAAGCTATAGGACTCTTAAGAGGTATAGAAAAGGCTCTTCCTATCGTAAATGATACATTAGAGTCATTTAAAAATGAACTCGAAAAGTCAATGAATAAAGATCGAAAAAAGGAATAACAAAAAAGCCCGGTAAATATACCGGGCTTTTTTTATGTCTACATTTTTTTACTTACTCCAATTATTTAACCAAGCCGGGGAGCTGGTATTTTCATTGAACAACTCATCTATATAATAATCTCTTTCAAAATTATAAAGGTTTGCTACTCTGTCAAAATTCATTATAGAAGCGGGTAAGCTGTCAACTGGTAACAAGTCGTTACGGTGTACACGTCCTAAGAAAGCGTGTCCCAGCTCATGAAATACAAGATCCTCTCTATTGTTCTTCCAGGCATTAGAAGTAGTATCGAAAATTATTTGTTTATGATCCTGATCGTAAAAACCATTTATATAAAATCCTTCTCCTACTAACCAGTACTGAGAGGATGTAATAACACCCTGTAATACTATTTTCTCCAATCTCCTGTTCTTAAGCTTCATATTCCTTTTAGCCGCTTCAGATAAAAAGGAGTTGTATTCTGTTCTTGCTGCGTCAGGTACTTTAACCTCTTCCGGGTCTTCTTTGGAGCAAGAAGAAAATACGATTGAAAATACTATCAATAATACTGATACCATTAGTATCTTAATGGCTAATTCTAAATATTTGTCTATCAAGTTCATTTTGTTAAGTGTTTAAATTGTTTGTTTATAATTACGATGTAAATATACAAAGCATACATAACATACCTAATAAATTACTATTTATTTTTTATAAAAATTATTCTGTTCCTTTTTCTTCTTTTAGATTGGATTGATTGCATTTTACAAAGTTACCCTCCTTCCCTAGTAGAAAAATTTTAAGAAAGAGTAAACCTTTATTTAAGTAGTAAAATGCACCGACGAAATTTTCAATTTTCTTTCATAACTTTTTAAAAATCAATTAATTATAAAAAAAATATCGGTGCATTATCGGTGCATCCAATTTTTAATTACACTGTAAATCAAATAGTTAAAAAAAAAAATCGGTGCACCGTTTGCACCGACTGTCGGTGCATTCAGTGCACCGATTTTGTTAGTTAACTATTTGATAATTAGAATGTATTTTTTATGGATGCACCGATTTTGCACCGATAAAAATCTAGTTAATATATTATATATCAATTAGTTAAATCAATATTTTAGTAAAATATGTCGGTGCATTTATTTAAATGGTTATTTAATAAGTATATATAAACATACTTAAGGATAGATAAAGTGTACTATTTATATATAGTAATCGTAGTGTAATGGGTATTTAAAGCTGCTTATTATAGGTGCGTGGGTATAGTAAAAAATAACTACTACTATACCCCCTCCTATACCTCAATAATTACTTAATAATTTTTCAATAAAAAATGGATAAAATCGAAGGAATCGAAGTTTAGTGAAATTTAAAGATTAATAAAAAATGATTTTTTTATATAAAAAATAATTATTATGTTTGAATATGAGATTAGCTATATATCCGTCAGACATTGAAATTATTATTGGATGCTCTAAGCGTCATGCCAATAAGCTTCATTTAGACATAAAAGAAGCTCTGGGTAAGATTGTAAGGGATAATAACAAAAAAATAGTCAAAAAGCACATACTTACTATAACTGAGTATTGTGAGTATACTGGTTTAAATAAGGATGAGGTTACTTTTATTTTAACAAAAAGTAATAAACCAAAAGATAAATAAGTAGTATTATTTCACTACAATACACAAAAATACATATTTTTATAATTCATTTTTTTAAAAGTCAATATGTTGCTTGCGAATTTACACGCAAGCAATTATGTTCAGACTATTATTATTTGGAGCACTCGGATTATTAGGGGCTGGGGCATTAGGATTAGTTAACACAGGATCGCTCATAAAAGAAGTTATTGGAGCTATGACTGTTACGGTAAGCTCTATAAAAATAAGCATCAAAAGCGGAAAGATAAACCTGACGATCGTTTTTAAAATTTCCAATCCAAAAACAACCGCTTTAAATTTCAAATCCTTTACAGGCACGGTAATGATTTCCGGTAAGAATTTTGGGACTATTTCAGATTCAACACCTACTGTAATAAAAGCCAACGGAGATACGAATATTACAGTGAACGGTATTATTATATCTAATCAAGTTCCCGGACTATTATTGACGCTGCTTTCAGGAGGTCCTCCTCCTATCGCTACACTAACAGGAAATATCTATATAGACGATATAACCACGCCTATCAATCAAAGTTTCCCGGTAAGCATGAACAGTACAACAGTGCCCGCAACACCTACAAGCTCTACCAGTAAAACACCTACAAATTCTACTACTCAAACAGCTACCAATAAAACACCGGGTTCTACTCTTACGAACCTTCTACAAAACGAACTTAAAAATTTATAAAAAAAAGTTATGGATTCTGAAAACCAAAACGGTACACAAATGGAAGTTGCTACACCCGTAGATAGTCCTGTAATAAATTTTGTCGGATACGATCCTAAAAACAGGACGGTAGTAATGACAAAGGAAGAGGATAAAATAGTAGTTCATAAAAAAGCTACAGGCATGTCAAAAGAGTTTGAGTCTAACGAGTTTGAAAATGCAAACAACTATTTCAAATTTCTTTGCCACTGTTCTCATAATCAATAATAGTGAAAGCTCCTAATCCTAAAATAGCACCCGCTGTAAACAGTGACGTAATTTTAAATAAAGACGGCAATACGGAGGATATTATAAAAGCGGTACTGTGGGGAGATTCAAGACCAGAGCACGTTAGCTGTACTAAAGATTTTGCTCCTACACTAAAGGGCTCTTCAGACGCACAGACGATTTACAATGTTTGGAGTTATGTAAAAAAGAATATTAAATATATACTTGACCCGGAAGGTAAACAGTATATAAAATCTCCGGCAGCAACGAACGCAGACGGATTCGCAGATTGTAAAAGCCGTTCAGTTATGATGGCATCCTTACTTAGAAATTTAGGGATACCATACGCCTACAGGTTCGCAAGTTATAGCGGAGGTTACCCGGTAACACACGTTTATGTTATCGCAAAACCAACAGGAGGGAAAGGAGCTTTTGCATTAGACCCCGACATGGATAATTTTAACCAACAGAAACATACTACTTATTTTATAGATAAAGATATGAGCGAAATACATTACGTTTCAGGTATTGGAAAAACAAAACCTACTACCAATACCCCTACTACTAAAGCGGAACACATGAAGAATACCCCTTCAATGTATATGCACAGAGAGCCTTCAGAAATGTCTAATATAGATATGACGATAGCTATCAATAGGAATCGACATGAAATTAATAAGCACATTATTGATGGTAAAAAAGGGGCAGGGTCAGCACAAGCAGAAAAAATAAAAGACATCCTTGACGCTTATGCAGATGCAGCGCACGTAATGTCTCGTACTGATTTAACCAACGAACAAAAATTGGCAGGGCTAGCCCTTGTTGTTCACGGATTCAAACACGGACACTACCACAGCTCTAAAAAATTATTAGGCATTCCGGTACTCTCCACAAGAAACAAAGCACGTGCGCACGTAGCACACCATAGAAGAGCTGCATTAGTAGACAGGTCTGTAGCTGCTGTAAATGTGATAAGCGGTATAGGAAAACACAAAAAGAATCCAAAAGGAGGTTTCTTTAAGCGATTAGGAAAAGGTCTTGAAAAAGGGTTGAAATTTATTACACACGGGATTAAATCGCTTTTGAATGCTCCTTTGAAATTACTCTTAAATGTAACGCTTCCTAAGGCTGCGGATTTCTTTATATATCTTTTTGTGAAAGATCCTAAGATTATTGCAAAGCTTCCGGATGCAGCAAGAAAGAAAAGAAAAATAAGCGAAGGGATCGCTCAGTTTATTATACATACAATTGGTATGCAAGACGATCACTTTATGGGCTTAATGAGAAATGGTATTATGAAAAAACACCACATGAGCCCGGAGCGTGTCTTGCAACAATCGTTACACATGAATATATCCGGAATTGGTAATCCTGAATACGTGGGAGACATCTATACTTCTATTATCAATATTGTGATTTCTATAATCAAAGATATTGCGAAGATGTTCAAAAAACCCGTACCAGCTGTAGCCGATGCATTGAATGATCCTACGAACGTTCCCAATGTCGCTTCTGACTTTTCTACACTGTCTACAAGCGCAAGACAGTCTCTAGGTTCTGCTATTGCACAACAACCAATAGCCCCGGAAGAACAGGCAGCAAGTGACCCAAATTTTAGTGCCCCTGTATCTGACCCAACCCCCGACACTTCAAGTACAGATGATGGAACGGCAGCCAGTACAGACGATGGAACAACAGACGATGGAACAGCGGATAGCTCAGCAAGTGCTGACGCTACTGCTGTTCAGAATACGCTAACCAATACTCCGGATGCGAGTACGGATAGTAGAAAAACAAGTATGTGTTAAACTAAATTTATATATAAAATGGCAAAGCTAAAACTAAAAAAGTTACCCAAAAAACCTAAGGCGAACGCCTCAAACGCTGTAAAGCTAAGGTACTTGGAAAAAGTAAAACAAGTGTGCGCAGAAAATAAGCACATAGAATCTGAAAATAAAAAAAGCGTAGAGCTTTCTAAAAAGATTGCAGGAATCGGAAGCGCAAGCTCTCTACGTTCTTTCGCTCCTAAAAAAAGAAAGAAACCCTCTACGACTACTAAAAAGAAAAAAACGGTAAAACGTAAGAAATAAAAAAAAGGCGAAACGCTTATTTCCATTACAACAATAACGGAAAAAGTTTCAAATTAATCTTTAAAAGTAAACAAACATGGACAAGAAAAAAATAATGGATACGCTTGCTAATGTCGGTATCCGTGCTGCTGGTGTATCAGTAGGTGTTATCGCAGGGTCAGCTATCGACAAGATTGCCTTTATCGGTAATCTTAGCCCTTACATAAGAGGTGCTGGTAAAATTATTATCGGGGCAATACTTCCTGAAATTCACAACAAGCCAAACGATAAAGCCTCTTTAGGTCTTGCTTCTTTCGGAGCTGGGTTTACCGCTGCCGGAGCGTTGGATATTGCTAAAACGGCATTACCCGCAATCGTTTCAGGTGTTGTAAGTGGAGACATCCTTTCAGGATTGACCGTAGACACTGACTACAAAGTAGCTGGTGACGAAGAAAAAGTTTCAGGAGGTGATAATATAGTAGGTATAATATAATTCTACTTATTACGATTACATATTTGAGTAAAATAAATTAAACAATAAAACAAAATACGAACATGGACGGTAGTAACCAACAATTAGAGAGAGAAGTATTTCAATCTCTTCAAAAAAAATACGAAGGAACGAGCGCACAAATTGCCATGCACACCCTTAGACTTGAACAGTTGATTAGCAATAATACTACTGCTTATAAGTTTAGCATTTTGGAAGATCAGTCTTCTAAAACAAAATCAGAGATTCGTTTGAACAAAAATGACATTTTGTTTATGACCTCTATCGGTTATGGTGTTATTGCGGTAAACAATGCAGCTGCTACTTCAGGTACGGCAGCGGGTAAAGATTCCGCTTCAGAGATAGCAACGTATCCTAACCAAACAATCTTCCTTGCTGCTACAGGATTTGTGCCTACAGACCTTGAGGTTTTTTGGAAAGCAACACTCCAATTAGTAGTAGGTACTACTACCTACATTCCGGGAATGGAAACGGACGGATTTAGATTTGTACCACAGACTCAAAAATCTGCGTCTACAAATTACGATCAGTATAGCAGAAACTCCGGATTCATGGCACTTCCAACATATTACGAGTTGAGAGGTACGGATCAAATCAACTTCGAAGTAGACATTACTTCTTACACAGGGTTATCAGTTGCTAACGCAAACTCTAACTATGAAAACAGATTAGTGTTAAGACCTCGTGGTTTTATTATCCGTAACGGTGCAAGCATACGTTTGAAAAAACAAATTGCTGAGGACTAAGAGTAGAACTCTTAAAACTTATTGTTGTAATGGTTTCCGGTAGTCTTCTTGTAGGGCTACCGGATTATTTTAAAAAATTTAAAAAACAAATGCCATGCTTTCAGAATTAGAAGTGCAATACTCAGAACTCATCATAGTTCCGGTTCAATCCAACGTGAATAAGATAACGTTACCGCAAAACTTAGAGGTTATCGAAGGAGGTAGAATTATAGCTATAGAAGCTTATAGCGTTACTCAACAAGGAACAACGCCAACGTTATTACCTGTAGTGAACGTTACCGCTTTTAACAACTCATTTCTTACGATAAAAAATAAAGAATCCGGTAGCGAAGATTACCACCAGGTTCCGCTAACTGATTTGATCAGAAACCAGAACTCCGGAATAATGGAGAGAATAAAAAGTTTAAAAGCTGACTTTTCACAAAGTTACATTGAAATAGGAAACCCTGCTACACTCGTAATCGGAGAGGCTTATTTATTCAGAGTAATCTATGAAAAAGACGCTATAGGCTGTCCTAAATAATTATAAAAAAATCATTACAACAAAATTATTTTATTATGATTACAGGAACTAAAGATTTATTAGAATGGGTGGACGATTCGGACTGTCCTTTTTGGAAAATATTTCCATATACCGGAGGTACGGATAAGTTTATACATTCCGCTGACGATAGAGACGATTTATCCAAAACAGTGAGTTTAGAGAAGCTTAAAAAGACATTAGGCTATTTATCGGCAGGGCGTTACAGAGTGCAGTGTAAGCCCGAAAATAAAACCTCTAAGGGATTTCGTGAAGTAGTATATGAGCATGATGGAAGAGCCTTAGTAGCACCAATAGGAGAAGCTCATACTATGTCTATGAACAGCGGTATGATTACTAAAGAGGAAATGAAAAAAGAAATTGCCGATGCGCTAGCCACTGAGCGTATGGGGCAAAGGCTTATAGCTATTGAAAAAGAAAATGCAGAACTAAAAAAAGAAAACAAAGAATTAAGTAAAGATACTTTGGGAGCTTCTATTGGTCGCATCTTTGAAAAGATAGAGCCATACATACATACTCATTTACTTAAACAAGCACCAACGGCAATGGTTGCCGGAGTTGGATATAAAAACGATACTGATATAATGAATTATAAAGCCCCTGCAAATCCTCCTATCAATGACGATGAGGCATTGGAAAGATTAAAGAATGCGATTGCTGCTTGGAATGAAAAAGACCCTAAAAACATACTTGCGGTTATTGAAAAAATATCCGATACCCTGTATGATAATACACCATTGTACGAATTATACGTCAAACAATTATTATCTTAAGTAGTTATGTCAGCCATACCGGGAGCAGGATTATTAAGTGCAGATACAATAAAATATGTATTGATAGCTGCTGCCGTTGTTGGCGGTGGGATTATACTAACAAAAGCGATGCATAACTCTGACCAATCGCAGACGCAAAATGTACTCGACAGCTCTCCCGAAGCCCAACAGGCAAACGATCTGTTAAAATTACTGCATCCGGTTACCTATAAACAATTCTCATTAGTAGATACGCTGTTTCATCCCTTAACCGCTTTCGATGCGTTACACGACAAATTAGCTATAGTAGACAAGACCGCTATTATAGCAATGGGACAAGGGATAACTAATTTAGATTTAGTAAGTTCTAATTATAAAAAATTATCCAAGGATACATTGAATTTGACAGATGATTTGAGAAGCACACTAAGTGCTGATCAGCTGAAACAATTCTATCAATGGATAAATATTAAAAACGCTAACAGTTCTAAAACAAAAGCTGCCTTTACCGTTTATGCAAATCCAACGGGAGCGCAGAAAACTACCGTAATATTTTCAGACAGTCTTTTAAAAAAACCATTGGTAGGGTATCAGCCGGGTGTTGCCTTAGGTAAAGTATCCAAGGCGGTAACAGTTCCATATAAAGGCTCTACGGGTGTTATAACACAACTTAAATTGTACTACATAACAATGTCTACCGGGCAATACAAAGGACAAAATGTTTACGTATTAGTTTCACAAACGACAAATAAAAAACCTCAATAATGGCAAAATTAACACTCCCTGATTGGGTAAAAAAAATATTAATGATTCCCTTCTATTATAGAGCGGAGGTAATACATACAACGGTAATAGTAACTCAGAGTGGTATATTAGATATGGATAAATACAAAGCGAGCTCTGTATCGTTTATCGTACCTAATAATAAAAATCCATATCTATACGATACGGCTAATGTAAAATCTATACCCCTCGCTCCAGGAGATGCAATGCTTAAATTTAGTTCAGGCGTTCCAAATGTTGATAAATCGAAATATGAAATTGTATTTCAGGGAAACGCTGGTACACAAAAAGTATTGTATGTTTTTATTTCATCTGTTAGTAAATATATTGCGGTAGAACCTAAGTTTATAGAGCCCTGTAAAGAAGAGTAACAATGGAAGAAATAGGCGTAACACAAAACGGAAATGGTTCTGTAAACTTTATAATACAAACCACATATCCTATATTGACAGACCTTATTGCGTCCGGCAATCTTGTTATTGGGGCACACTATCAATTTGCTTATAATACAATTTATTTGCAAGAAGTTATACCTATTATACAAACCGGAGAAACTGAACAACTGGTAGTATTCGCAACTTCAGCAAATACTATTTCTCCCGTTGCCGAATCACTCTCTTATCCTGACGATAGAATAATTTACAATATAGCTGACGATCTGGCAGAGGACGGAACAACAGCCCGTCCCGGATTTATTTGGAGACGTACCGACATAACCGGGAACTCCGCTCCATTTGATTTCAGAACTATTTTATTTTACCGTTTCGCTGTCAACACAGCTGCTATACCTAATTTTATAACTACACACGCTTATACTGTAGCTACACTTATTAAGAATGGCAATAATGTATATATGTGTCATACTGCTTACACTTCTACTACTTCATTCGCCAATGATTTAAATCACGGATACTGGAAATTCTTATTTACTTATGATAATACTGTTTATTTGTCTCCAAGCATCACTTGGGCTTTTCAGGAGGGTGTATCTATACCTATCAACGCAGCCTCTTATGTACAGAATACAATCTTTAATATTGGCAATTATGTAACCTGTCAAAATGTAGTAATTGAAGACCCTATTGTAGATGAGATAGGAGACCCTGCACGATTCGCCTGTAATATTGTTTTTTCTACAGGAGGAGCACCCTCTTTTAAAAACATTACTATATCCGGTAGTCATTATAATCATACTTTTTTTAGCACTAATAATAATGAGCTTCAGTACAACATCTCTCTTAAAGGAAGAGGTAACGGATGTTTATTTACACAGTGTAGTGAATTAGATTTTAACAGCTCAGCAAACATAAGCCTTGTATCTTATATTGACAGTAAGAATTGCACGTTTAAAAATACTCATAACGACAGCACTATATCAAATAGCACTAACGCTACAATAGGCACGATGAGTACAAGTTTTATTTATTTCTGTATAGACATAGTGTGCGAAACGATTTCAGGATCATTCTTATTCTACATCAATAAAGGAGAACAGAAATATTTAACTGCCGTAAATTATTTGCCAAATTCTACATTAGGTTCAGGGATTTATTTGTATGGATTAAGCAATAAATCTTTCACAGGGAATAATACTTATTTACTGGTGCGCTCTTCAAACGCAGCAACGAAAGTATATGCCTCTGCATTTACTAACATATCGGCTACCAAGACAAGCCCTGACGGTAATATTTGGTACGACATAATAGACAACACAGGGGATACTACTTCAATCGCTTTAACTTAAAAATTTATACCATTATGAAAAAAAGAATTTTATTATCTATTCTGCTAAACTTTTTTTTTGCAATACAGGCATTCCCACAAGCTACGGGAATCATTATTGCCAACCTTCCTTCTGGAGGCTCTATAGGGTCAGCTTCTACAACGGTAGACGTAGGGAGTTACTTTAATATTAATCAAACCACCTCCGGGCAAACAATTACAATTCCAAACCCCTCGCTTACTACAGCAACAAAAAATTTACGGATTAGGAATATTGGGACTACTGCATTTACGCTTTCTCCAGGAGGCGTATGCAATCCTTCTACTTATGGTATAGAACTAGATTGGACAGGTAGTACTTGGGCTATTATGGCTAATGCCAGTGCAAGCGGAGGAAGCCCCGGAAACCTAACCGGAGCGGTCACTTCTGTAGGGCTTGCCACTTCTTTAGGGTCTTTCTCTTCCAGTAATTTATCTACCGCATTGACTGACGAGACTGGCAGCGGTCAAGCAGTATTTGGAACAGCCCCAACAGTAACAGGAGGGAATATAACAGCTCTTAGTAATCTTAGTATACAGTCTTCGGGTTCTTCCAATACACTTTCTTTAGCCACTAATGAAGCCACTACAGCGAATAGAACTCTAAATTTTGTAGTAGGAGATGCAAATAGAAATATAACATTCGGACAGGACTTTCAGACAAACGGATCACACGCTATAACCCTTATAAACACTAATAGTTCAGCTGCTACATGTAGTCTTCCATTATCAGGATCTCTTTACAGCACACGAAATGCAAGTATGAACTCTTCACAACTATACAGTTCATTAAGCGACCCAACAGGCACGGGAGGAAGTGCTGTATTTAATTTATCTCCTACACTATCAACGCCAGTAATTAATATAGGATCAGATGCTACCGGAGATATTTATTACAGAAATTCAGGAGGTTTATTTACAAGGCTTCCTATAGGTTCTACTAATAATATTTTAACCGTTAGTGGCGGTCTTCCTTCGTGGGCTGCACCAAGTGGCGCTACAGGAACAGTGACAAGCGTATCGGTCACTACTGCTAATGGAGTTTCAGGAACGGTTGCAACCGCAACCACTACACCCGCTATAAGTTTAACGTTAGGAGCTATTACACCAACCAGCGTTAACGGTGTGACGCTGTCAGGCTCTTCTACTCCGACACTCGCTGTAACAGGAACTACAAGTGTCTCCGGGACTAATACAGGAGATCAAACCGCCTCTAATGGACTTACAAATACAAGTGGGAATATCACATTAGGAGGTACACTTACAGGCACTACTAATATAGTTACGTCAGGAAATACATTCAGTGTAAATAATTCAAGTTCAAACGGATCGTATCTTAATCTAATTAGCAATCAATATCAACTGGGATATAATCAAGGGTTGATCGAAAACTCTATAGGGACAAATGCTAATAATTTATATTTAGCCTACAATAGCAACTTCATTCTTTCAGAAATGGTCTTGGATTCTTTTGGCGTAGGTATTACAACAACTGGCAATAGTGGTGACAGGACTTATTTTAAAAATTCAAATTCAGGAAATAAAACTACTGTTACTATTCCTAATATAACCGGAAATATGGTTATAGATAATGCTACACAAACATTGACAAATAAAACACTTACTAGTCCTAAAATAAATGTTACCTCGGACGCTACAGGAGATATTTATTACAGAAACTCAGGAGGTTTATTTACAAGGCTTGCTATAGGTTCTACTAATAATGTTTTATCGGTAAGTGGAGGCATTCCTTCGTGGTCTGCACCAAGTACAGGTACAGTTACAAGCGTATCGGTTACTACAGCTAATGGAGTTTCAGGAACGGTTGCAACCGCAACCACTACACCCGCTATAAGTTTAACGTTAGGAGCTATTACACCAACCAGCGTTAACGGTGTGACGCTGTCAGGTTCTTCTACTCCGACACTCGCTGTAACAGGAACTACAAGTGTCTCCGGGACTAATACAGGAGATCAAACAAATATTACGGGGAACGCTGCTACGGTTACAACTAATGCAAATTTAACAGGACCTATCACTAGTTCCGGTAACGCTACCTCTATCGCTTCACAGACAGGTACGGGAACTACGTTTGCGATGCAAACATCTCCAAACTTCAGTACTTCGATAGGGCTTGGGACTTCTCCGGCAGCCGTGGTTGATATTAATCAAGGTGCAACGGCTTCCGCATGGACAACAAATGGTATAGGCTTAAGGATTAGACCAACTTCCTTTACGGACAACTCTTCCAGTGGTACAGTGGCTAGCGTGTATATGAATACGGTAGGAGCTCCTACATTACTTGCAAGTAGTGCTACGACCTATACAAATCCGGTAGGCACTTATTTCGATGCACCGATAGCAAGTACAAACGTTACATTTACTAACCCTGCCTATGCAATAGGATTGAATGGTAATTTACTATTTACCGGAGCATCAAGAACAGTTACTTCAGCCAGTGGATTAACGGTAGGTGTAGGTGCTTCCGTGCCTTTAACATTTCAGCAAAACGGTAGTAATAGATATATGATTGCAGCCACTACGGGTAATCACACATTTACGGCAGCTGCATCGTCAAGTGGCACGAATACCTTTATGACATTTACACAACCAACAAATACAGGAGGTGTAAGTAATGCTTATGTATTAACAGCTGCTCCACATACAGGGCAAACAGCCTCTACAGAAATTAACGATGTTAATTATAATTTAGCAAGAACGGTAACGTGGGCTACAGGGACTTTAGCTACGCAGCGTTTCGCTTTATTCCAAGCCCCAACAATAGCATTCGCAGGAGCAAGTACGGTTACCCAGTGTGCTACGGTAGCCATTAATAACGCTCCTCAGGCGGGTACTAATGCAACGCTATCTGAACCGTTAGCATTTTGGTGTCAGGGCGGTAATGTAAGATTTGATGGTACAAGGGTGCGAATGAAACACCTGTCTGCTATTGGCGTTTCTCCTACCATTGCAGCGGGTGCGGGTGCGGGTGGTTCTCCTACTGTTAGTATAACGGGTATGGACATGGGAGGTAATATTACTATTACTACCGGAACGTTGCCTACGTTATCGGCTACAGTGGCAACTATTACGTTTAACACCGCTTACTCAAACGCTCCAAGGGCTATTACGCTTACTCCGGCTAATTCAAACGCAGCTTTGCTTTCAGGAGTTAATGAGGTATTCATAGATAATGCTACAGGAATACTTACAGGATCGTTTAATATTACCTCCGGCACTACTGCCTTAACAGCTGCTACTACCTATATGTTTTATTACACAGTGATTGAATAAATTTTAACCTTTAACTAATTACAACTATGAAAAAATTATTATTATTATTTGTTGGTCTCTTTAAATCTGAAGAGGTAAAACTTGAAACCAAAGTGGAGACGGTTTTAAATAAGTATGTAGGTATTGTTAGTAGTGACTTTAAGAAAGAGTTAAATAAGGTTATCACGGACATTAAGGAAGAGGCTGAAGCTAAGCTACAGGAATACAAGATTGACCTTCATAACGATGTTACCGATGTGTTGAACGGTATCAAGAAAGAGAAAACAAAAGTTTCTGTTTCGATAGAAAAAATTGTTGACGATCTTAATAGTTTAAGATCGAAAGCCGGGGCAATGGAAACCGCTGAGATTGAATTGTTGAAAAACCATTTTAATAATTCAATATTATCTTTATCTGAAATGTTGAAAAAGGATTTAACCATTAAATAATTACTCCCATGAAAAATTTAGTACAAGGTTGGATAACCTCTCTTATTGGTTTAGCTATTATGATCGCAGACGGTGTACACTACTTTGGTTTGTACAGGTTTCCAAGTCCTACTATGATTAGCACGGATACCCAAAGCCTCGTTGCTTTTATTATTGGACTAGCATTATTTGTAATGCCAAAAACTAAAATAGAAAGCATTGTAGAAAATGTTATCACTAAAAAATCTGACCAGTTGTAATATGAGTAAGGAAGTTGTCGTTGAAAATTCTATAGGCGTTGTGCTTGGTCTTGTTGGAGGATGGTTCAATAAATATTTTCTTGGATTAAAGATTTCATTTATTCTAAGCTATTTCCCGGAGCTACACGAGTTAGTTCCTAATTGCATTGTGGCTGCCTGTTGTGCTGCTACTGGTTTTGTTGTTACAAAAGTTTGTCATACTATTTATAGAAAAATTATCAAATGGTTAAATTATTAAAAACAGATGTGCTTATAGCACTCTTAAAATTTTCGGTACTCATTGCAACTATTCTGTTTGCAATTAATTCCTGTACTCCCGGTGAACGTATGGCTAAGCTTATACAAAAGCATCCGGAGTTAATTAAAACAGATAGTACTAATAAATCAGATAGTACCGATAAGATCACCGATACTGTTGAAAAGATTGGGAGCACTACGGAGGCTATTGCGGATTCTGTCTTAGCAAAGAGTACGGTAACTAATCCTATACAGCACGATTCTAACGGTATAAAGACAACAGTATACCATTATCATAATACTACCTACGTACATTCTGATTGTCCCCCGGATACTATCATACGTGAGATAAAAGAAATACATCATTATCATACTGAGACCAAGTATTATCCTTTACCTAAAGATCGGACGCATTGGAGTACTTATGCTTTATGGGCTGCCTTAGGAGGCTTAATTACATTAATGTTCTTACGAATATTTAAACTTTAGATCATGGCACAATTCCTAATAGCAAATTCGCTGACCAAAGGACACGAGGGCGGTTATGCCTCTGCTGCTGCTGCTGCAAAAATAAAAGACCAGGGAGGTGAGACCTATAAAGGTTTTGCCCGAAATTTCAATCAAGATTGGGACGGTTGGCGTATCATTGATGCTTATAAAGCTAAGTTTGGGTTGCCTGCGTGGAACACTGTTATTACTGCTTTGAAAGAACCGTATCCGGGAGCTGCTGTTGAACTGGATAAACTTGTTGATGCCAGATATAAGTCTAACTTTTGGAACGTCATTAAAGGGGATTTAATCAAAGATCAGTCTATAGCGAACCTCCTTTATGATATAGGGGTAAACTCCGGAGTAGGTGAGGCTGCAAAATCTGTACAATCTGTTTTGAAACTTGCTACCGATGGTGTTATCGGTACTCAGACTTTGTCTAAGATTAACATACAAAACCCGGCAACATTATTACACGAGCTTGGAGATTATCGTAAAGCATGGTTAAATAAGTATCAAGGAAGTGAATCATATCTGCCGAATCTATTGAGCCGGGTTGATTCTTACCTTACCGCTTATGCTAAGCCAGCCGGAGGAGGACTAATCTTAGGATTGCTTGCTGGTGCAATTGTTTTTTTTTTGTTGTAAAGGACTAGATTTTTATATACCTTTATTCTTCAGTTAAGTGAAGATTGTTAAACAACGTTTCTTTTTAAAAGGTCTGCTAGTCACAGACCTTTTTTTATGTCCTTTAGAGATCCTCGAACCTCTTATAACTATATTAGTTACAGTAAGATATACTCTATCTTATTTTTAACATAAAAAAAACACCTGAATTGTTTGCGTATGTATAATATACATAGTATGTTTGCTATACAAAATGCATATTTAACAATTAAATACGTACACAAATGACTACAGTAACCAAGAATTTAGAGAAGGAAAAAAGAAAAAGTATAATGGTTTCGCACGAAACGCACAAACGATTAATGAAAAGGCGTTATGCTATTCAGAACGAGTTAAGGGAAGACGTGTCTTTAGATAGTCTTATTGAAGGTTTACTTAATCAGACTGAGAAAAAAGAACCTGTCGTTACTTCTTTAGATCGTTGTCCTTTTAAATACTGTGACAGTAACCCGGTATGTGCGGAAACCTGTCGTTACAACGAAGCAGAGTAATATTTTTTTGACTGAAATTTTATACACTTAACAAACGACTAATGCCACGGACTAACGGCATTCTTATAATGACTGATTTACAAAAACAAAATTGTGAAAAATTGATTGCTTATTTATTAAGTGATAAGAAGCTGGCTAAGTTTGATATGTGGTATTTTACTCAGGAAGATATTAAACTTGTGAGAGACCCTAATGAAATGACTACTTGCGGTACGGTTGGCTGTTCTGCTGGACACGGTCCGTATGCTGGTATTCCAAAAAAAAAGAGTGAAACTTGGTTTGGTTATGTTCATGCTAATTTCGGGTTTCATTACTCATCAAATATTGGACAATGGTGTTTTTCTTGTGATTGGGCTTTAAGGGATAACTCCCCTTACGGAGCAGCTCTTCGACTTAAATGGTTTTTAGAAAAAGGATTGCCTAATGATTATTGGGATCAAATGCACGGAGACGTTGGACTTTGTTACTCTGAACAATTATACGATGTTTTAATCTCTAAAAATAAGTAGTATGCTAAAGTTAGCAAGCGAGTTTTTGTATTTTCTTATAGTAAGACATTTTACAAAAAGTAACAGAATTTCTTTATATAAAAATCCCGTTGTTACTGATCCGTATAAGGACTTTGATATTGAATATATTAAAACGATTGATAAGTATTATCCAAGGTATAAAGGTAAGTATATTTTTTATAGTATAATAAAGGAGTATCAGTTACACAGTTCGTGCGGTATGTGTGAGTGTGGCAATAGTATAGATGAGGCTATGAATATCATAGACAATTACAGGTATATAATGGGTATTCCTACACGTAAAATTATCAAGATCAAAAATAATTAGTATGAATAATTTTATGTTTACACTCATTGAAGATATACTCGAATATTTAGTCCATAACCCTACTATCAGAGGGTTTACCCGTGAAAGACTAGAGGAACTTATGAAAAATAAATTCTCGGATATTACCGGATATGAATTTAGATTTCTTGTAAACTGGTCAGGAATTTACTTATACCAGTTTGAGGAACTGTACCAAATTTCCGTATCGGAAATTGTAGAATTAAAAGATATTATTTTAACTAATAAAAAAATGAAATTATGAGCTTTATAAAGAAAATTTTCTTATCCGTATTCCTTATAGGATTATTACTATATCCAATGTTTGTAGTAAGACAGGCAGAATACGACCCTTTTGTTTGGAATGATGCTGCAAGAGATTTTTTTTGTTGTGCATGGTTTTTCGTATCATTTATGGTTAGTGTATTTACTACAATGATTCATTTTAAATAAAATATTTATGAGTACTATAATACTTGCATAGCTATTTTTCGCTATCGTGTTTTGTATAATAGCCAATAAAATAAAGTACTATGACTAGTAAGGATAAACGAGCTTTAATGATAAAAAGAGTAGAAGAAAAATATAAAGTATCTGCAAAATTGCGGACGGTTTATATACATTATGATACCCCGTTTATACTTACAGACGAATTATTTTCACTCCTGTTTGAATACAAATTTCACATACAATTCACCTTCATTTAAACGACTGACTTATGAAATCCCACGAAGACCGAATATTATTAGAGACTGTTATAATTTCAGAATTACTAAGTAATACAAATGCCTTTATTTCTATCTGTGAAATACTTTCTCCTGTTAATTTTTCTAATAAAAAATACAGAAAGATTTATCAGGCGTGTACAGAGTTATATCCTAATACTGGAATAACTGTAATGTCTGTAAATCATAAATCTGGAATACCTATACTTGCTTTAGTTGATTTTTTTGACACTCGTATTTTCTCTCAAAATTTAAAATATGATGCGTTTGTTTTATTGCAAGATAGTATACAAGAGCAGTATATATCGCTATGTAAGCGTACTATGAGAGAAAATAATGATCCATCAAAAAATATTGATTTAACGGATTTTTATAACGATTCTATTTCTGAAACGTTTGACATATTCAAAGATATATATGTAGTACTTGTTTACCTTAATGACAATAAACAGTATGAAAAAGAACACGAAGAGTTTTTGAAATTTTATAATAATATTATCCTACGTGCTACCAAGATAGGAGAGGGATTGAAAACAGAATCATTGTTTCGCAACCTAGATAATCTTTACCATTTTGACCACCAAAAAAAAGCAGTTCTAAAGGCTTTATCAGATGCTACACGCTATGTAATGGCTAACCCTGTATCTACAGATTTAGAAATGAAAATACTTACTCTATTAAATAAATAATAATGAGCTTTAAGGCACACAAAGAAAAAAGTGATGCTCTGCCGTCTGCTACAGATGAGCAGTTGAAAAAGGAAACGGAAAAACGTTTTTCTAATAACATTTTTCCGTTGGGAGTATTCAATGAAAAGCTAAAGCCGTTAATTGATATTCTTGCTACCAAAGTAGACACTCCACGTAGCTATATTGGGTTAGCTCTGCTTAGTTCTTACTCATCTGCAATAGGCACTGCCTATGTTGTCAGAAATGCTATTGGAGACGTTTGTTTGTGTACGTGGGCTTGTTTTACGGGTATATCATCTAGTGGTAAATCTACCGCCATAAATATAGGTTATAGCCCTCTCACTGAGATACAAAGAGATTTTAGAATGCAAAGGTCTAATGCTTTTTTTGAAAACGAGGAAGAAAAAAGTAATACTAAATTAAAATATGTATTATTTAAAGACGTATTAGTGCCTACGCTTGTAAGGACGCTTATGCCGGATAACCCAAAAGGTGTAACAAAACAAACCGATGAAATATTAGAGTGGATTAACGGGTTAAATGCTTATTCAAAAAAGGAGAGTACCGATGAGCAATTTTATTTATCGGCATGGAATAATATTCCACATTCGGGGTTGAGAGGGGATAAGTCAGAATTTTCAATTGAAAAAACTTTCTGTAATATTTATGGAGGTATACAGCCGTCAGCCCTGAAAGAGTTATTTAAGAACAATAGAGGTAAAACGGGTTTTGTATTCAGGATTCTTTTTACTAGTCCTTATGATAGTAAAGTCTCTGACCCTATTACTGATTATGAAATACCTAATGAGTTTAAAGAATGTCATAGAGAGGCTATACGAAGGTTGTATTTTGATAAACCAGTTCATTCGCATTACGATAAGCCGGACATTATTTTAATATCCCCCGCAGCTAATACCATTTGGAATCAATGGTATAAGGCAAAAATATTTTCTATAAATAAAATGGAAGATGTTATGGAAAGAGAAATATCATCCTCTATATACGGTAAAATAAAAGAGTATATCTTGCGTTTTGCAGGGATACTTCATTTGATGGACAAAGCCCTTGATCCTACCAGTGTTCTTTTACCTATAGAAGAGATAAGCGAGGATACAATGAAAAGAGCTGTATTGCTTGGGAATTATTTTTTTCAAACCGCAGAGGAGACTTATAGGTTTGTTAATGCCGATAAAACCGTACCGCCTGAAGTACTTCAAATGGTTTTTTATACCCGGAGAGGAAAATCATTTTCAGATATTGGAGAGCTTATGTATGGTTCGAAAACAGAGGCTACGAAATCTAAAGCCCGTAGGAATTATAATAAATGGATCGTGGAATACCCTAAACAATTTAACTCAGAGAGGTAATGAAGGATACTATAAAAAAATTAGAGAAGTTTAAGAACTTTATGAAAAAATCAACCCCGGTTTTTAGATTATACTATAGACCACTTTCTAAAGAAGTAGAAAGCGATATTAGACTACATAGCCGAACTTGGTTTGAAGTATACCAAAAAAATAAAAATTCATTAATATGTGTTTTAATTAAATATAAATAGTTTATGAAAATATCAATAGAAATTGACTGCACCGATGATGATGAAGCTCTAACGCATCTTTCAGTAATAAGAGCAACTATTAAAAAGAAGTTTAAGGAATTAGCTAAATATCCCGACGGTGACCAAGCTAATGATTTTGAATTTTACGATAGTAATTGTTATGGTATTCACCAAGTAAATGTATACGACTTATGAAAAAAATAGACTGGGATTTAGTATTGATATTTATATCAATGGCTCTATTCGCTATATGGTGGGTAATAGCAATGATTATTACTTAAACTGAAAATTACTTATGGAAAAAGAAAACTTCTATGCAAGGTTTTATTGTTCTTGTGATTCTTGTAAAGAAAATAAATCGCTAGTTGCTAATTTATATTTATCCTTTGATTTTAATAAATCAGATGGTCTTATGCAAGTGAATATTTGGGACTTTAGAAATAAGGATACAGGTAATGAGTTCTTGTTTATAAACAAGGAAGAGGCAAAAAAAATAATTGACTATTTAACTTTATACGTAAATGAAAAACTTTAAAATGAAACACGCTGTACTTATAGCTCTAGGAGCTATACTGATAGTACCAATACTGAACACCGCAAACCTTTATGGTACTTACTCTAACTTAGAAGGACTGGAAAAAGACTTTGCTAGGTACTTACTTGGTGCTGCAATTGAGTACGCAATATTTCTATGTGTTAAAGGTGGTTACCGTCCGGCTGGTATTTTCTTTGCTTTTCTATCTTTAATTATAGGTTCTATCTATCACGTACACTATGACGATATACGAAACTTCAATGGATACTATACGAGAGAATTTCATGCAGCTATTATAATTCAAATTGCAATTTCTTCAGCGGTGTATTTCTTGTCTGAATTTTATGTTTTCATTTTGAAAAAAGAGGCTGCTATAAAAACCATTAAGCAATTAGAGAAGGAGGTTTCGGATAATTTATTAGAGTTGTCAAGTATTGCTATTCGTAAACAGGATTTAGAAAATAGCCTTACCGATAAAACTAAGGACTATCACAGAGCTGAAAATAATCTTATGAATTCATATAAAGAACGTGAAAGAATAGAGCAAGAGATAGCACAACTTAAAAAAGTAAAAGCAGGTATGAGCACAAAAAAGCAGAAAGAAAAAGATACATTTATTTTAAATCAGTAGATATATATGGATAAACTAACATTTTCAACTAACTGGAATCATAAACTAGACTGTGAATGCTTTACCACTATTAGAGCGAATGATAATTACAAAGTGAATAGTATTTATCAAGTTTTTCATAAACGGGAACTGAAGCAAGTAAAAATAATTGACAGTAGACAATTTCTATTACATACTCTTAATGAATGGGTATGTAGATTAGATACAGGATACTCGAAAGAAGAAACGATTAATATTATCAAAAAAATGTATTCCAAATATGAATACGATTGGGATACAAAAAAACTTAGTATCTATTTATGTGTAACCGTAAAATAAAAATTATATGAATAATTATACAGGATCTAACGGAAAAACAGAAAGGAATAAGTTTGATTTTTATCCAACACCTAAAGAGGTAACTCACGCTTTAATGAAGTTTTTAGACATTCCAAAATATTATACAATTTGGGAATGTGCTTGCGGAGAAGGGGAAATGTCTAGTGTATTAAATCAATATGTATATAGAGTTTTATCTACTGATATACGAAAAACTAATTATACGGGAGGCGGTATTGATTTTTTAAAACATACTCCCAAGGAGCATATAAATGCCATTATTACAAATCCTCCATTTAATATTTCTGAAGATTTTATAAAAAGGGCATTAACTATTGATGGAGTTTCTATGGTAGCTTTCCTTTTAAAATCTCAATATTGGCACGCTGCAAAAAGATTTAAATTATTTAATGATTACCCTCCATCACACGTATTACCTTTAACTTGGAGGCCTGATTGTATAGAAAGGAAAGAAGGTGAAAAAAAAGGATCTCCTACAATGGATTTTTTATGGACAGTATGGATTAAAGGATCTCGTGAAACTATTTATAAACCATTAACTAAATAAAAATTATATGACAAAAAAAGAGTTTTTAGAATTAACTAAAGATGTTCCAGAAGATGCGAAAATATTAATATATGATCGTTGGGAAAATTTAGAATATAAAAAAGATATAATACAAATGTATAAAGACCCTAGTTTAAATATTATTATTATTATTATACATTAAAACCATGAATATAGAAGACCAAATTGTAAAAGCGTTCGCCTACGAGGTAGAACAGAATCACCATCACTTAGTAAGTAAAGACTTATTTAATAAATCACCGGAGAGCGTTTTATTATTAGTTTTTGAACAGGTTAGTAGAGCTAAAGAAAAAGGTTACAGTACTGGACATATAGAGTTTAATGCTCCTCATATAGCCTTTGGAAATATGGTAAGGAAGCATCCTATTACCTATATGGATAAATTAATTATACTAGCTGCTTTTGCGCGGTGTATTCACTTCTTTTGTGAGCTTACAGCCGTAGAAGTAAAGGGTAGATTAGTAACTTACATTATCGTACATAAGATGGACGATCCAAGTATTTCATACACTTTATGTCCAGGAGTCCCTTTTAATAAAACTCCTCACTACGTTAAAAATTAAACTGTCACAATTTAACCCCAAATATATATGAAATCAATTAATGAAATATCTCATCAAGAAATGGTTGCCTTGCTTATAAAGCCGGGTGAACAGATTTTAAAAGAAATGACCCCTTCAGATGCACACCTTACCCACATGGCTATAGGTGTTAGTGGTGAAGCTGGTGAACTATTAGACGCTATAAAGAAAGCTGTTATATATAGGAAGCCTTTGGATCGTATAAATATTATTGAGGAACTTGGTGATATTGAATTTTATTTACAAGCAATAAGAGAAGAATTATTAATAACAAGAGAAGAAACTTTGGAAGCTAATAAACAGAAGTTGTCTATACGTTATTCCAAGTTATCTTTTTCTAATGAAGACGCTCAAAATAGAAATGATAAAACTGTCACAATTTAAACCCAAATATATGTCAATGATCGGTAAAGTAGTTTCACTTAGAAATAGTGATATTAATAATTTAATAATAGATAATATTGGAGGAGGCTATTATTTAGTAACTCCTATTGATGGTACAGGTAAGGTTAATAGAATTGATCATGAAGAGATAGAAAGTATAACAGGCGT
>Ga0210403_10001396_pt1 | contig 22981 bp, 39 predicted proteins | sample IncBWC19MmetaG_FD_150863 | JGI IMG/M metagenome (GOLD analysis project Ga0210403, IMG submission 150863) | Forest soil microbial communities from Barre Woods Harvard Forest LTER site, Petersham, Massachusetts, United States - Inc-BW-C-19-M | ecosystem: Environmental > Terrestrial > Soil >... | reverse complement strand
GTAATGCAGTCAATCTTACAAAGACTGATTCGCAAACTTGGGACGTAGCAGGCTCGAAAGGCGCACATTATACTGTGACTCGAATTGGTAGTGATTACAAATGCACTTGCGTCGGTTTTCAGTATCGCGGCAAGTGCAAGCATATTGCTGAGGTCGCAAAATAATGTATATCATTGATATTGACAATAATGCAGACGACTTCGATACGATTCTATTCGTTTGGAAAAATAGTAAGGAGATTATATATCAATCATTTGATGAATGGCTTGATTTTAAGAAAATCAAATACAGCAACCACGGTGAGGATGACCTCTCCCTCTCTTATGTTCAACGGATATATTTCGAAAACGAAAAAGAGTTTCTTGCATTTAAATTAAAAAATTGTTGAGGTTACAAAATGAAAATTAAGAGTGATAATCCAATTTATACTCAATTGTTTATTAATTGGGCTGGTGCCAATTCAAATAAATCCTTTTCATCCTGGTTGAACAAAAACAAAATAAAAAGTCGATATGAGTGGAAGGACTATCCAAAGTTAGTGTGGAATTATTGGATTTTGAATAAAGCACGAATTCAATTCAGCGATGGGTGGTATGGATTTCAACTATTGTTTGATATGGGCGAATATTATGACCCAATCATCATTGTGACTAATGAAAAGAAATTACTTGAACTTGCATCGAGGATAAAATGAATATAAACGTATTGAGTGAATTTAAGCAAGAATATGATGTCCTTGAATTGCGGTATAAAAATAGATTTGGTGGAGAAGCAGAATGCTTAGGAGTGGAACCTACTGATAAATTTTCTGCTGAAGATAAATGCAAACTCAGTATTCTCGGACTTATTACTGATGCTTTGGGCGGCACTTTTCCCAAAACTGAGGAAGAGGTAAATGAAAAAATTGAGTGGATGCGTGGTATCCTTCAAAACAAAAACAAAGAGTTAGATCCTCAGAAATGTGAAATTGGCTCGAAAATTCTCAATGAAATTATTACCCGATTAGAGGCATAAATGACAGGTCTCGAATTCATCCTAAGTTTAAACGAAGTGTGCCAATTTCATAGTACTGAACGCCCGCCTGAAAAAGCATCCAAAAGCGAACTGCGGCGATTGCTTGACCAAAGCGCATTGCGAATTAACGGAAAGGTAGTAAAATCTAAGGATAAGATTGAATTTCCTATTACGTCAGTTATTCTTTTTCCGAAATCTGAAAATAAGAGAATCACTATTCTATGAGTTATGTAATTGACAGGTATATCAATGGTGGTGAGAAAAATACAGACTTTTACCAAATAAGAAATATTTGGCAAGATAGTTACGGTACCAGCGAATGTTCAGTTTCATTTGGTGCTTGGCTTAAAGAGCGTAATGCAGACGAAGAATATACAGGAATTCGTAGGAAAGATCCCAATTATACCTCATTGTCTGAACCATATAAAGTCACAAAAATCATTTTCAAATCAGAAAGTGAATACTTAGGCATTTAAATTAAAATACTTATAATGTTTATTATTCACAGATTGAATGATGATCTTGTCTCTACTGAATTTCAAGCTATAAGACAAGCATATTGGAATGATGCTGCACTCAACACTGCTATGAGTTTAGGCAACTGGCTTCGAAGCAAAGGAGTTGAAGCTATAACTAACATTCCTGAATCAATAGAATCAGATGATTATGACGATTGGTTAGAGGAATACAAAGTTCTAGAAGTTCGTTTTCCATCTGAACACGCCTACCTTGCATTTAAACTAAAATACATGTAAAATGAATACTAACTTTGAATTCGAAGAAGATGAAAGCGGTGAGTCAATTATTTGGCTTGCATTTTGGTGCAATGAGGGTCTCGAAGGATTGGTTAATGTAAGTGATTACATTAATCGAGGCAAAAATGAGCTAGTCGAAAAAATCAAAACTGGTCAAGAACCGAATCGAAGTGCGCAAAGAGATTTGAATTCTATCATTCACGGAATGACCATGCGTGCGCGTTTCAATCCAGAAAGGCACTATGAATTATATACTTTCAATGCTGGATCAAATATTAGAGAAGAAACTATCGGTGAGTGGTTCGATAATGCACCACAATCAGCAGTAGATTGGATTCGCAAGAACGGCACACCCATCGTAAAGAAATCTGTTGCAACATCTAAACCCCTCATCGACTAAGGAATAAAATGAAAAAAGGGTATGAAATCATTGCTGAAATTGAAGCAACTTCAAGCAAACTTGAGAAAGAAGCAATCATCCGACGGGAAGCTGAAGCAGGCAACAAGGAATTTTTTGATGGTCTACGACTTGCGCTTGATCCAATGATTACATTTGGTATCAAAAAAATTCCGACCCAAACAATTGAAAATCCCACTCAGGGGCTTGAATGGAAAGTATTTGAGCATACCACATCGCTATTTGCTACTCGCCATCTGACAGGTAATAATGCAAAAGCTTCAGTAGAAGGAATGATGCATCTTGCTCAAAAAGAAGAATGGAATGGTTGGTTTCGACGGATTCTGTTAAAGGATCTCAAAGCTGGCTTCACTGAGAAGACTGTCAATAAAGCAGTCAAAGGAGTGAATGCTTCATACGAAATTAGAACGTTCGGGTGCCAATTAGCACAAGATGGTGTTGAACATCCTCATCGCATTTGCGGAAGAAAATTTATTGATGTAAAGCTCGATGGTGTTCGTTTGTTATCTATCGTTTATCCAGATGGACGAGTGGATCAATTTAGTCGCAATGGTAAAGAAATGCCAAACTTCACGAAAATTCGTGACCAACTATCTAGTGTTGCCCATTTGTTTTCTGAACCATTGGTTCTTGATGGAGAAATTATGGGACAGAATTTTCAAGACCTTATGAAACAAGCTCGTCGCAAAACGAATGTCAATACTGATGATTCTGTATTGAATCTATTTGATATTATTCCCCTTACTGAATTCGAAAAAGGTAAATCAAAGAAAATTCAAGAAGATCGTAGCTATGATCTGGCTAAATGGTTTGAAGAAGCTGCATTTCATTGCCCTAACGTTGATCTTGTAAAATTCGAAGAAGTCGATCTTGATACTGAAGAAGGTAAAGAATTTTATAAGCAATTTAATGCTAACGCAATCGCTGCAAAGCTTGAAGGCATTATGGTTAAGGATCCTCAGGCATATTATGAAGTAAAACGTAGCTATGCTTGGTTGAAGGTCAAGCCATTCATTTCTGTCAGTCTGAAAGTTGTCGGCGCGAAGCTAGGTAAAGAGGATGGCAAGAATGCGAACCGACTAGGCGCATTCTTTTGTGAAGGTTTCGAGGATGGCAAGTTTATTCGGGTAGATGTTGGTGGTGGTTATACTGAAGAACAACGTGAAGATTTTTGGAATCGTCGTGATGAACTCTTTGGCATGATTATGGAAGTTGAAGCTGATGCAATCACTAAATCTGAAGATGGTGATTATTATAGTTTGCGTTTCCCAGTGTTCAAAACATTCCGTGGATTCGAAGCTGGGGAGAAAATGTAATGTTAGATATGAATTCAAGTCTCAAAGAAATTTGTGATGAGGTTTGGGATAAAAATAATCCTGAAGAAGTCAGAATGAAAGAACAATGGTTTATGCATCCATCTTCGTTGTATGGAGGCAAAAGTGCTGTAGAAATGCTAAAGTCTCCTAAGGGTGCAAGACGTGTTAAACAAGTTATATTGGCTGGTATGTACGGAGTTTTCCTATGAACGAAATTACTGTTTTTGATATTGCATTTTGGGTTATCCTGGTGGCATTGCTGGGACTTACGATTTTTCACGCCTGGAGGAACAAATGACTTTTTCTGATATTTTTTGTGATGCATTAATTTTATCATTAATCGTTATCGCGTTATACACAACGATGACTTGTTTTACAAAAAGAGAAATGAAAACTCCCAACCCAAGACCATATAGTTTTGTTCGTTTTAAATTTGAAAATGTCGCTGAGGAAGATAAATCTTATTACACACATTTTCAACTCGAAAAGAATCAGATTCTTCTTTTTATCAGCGAAATTGCAAATATGCCAGGACATTGTATTGTTACCAAATTGACTAGCAACAAAGATGAATCTGACTCTGTTCGAACTTATACTGGATATCATACTAGTGACTTCGTTGAATTAACTGACGAGGAAGTATAAGTGTTGTTCCTGTTTATAACATTAGTGATTTACCTTACAATCGATAAACTAATTACAGATTATGTTAAGAGGTATTATGACAACGATTAACGAAAAGCATGCAGAGATCCTGGAGAGGTTTAAAACAGAGGTATGTAGCAAAAGTAAAGAAATTGATCCAGGTGACGAATATGACTGGTATGATTTGAGCGTCGGTTATTTTCTTGCTAAAGGATTGACCATTGCTGATGCCACTAACCTTGCGGTTGAAGCTAGATATCAACAACATTATTGGCAATAATAATGAACGCTATTGACAAATTGAATTTATTAGATGTTCAGTTAAAGCAACTTCATAAGCAAATTGCTGAAGGTATTAATGAATTGGCTAGAGAAACCAATTTCATGAACTTTCCAGACTCTGAATTTCAAAACCTAGTTGCACAAATTACTAATCCACAATTCAGGCAAGCTGTTATGCAACAGAAGTATCTTAACGAATTATGTGGTCGAGAAACAGGAAGTTAAATAGCCAATGGTGTTGCATTCATACAACAAAGTCTCTATAATGATTGAATATTAAGGAGATTCACAAATGGCTTTCACAAAATTAAACACCACTCAAAACGATTTCTTGGTTTCTTACCTTCGCGGTAACGGTCGCACTTTAACCGAATCTCAGGCTAGCGCAACTTTTGGAATTCAAAATCTGCGTGCGCGCATGAGTGAGCTTCGCCAAGAAGGATATAGGGTTCGGCGCCAACGCACTGCAACGACTGGCAAGTCAGCATATGCTATTTCTCGTCGTATGATTTGGCAAGACTAATTAGATAATATCTAATAGAAGCGCCGTTGTTTTTTAGCAACAGGCGCTTTTGTTTTGGCTAAATTTGTGTTACTATATACTATTAGAAGGACTATATTATGCTTACTTACATTAAACCATTTTCGGATTTTCATCTTAATTGTTATGCTCGCGCAGGCCAAAAGCTTTGGACGCCGAAGGGCGATCCCGCAGCAGACAAAAAGACCGCATTGATCCTCGCTGGCGATTTGTGGGAAGGCACTCGTCCCCTCATGCATGCAGAAGAAAGCTGGCTTGCCCCTCTCGCTGAACGTTATCGGTATGTCATTATCGTTTTGGGCAATCATGATTATTGGGGCGAAACTCTCAACAAATTTACAGAAAAATTTAAAAACATGATTAAAGATATGCACCTCAATAATGTGTATCTTTTAGATGATGAAGCTATTACGCTTGAAGGTGTTCGTTTTGTTGGTGGAACATTGTGGACCGATTTTAATAAGCAGGACCCATTTACGATGTGGCGTGCCAAAGAGCATATGAATGATTATAGATATATTCGTTTCCTCCGCGGCAATCAATATACTAAACTTCAAGCTAATGACGTTCTAGATGCACATCGAAAAACAAAAGCTGCAATTTTTGGGAATGCAAAGAAAGATGACGGAGTGAAAAAAATTGTCTGTGTAACACATCATTCGCCATCTTTTCAAAGTATGCATGCGAATTATGCTCACTTAGGCGATTCGAATGGATACTATCACAGTGAATTAGGTAACGAAATTGTTGATACTGAAATCGATTATTGGATTCACGGACATACACATAGTCCAGTTGATTACATGATTGGAAATACGCGTATCATCAACAACGCAGTTGGGTATTATCCATGGGAGCAAACAAACTATGAGGAAGATTTTCTTATAACCATTTAATGGCACACATCAACAAGAAAACATTAGACGATTATATTCCTATATTCAAAATAGTACATAAAAATTTTTACGGATACGAAAAGTCTGTTTATTTTGGTGCCAGGGAGAAGATAGAAATAGTTTGCCCGTACCACGGTAGTTTCTGGCAGTCACCAGATACTCATAAGAAAGGTCATGGTTGTTATGATTGCGGAATTTATACGATAATTGAAAAGAAATCTAAATTAATTACTGATTATATCCCGCAATTTAACAAAATCTACGATAATTTTTACGGTTATGAAAAATCCGTATATTTGGGTGCTAGAATCAAAACTGAAGTGGTGTGTCCATTGCACGGTTGTTTTTGGGTTTCTCCGAATAAACATATGCAAGGATTGGGATGCAAACAGTGTTCGAATGGCGGAACGAGCAAAAATGAACAACGCTGGATTTTATCATTAGGGATCAAGCACATAGAAACTCAGAAAAATTTTTATTTGTCTGACGGATCTCGCATTAAAGCTGATGGATATGATCCAATAACAAATACAATATACGAATATCACGGGAAATATTGGCATGGTCACCCAGATAGATCAGATCCAGATGAACTCATAAAAGGCAAATCTGCAGGTGACCGTTACATTGAAACTTTGATACGAGAAATTCGATTAAAAGAATTGGGTTATAATCTGATTTCTTTCTGGGGCGAGTGATACTGGATATGAAATGGATTTTTTAATTACTATTTAAATATTTCTTGAAATCTCTGTAATCAGAAATCAAATTATAATTAGAGTCTATTGCATGTATTCTGAATTGTGAATGCAATGCTCGAAGCAAACTAGGGTTCTTGGTCTTATTCAAGAACCCTTTGTCATTTGTAATATCAGCAACGAATTCTTTTGCAGCGAGCTTATATTCATAAGGTGAACCATTCCTGTCAGGTTCATCATGATGAATTTTCATAGACCACAATTGAAATTCAGGACTATTGAAGAATTGGTTTACTTCAAAACTTGTTCTAACCTGATGTGCCATCTGAATCGGAATGTAATACATGATACGAGTGGCAACATTATTCCACTTCCATGCAAAATTATACCACCACCAAAATTGGTAATTATTTTCAATCTTGAATGGTGCTGCTTCCATTGTTAGTCGAAGATATTCTACAATCGGTTTGGGATCACATTCCCTATGAACAACAGTAGATACTAAGAACTGTTCAATAGATTCTGGGTTCCATGGTTTATAGATTGCGTCCTCACCCAACATAACCATGAATCCCATCATTTTATCACTACCGAATAGCTGATCGTTACATTCGCCTGTCAACGTAATATGCTCTTTGGATATAATGTTAGAAGCAATAGATGAACTAACAATATGAAAATTATTTTTTCTAACAATTGTATCCCACAACACAAAATTTTCTCTAATAGAATTTTCTGTTATAGCTAATTCAACAACTTTTGTCGTTTCTTCCAAACCCAGCGCTTCGATAAAGCTACATAATATAACGCTAGAATCAATGCCACCGCTATAATACAAGCGAATTTTTTTATTCACTGATTTAGCATAATCTGAAAGCTGTGTTGCACGAAGCAAGCACACCTCCCTATATGACATATTAAATTCTGGATTGTAGGTCGGTATAGGCCACTTGATTTCACAATTGAATGGCCCTTTATACGTTTCAGTTCTGTCTATTAAGCAAACCCAAGATCCGAAGAAACTACAAATTTCTTCTTTGTATTTTTCTATGCCTGGCCAATCTAGATTTTTAGTTACTAATGATGATGGAAAGAATGATAATAATTTATTCGAAGTTGTGACCATACGCAAATCCATCCATTAGTTCAATTATTAGTGTATCGGCCTCTTCTTTCGTACTGATTTTGTTGATCTTAGATAGGTAATGATGGAATGATATGTAAACTCTTGATCTAACATCTTTGTTAGATTCATATGTCATAGTTAATTCTTGATTAGCAACCATCATAGTTGCATCAATAGCTTTAGCGTATGATTTAATAAGATGCGGATCTTTGAGAATTTCGGTTATGCTCTCGTAACCACCATCAGAAAATCCTATTTCGTATAATCTTTCGTAGTATCTAGCCGACTCAATCAACAATTCCACTACAGGTAATCGAATCTGTGTGAGATTCTTTTTGTGTTTAAACAAATTATATGATTTGGTATCGAACTTCTCGAATCTTTCATACTGATATTTTCCCATGAATAACCAATCATCCCAATTTGCAATGATACTAGCTATATCCTGTTCTCTCATTTCACTTGCCCAACGCTCTTGATCCCATTTAAAAATGGGGACAATTTCAGAGTCCATAATACCTGACGATATAGACCGTGCTAAATAACGATCATCTGTAATCAATAAAACACCAGATGATCCTTGGTCAATCAAACCAAATAATGTTTTGTGAATCATTTTTCTATTATGACAGGATGTTCGCTGGCAATCGTATTTGTAATGTAATATTCTTGTCTAGTAGCCATATGTTCTATACAAATGGGGTCACCTTGACATTCTTGTTTAGCTTCATCATTTGCAAAAATGGCTAAATCTATTAAAGATAGCTTATCATTAGATTCTTCTGACACCATCTTAACAACCTTCTTAGTATCAACATAATTTTTTATTAAATGTTCTTTATAAACAGTTGACGGGGTATACCAGCTTGTGTTACTATCTTTTCTATGATAAATTCTTGTAATGTAAATCATGATTGTATCCTTTATCTAACTATTTATAGCCCATCATGAGACCAACCTATCTTAGTTCACAATATATTTTTTTACTGCACAAAGAATACAATAAAGTCAGTAATTGGCCAAATGCGTTCTTAAATTGTGTAAGCACAATTCCTATCGAACTCAATCCATATCAAATTGCTATGCCTAAGGTACCATTATTGCCCAGGATTGATTTGTCTATCAATTTGAGTTTAGATGAATGTGTTTATCTTTCTGTACAAAGATTAGAAAAAATAGATAGAAAATTGCTTGTATATTGGAGCGGTGGTTTAGATAGCACTGCGATCATAGCAGCAATTGATAAATTTGGCTCACAAGATTTACGAAATAGGACATACATTGCTGCTACGAATGGGAGCATTTTAGAAAATGTAGAAGGCTACAAATATTTAAAAACAAAGTACAAATTTATAAGTGCAAACAGTGATATTTCTGTTCTAGCTAAAGAATATTTGATAGTTCCTGGGCATTCAAGTGATAGGCTGTGCTATTCTAGCACAACACCATATATTGTCGCTAAACACGGTGAGGATGTGCTTTGCAAACCATACAAAGAGTTATTTACATTGACTGATTTTTCATATTTTTCCAATTATGAGCCTATTATTGATTACAGTCCTGTCCCCATAAAAACAGTATATGACTTTCTATGGTGGCACGCATTGAGTCAATGCGCAGTGTCATCAATGCAACTATTCAGAAGTATTGAACTCGAAAATAGAAATTTTGTAAATGAGATTTTTCATTTTTTTGATACTGATGAGTTTATCAGTTGGTCTATAAATCATTTTGACAAAGGTCTCCCGAGCAAAAAATGGCCAAATGCTAAGGCGCACCTCAATGCATTTTGCAAAGAACATTTCCCAGTGGAGCTTATAACTACTTCGCAGTATCCTAGCAATTGGTATTACTACTATCTACAAATTAATATCGCATGTGAATTTGATGATGGTGCTACGTTCAATTATGCTTCTCAGGTAGAAGAAAAATATAAACAACATTTATTGGATGTGAAATGCAACTAATTTATTACCATTGGACTTCTCAAAAAATCGTATACTACTTTGAAAAAGATGCATTTGATATAGAATTTGCGATACCCGGGACACGGGCAGCATATTTTTCTTCTACATCTAATTTCAGTGAAGATATCACAGACTTCAACTGGAATTGGGCAGTAAACAAAATAGTTAAAGATTCAACACCTATAGATAATGAGTTATTTTCTCAGCTAGAATTATATAGATTTCAATGTGCTTGTGTTCATGATGTAATTCGGCTGTGTAATGCGGCTAAAGCAAGACTTTTGCATGATTCGATTCATTTTTTCTGTCCAGATGATGATTTTGTAAAACAAAACATCCAAAATATAGAACACCAATTCAACCGATATGTTTCTTTGTATGTCCCAAAATTAGTATCAACCAAATCAATCGATGAAACTAGATTAATCTACAGAGATTTTTGGGTAGCAACCAAATATATAGACGATTTAGTTGATATTAAAATTAATAAATTTATTTGACATTGACCAAATAATATAGTAAGATGATAAAATCACAATTTATAATTTACTAATATGTCAACAATTAATGTCGGAGATGTGTTTCGGACATATGATTCCTCCAAATATGCTATCGTAATCGGGATCAGTGAGACAGGAATTTACATTTTAAAAGCTACGTATAAACATACACTACCTTCTGGTGGTGAAGTTTTGGAGCTATCTAACGATGAATTTGATTCTCAGATTAGAATCGGATATGACTTCAGTCACAACATTGATGTTTCTGGGTGGCTAGAATTCAAAAAGAAGCAAATATTTAAAATTCTTAAAGGATAACATGCCACAAAATATTTCATCATTTCAATTGAACCCAGCACCTATCAAATCAGTAAATGTTAATCTGTCAGATTGGGGGAATTATTCAAACAATCCGATTGAAGTTCAGTATGATCCATACTCTCAAGTCTTGAACATAAATGTTCATCGAGCACTGCAAGATGTATGTATGAATCAAAGTTTACTCAATTCTAGTATGTTTCAATTTTCTTCTGTTCAAGCAGATGTTACATATTTAAAAAGTTTCATGAGTGAATGGAAGGATTTGATTGACGCATATCATAAAAATGAAGCTGTTAGAAGAACAATCGATCAAGCTAAATTAGTAGCTGGGATTGTTAAGGATGATACAAAGGGAGTTTAACTATGTCTTGGTTATCTGACAAGGTTAATCAGTTTTTAAACAAGGATTCTATTATGGCAAATAACAATGGAACAACACAAAACACAAACGCAGCAATCTCAGCAGCAAATACGGCTGCCTCTTCAGCAACAGCAGCAACCACAACATACAATGCTGTTTACAACGCAGACGGGACAACTACTTACTATTACAGCAATGGATCAGCATACACAGTTAACAGCGCTGGATACATCTCCTCATCAACAATAGGATCTACATCAATCGGAGCAGGAGGTGGCGGCAGCGGATTTGTAAATTGGTCGTATAATGCACCCACCTATCAAGCAAGCATCGATTATACTGGCGGAAAAGTTACAGCAAAAACATTTGAACTCAATGGCGCTGATGTTGGTGAATTGATAGACAAAATCTGTGATAGACTTGCGATCATTGAAAACGCAGATCCGACACAACTTGAAAAATACAAGTCTCTTAATGAAGCATATCAACGCTATAAGTTTCTAGAAAATTTGCTAGTCGATAAAGGTGATAAACCGTTGTAAAAATACAACAATTACACTTTGTAAGATTGACAAATCCATCCATTAAGTATATACTGAAGTTATATTATTAATAGGATGGATTTATGTTTTCTAGCAAACCAATTGCATTTTTCCTAATAGGCACCCCAGGATGTGGTAAATCGACTTGGTCTAAGCCTTTGCTTGAAAGCGGACAATTTGATCTAATTAGCACCGATTTCTTTATAGATCAATATGCTAAATCGGTCGGTAAAACGCATGATGAAGTGTTTCGTGAATACATTCGAGAAGCTGAAAAAATTAACAAACTTTACTTGAAAGAAGTTGTAGAAGGGCGTCGAAATTTGATTTGGGATCAAACCAATTTCCTTATAAAGACTCGTAAGAGAAATCTAGGAAAATTGGATGGCTATATTAAAATAGCAGTCGTATTTACTATATCCGAGCAAACCCAAAATGAACGTTTGCAAAAGAGAAAAGAAGAAGTCGGTAAATCAATTTCAGAACCAATTCTCACTGATATGCGTACTCGATTTGAATATCCAACGTTAGACGAAGGATTCAATCAGATTATTGAGGTCAAATATGACTAACCCATTTTTAGTTTATATTGATTCGAACATCATTTCTGAAATGTCATTTGATGAAATGATGCAATTTAAATTAAAATTCGGACTTCGCACGCCGAATCGTCATGAAATCGATCCATATAAAGATACTCAATATGGATTTCTTCCTTATGTATTTGAATGTGCTGATACTAAATTGAAATTGGAATTTATATTGAAATACGGAAATTTTAAATGACTAAAATTATTTTGTGGGATTTGGATGGCACATTATCTAATTGCAGCCATCGAGTACAATTTGCTCAAGTGCAACCGCCAAATTGGGATGCATTTAATGCTGGATGTTTCGCTGATCCACCTCATGCTGATATTGTTTGGTTGAATCAACTATTTGCAAAAGAAGGATGCACTTGCTTAATTACTTCTGCTCGCTCTGATGGACATGAAAAAGCAACAGTTGCATGGCTAGATGAAAATCAAGTTCAATACAAAAAGTTGTATATGCGTAAAGAAGGTGATAATCGAAGCGATTATGCAGTTAAAACAGATATTCTTGAGCAAATTCGAAAAGAATATGGTGAGCCATATATGGCCGTCGATGATCGTGATGCAGCAGTAAAAGCATGGAGAGACGCTGGCATTCGAGTATTGCAGGTTGCTTACGGCGACTTTTGATATGTTTATTTGTGCATCAAATTCTGTGTTGCAATCAGCCCTCGATTATTTGAGAAAGAATAATATTGAATATTCAATCACATTCGAGGGCATGGTAATAAAAAATTGTAAATTTAAAATAAATTTCAAAGATGAATTGTCTAGTTTCGTATTCAAATTAAAATATGGTGATATAATTGGATAAGTATCCATTTGCAATTCACAGACAAGCATTTGTATTAGTTGCTAAACAGTATTGGCCTTATAGCGATGTTAATATTTGCAGTAGCAATATAACTCCCAAAAATATTATAGAAGGGATATATGTCTATGAAGGAACTCCGTGTATCTTAAGCCATTCAGAATGGCACAGATTAACTGATACATTCTGGCTCAGTTACGGATTATTAAAAAGTCGCAGATGGTTTTATTTTAAAGAAAAATATTTCTTTTCTGAAAGAAAAACAATCGTGCTTTTTGATGAAAATTACCTTTCAAAAGTTGAAAAAATGAAAGAATATTGTAAGGTGAGAAAAATTAAGTATCTTGTTACAACAAGTCATTTAGCGTGGCATTTTAACAACGAAAAAACTGCTCTTGCCTTCTATTTGGCATTTTTGTATTGACTTATTTGTCCAAAAGCGTATAATAGAATCATTCGATAGGAGATTACAATGACTTATTCTGAACAATTCGCTAGCGGTTATGCAAATTTCGCATTGATGTTTCTGCTTTCTGCGGTGATCGGATTTGTCTTTTTTGTCGTCAAAAACGCTCGCCAAGAGTTGAAAGAAAAAGAAGATGCAAAGAGCGAAAAAACGACTGCGATTGTTGATAACATTTACAAGAAAGTTGGGCATCTTTCTGTAGAATACAATGAAAAGTTTGACACATATTATGTGTTCAATACAGAAACTGGTGCGTTTGTAACTCAAAATCAAAATCCTCTTGAATTGCTTGAAAACATTCGTGATACATATATCTCATACGATATGAATGCGAAAGACGAAAATACTGCCCGCACTATGGTTGAACGCGTTCGTGAATTGCAAGAAAAGCGCAATCTTGGTGTGTAAAAATGACAATAGAAACTATCCGATATAAGTTAATGGTGTATCTACATGACAAGGCTTGTTTGTCCGACAAGACATTAGACAAATACTTTCCTTATCCAGTATTTTTTCGATTGAGTTATGGTCTGGTTGTGAATGAACTTGTTGATACTTTGCGCGAAAGAGGCATAAAATGTATCTGGCGTTATAAGTATGGATCGTTTGAAAATAGCGGATATTGTCTATGCTTTCGAAAAGAGAAAGATAGACTTGATTACATTCTACGAAACAATGGCTAAAAAATTAACCAAGATTCAAGAAGAAGAATTATATCAATATAATGTGCAGAGGAAGAAAGAGAAGCTTCCTCTGCTATCTTCGTTTGAAGCAATGAAACGAGAAAAGAATATCCCAAAAGGAACTTTGTCGTTTAAGATGCAACTTCCGCCTGGGCGAGAAATGCCCAAAATCAATAGCATTAATACAAATACTGATCCAAATGCAACTGCATACAGAAGTGTGATGGATCCTCGTAATCTCGCAAAAGAAAAGCCAGAAGTTGCTGCTGCAACTATTGCTAAAAGTCAAAAAATTGGTATCGGTTTTAATAAAGGTGCTTACATGTATTTGGATGACGGCATCGATTCAAAGGATTTGGGGAAAAAATGAACCAGGGGCGATTAATTAGTAAAGATTACGATATTCCCAGTCAAGAACTTGATTTTTATTTCTGTGATGTTGCAGGATCTACAAGGAAGATATTTATATCATGTAGCATTGAATGGGAAGAGGCTGGTTTGACTATAGAAGAATTTGAGGAGCAATTAGATATTTTGGTTATCAAATTACCATCTGTTGAAAAATGGACTTTGAAGCATGATATTAAAACAAACGAATCATTTTTCGGCTTAAGATTTAAGTCGGATAAGGATAAGCTTGCATTTACATTGAAATATCTATAAACTTACGTTTTAGGAGTGGTCATGGATTACAGCGAAGATATTGTGTTTCTACGTGGAACTGAACGGTTTCAAAAATTTGTCAAAGAATGTTTGAGTAAGGATGCAGTGCGGATTACGTTTGAAAAAGCAGATGGCACACAGAGAATCATGATTGCTACGACAAATCCTACTGTCGGTGGATTTGAATTAAAAGAAGATGTTAATACTACTCGCAAATCAAATCCAGACATTTGCAAAGTATTCGACGTTGAAGCTAAAGCGTGGCGTTCATTCCGTTGGGATAGAATGTTGAATTTGGAAAATTCATTTACTAAATAATTGTTTATAAGGAAGAAAGTGGCAAAAGAAGAAGCAATCAAACTTACAGGTGAAGTGGTGGAACTTCTACCAAATACGATGTTTCGATGTAAGTTAGAAAACGGTAATATCATTGTTGCATATCTTAGCGGCAAAATGCGTCAAAGAGACATTAACATTCTATTGGGTGATATGGTTCAACTTGAATTTTCACCATATGACTTTAACAAAGCAAGAATCGTGTACCGAAACAAATAATCTTTTGCTGCGCATAAACTATTGATGCTCTAAGATGAAAATTAATAATAGACAAAAACATTATTGGGCAACAAAGAAAGGTCAGAAAGAATTAAAAGTTAAAATGACTTTATATCGAAAGAAGGCTAAACTATTTAGGATACTGCAATCGTGATTACACTGACAAATGAAGCAATTACAAAGCTTAAAGAACTAAAAGAAGAAATGAATGATCCAGATGTATTTTTCAGAGTGTTTGTTCAAGGCGGAGGCTGCGCAGGTTTCAGTTATGGTTTCTGCTTTGACAATGATATTGCTGAAGATGATTCAAATATTGATGCGGATGGATTGACTGTCAAAGTTGATTCAATGTCGTATCAATACTTAGTGGGTGCAACAATAAAATACAAAGAAGATATCAACGGATCATATTTCACGGTTGATAACCCCCAAGCAACCACCAGTTGTGGATGTGGAAACTCGTTTGGTGTATAATGAATCCAAAACATAAACGAATATTAATTGTAGTCTGTATGATTATTGCCACATTACTCGTAGGTAAATGTATAGGCTCATCAGATACTAGTGGCCCACCAGCCACTCATGAAAATACCAATCATAATATACAGGATGGTAACGTAAATATCTAAACAAAGCGCTCTTAGAGCGCTTTTATTTTGGCTTGTTATCTTTGTTTGTAGGATAAATAACTATATTACACCCTACATAGGATCGAACAATGAGTCAACAAACAATCAATATTGGTTCAGCACCAAATGATGGAACAGGTGATCCGCTGCGTACAGCGTTCACTAAATGCAATTCCAATTTTACTGAACTATATACAGCAGTTTCTCCAGCGGCGACAGTAACGAGTTTTAATACTCGCGTCGGTGCCATCTCTCTTTCGTCACTCGACGTAACTAATGCTCTAACATATACTCCTCTTAATAAAGCAGGAGACACTGCATCAGGCTTAATCACTTTCACTAGTGGTTTTGTTTCAGACAACTTAAGTACGATCACAAAGAATACTGGTTCTCTATCTGTTATTCCATCCGCCCCAATTGGAACTGTTTTACGTGCAATTAATGTGGATGGAACAGCAACAAGAATTAATACTGATTCTTATGTTAATGCAGGCACGCCAGCAGCTGGTCTTACTATGCGTGGCGCTCGTGGAACTGGTGCTGTTCCTGCAGCAGTTGTGCAAGGAGATTTGTTAGGCTCTATTAGTGCCCATGGATTTGGTGCAACATCATTCCAAGCAGCATCAACTGGCTTGATTGGTTTTGTTGCAGAAGGCACATCACTTGCAGCATTTACTGACTCATCTCAACCAACTGGTATCACATTCCAAGTGACTCCGAATTCTTCAATTGCTAAAGCAGAACAAATGCACTTGAGTGGATCTGGTGTTTTAACATTACTAGCGACTGTTGCTTCAACGAATCCGACCACAGGTAATCTTGTTTCCTCAGGTGGAGTTGGTGTTACTGGTGCAGTAAATATCGGTGGTTCATTGGCATTAGAAACTATCAATGCAAATGCTATCGTAATCGGCAGTCTGCCTGCATCTGACAGTGGAACATTGCTACGTTTGGATCAAGTAGATGGCACGTCTGCTGTTGCATTGCTGAATTCGTATATTAATGCTGGTAGCCCAAATTCAAAAATTACATTGCGTGGTGCGCGTGGCACTGGTGCGAGCCCGGCGTCGATCCAATCTACCGATATTATCGGTGGTATTGGTGGTGAAGGATATGGAACAAGTTTCTTAGGTCAGGCAACTGGCCAAGTAAACTTCGTATCAGAGGGTGCATTTACTGCAATCTCTCAACCAACTGCAATTTCATTCCAAGTTACTGCATCTGGTTCTGTTGCTCCGTCTGAGCAAATGCGTTTGACTTCTGCTGGTGTATTAACATTAGCTAGTTCAACTGTTAGTTCAACAACTGGCACTGGTGCATTAGTTGTGACTGGTGGTGTTGGTGTTGGTGGCGCCATGAATGTTGGTGGCGCAGTTGCTGTTACTGGAGCTTTGAGTGCAGCTGGTAATGATGCATTGCTTTATACTAATACTAGTGGTCAAAGCTTTACTAGCGGAACTGCTGCAACAGTAACTAACTGGACCAAGACATTTGACAGATTAAATACAAACTTTGTTCCGACTACTGGAATTTTTACTGCCCCGGCAACTGGATATTATGCTGTATCAGCACAACTTGTATTTGCTACTGCGGTAGCTGGCGCAATAGGTGATGTATTTGAAGCAATTATTGTTGCCAATGGAACTACTGTAGCTACAGGCGTCGTATATTCTCAACAAACTGGAACTACTACTCCTACATCAGTTTCTGTTGAAGCAGTAGTATCATTAACTGCTGGACAAACTATTGTATTACAAGGATTCCAAAATCAGGGCGGTGCAAGAACATTATTGACAACTACCGCATTCAATTCATTGGCTATCAATAGAATTCCATAATTCTAATTTAACGCAACTTAACAAGCTCCGAATTTCGATAAATATATCAGATTCGGAGCTTTTTATATGGGACAGCCCGTATGGCAAACACTAGCTGGTAATCTCGGTGTCATCGCTGAGAACGTTTTTTACACACTAAATTTAGTAGCACAGGATCCAGACAATCAAACTATTACGTATAGTCTTGTGTCTGGTGCGCTTCCACCTGGTATCCGACTAAATTCAGCTGGCACATTGTCAGGTGTTCCAACTAAAGTAACATCAAATTCTTCAAATCAAACAACATTCAATAGTGATGTAAGCAGTAGATTTACTGTCAGAGCAAAAACAACAACTAATAATGTTGCAGATCAATCATTCTCTGTTACAGTTACTGGTGAAGTTGCTCCAATAATTACTGCACCCACACAAGGTTCATTGGGACAATTTTATACTGGTGAATTTATAAGTATTCAAATTGTAGCTGCTGATAGTATCCCAGGTGCAATTTTAACATATAGCATCGTTAATGGCGCACTTCCTACAGGTGTCACTTTAAACGAAACAACAGGTCTTATATCTGGCCACATTATTGAAAATCCACCAGAATCTGGATTAATTCAGGGCTGGGATGAAACCCCATATGATGCTGGTTTATTTGATTTTAACAGCGTCAATGCCGATGCAAATTATAAATTTACTGTTGCTGTAACTGATGGAATTCAAAATGTATATGCAACATATTATTTCTTAGTAATTGCAAAAAACTCACTTACAGCAGATAACACGCAATTAACAGCGGATGATATGGGAATTCCTACAGCAGATGAGGATACGTTAAGTATTCCGTTCATGACTACTGCTAGTCCGAATGTGGGAACGATTGTTAGCGGAGATTATTTTTCGTTTCAATTCCATGCAACTGATCCTGACGGGGATGCAATTACGTTCCAAGCAGGCACATTCTTATATGTAAATACGACGCACATAACATGCGACAGTACAAAATACACTTGTGATGAATCTGAATTGAATTCTAATTTGCCACCTGGATTAGTTCTTGATTCTCAGTCTGGTTGGGTGTATGGTCTTGTACCTCCACTTACGAGCGGAACTGTCACATACAGCTTCTCGATGGTTGTGTATAAAACGCAATTCCCATCATACATTAGTCTCCCAGTGACGTACAATATCATAATTGAAGGTACGAATGCTAATATTATTTCATGGCTAACTCCTACTATATTAGGTACAATGAACAACGGTGATACCAGTATGTTCTCTGTCCAGGCGGTTTCTAGTTCAGGTGCTGGATTATCATATTCTATTGCTCCCGACTCTGCAAGTAAATTACCAGATGGATTGCAATTACAACAAGATGGTTTGATTGTTGGTCGTGCAAGTTTCGAAATTTTTACATTAGATAATGCCACAACAACTATTGACGGTGGTGCAACTACATTTGATTCGACTTATACATTTGTTATTCAAGCAACAGATTCAACACAAACAGCAACAAGTACAAAACAATTTATTATTACTGTTGCCCCTACATATTTGAGACCGTATGATGATTTGTATCTATTTGCATACCAAGATACAAACCCTCGCAATGATTTCACAAACTTCATTAATAATCCTACTATTTTTCCAGAATCGTCTATCTATAGATTCAATGATTCATATTTTGGTGTGGCACAAAATTTGAATATGCTAGTACTTAGTGGTATTAATCCTGTCGCATCTGACGTGTATCTCGCTGCAATGCAAAAAAATCACTACAGAAAGCAATTATGGATGGGTACAGTACAGACTGCAATAGCAACTGATGCCATTGGCAACCCATTATATGAAGTTGTTTATGTAGAAGCGGTTGATCCACTGATTAATGCAAATTCGGCAGCAGGTTTGAGTGTTCCTACGCCTCAAGCATTAAGCAAATATGCTGTAGTTGAAACTATTGTCGGCCCAGTATATCCAAATAGTATCGAAGCTATGCGAGATCAAATTGCGTTCGGCAACTTAGACTTAAATGCAATCACTCCTGTAAGTGCCGACGGCGTTTCATTTACCGCTGACGATACAAATAATACTGCTGATGCTGCTCCACCAAACAGTATTACAACATCCATTGGATTGGAAACTTATGCCCAATTGCCGCTGTGGATGACTAGCATTCAACCCAATGGCACAATTTTAGGATTTACACAAGCATTTGTTATTTGCTACACAAACCCAGGACAAAGTTCCCGCATAGTATATAACATTCAACAGTCTGATTATAACTTCCAAGAAAATTATTTCTTAGTTGACAAATATGTCTTGGATGATGCATTGAGTGCTAATTATAATACGAGTACAGGAACATTCTTGCCAAGTACAGAAACAACATTTGATAAGTTTGTAACTGTTGCAAGCACTCTTCCTATTGTAACTACAGTAAATTACGCAGTATCATCATCTTATAATTCTATCAACGGCCAAACACTTGCATCTATTAATGCAAATGGTGGATTAGATGGTGTGCCAATTTCTAATGCAAATGACAACAATACGATAATCTTTTCTGTTCAAGAGGATTATGATGGCATCATTGATCCAAATTTTGGTTGGTATTCCAATGGCCAGGAAGCACTAAGTCTATCTCTGGACACTAGTAATATTACATTTGATTCAACTTTATTCACATACGATATGGTCTATAAAGAAGTTTCTACGTCAGCATTTGTAATTCCAGGATATACGCAGGTTCAATTAGGGCAATCGCTAGTAAATATGCGATCAGGTGTATGGCAAATTAGTATCAACCCAATTACAGAAATCGTTACGTTGGCTTATAAAATAAATGTTAATACAAATCAATCAGTTAATGTGTTAAGCGGAAATACTTATGCCGGAAAAAACTTGTTCTATAATTCAATCATCGAATCAGGATCTACTGTGCCAGAATATGCTGTTAATACCTCTGTTATTCTAGGTCAAGAAACAACGTTCGACATGCATACAACTAGATTCTATGACAATAAAGATACTTACATGGCGTTTGGTGATGGAGATACATTCTTAGAGTTTCCTAAGTATAATATCTTAGCATAAATACTAAAATAAAGGTTCATACATGAGTAATATCAACCCAAATTCGATTAACATCACCTTCCCTGTCGCTGGTCAAGACAACAACTCTCAGGGCTTCCGTGACAATTTTGCAAACACTGCGACCAACTTTACTTTTGCTGCGTCAGAAATCACTGACCTTCAAAATAAAGCTATTCTTAAATCAGCATTAACTGGTGGCACATTAAACAATAATTTTCAAGGAGCATTGCTGTCTAATGCAGTAACTGCTGGCTTTGCAGACTTGATTCTTGACCTTGGTGTCGTAAGTGGTGCTGTCAGTATTAATGCAACTACCGCATCTTTTCAACGTATTACGACCGCCGGACCAACAACAGTTTCGTTCGCTGGTTTCCCGGCTGCTGGTAATTATGGTAAGCTTCGTTTAGAAATCATCGTCACTAATGTATCATATACACTAACGATACCATCAACAGTTACATTAGGAACAACAGGCATCAATGGGTTGTCTGCAAACGTCATTACATTCCCAGCAGTAGGCAATTATTTATATGAATTCAGTACATTTGATGGTGCTGGAAGCTTTTTTATTGTCGATTTGCTACAAAACCGAACAGCGTTGAATGGTAATTTGAGTATTACAGGCAACATTTCAGCAACTGGATCTATTAGTGGCGGCGCGGCTTCTGTCATTAATGCAAACGTTACCCCCATTGGATCCCAAGCAGCGACAATCGTCGGAACAATGTTGAGACTAGTAAATCTAGATACGGATGGCACTAGACTTTTGATTGAAGCGTACAATTCAACTGGTATGCCGCCAGGAGTTACGAATCGTACTGCGCGCGGCACTGCTGCTGGTCCCACAGCAACACAAGCCGCAGACCTAATAGGAACATTTACTGCGCATGGCTATGGCGCGACAGCATTTTCGGCGGCATCAACTGGTATGGTTGCATTTGTTGCTGATGGCGGTTCATTTACTGATACGTCACAGCCAACAGCAATTTCTTTCCAAACTACTAAATCTGCTTCAGTAACTAAATCTGAAGCAATGCGTATTTTCGCTACTGGACAAGTAGCGATCAATGGCACAGCAGGATCTACCTATACTGGTATTACTGGCACGAATAATACATCCGGAACATTAGTTGTAACTGGTGATGTTGGCGTAAGCGGAACTCTGCGAGTGGGAAATGTTGCAGAAAACGTCGTTACTAAAACTACAACGTATTCTTTTGGCGCAACGGATGGCACAGTGTTTGCAAATGGCACTGGTGGCAATTTTGCAGTTACTACACCCAATGCTGCTGCTTCAGGACAGATCGGAAGAATCATTCGTATTGTCAAGACTGACAACACTAGCACCATAACTATCACGTCTGGCGGCGGGACTCTAGTAGGAGCAAATTCACTGACAGGAACAGCAGGAACAGCAACAGCGCGCGCAACATATCAATCTGATGGAACAAATTGGCAGCAAATAGCGTAACATACAAAAGCTCCGAAAGGAGCTTTTTGTTTACCTATATCATTGACTTTGCTATATCATTTCCTCTATACTTCAATTCTAACAAGGATTAAGCATGTCTAAGCAAATCGACTTCAACAAATATACAGAGTTCGTTAAAACGGTATCCAGTGAACCAACCAATAATGTAGATGCAATGATCAATCGCATTACTGAACTAGCAAACAATTACCCAAACCTCAATATCAGCCTTATGATGAACAGCGCAATCGGCCTAGGCAGTGAAGGTGGCGAGGTTGAGGAAGTAATCAAGAAAGTAATTTGGCAAGGTAAAGAGTTAAACGAAGAAACAGTGTTCCATCTTAAGAGAGAACTCGGCGACGTAATTTGGTATTGGACAAATATGTGTCGTGCATTAGGATTTAAACCAGAAGACATTATCACAGAGAACGTAAATAAGCTTGAGAGTCGTTATCCTGGCGGAAAATTCGATGTTCATTACAGCGAAAATCGCAAGGAAGGCGACCTCTAAATTAGGAGCCAGAAATGGAATTAATCGCAGAAGCAAAATTTGAAGATGTAGATGTAACAACCAATGAAACTCGTTGTATCGTGAGATTTTGTAACGGAACCATTGCAACATATACAGAAGAATCAGATTTGCAAGAAGTATATCAACAGCTTGCAAAACAATTTGAGATGGGTAAACAGAAAGAATATTTTGAAAAAGAGACGGGCCACCTAGGTCTAGGAGAATAATCATCCACCCACTGCACACCATAGACCTATCAAAATTGTCTGACGCACAACTACAAGAAAAAATTGGGCTACTAATG
>Ga0210403_10001394_pt1 | contig 22983 bp, 21 predicted proteins | sample IncBWC19MmetaG_FD_150863 | JGI IMG/M metagenome (GOLD analysis project Ga0210403, IMG submission 150863) | Forest soil microbial communities from Barre Woods Harvard Forest LTER site, Petersham, Massachusetts, United States - Inc-BW-C-19-M | ecosystem: Environmental > Terrestrial > Soil >... | reverse complement strand
CACCGCACAAAATCAAAAACCGCCCGCCGCCCCTGCCCCACGCACCAAAATCAGACCTCCACCGCCCACTTCACAACCTCAATTCACAACTGGTGAGAAATCCGGGCTAGGGTGTGACGGTCAAGGGAGAGAAAGCTTTAGAACGGTTCTCCGTTTCGAATCGTTCGAAAATCTTGCGATACGCTCGCCTGTTGGCGCAAACCGCGCAGGGTATGGCCCGGCACAGTTCCGCAGGTTACAATTCTCTGGTGAGCCTCTCTTCACCGACAGCGCGCGTCAAAGTGCTTTTCTTCGGACGGCTTAAAGAAATCGTTGGCCACGCCGAGGACTCTATCGAGCTTCCCGACGGTTCGCCGATTGAGGCGCTTTTCTCTCACTATGGCCTGAATCATCCTGAGCTCGCGCGCTACCGCGCTTCGCTGGTTGCCTCGCGCAATCAGGAGTTCGTCTCGTGGAGCACGCGGCTGCACTCCGGCGATGAAGTGGCTTTTTTGCCGCCAGTAAGCGGCGGATAACTCGAACGCAAGCGAAGGAAGATGGCGGGGCATGCCCCGCCCCAACAGCCGCAGTTGATGACTATGGCAAAAGACTTACAACCCGATTTGCTGGCTTTGGTGCGCGACCCTATCGATCCAGCCGCGCTGGTTGAGCATGTTCGCGCGGCCGAAGACGGCGCTGTCGTTACCTTCGACGGCTGTGTGCGTAATCATTCGCACGGACGCCGCACGCTTTATCTGGACTACGAAGCCTACGAATCCATGGCGCTTGGAAAAATTCGCGAAATCGCCGAGCAGATTCATGAGAGGTTTCCGATTCATCTCGTTGCCATCGCTCATCGCCTCGGACGGCTCGAAATCGGCGAGACCAGCGTGTTCATCGCGGTCAGCTCCGCGCACCGGCCTGCCGCCTTTGAAGCATGCCGATTTGCTATCGACACTCTGAAACGCACGGTACCGATCTGGAAGAAGGAATATTTTGAGGATGGCGCCGTCTGGGCGGACGGCGAGATGCCACCAGCACCCCTGGAGACCCGGGCGGCGAAACCTGCATCTTAGTAGGAAAATGAATTCGCAAATCGACGATTTCGAGAATTGATGATCCTCACGCCTATTCGCGTTGCCGCCATCGCTCTTCTTGCCGCACTCGTTATGGCGGGGAACGTGCTTGCGCAGGACAAGCCGGACCGCCCGCCGTGGGCACAGCCAAAACCCAAGCCCAAGCTGCCTCCTGATTCATCGTCCGCAGATACGGTGGCCCCCGAACCTCCTGCGCTGCCTTCGCCTGAGCCGCCAGCCAGCATTGTGCCAACGCCGGAGCAACCGCTGAGACCTTCCGGAGACTCCGATGTCCAGCACGCCAGAATCAAAGTGAAAGTGGAGCTCGTAAACATTCTGGCCAGCGTTTTGGACGACCAAAACCGGCCGGCACCGGATTTGCCGATCGAAGCGTTCCAGGTCTTCGAAGAAGGCGTGGCGCAGAAAATCGAAGTGTTCGAATCCGAAACCACGCAGCCACTGGACCTTGCGCTGATGATCGACTCGAGCCTGAGCGCGAACAAGGAAATCGGCTTTGAGAAGGAGGCCGCCGCCCATTTCATCCGCCAGGTGTTGCGGCCAGGCGACCGGCTGTCGGTTTTTTCCTTCGATGAAAATGTCACGCAGCTTGCCGCCTTTTCGGAAGATGTTCCCGGATTGCAGTCCGCTGTGCGAAAAATTCCGCCGGGCGCGGGCACTTCGATTTACGACGCTGTTCTTCTCGGTTCGAAAGCGCTCGAACGCCGTGGAGGAGAGCGACGCCGGGTCATCGTTCTGGTTACGGATGCCGGCGAAACTACCAGCAGCGCGGACTTTGACGCCGCACGCAAAGAAGCAGTGCGCTCGGACGCGTTGCTTTACACGATCGTCATTCGGCCGGTGAAAAACGAAAGCGGACGGAACACAGCCGGTGAGCACGCGCTTGTAACCATCACGGAAACAACTGGAGGCGACATGTTCTTCCCCGACACGCCTCAGGAACTCGACGTGATTTTCGATCTGATCGACCGCGAATTGCGCACGCAGTACCGGCTGGCGTATTACCCGACGCCGCGCGGTCCTGCCAACACGTACCGCAAGGTGGAAGTAAGAGTTTTAAACGGGGACTACCACGTTCGCGCGCGCAAGACGTACCTGACCGGCTCGCAGTAAAACTTGAATCTTCTATCCGCCAGGGATGAAGGTTTTCTTTCAGGCTGATGGTAAAGTGTAAAACGAGTGCCTGCCGCGCGGAGTGATGCGGCGCTCTCCAGTGAATCTCCTCCATGAGCAAAGACTTTCTCGACGCAGCCATCGAAATCGCCCAGGAAGCCGGAAAAATCTTGCGCGAGGAGTTCGACAGGCCGGCGCAGATTAGTTACAAGGGTGACGTAGACCTGGTCACGCAGGCGGACAAGCGCTCCGAAGAAGCCATTGTCACGCGGCTGACCAAATATTTTCCGCAACATTCGATTGCCGCGGAAGAGGGAACCGGCCACGAAAGCGGTTCTGAATTTCGCTGGCACGTGGATCCGCTCGACGGCACCACCAATTTCGCGCACGGCTATCCGTGCTTTTCCGTTTCCATCGCGCTGGCTCAGCGGGGAGCCTTGCTCGCCGGGGTGGTCTACAATCCCTTCTATGACGAGCTTTTCGCCGCTGCCCGGGGCGCAGGCGCCACTCTGAACGGAAAGAGAATTTTCGTTTCGAAAGTCGATGCTCTTGCCACAAGCCTGCTCTGCACTGGTTTTCCCGTTCACAAACGCCTTGCCACTCCCAACATCCATTACTACTGGGATTTCACTCTGCGCTCTCACGGTGTTCGCCGCGATGGATCGGCCGCACTGGATTTAGCAAGCGTCGCCGCAGGCCGGTTTGACGGTTTTTGGGAATTCGGGCTCAAGCCATGGGATACCGCTGCCGGCGTCTTGCTGATCGAAGAAGCAGGCGGGAAAGTTAGCGACTTTGCCGGTCAGCCCTACCAACTGGGAGGGCCCGTGGTGCTGGCCACCAATGGCATCATTCACGAGGAAGCGCGTGGAGTGGCTTTCGAAATATCCCAGCGGGATCCGGCGGCTCCCCTTCGCCGCTGATTCGCCGCCTGGGCGATAAGTTACTCTTACAAAAAGCTTTGGGCCCGCTTACGACTTCCTAACAACTTTCCCGCTACCTTTTGTGGGTAACAAGACTCAAATCTTTACCAGGAATGATTCGGCGTTCTCTTCCGACTGAAGACGCTCGACATCCGACACCGACAACTCCGTTGCTACGCAGCAAGTATCGGAAAGGAATATGCTCGTGTTCTTTCATAAAAAAATACTCACTCGGATTACTTTGATCGGATTGCTTTGCGTGCTTGCGGCACCAGGCTACTTGCGGGCTGACGGCGAAAAAGATAAAAGCGCCGGGCCGGCCAAAACTGCGCCCGCCAAGCCAGACGCGCCTGCTCCAGGACTGACCGAGCGCGAGCGCATGCTTCTGGATCGTGTCGAACAGCTCGAAAAGCGCGTGGCAGAGCTCGAAGCGAAAAAGCCTGTTGGAGCGTCAACGGCTGCTTCCGAGGGAACAGTGGAATCTACGTCAGTGGTGACCGCCGCGCCTGGCGCGAATAGCACCGCGGTGAACGTGGCTTCGCCGTCGCTGACAAATCTGGCGAAGGGTGCGGGCGGAGTTGCGCCGGGCAAGGCACCGGCTGCATCGCCGAATCAGGATCAGACGACGGCAACAAACACAGCTGCGGCTGCACCAAACGGAAAGCCGGGATATGTCGAGCCTTTTTCCGATGCGGACTGGACATGGCTGAACGGGAGCCCCCGCACAAAAGATATCTATTGGGACTCGAAATTCTTTACCCCAGAAATCAGAGTCGACACGAACTATGTGGCCGATTTTAACCATCCGACAGACCACTCCATCGGCGGTTCGAGTGAACTGTTTCGATCGTACGAAGTGCAGTTGGAGCAACTCGGCCTCGGCGGCGACTTCCACTATGACAACGTCCGCGGCCGGTTTATGACGCAGCTCGGCATGTATTCTGCGACGACGCCACGGAACGACCCCAGCCCCGCCCACGGGCAATGGGATTTAGACACAGCGTACCGCTATTTGGCGGAAGCTTACGGCGGGTACCACTTCAACGTGCTCAATGGGGTCAATGTGGACGCCGGGATCTTCTTGTCCTATATCGGCCTGTTTAGTTACTACAACTTCGACAATTGGGCCTACCAGCCGTCTTACGTTTCCTCGAATACTCCCTGGTTCTTTAACGGCGTGCGTGTGCAGATTTTTCCGACCAAACATTTGAAGATTGAGCCCTGGTTCATTAATGGCTGGCAATCCTACGCTTCCGCCAACCACACGCCGGGAATAGGAGGGCAGATTAAATGGACTCCGGCGTCTTGGGTCAACATCATCTCTAACAACTACGGCGTGGGCGAGGATGACCTCTTCACCCCTGGCCGCCGGCGCATCCACACAGATGACAGCGTGGAGGTCAAATACTTCGACAAACCCGAGAAAACGCTCGACAAGATGGCGTTCTCTTTCACCGGCGACTTGGGTTGCGAATACGGTGCTGGAGTCAGTTGCTACACCAATAAGAAGGGAGGGCCCAAGCAGAGCTTTGTCGGATACATGCTGTATAACCGTTTCTGGTTTCACCGAGATCTTTACGGGCTGACCATCGGTGGCGGCCAAATCAACAACCCTGGACGCTATCTAGTCCTGCTCCCCCCTATCAATGGAGAGACGGCCATTACAGCAGCCACGAATTCTCCCTACTTCACCGAGAATCCGGGGGATCCGTTTAAGGCTTGGGATTCGTCAGTTACGTTCGACTATATGCCCAAGCAGTACATCACGTTCCGCTGGGAGTATGATTATCGCCACGCAAGCGTGCCTTATTGGACTGGCGCGGGCGGCATCACGCCACCCGGCGGAAACAATGGTTCTCCACAATTTTACACATGCATCAATGGCCGCTCTTCAGGCCAAGCTGCCCTCGGGCCTGCGGAGACGGCGTGCGGAGGTGGAATCGGCAGTGTCTGGTTCCCTGATCTTCGCAAGAATGAGTCCTTTATCGACTTGTCGATCCTTGTAAAGTTCTAGCTGCTCGGATATTGCGGGACGAAGTGATCGGAAGAGTGAATATCTAGCGAGACACATACTTGATGACGAGAGGTGAGTGTGGATCTACACGCATCTCGTACTAACTTCGGTCCTTGCGCTGAAGACTGTCGGACATTTTTTACATGCTCGCGAAGTGATGGCGGCATTACTTCCCAGCATAACGGCTTGCGGTCAAACTGGATTGCGTAAGTTCCTTGACGTTTAGTTCGCCTTTCTTGCTCTTATCCAATCTTTCGAATTCTGCTTCCATGAACTTCATGAATTCCTGTTTGGAAACCATGCCGTTCCTGTCGGTATTCATAAGCGACAGTAATTGCTTGACCTCATCCTCGGCCATTGCCAATTTATTCTGCGGCTTCGGAACCGATGCCTTTTGCGCAGCCGCGGTACCGATCATGGTTACGGTCGCAACCAACACCGCGATGACGACAATTACCCACAGTTTGCTAGTCCGCGTCAGCATGGTCGACTCCTTTGAAACTTTTGGCCTGATACGGCGAAGGTTGTGTGGCCTTCCGAATCAGGTAGTTCTTGGTCCGGGATCGGCGATTTTGCCCTTCCGGATATCGAGAATCTACACCCACATGCCTTGCGCCGGGATATGCAAAATACGGATTGTCCGAATCAAATTATTTGAGCAATGATGCGTGCATGGCAGGACGCTTTCGGCTTTCGCCGCGGTTGGCGCCGACCGTCACGGTTACATCACATTTTCGCGATCTCCTGCTCCGCCAGCGCATCATCGCTATACCTTATATAGATGGCCGCGCTGGAACGCCGCGGTGCCGCTGAGGAGGTTTGTCCGTATGAACAAAATCGCAGCGATGCTGACGTTTTGGCTGGCGCTCTCGCCCTCGTGGAGTCCGCAAAATGAATACATAGCGGAATGCTACAAACGGTGCCAAATGCCGGCGACGGACCCGGAGACCGAGAGGCAAGAGATTGTCAACCTGGAGCGAGAAGGCGCGCACGCCATTCAGTTGAGCGATGGGACATTTTTCCGGCGTGTTTACAGCGATGACTTTGCGGGCACGCTCTCCCGAGGCGAATCCGTAAACAAAACAGGATTTATCAGTGCTGTTCAATCGACGGCGATTCACTACGAAGCGTTCAACGCAACCGATATCAAGATTCACATTTTTCGGGATACCGCCGTAGCTACCTGCTTGTGGTCTTCGCGCGCAGTCGTAAAAGGGCAGAGCGTGAACAGCCAGATGCGCGTCATGCACATTTATGTGAACGGCGGGAACGGGTGGAAGGTGGTTGCCGGGCAGACAAGTCCTCTGCCGCCCTACGTGCCGCAGCCTTTGTAATTTTGGGGTTGAAGCCGGCATGTCTCGCAGAAAGCGATGATTCGCGTGCTGAGGCTAGTTCAATTGGGAAGCGCAGCGCGCTCGGCGTTGACGGCGGCTCCGATAACTCCGAGTTCGTCATTCGAGGGGATCACTTCAAAGCGGCTGCCCTGGAGCGGGCTCATCTTCACCATTTCGTGAACATTTCTTTCGAGCAATCCGGCGTCGATGAATTTTGCGTTTGGTCCGGTGATGTAGAAATGGCCGGGACCTTCCATGTGGATGCTCGTCGCCGTCGCTGCGGCCAGCGCGCGGTGGCAGCGAATGACAAACTCAGCGCACCGGGCGTCGCCCGTTTTGGCGTTGGCAAAAACTTCCTCCGGCTCCATATCCATGAAGCGAAGTCGCATCGAGCGGTATCCCAGGATGCCTTCCAGGTGTCCGCGGCCGCCGCAGCCGCAGAAATTTTCCTTGGGATCGAGAGAAACAACCGAGTGGCCGCCTTCCCAAACGCCTTCGCTCCAGGGATAACGGCCGAAGCCAATGCCATTTCCAAGTGTCCAGACGCGATTCAGTTTGTGCAGCTTGCCGCGTGTCGCGGCGATTCCCGCGGCCATGGCGTCGGCATCATTGAAGACGCGCACGGGAACTTCTTTTCCATCCAAACGAAGCGCGCCGGCCAGCGCTCCCTGTAAATTAAATCCCTTCACTTGCTGCAGGTTCGGAGAATCCTCCACAACGCCATCTCGGATGATGCCGGGAAATCCCAATCCGATCGCGTGAATCTTTTCGCCTTTGCCAAGAGATTCCAGCTGTTGCCGGATGCATTCCGCGATTTTGTCCGCGGGCATGGAGAGCAGCGCCTCCGTCGAATCTAACCTTTCCGGATACCTGCGAAGCGGCCCGACGACCTTGTCGCCCTCCACCAACCCGACCGCGATGTGTTCCATCACTAAAATACCGGCTGTCCTGCGCATCGTCCCCCTGCCTGTCTTGTCCTTGCCTATCGTTTATTTAGTTGACGCCTGCGGACCCGACCGAGACTCGCCTTTGCATCGGCTAAGTCTTGGCCAATTTGTTCAGGCCGTTGAACGCCGCCGTCTTGTAGCATTCCGCGAGCGTCGGATAATTAAATACGGTGTCGACGAAATACTCGATCGTTCCTTTCAACGCAAAAACCGCCTGCCCGATGTGTAGCAACTCCGAAGCTCCTTCTCCGATAATGTGCACACCGAGCAGCGCTTTCGAATCGGGATCGAAGATGAGTTTCAGCCGCCCGGTGGTGTCGCCACGGATTTGTCCGCGCGGGATCTCCCGGAAATAGGCGATGCCCACCTCGTAAGGCACGCCCTCGTCAGTGAGTTGCTCTTCTGTTTTGCCAATAAAAGAAATTTCAGGAATGGTGTAGATCCCGTAAGGGTAGAGCGCCTTGTTCGATTTGATCGGCATGCCGAAAGCATTTGCCGCCGCGATGCGGCCTTGCTCCATGGAAACGCTGCCGAGGCTCGGAAATCCAATCACGTCGCCCACCGCGAAAATGTGGGGCTGCTTGGTGCGATAATCCGCATCCACAATAATGCGCCCGCGCGAGTCGGCTTCGAGACCCGCTGCGGCCAGATTTAATTCGTCCACATTGCCCTGGCGGCCGACCGCGTAGAGCAGCGCTTCGGCAGAAACTTTCTTTTTACTTTTCAGGTTCGCAACGACGCCCGCATCGTGAGTATCTTCCACGCTTTCCACTTCCTCGTTCAGCCGCAGCGTGACACGCCGATCTCGTAAGTGATAGCAAAGCGCTTCGACCATCTCGCTATCTGCGAACTCCAAAAGCCGCGGACGCTTTTCGATCAACGTCACCCGCACGCCCAGCGTTGCAAACATGCACGTGTATTCGACTCCGATCACACCGCCGCCAACGACCATCATCGTCTTGGGGATCACCGGCATTTGCAAAATTTGATCGCTGTTGATGATGGTGTGGTTGTTGAACGGAACGAGCGAATTCGAAGCCGGTTTGGTCCCCGTCGCGATGATGATGTTCGCCGCTTCGTAATCCGCTTGCCCGCGCAATCCGACCACTCTTACGTGATGCGGGTCAACAAAGCTGCCCATTCCGGTGAAGACTTCGATGCCATTCCGCGAGAGCTGCGCGCGGATCACATCAATCTCCGTTTTGATCACATGCTGCGCGCGGAAAGCCAGGTCGGCCATCGTGATCTGTTCCTTCACGCGGTAATTCACGCCATAGATGCCCTGATAATGGAATCCGGAGAGATGCAGGACCGCTTCCCGGATCGTTTTGCTGGGGATTGTTCCGGTGTTGATCGCCGTGCCGCCGATGACTTCCAGCTTTTCGACGAGCGCCGCGCGCTTGCCAAACTTCACCGCTTGAATCGCCGCGCGTTGTCCCGCGGGACCGGAGCCGAGGACGATGAGATCGTAGCTTTCCATGGCAAGGCCGCAAACCCTGCGAAACTGCCGCGCAAGTATACCACCGTAAAATTTATTGTCTTCCGTTCGATAAGGTTCAGGCAGGCGCCTGGCGATCACTCATATCGCAGAGCCACCATCGGGTCCACGCGCATCGCTCGCCGGGCGGGAACGTAACACGCGAGCAGCGCCACCATCACAAGCAAGAGCGCCACGCCGCTAAAAGTCAGTGGATCGGTGGGTTTCACGCCGTAAAGCAAACTCGAAATGAGTTTCGTCAATAGGAAAGACCCAAGCAGCCCGAAGGCGACCCCCGCCAGCGCCAGTCGCGCGCCCCGCCCAATCACCAGCTTCCAAATATCCTTCGGCTGCGCTCCCAGCGCCATGCGCATTCCGATCTCGTTCGTCCGCATGCTCACCAGGTAACTCATCACGCCATAAATCCCGACGGCTGCCAGAAGCAACGCCAGCACGGCAAACACCCCAAGGAGAAAAGTCGAAAATCTTCGTGACGAAACCGATTCCTCGAGCAGGCTGTCGATCGTCATCACGTGCGTCACCGGAAGACTCGCATCAAAGCTGTGCACTTTGCCGATCGCCGCCTGCGCCAGCGCCTCTGGATCCGAGGATGTTCGAATGACGGTGTATCGCGGCCAGCCTCCTGCGAAATACATGTCCAGAGTCGGCGCTGCCTCCAGTCCATATTGATGCACATTCCCGACCACCCCGACGATCGTATTCCAGCACGGAGTTGGATCGAGGGAGCACAGATTCACCCGTTTTCCCAGCACATCGCCGCCGCCAAAGAATCTCTTCGCGATGGCCTCGTTGACGACCAGGTTCTGTGCTCCGTAGTCATGAGCGTCCAGTCCCCGGCCCATTCTCAGCGGGATTCGCATGGCTGCAAAATACCCGGGGTTGATCAGTCGCGTTTCCGCAATCGGCCGCGCTCCATTCGCCGGAAGTGGTTGCCCGTCGATCACGAATCTCGACGCGGCCCTTATCGCTGTTCCCAGCGGCAACACATTGATTCCTCCTACCGCCTTCACGCCCGGCAATTCTTGAATTTTTTCTGCGAGCCCGTCGAACTGCAGTGCTTGTTTATTGTTCAGCTCAATCTGCTGCGCGGTCGTCAGCTTCACCTGTTCGGTGAACGTCAATTGCGGCAGGTTCACTTCCATCGCCAGGAGATGATCCCGCTGAAATCCGGGATCGACTTCAATAAGCCGGTGCAGGCTGCGAATCAGCAAGCCCGCTCCAATGAGCGGAATCAGCGCCAGCGCAATCTCCGAAACAACCAGAAAACTTCGCAGCTTCTGTCCGCCCGCCGCGCCCGTCGTCCGCGACCCTTCCTTCAAAACACTGTGCAAATCTTGTTTCAGCGTCTGCAGCGCGGGAACCAGCCCGCACGCCATCCCCACAAGCAAACTCACGCCCAGCGTAAAGCCAAGCACCCACACGTTCAACCCGGTCTCCCTCACGCTCGCAAGATCGGCCGGCACAAAGCTGCCCAGCACCCGGAATCCCGCGCTGGCTAAAATTAATCCCAGCGCGCCTCCAAGGAACGAGAGCACCACACTCTCTGTCAGCAACTGCCTCAACAATCTCGAGCGGCTCGCGCCAAGCGCCACGCGCACCGCAATCTCCCTCCGCCGCACCGCGTTCCGCGCCAGCAGTAAATTCACGATGTTCGTGCACGCTACCAGCAGCACCAATCCCACCGCGCCCAGCAAAATCAGCAATGCCACCCGCATTTTCACCGCCGACGGATTCTCCATCGGCGTCACGAGAATGCCCCAGCTTTTGTGTGTGTCCGGAAAGGCTTGCTCTTCCTGGTGATTCAGCGTCACCAGTTCCGCTTGCGCTTGCACCTTGCTTACACCCGGCTTAAGCCGCCCCACGACATTGCACGGATGGTGCAGGTGGCTCGTCAAGTCGTCACCGTATTGTCCAAACGGCATCCACATATCAGTCGTCGGCGCCAATCGAAATCCCGCCGGCAAAACTCCCACCAGCGTATATCCGTGGCCGTCCAGCATCACCCTTCGCCCAATCACCTTGGGATCCATTCCAAACCGGCTTTGCCATAGCTGGTGACTGGCCATCACCACCGGCGCCTCCCCTGGCTTATCTTCTTCCGACGTAAACGTGCGTCCAGCAGCTGGACGGATTCCCAGCAGCTCAAAGAGTCCCGAAGTCACGTACCGCGTCTCAATGCGCTGCGCATCCCCTTCGCCGGTCAGATTGAGCCCGTCCGGAATATCCACATAGCAGCCCATCCCGGAAAAGCTCGCCGCCTCGCGCTTGAAATCCTGAAAATCACCTCCCGAAAGAGACGCTTGCGGGAATTGCGGCAAGTATGTATTCCAAATTTCGACCAGGCGCCCAGGATCGGCATACGGAAGCGAACGAAGCAAGACATTTTCAACTACGCTAAAGATCGCCGTATTTGCGCCGATACCCAACCCCAATGTCAGTACGGCGACGGCCGTGAAGCCTGGACTCTTCCGAAGGGCTCGTAATCCGTGTCGCAAATCCTGCCAAAGGTTTTCCATGGAATCCCCCTGACTGCTGCCTCGTTAGACGCACACGCTCCCGGAGCGTTTCCGGCTCTTTGGACATACTACGATGCCACAGCCGCAGCTTCTGCTGTTCTCATTTCCGAAACAATTGTAGGTTACTTCGGTGAAGCCGGCCGTGCCGGTGCGGACGTAAATGCATGAAACTCAAATTCCAGCAAAGCGGGCAAATGCGCCGCGAAATAGATCCAATCGTGGCCGCCGGGATACAGATGAAACTCGTGCGCAATGTGCCGCGAGGTGAGCATTTTATCCAGAGTTTCCGCGCCCGAATCGAATCGGTAGTCATCTTCCGAGCCGCAATCAAAATAAATCTTCAAGCCAGAAAGATTTGCCGCATGCGCAATCCTCACTGGATCGTTTTGATTCCAGAACGCGCTATCAAATGGCGAACCAAATGCCGGCCCTAGAACGCGCAGCTGGCTCATTTGACGCGAATTTTCCGCGGTGATGTTCGGTAGTTTTTCCATCAGGGCCGCGCTGTGCGCTCCGACGGCCGCAAAAAGCTGCGGGTGCTGGAACGCGATATGCAGCGCCCCGTATCCGCCCATCGAAATTCCCGCTATTCCCCGCGACCCACGCCCCGGCTGTGCGCGATACCGCTTCTCAACGCCCGGCATAAATTCCTGCAAGAAAAAATCCTCATAGCGCCGCTTGCCGTCCTGCGAATTGATGTAAAAACTTACGCCGCCGGCGGGCGTCACAATCAACATTTCGCCAAGCTGATGTTGCTCCCATAAATCTTCGACGAGATTCATGCCCCCGGAGTGCACCAGAAATTCTTCATTGTCGCCCAATCCATGCAGCAAATAGAGAATTGGGTAGCGACGCGTTTTCTCCGCGTCATAGCTGGGTGGAAGCAACACGCAGTAGGGAACAGCACGCTCAAGAATCTTGCTTGGCAACGAAACGCATTCGGCACGTCCGGTAGCTTGCGCCGCAGGTGCTAAAAGAATGCCACCCATGCAACCCATCAGCAGCGCCGTCAACCCAGCGCGCCAAATTTTATTCATACCGCAGGGCCTCGACAGGATTCAGCCGCGCCGCCTTCGTCGCTGGATACACACCTGCGGCAAGACTCACTAGTACCGCAAGCACGATCGCCAGAAGCACCAACCACCACGGCACCGAAAAAACATCCGTCGGGGGCAAGCTCTGCCGCTTCAAATAAACGTTTATTCCGAATGTCACAGCTCTGCCGACAAGCCAGCCAAAACCCACGCCAAGAACGCCACCCAAAAAGCCCATGACGCTCGCTTCCACAAAAAAGAGCTGCTTCACGTCGCGGTCCGCTGCGCCAAGCGCTTTCAAAATTCCAATCTCCCGCCGCCGCTCCAGAATGGCCATAACCAAAGTGTTGATGATCCCCAGCGTCGCCACTGCCAGCGCCAAGCTGCCGAAAATGAAAAGCAACATGTCAAAAATTCTGAAGAACACCTCTAAACTCTTCGTTGCATCCTGCAGAGAAAACGTTCCGAACCCCATATTCTTGATTGCGGTCTCAATCCCTTGGACTAGCGACGCCCTTTTCGCGCGCACTGTCAAACTCGCATAGACAGGTTTTCCGTTCGTCGCTCGGACCGCGTCGCGCAGGTCATTCACTTGCGCCGCGCGCAGGGAAGACGCCACCTCCAGCGGAATGAGCAGCCGCCCGCTTCCGAATCCTCCAAATCCTGCCGCGGCTTCCGTCTCGATGATTCCGACGATGCGCAGTTTTTTCTCGCGCGGCACGATCGAGAATCCACCCGCGCTTGCGTCACCACTTTTGCTCTTTGACGAATCCTCGGCTTGCGGAGGCAACGCCTGCCGCTCGGCGTATCTCACGATCAGATCCTTGCCAACTAAACTGGAAGGCTGCGTCGATAAATCTCTGGCAAACTCAACCTGCAAAATCGCTTCGTCCGCATTCGGCCCTGAAAAAAAGCTTCCTTGCATTCCGTCAAACGATCCATTTCCCCGTGCCGACGCCGGAATCCCCGCGACGACTGTCGAGTAAGGGTTTCCGTCGTACCGCACCTCGGTTGGAAAGCGGACCTGCGAATAGACCTCCGCGACGTTTGGCAACTGTTCCAACTCTTTCTTGGCGTCATCATCCAGCAGCCGCGCATTTTTTGCCGGAGAACTCTCGCCCGGCGGTCGTCGCATCGATTGCAGATTTCTTCGCTGCGTCACGATGACCGTGTCGAATAATCCCGAATTCGAAAGCCGTTTCGTCGCCAGGGCCTGCAATCCGATACCGAGGGAAAGCCATGCCACCAGGGAGGCCACCCCTACAGCGACACCAAGCGTCGTTAGCGAACTACGCAGCACCGCCTCTCGCAAATTCCGCAGCGCCAGTTCAGTCAGGTCCCCGGCCTTCATGCTTTCACCCCGTCGGTCAGCAATTTCCCATCGGCCAGCGCCGCGATGCGATCGGCAAAGCGCTCCGCCAGCGGCCTTTCGTGCGTCACCATCACAATCGTCATTCCCAACTTTTGCTGAATTTCTTTCAGCAGCAGCATGATAGATTCGCCCGTCGCACTGTCCAAATTTCCCGTCGGCTCGTCCGCAAACAAAAGCGTTGGCCGATTTACCAAAGCCCTCGCCAGCGCCGCCCGTTGCTGCTCGCCTCCGGACAGTTCGCTTGGCCGGTGCCCGCTCCGCTTTTCCAACCGCACGCGCTCCAGCGCTTCCTGCACTCGCGCCCCGCGCTCCCCGCGATCCACTTCCGCCAACCGCAGCGGTAACTCCACATTTTCTTCCAGCGTCATCCGCGGCAGCAGATTGAACGACTGAAAAACCATTCCCACTGTCCGGCTCCGGTAACGCGCCAGCTCCAGCGAACTCAGCTCCGACAAGTTCCTCCCATTGGCAAAAATCGCTCCGCCCGTCGGCCGGTCCAGCCCCGCCATCAAATTCAGCAGCGTCGATTTCCCCGAGCCCGAACTTCCCAACAGCGCCACAAACTCTCCCGCGCGCACATCGAGCGAAACGTCATCCACGGCTCGAATCGTTGCCGCGCCCATCTCGTAGTGTCGCGAAACCCGTTCCGCGCGCACAGCCACACCATTACTCAATGTCATCATCGTCCCTCGATGGTACTACGCATCCCGAACACCTTGAGTTACCAACTGTTTTAGCCGCGAGCGCAATCTACGCGTCCCGTTCCGCTTGACCTTCTGAACCAGCCAAAATGGGCATTCCGAAAATGGGCTTGACACGGAAATCGCGCCCTGCTATTTTCCTAGCATACATGCTATAAAAATAGCACATGAGCCAGAAACCAAAACCCGAGCCCATCGCCCTCTCTCGCCGCGAGCGCCAGATCATGGACATCCTCTATCAGCTGGAGCACGCCTCCGTCGGCCAGGTCCTGGCCAAGCTTGCCGATAAGCCCAGCTATTCCACCGTGCGCGCCCAGCTCCGCGTCCTCGAGGAAAAAGGCCACGTTCGTCACGAAGAGCACGGGCTTCGCTACGTGTACGCTCCCGCTGTCCCGCGCGACGTCGCCCGACGCTCTGCGCTTCGCCATCTCGTCGAAACTTTTTTCGACGGCTCAACCGAGAACGTCGTCGCGGCGCTGCTCGGCGGCGAAGTCGCGCGCATCACGCCCGAGGAGTTCGATCGCCTTGCCCGACTTATTTCCAAAAGCCGAAAGGAGGGTTAGCTATGAGCACGATTGCAAACTTCGAACCCGCGCTTGCATTTCTCATCACATGCTTCGCCAAGTCTACGATTCTCCTGGCCTGTGCATGGGCGATAGCCATCGTCCTGCGCCGGCATTCCTCCGCCGCCCTTCGCCACAACCTCTGGGCGGCCGCGATTCTCGCCATCCTTGCGCTCCCCCTTTTCATGTTGTTGCTTCCCGCGTGGCATTCCTCCACTTTTGGCGGTGCCGTTTCTCTCTGGGGCTCCGCGCAAGCAAATGCTACTACCAACTCCTCCGCGACAATTCCTTCCATAGTCATCAACGCCCTCGTCGCTCCTACTCTCTTCAACACAATTACCAGATTCGTTCTACTGGTCTGGACACTAGGCCTGACCCTCGTTCTCGCCAGACTCTTCGCAGGCCTCGCGCGCCTCACCTGGATCTCTGCCCACGCAAAGCCGCTCTTTGACGAATCCTGGATGCGATCCGTCCTGGAATTGTCCACTTTTCACAAAATCACTCGCCCCGTCCGGCTTCTCCAATGCCAAAGTCCTCTCGCCATGCCGCTCACGTGGAGAATTTTCCATCCCGTCATCGTGTTGCCATCCGGCTCCGAGCACTGGCCCGAAAACCGCCGCCGCATCGTCCTTTCTCACGAACTCGCGCACATCGCGCGCCACGACTGGCTCCTGCAAATTTGCGCCGAGCTCGCGCGCGCCGTCTACTGGTTCCATCCTCTCGTCTGGCTGGCCGCCGCGCGCCTGCGCCAGGAAAGCGAACGCGCCGCCGATGACGCTGTGCTCCTCTCCGGCGTAGCGCCTTCCCTCTACGCCAGCCAGCTACTCGATCTCGCAAGGACACTCGAACACTCGGGCCGCGCCTGGTCCACTGCTCTGGCCATCGCGCGTCCATCCAATCTTGAAAGGAGATTTGCCGCTATGTTGAATCCGTCTATCAATCGTCGTCAGCTGTCCAGAAGAACGAAGCTGCTTATTCCCTTACTCGCTCTCACGTTTCTGATTCCTCTCGCCGCCCTGCGCCTCACCGCACAGAATCTTTCCGGCAAGACCTCTGGCTCCATACACGATCCCAGCGGTGCCGGCGTTCTCAACGCCACGATCGTCATGTCCAACCACGACACAAATACGATCGACATGACCACGACGGACCGCGAAGGGAAATTCAGCTTCGAACGCTTGCCGGCTGGAAAGTACGAACTCCAGGTTTACAAGCCCGGTTTCCAAACGTATCGCCAAGCGGACGTCTCGCTTGATGCTGGGCGCGAATTCACTGCAGTATTCACTCTGGAAGTCGGCGCCATCACCGAGCACGTTATGGTTGTTCCCGAGAATTCAGGGAGGCCCGTCGTTACCGGGAAGACCAGCAGCGAGTCTTCACGCCTCGCTGTCGGCGGTAGCGTCGAGGCCGCTAAGCTTGTGACGAAAGTCCAGCCCGTCTACCCTGAATCCGCCAAATCGGCCGGTGTGCAAGGCACTGTCGTCCTGCACGCCGTCATTGGCATGGATGGCAAACCTCTCTCACTTCGCATCATGAACAGCCAGGTCGATCCTGACCTCGCCCGCTCCGCCGTCGAAGCTGTCAGTCAGTGGCGGTACACTCCCACGTTGCTCAATGGCAACCCCATCGAAGTGGACACCACCATCACAGTGAATTACTCACTGGCCCAGTAGTCTCGATCTTTCGCGCCGAATCAAACAACGCCGCGGGCCAGCGAACCGCTCCACGAAAGCTCTGGAATGGGTTCCTGGCTCGCGCTATCGCTGCGAGTCTCATCGATTTAAGTCACAGACTATACAACTCCTGGATGTGATATAACCCTCCCACGGAAATTGTCGAGTGGCGCACCTGCTTCTCCCGCCTGAGTGCCACTCCTCTTGGAGGTTTTCTATGGGAAGTACTCTTACGCCGATCGTTCCAAGTACTCCTGCGGCTGATCCCAAAGACAAGCCGCCCGCCGCGTCGAAGTTTTGGGTCTTTTCTTTCGGCTTCTACCTGATCCTTTTGAATCTCACCCTCGTTTATCTTGTCCTCCGAGTGTGGCCAGAAAAAATCCCGATTGAGAACGATCCCGCCATCGTAAAAATAATTCCTCGCTACTTTGAGCCAAGTATGTATATGGAAACTCGCTACCTTTGCATCGTCGGTCTCGTCGGCGCTCTCGGAGCTTTCATCCACCTGACCACTTCTTTCACGGAGTTCCTTGGCAATCGTACTTTTGTCGCTAGTTGGAAGTGGTGGTATGGACTGCGGCCCTTCATTGGTACAGCGCTCGCCTACATGGTCTATTTCGCCGCCCGCGGCGGCTTGATCTCCGGCAACAGCGGCGCGAAGGACCTGAGTCCTTACGGCATAGCCGCCCTCGCCGGTTTGGCAGGGATGTTCTCGAAGCAAGCCACGGACAAACTTAGGGAAGTCTTCGAGGATATGTTCAAGACCACTCACCCGCCCACACGCGAAGACTCCGGCAAGAAAGCCGCCGGGACCGACGGCGCTAACCCTGTCACGTGACATCCGAGCTTGTGTGAGTGAACGCTGCGTCTTGTCCAACCTTTGCGCCATCTTGCGTTGACGCGACCATTTGCCAATGTTACGCTCGCGCCCTAGTCCCCATCACGCATGCGCGCCGTCGACCTCATCCGCAAAAAACGTGATTCCGGTGAGCACTCTCGCGAGGAGATTGACTTCCTGATCTCCGGCTACACTTGCGGCGATATTCCCGATTACCAGATGGCCGCCTGGCTCATGGCTGTCTGGATCCGCGGCATCAATCCTTCCGAACTGGCCGCGCTCACCGAGACCATGCTTTATTCCGGCCAGGTCCTCAATCTCGCGCGCATTCCAGGCCGAAAAGTCGACAAGCATTCCACCGGCGGAGTCGGCGATAAAACCTCTCTCATTCTCGCTCCGATCGCCGCCGCCGCCGGCCTCACCGTCCCCATGATCAGCGGCCGCGGCCTCGGCCACACCGGCGGAACGCTCGACAAGCTCGAATCCATCCCCGGATTCAACGTCAATCTTTCCCTCGATGAATTTTACAGCGTGCTCCGCGAATGCGGCATGGGCCTTATCGGTCAAACCGCCGAAATCGCTCCCGCCGATAAAAAAATCTACGCTCTCCGCGATGCCACTTCCACCGTCGAAAATGTCGGCCTGATTTGCGCCTCCATCATGAGCAAAAAGCTCGCCGAAGGCATCGACGCCCTTGTTCTCGACGTCAAAACCGGCTCCGGCGCCTTCATGAAGCGCGAAGAAGATTCCGTCCTCCTCGCCGAACTCATGGTCGAAACCGGCCAGCGCATGGAAAAGAAAGTCGTCGCGCTTATCACCGACATGAACCAGCCCCTCGGCCGCATGGCAGGCCATTCGAACGAAATCGCGGAATGCATCGACGTTCTCAACGGCGGCGGTTCCGCCGATCTCGTCCAACTGAGCATGGAACTCTCCGCCTGGATGTTTTTTCTCGGCGACCGCACCAAATCCGTCGAGGATGGCCGCCTCCTCGCCGAAGCCATGATCACCTCTGGCCAGGCAAAGGAAAAATTCAAGCAGTGCATTCGCCTGCAGGGCGGCGACGAGCGCGTCATCGACGACCCCAAACTCCTCCCGCAACCCAAGTCCCGCATCGATGTTCTCAGCCCCTCCGCGGGCTTCCTCACCGCCACAAATTGCGAACAACTGGGCACCGCTCTCGCCACCCTCGGCGGCGGCCGCGAAAAAAAGGAAGACACGATTGACCACGCCGTCGGCCTCGAATTTCACAAACGCATCGGCGACCGCGTAGAAAAAGGCGAACCTCTCGTCACAATTCATTACAATAGCGGCGCAAAGCTGGCCGAAGCGCAAAGCCTTATCGCCGCCAGCTACGAAATCGGCGAAGCCGCTCCCGGCGAAAGCCTTCCGCTCCTTCGCCGCATTATCGGAGCGTAGCGCCGACGCCGACTATTTCGTCGTAAAGTGTTCGGAAGAAATTTGCGGGTTGAAAGCAGAAAGAGGTCCACGCATGGGACGTTTCACCGGGGTGCTCGGCCTGCTCGCGATGCTCGGTCTCGCGTATCTCTTCTCCACCGCGCGCAATGCCATCAAGCTCAAAACCATTCTCTGGGGTCTCGGCTTGCAAATCGTTCTCGGCATCTTCGTCTTGAAAGTGCCCGCCGGCCAAATTATTTTTCAAACTCTCGGCAACGGCGCCAAGCATCTCCTTGATTTTTCCTACGTCGGCTCTACTTTCGTCTTCGGCGAACTCGGCAAATCCGATTCCAACCTCGGCCTCATCTTCGCCTTTCAAGTCCTCCCCACCATCATTTTCATCGCCGCGTTTTTCGCCGTCCTCTACCACATCGGCGTCATGCAGCTCGTCATTCGCGTCTTCGCATGGCTGATGACCAAAATCATGGGCGCCAGCGGCGCCGAATCCCTTAACGTTGCCGCCAGCATTTTCATGGGCCAGACCGAAGCGCCTCTCACCATCCGTCCTTTTCTCGCCGTCCTCACCATGTCCGAACTCATGACCGTGATGACTAGCGGCATGGCTCACATTTCCGGCGGCATGATGGCCGCGTACATCCACGTCGGCGGAGCAAACCCCACCAATCTTCTCACCGCTGTCATCATGACCGCGCCCGGGACGCTGCTGATGGCCAAAATGCTCGTTCCGGAAACGGCGCAGCCTCTTACCGCGGGTCGCGTCGAAATGCCCGCCATGGAAAAAGAGTCCAACATTCTCGGCGCCATCGCTCGCGGCACCGTGGACGGCCTCCAACTCGCCCTCAATGTCGGCGCTATGCTCATCGTCTTCCTCGCCCTCCTCGCCCTCCTCAACGCCATGATAGGCTGGGTCCACATTCACATCAGTTGGTTCCCCTACAATCTGCAGGAAGTTCTCGGCTGGATTTTTGCTCCCATCGCCTGGCTCATCGGCATTCCCTGGAGCGACGCCACAAAAATCGGCGATCTTCTCGGCCTGCGCATGGTCACCAACGAATTTGTCGCTTTCAGCCAACTCGGCACGATGAAGGGCACTCTCGACCCGCGCACCTTCACCATCGCCACCTTCGCGCTCTGCGGCTTTGCCAACTTCAGCTCCATCGGCATCCAGATCGGTGGCATCGGCGCACTGGCCCCCACGCGCCGCGGCGACCTCGCCCGTTTCGGCCTCCGCGCCATGCTCGCCGGCACCATGGCCAACCTAATGTCCGCCTCGATAGTCGGCATCCTCACGTGATCGCTAAATTGCTCTTGTAGGGGCGCAGCACGCTGCGCCACGTCTCGGTAAGACTGCTCCTCCACTTCTTCTCTGTGTCCTCTGTGCTCTCCGTGCCCTCTGTGTAAAATCTTTTTCCCTCTTTTGTTTTTTCCTCTCGCAACTCCATGTAAAATCCCAATCACCCAATGCCGCCCCGAAAAAGACTTTCGCCGAAATCCAAATCCCTCACCGAATTCGACCAAGCCGAATCCGCGGCCCATTTTATTTTTTCAAAAACAAATCTCCGCCCCAAAATCGCCCTGGTCCTCGGCTCCGGCCTCGGCGCCTTCGCCGACGAATTCGAACACGCCACCAAAATCCCCTACGCCGAAATTCCGCATTTCCCCAAGTCCACCGCCATCGGCCACGCTGGCCAACTCGTCCTGGGCACCGTCGGCGAAATTCCCGTCGTCGGAATGCAAGGCCGCGTCCATCTCTACGAAGGCTACTCCGCCAAAGAGGTCGCCTTCCCCATTCGCGTCTTCGCCCGCATGGGCGTCGCAGCCGTCATCCTCACCAACGCCGCCGGCGGCATCAAACGCGAATTCGTGCAAGGCCAGCTCGTCGTCATCAAAGATCACATCAATCTGCAAGGCGTCAGCCCACTCACCGGTCCCAACGACGAACGCTTCGGCCCTCGCTTTCCCGACATGACCGTCGCCTACGATCGCCTCTTCCGCGAAATAACGGTAGGCGAAGGAAACCACAGACACATCGGCCTCTACGAAGGCATCTACGCCGCGCTCTCCGGCCCCAGCTACGAAACTCCCGCCGAAATTCGCTATCTGCGCACCATCGGCGCTGACCTGGTCGGCATGTCCACGGTCCCCGAAGTCATTGCGGCGCGTCACTCCGGCATTCGCGTCCTCGGCATCTCGTGTGTCACCAATGCCGCCGCAGGCATCCTCGATAAGCCCCTCGACCACAAAGAAGTGCTCGAAACCGCGGAACGCGTGAAGTCCCAATTCATCGCCCTGCTGAAATCCGTCATTCCGCGCATCGCCGGCGAGGTTTCATGAACACAAGGTCTCCTCTCCGTGCTCTCTGTGACCTCCGTGACCTCTGTGTAAAAAGACGTCTGCCATTTCACCTGAGAAGAGTTGTCACTTTTGGAGAACGAACGCATGACCGAACATGACGCCCTCGTCGAAGCCGCGCAGCAAGCGCGCGAAAATGCCCACGCGCCGTTTTCGAATTTTCGCGTTGGCGCCGCCCTTCACGCCACTTCCGGCAGAATCTTCGGCGGCTGCAACGTCGAAAACGCCACCTACGGCCTGACCGTCTGCGCCGAGCGCGTCGCCATTTTCAAAGCCATGAGCGAAGGCGAGCGCAACTTCGACGCCATCGCCGTTGTCACGGACACTGACACACTCACGCCGCCCTGTGGCGCCTGCCGCCAGTTGATTTGGGAATTTTGCGGCGACGTTCCCGTGATTCTGTCAAATTTAAAAGGCAAAACGGAAACGCTACAGATGAGCGACTTGTTTCCGAAGCCGTTTGACTCTTCCAACTTATGAAAGCCGGGGAACCAGATATGAATCCGCAGCGATTTGCAAAGCGAAAGCTGGCCGCCGTGTTCGTTTGCGGCGCGGTGATTTTCGCCATGTTGCCGAGGACTCTCGCGCAGCAGCCGCCGCAAGCCAAGCCTGCCAATTTCGTCGATCTTCTGATCACCGGCGGTACCGTCGTCACCATGGATCCGGATCGCCGCATCATTGAGAACGGCTACGTCATCGTCAAGGACGACACCATCGTGGCCATAGGCGAAGGCCTTCCGCGCTTGCCGAACGGTCCGATCTTCACCAAGCAAACCATCGAAGCCAAAGGCGAGCTCGTTCTCCCCGGCTTCATCAACGGCCACACGCACGTCCCTATGACGCTTTTGCGTGGTCTCCACGACGACGTAACCCTCGACGACTGGCTGCGCAAATACATTTTCCCCGCCGAAGCCAAGAACGTGACCGAGGATTTCGTTCGCTGGGGCACGCGCCTCGCGGCCGCTGAGCAAATTCGCTCGGGCGTCACAACCTTTGCCGATATGTATTATTTCGAGGATGCCGTCGCCGAAGAAACCAAAGCCGCCGGAATGCGTGGAGTCCTCGGCGAAACGTTCATCGACTTTCCCGCGCCGGACAACAAGACCAATGCCGCCATGCTCGAATACACCGAGAAATTTCTGAAGCGCTGGCAGAACGATCCGCTCATCCACGCCGCCGCTGCTCCGCACTCGATTTACACGTGCTCTCAGAAAACTCTTCAGGATTCCGCCGCACTTGCGCGCAAATATCACGCGCCAATTTTGATTCACGTCGCCGAAATGAAAAAAGAGCTGGACGACAGCTTGAAGCAGAACGGTCTGACACCCGTGCAGTATCTCGAAAAGCTTGGCATCCTCGGTCCCGACGTGCTTGCCGCGCACTGCATCTTCGTCGACGCGAAAGACCGCAAAATCCTCGCCGATCGACAAGTCGGCTGCGTCCACAATCCTTCCAGCAACATGATGCTCGCCAGCGGCGTAGCCCCCGTTGTGGAAGAGCGCGCCGCGGGCATAGCCGTTGGCCTCGGCACCGACGGTCCCGCCGGCAGCAACAACGACCTCGACCTGATGGAAGAGATGGACCTCGCCGCCAAACTGCAAAAAATCACCAAGATG
>Ga0210403_10001393_pt1 | contig 22999 bp, 26 predicted proteins | sample IncBWC19MmetaG_FD_150863 | JGI IMG/M metagenome (GOLD analysis project Ga0210403, IMG submission 150863) | Forest soil microbial communities from Barre Woods Harvard Forest LTER site, Petersham, Massachusetts, United States - Inc-BW-C-19-M | ecosystem: Environmental > Terrestrial > Soil >... | reverse complement strand
GGGGATGGCCGTCAACGTTACCGCGGCCCTGGTCTTGAAAAGGCTGATGGACGAACACCACATCGCGGGGACCGTCAAGATTGTCCCTGGCGTTGCGGAAGAGTTGCTGGGTACCAAGGCGTTCTTGGTTCGCGCGGGAGTGTTTAGGGACGTGGATATCGTTTTGGGCGCACACGTGGAGTCGGAATTTTCGACTTCCTATGGCACCGGGAACGGGGAGTGGAGCGGTCTTGTTTCCGTGCAATATTTTTTTCATGGGAAGGCGGCGCACGCGGCTTCGGCGCCGTGGGAAGGGCGCAGCGCGCTCGATGCTGTCGAGCTGATGGATGCCGGCTGGGATTTTCGCCGGGAGCATCTGCGGCCGGCACAACGATCGCATCGCGTGATCATCAACGGTGGGGATCAGCCGAACGTTGTGCCATCGGAGGCGGCGGTTTGGTATTACTTCCGCGAGTTGGACTACCCGCATATCAAGGATCTCTATGAGTTGGGAAATACGATGGCGGAATCCGCTGCGAAGATGACGGGCACCACCGTGGATCACAAGCTGGTGGGATCGGCGTGGCCGCCATACTTGAACAAGGTCATCGCAGAGACGCAGCAGAAGAACATCGAGGCCGTGGGGATGCCCAAGTGGAGCGTTGCGGATCAGACGCTGGCAAAGGCACTGCAAGAGGAAATCGGCGCGAAAGTGGAAGGGCTTAAGGAAAAAATCGAGCCGCTCTCGGAACCGGCGAAGAGACCCACGGGCGGCGGATCGGATGACATCGGTGACATTTCCTGGAACGTGCCGATGGTGTACCTGATGTATCCGGCTAACATTCCTAATCTGCCGGGACATAGCTGGGCGAACGGCGTGGCCATGGCCACGCCTATCGCTCATAAAGGTTCGACGGCAGGGGCCAAGGTGCAAGCGATGACCGCACTGGACTTTTTTCTCGAACCGCAACTGGTGCAGCAAGCGTGGGAGTATTTTCGGAATGTTCAGACCAAGGACGTCCATTATGAGACGTTTCTAAGTCCCGACGACAAACCCGCGGTGGAGACGAATAAAGAAAAAATGGAGAAGTTCGCGCCGCAATTGAAAAAGTATTATTACGATCCCCAGCGCTTTAAAACTTATCTTGAACAACTGGGGATTCCGTATCCCACGGCAAGAACTAAACCGTAGTGCTAAAGGCATGGGCGCCGCAGGAATCGGTGTTACGGCAACCGCGGATCTAATGCGGCGCCGACCGCGCCTTGGCGGTCCGCGCCGCGAAGCGTTCCCGCTGCATCACGGAAAAATGAACGATGGCCGGTGCGCCCATAGTTGAGCGGCGTTGCGGCGATTTCAAACTTCGCCGGAGCGCCTAAACCGCTGGCACCGACAATGACGTAGCGGAACGAATAGCCATTTTTCATTCCGGTAGCCAGGTCGCCGGCTATGAGATCCGCGGCTTCCGCGTTCTGCGGACCATGCAGCGGGGGCCCCAGACTCGAAAGAGAGTCGGGCAGCCTGGTGTACTTGCGGCGATACTTTTCGACGGCTTCGGCGATGTCTTTAAGTGATTCGATGGCAGCTTGCTCATTTTTGTCGGCTTCCGCGGAGTCCCATTCCAGTTCGAGGGAAGGCAAGTCGAGAAGGACCAGACCTAGCGAGAGGATCTTCCATTCGCCATTCTCGCGCACCAGGCCCATGTTTACTTGGATCGCGCTGGCGCCGGAGGAATCCGTGGCGTCGCGCAAATCCACCGGTAGAAATGCCACATTGTCGCGGGTGTCGGCGCCGCCGATTTGGATCTCCGCGGCCCCCGCCGGCGTATCACAACGGACCATAGGACGGCCTGCTGGATTGGCGGTTACTGCGGGTGTGCCCGGCTCGTTGAGCAGCACGAATCGTTTCATGAAGGCAACGCGTGCGGCCGGGGCCATGCGGGAAAAGGATTCTTTGTTGCGTGTCGTGAGAAAACGCGCAAATTCATTCTGGCTCTGTGAGCAGGCGGCCGTCAGGACATCGCGAAGCGCTGCCGATGGTCCGTTCGGCGAGGCGGCTTGGGTTGCGGGATTTGCACTGGACTCTTGTGCACAAGCGCCGCTTGCGAGCGGCACTAGCAGTGCCGTTAGGAGCAGCGCGGCCGCCGTTACTGTATTCTTTCGAAGTCTCACATCAGTCCTTTGCGGAGCTCAGGATCGCGGCTAGGTTTTGCGTAAAGGCCGAGCGGGGCATGACCTCGTTGCAGCCTGCGGCCTGCGCTTGCGCCGCCATCTCCAGCTGCACGTGAGAGAGAAATCCGATGACCTTCAGGTCTTTTTGTGCGGCGCGCACGCGCTCGATGGCCGCAAGGGGCTGGCTGCGCGCGTTCAAATCTACGATGACCAGATTTGGCACGGGTTCCAGCAGGCCTAGAAGCGCGTCGCCGTTCGTGGCCACTTTTAACTCCAGGCCGAGATGCTTGGCCGTCTCCGCGACCTTCATTTGAAAAAACAGGTCGTCCATCATTGCCACGATTCTTCCCATGCCGGTGTTTCCTCCGTGTGTTACTCATTATGCGCCAGTTCAACTTTCCGCGGCCTTTTCGAGTAAGATGCATGTATCGCTTGGGAGGTCCACCCATGCAGCAAGCTGTAGCTCGATCCACCGAGTCCGACGTCACTCGACCCATCCAGCCTGCCCTGTTGCTCCTTGAAAAGACGCCGATTCTGATCGAAACGATGCTTCGAGATTTGCCGGAAGATCTCTTGCGCTGGAAACCTGCGCCGGAGCGCTGGTCCATAGCGGAGGTGCTCGGGCATCTGGGGGACATTGAAATGGTGTACGCCGACCGGACGCGCCGCATGGTCACGGAAGAATCGCCGACGCTCGAGAAGTATGATGGGGCGGGTACCGTGGTGATCGGCGACTATGTGCGCGGTTCGGGTAGCGAGAATCTGGCGTTTTTCACTAAGACCCGGCGCTCGACGGTCATTTTGCTGCGGAGCATACCGACAGACTCCGGCGAGCGCGAGGCCACGCACTCCGAGCTTGGCAACATCACGCTCCATCAGATGCTCAGCGAGTGGGCTTCGCACGACCTCGGACATCTCCGGCAGATCGCGGAGCTTTACCGCGCGCGGGCGTTTCATCCGTATGCCGGTCCATTTCAGAAATATTCCCATCCGAAACCGTGAATCCGCATCTGGAAGACGCGCGCCTGGCCGCCGCTGCACCGCGCGAGGTGACGCTCTACACGCGCCCGGGCTGCCATCTTTGCGAAGAAGCTAAAACGGCCGTTGCGCCGTTGCTGCGGGAATTCGGCGCTGTGCTGCGTGAAGTGAATATCGAAGACGATGCTGTTCTTGAGGGGCGCTACGGGCGGGACATTCCGGTGATCTTCATCGGGGCGCGCAAAGCCGCCAAGCATCGCGTGGACGTGGAGCAATTCCGGCGTCAGCTTCAGGTGAGCAAATCGAAATAAGAAGAACTAAAGGAAGAAACTGCTCATTTTAATGCCCGCCGCCTGGCTCATGCGCGCCAACCGTTTTGTCTGGCACATCGCCGACACGGCCTTTGACGCGATCGTAGACGCTGATTTGGCTCACGGACCCGAGCGCTTCGTTGTAAAAAGTCGGGACGCCCAGCGCGGTCCGCAATTCTTCGTTGAACCTTCTCAGATTTTCAAGATGCGTCGCCAGCGCCGGCAGCTTCAAGCCGTCATCGGCTAGCAGGAACTTTTGGTAGCCTGCGTCCCAAAGGCGGGTGAAGCGGCCCTTCAGCATGATCGTTGGCATGACCGTCATCTGGTAGAGGTCGTCCGTGCCTTTGCGAAACTCCCCGCCGCTGCCGTATTTCTCGACACGAACGACGCCGCGAGTACTGCCGACGGCAAAGCCCAGCGCCGCCAAGCTTTCAATTTGCTTGGGTGTAAACCGCTCTTCGACATTCCACATAATGCTCTTAGCCTATTAAATGCAAACGCTCCTGTAAAGCGGACCGCCATTAGCGATTGTTGAGAAGCGAATTTCGCGTGCTGGTTTTGACGAAACCGAGACATTCATCAGCTTTTGGCTTCTGACCAGGAGCGTTCCCAAGTGCGCCACAACGAGGCGTCTCCCAGGCCCAGCTGGTTCCACCACAAATCCAGCATCTTTTGATCGAGGCGAAGAATGCCATCGCGCGAGACTCCCGAGGGAGGCGGGAGCAGGGTTGCCAGACGGTCGTAAACGGAGCCACGCGCCGATTCGTCAACACGAGCGAGAAGGTGCCAGACGGTGAGCGCGTCACGCTGGCGAGACTCCGCTAGGATCCTGCTGAGTTCGGCGCTCCGTTCTTCGGGTGTGCTCGCGCCAAAATCAAACTTGGACAAGGCTGCACGAAACGATGCGGAAGCGTCATCAAAGTACGGAGTGCCTGGCCCAACTTTCGGGCGCGTCGCGCAAACTGCGCCCGCGGGGATGAAGGCTTCGTGTCCATCCAGCTTAAAGCCAACCCAACCGAGTTTAGTTCGCAGCAGTCCGCCGCCCGAATCATCCACTTCGAGCGTATAAGAACAGCCCAGGTCTACGGCGATCGCGGAAGGCGTATCCACCGTAAACTCGCCCGGCAAGGCCCAAATGTAAGCGTGAATGGTCCCGCGATCGAGTGCCAGTCGGTTGTGTCCATGGCCCCCGGCGACTAGACGCAGACGCGTGTTCGTTTCTACACTCACCGTTCCAATATCGGCGACGGAAATGTTGGCCTTGGAATGGCTGTCGGTGACCAGCGTTTGGCCGATGCCAAGCTTGGTGGCTCCGGCGTTTCCCCCGAAGGCGCTCGATTCCACTTTTGGCGTGCCCGCGACACTCTCAACGTCCCATCCTGGTTCGGAATTTGTGCTGGGCTTCTGACTCCACCAGAGAATCCCAAACGCAGCCATAAACAGGACGGTGGCCGTTGCGGCTGCGAGTCCGAAAGACCAATTGGATGACACGAGCCGCCGCCAAGATCGCGGCTGCCGCGCCGCTGAGATTCGAGGAAATTCCGGCGCCTCTCCCTGATGGCGGAATTTGGCAAGACGGTTTTCCAATTTTTGAATCTCCGGGTCGGGTTCGCCGGAACCATCCCAGAGGTAGTCGTCATTCATGGCTCATTCCTTCTACGCAATGAATTCTTTCCCTGCGCCGCCGCGTTTCGTCCGCTCGAGGAATCGGCCACTAGCCCACTGGCGAGCGCTGCCTGGTTTAATTTCTCGCGAAGCTGCTGCATGCCTCGATGCAGATTGACGCGAACGGACCCGGGAGTCAGTCCGGTGCGCACGGCGATCTCCGGCCCAGTCATGCCCTCCACCAAACGAAGTATCAGGGTTTCGCGATATGTTTCCGGGAGGCTGCGAACAAACGTCAGGATGGCCGCTGCTTCGGCATCTGGAGCGGTGTTCGAAGCGGGCAATTCCGCTTCATCTTCCGGCAGGCTCTCCGTTACTGCGGCGACCGCGCGCGTTTGCCGGTAATAATCGTTGGCGCGGTTGCGTGTGATGGCTGCTATCCAAGGCCCGAAGCGCGCGACGTCGCGCAGATCGCGGAGGCGGGGCAGCGCACGTAGAAAAACGTCCTGAACAAGATCGTCTACGTCGCTTGCGGGCACCCTCGCCAGCAGGATGCCGTGGACCATGCGTGCGTACCGCGCGTACAAGCCACCAAATGCGGCGCGGTCGCCTTGGCGCGCCGCCAGCACCAGCGAAGAATCATCCGCGGGTCGAGGGGCAGGCGCGTCGGTCACCGCTCGACAGTCTCTGATTGTGAGGCGCGAGTCAACTGTGCTTCCAGCTTGTGATCTGCCGACTCCCGGTATCATCCCGGTAGGCATGACGCTTGGCTCTCAAGGAGTGTTAACAATGGACCGCTTTCCGTCTGCTCCAAAAGTCTCCGGATCGCACAACCGATTCCCTAGTTCGAGTAGGGTGATTGCCTCTAACTGCCGCTAAAGGCAGGTTATACCATCAAACTGGCGTGCCGCATCTAATTCGGAGTAAACTGGTCGCATATTCGGGGAGATAACCGCACAATTAAGGGCATGGCCGCCACCAACCGCATTGCTGCTTCAGACGAAACACCCTCTCGCCGGGGAGAAAAGCCTGGGGGCCGAACCGGGCAATCTGTGCTCGAGCTGATTGGCAACACGCCGCTCTTGCGTCTGTCGAGAATCGGCAGCGAGTTTCCCAATGTGGAATTCTACGCCAAGGCCGAGTGGTTCAATCCTGGAGGCTCCGTCAAGGATCGTCCGGCGTTGAGCATGATTCAGGCTGGTCAGGATAGCGGCGCGCTGCGCCTCGGCAAGACCATCATCGATGCCACCAGCGGCAATACGGGAATCGCCTACGCGACGATTGGGGCTGCGCTGGGCTATGCTGTGAAACTTTGCTTGCCGGACAGCGCCTCCCACGAGCGCAAACGGATCCTGGAAGCTCTGGGCGCTGAGCTGGTCATCACTTCGGGTGAGGAAGGAACGGACGGCGCGATCCGGCGGGTGCATGAGATTGTGGCGGCCGACCCAGAAAAGTATTTCTACCCGGACCAGTACAGCAATCCGGCGAACTGGCAGGCGCATTACCGCACCACCGCAAAAGAGATTTGGGAGCAGACCGGCGGGGGCCTCACTCATCTCGTGGCGGCCTTGGGCACGAGCGGCACATTTGTGGGCACGGCCCGCCGACTGAAGGAACTGAACCCGTCGATTCGATGCGTAAGCCTGCAACCTGACGCGGCGTTTCACGGACTGGAAGGCTGGAAGCACATGCAGACGGCGCTCCGCCCAGCGATTTATGACCACACGCTCGCGGACGAAAATCTCGAGGTTGGCACGGAAGAATCCTATCGTCTGGTAAAGCGCCTCGCGCGGGAAGAAGGTCTAATGGTCAGCCCCAGTGCCGCCGCAGCGCTGCTTGGCTGCTTCCAGGTGGCCAAGGGCCTAGCGCCAAGCCAGCGCGCAGTGATGGTCACTATTTTTGCGGATTCTGCGTCAAAGTATCTGACCGAACGCTTTTGGGACGAAGAGTGAGTTTCCTATGAGTGAAGTCCTCGAGGTCGCGATCAGCGCGGAGCTTGCGGAGAAAATTCGCGAGCACGGCGTGGAGACCTATCCTTACGAATGCTGCGGTGCGCTGCTCGGACGGGACCTCGGGCTTGCGCAGAATGCTGTCTCAGAAAAAAAGAGTCTCAGCGTTTCGCGCGAGGTTCTTTCTCTTTTTCCTCTTGTGAATCGTCGCGATGATTCGCCGCGAAATCGTTTTTCTGTTACTGCGGAGGATGTAAAAGACGCGGAAAAGACCGCCAGGGCGCAAGGACTGGAAGTGATCGGCTGGTATCATTCGCATCCCGACCATCCGGCGCGGCCGAGCGACTATGACCGCGATCATGCCTGGCCGTGGTACAGCTATATCATCGTCAGCGTCCAGTCCGGAGTGCCGCAGGACATGACTTCCTGGCGTTTAGAAGATGACAGGTCGGGATTTTTGGAAGAGAAGATTGCGGCGATGAAGGTAAGCGCCCGAAACTAGAGCGCGCTAGAGAGAACGGGAGAAATCCAGATGTCTGTCAAAGTGATGATTCCGACGCCGCTGCGGGCCTACGCAGGTAAGCGCGATTCCGCGGAGTTTAGCGCTGCGACCGTCGGCGAAGCGCTCAGTGGGCTCACCAACCAATTCCGAGAGTTGCGCAAGCACCTTTACACGGAAGACGGCAAGCTGCGCGCGTTCGTAAACGTTTATCTGAATGATGAGGATATCCGCTATCTGGCGAAGGAGAATACGCCTACCAAAGACGGGGATACCATCAGCATCATTCCGTCCATTGCGGGTGGTTCTTTCGCGCGCTAATTGATTTCCAATCGACAGGAGCTTTTGTCATGGCCACAAGCACACAGCCGCAAACCGGCGCGAATCGGACGACCAGCCTTTCCAATGAGGAAATTCTTCGCTATAGCCGCCACCTGATCATGCCTGAAGTGGGCATGGATGGTCAGCTCAAGCTCAAAAACGCGAAGGTGCTGCTGATTGGCACAGGAGGGCTTGGCGCTCCGTTGGGACTCTATCTTGCGGCCGCTGGCGTGGGCCGGCTGGGACTCGTTGATTTCGATGTCGTGGATTTCACGAATCTTCAGCGGCAAGTCACATTTGGCTCAGATGATGTCGGCAAGCCGAAAACAGAAGCAGCACGCGCGCGGCTTGGCAACTTGAACCCCGACATTCAGATCGACACTTTCGAAACAAAACTCACCAGCGATAACGCGCTTGAGCTGTTCAAGGATTTCGACGTTATCGTCGACGGGACCGACAATTTCCCGACGCGGTATTTGGTCAACGATGCGTCGGTACTGCTCGGGAAACCGAATGTTTACGGCTCAATCTTCCGCTTTGAAGGGCAAGCAACCGTGTTCGGCATGCCCGAGGGGCCCTGCTACCGCTGCTTGTATCCGGAGCCACCTCCGCCGGGGCTGGTGCCATCCTGCGCTGAGGGCGGCGTCCTGGGCGTGCTGCCGGGCATTGTTGGCTCCATCCAGGCGATGGAAACGATCAAGTTGATTCTGGGCGCTGGCGAGAATCTTGTCGGGCGTTTGCTGCTCTTCGATGCCCTCGGAATGAAATTTCGCGAGCTGAAACTGCGCAAAAACCCAAACTGCGCGATGTGCGGCGAGCATCGAACCATCCACAAGCTCATCGATTACTATGAATTCTGCGGTGTACGCGGCGAAGAGGCCCCCGGCCCCGATGTGCAGGTACCGGAGATCACCCCACGTGAACTAAAAGCGCGTCTCGACCGGGGCGATGAGCTCTTCATCCTGGACGTGCGCGAACCGCACGAGTTTCAGATTTGCAACTTGAATGGACATTTGATCCCGCTCGGCGAATTGCCCCGCCGCGTTCACGAACTGGATTCTTCGCTCGAAATTGTGGCGCATTGCCGCAGCGGAAAACGCTCGGCGGAAGCCGTGGATTTCCTGCGCAAAGCCGGCTTCCGCAAAATTCAGAATCTTAGAGGCGGCATCCTGGCGTGGTCGGATGATGTCGATCCCCGCGTGCCCAAGTATTGAAGCGCTTCCCCTGGTTGAGTTCCCGGCAAACTCTGCGTAGTCTAGAGTGCGCGCTTCGGCGACAACGTCGAGCGCGCTTCTACCTTTTTCGGAGGCCCGCATGGCTGCTGCCAAGATCACCGTCAACAGTAACGGATCGATTCGCGTGGAGGGGGATTTCGAAATTGTTGATCCGGAAGGCCGCGCCTTCGGCCTGGCTGGACGTACCTCCATCGGCCTCTGCCGCTGCGGCCATTCTCTGAACAAGCCGTTCTGCGATGGCTCCCACAAGACCTCCGGCTTTAGTGATCCCGTGGTGGCTCGCGAACTGGCCCCGCCCAAGCCCAAACTGTAACCCGCAAAACAGAGAAGCGAGACAGAGGATCGATGAGACTGTCTCACCCTGAGACAGTGGCCGCCTGTTGGCTGATACGCTACAAATTGTTGATAACTCGCTGGAAACAAAGATGATAGATTCCTAACGCGGCCGGTTCTCGGCGCCCACCCCTGTCTCGCTGGAACACTCCCTGCCAAGTCCTCCGGAAACCCTCTTTTAACCTACTTAAAATCAGCGGTTTACAGGCCAATAGTTTGCCCCAAGAAAGGGCACCAACTTGCAATCTCACGGTGTTGTAGTTGTTTCGTCGGCATTTGGGGGGTTTCGTGGGTGGTTGGGGCCAAATCGTCGGGTTTCTTCGGAAGGAGCGATCGCGCGTCCTGATCGCTTCGATCGTGGCCCTGACATTTGTCTTATTCGCGGCCATCCTGTACTTGCGTGAAGCGGCCGTTTCAGGTTCTCCGGAGATTTACGCTTATTTGGAAGCTGGCGGCACGCTGCTCAGCTTTTGCTACGCGGCGAACGCGCTGGTCAGGTTCCGCGGTACGCACGACCGCACCGCGCTCATTTTGGCATTCGGATTTGTGCTTTCCGGAATTATTGAGACGGTTGGCTATTTCGGTCTGAACGATGTGTTGCAGGCCGGGCCCGGCGCTCTCACCAGAATCCCGATGGGTTGGATGGTCGGCCGCACCATACTCGCCGTTTTCTTGCTCTCCGCCATCGCCGTGGAACGATATATCCCCACTGCGCGGCAGCCCAGCAAGGAGACCGCTGGAGCACTGCTGGTGGTGGCTATCGCCACGTATCTCACTAGCGCAGCCTTTCTCGCCGCGCCTTCGGCGCCTCTCGCTCACGTCGCCAGCTTTGTCTCTCGTCCCTGGGATTTGCTTCCGGGTGCGCTGTTTCTGTTCGCGGCCATTTGTTTTGGGCAGCGTCTCCGGAGCGGCCATAACGACAAGGCCGCCGCGAGCCTGTACGACTATTCGCTCTTGGCCGTGGCCTTGCTCAACGTGGTTTGCCACCTTTCGGCGGCATTTTCCCGGCACCTCTTCGATGGCCCGTTCTTCCTGGCGGAGCTGAGCAAGACGGCCAGTTACGTGGTGATGCTTTCCGGCGCACTTCTGGATCAGGCGCGCTTGTTTGACCAGGTTCGTTCGATGGCCGTCAGCGATCCCTTGACGGGCCTCGCCAACTATCGCCGCCTTATCAGCGTGCTGGAAGCGGAGCTAGACCGCTCGCGCCGCACGCAACGTCCTTTTAGCGTGGTGCTTCTCGATATGGATGGTCTAAAAACTATCAATGATCAGTACGGCCATCTCACCGGAAGCCGCGCCATCGTTCGACTCTCGAGGATCCTCCGCACCCATTCTCGCGCCATCGATACAGCCGCGCGCTACGGCGGCGACGAATTTGCTCTCGTGCTTCCTGAAGCCTGTACGGATACTGCTGCTCGCGTGGTTTCCAGAATTCGCGAACGTCTCTCTGCGGAGGCGGAGCCGCCCACGCTTTCTGTCAGCACGGGAGTTGCCGCATTTCCTGAGGATGGCGATACCCCGGAAAAGCTTCTGGGCGCTGCCGACCGTGCTCTCTACGGCATGAAGCATCGTACGGACAGCAGCAAGGTAAAAAATCTCGCGCGGATTGCCGCGTGCCTATGAGGATGAATGCCAGTCAAATCCAACAGGCTCGCTTTTCCTTTTCACCGCGTCGAACGACGGATTCCCATGGAGATCCCCGTGCTTCTCGACGGCCATCGCCGGATGCCCGGCACGGAATCGACTTTTACAGAGAATGTGAGTGCGCGTGGCGCGCGGGTGGTGAGCACCCGCCGCTGGGAATTGGGCGAACGGCTGACGTTCGTATCGCGCACCGGAGAGTTTCGCTCCTCGGCCCGGGTAGCTTACTGCCACTCCTTGCAAAGCGACGGTTTTGCGGTCGGTGTGGAGTTTCTCGAGCCGAATGGGCGATGGGTTGTTTAATCCCCGAGATAGCTTGACGTAAATCGGCGAGCGGATAGGAGGGAACGCCTGGAACAAGAGAAGACAGAAAACTTGCGCAAAACTAAAAACATTTGAAGCGCCGTGCGGATCGAGAAGGAGCCGCCCGGCGCTTCATCTTTTATCGACCCCTTTGCCACTGGTGACGACCCTAGTGACGACACCTGGCGCGTAAGCCTTTCGGCGAATACCACTAATGTCTGGTTTTGCTACCCAAGACCTCCTCGTAAACGCGAATGATTCCATCCACCATGTGCTCCGCGGAAAAATTTCGCTCGACTCGTATGCGGCCCTCTTTCGCGAGGCTCGCGGCAAAACGCTGATCTTTGAGAATTCTTCCGACCGCTTGGCAAATTTCAGCCACGTCCGGGCCGGAAACCAGCAATCCGCTCTTCTCGTTTTCGATGATTTCACCTAGCGCGCCGCGGTGGAAGGCAATGCAAGGAATTTCGTAGGCCATGGCCGCCAGCAGGGAATTATTAAGAGCCTCAAAAAAGGAGGGCAGCAAGAAAACATCCAGAGCCGCGTACACACTTTCCACGTCCTTCACAAAACCCGTAAACAAAACCGCTTCAGGAACCCCAAGTTCGTGCGCAAGCACTTTCAGCTTGGAGAGGCACGGCCCATCACCGGCCAGCAACAGCTTGGCCCCTCTGAATTCTTTCCGGAGTTCGGCGACCGCGCGGATCAGCCACTCCTGGCCCTTGTCAGGGAGCAACACACCCACACATCCGAGCAATTGCTCATGGTCGGAAATTCCCCAGCGCGAGCGCGCCGCGACTCGCTCGGCCACTGTGAATAGCGCTGGAATCTCCGTGCCTTCGTAGACTACCGTCAATTTTTCCCGTGGCGCTCCGGAACTCGCCGCTTGTTCCGCCACCCAGTTCGAATTTGCAATGATGCGCGAAGCGGCTTCATAGCGCGCACGCGAAGCGCGGCTCTTCCCGATCGGATATCCCACCCGGCGCGAAATCAAGAAAGGAATGTGTCGATGGGCACCGGCGAGCCACACCGCCGAAACGGCGTGCGCTTCATTCGCATGTACGAGATCAAATCCGCCGCTGCGGACTAATTCGTGAACCTTCCACGCCGCCGGCACACGAAATAATCCACGGGAGACAAAATGAACTTGCCGACCGCTCTCCCGTGCGCGCTCTCCGAGCGCCGAGCCCTGCGCGGCCACCAGTTCCGCTTCCTGGCCGTGGGCGCCGAGCCCTTTCAGTATTAGAAGAGCCTGATTTTGACCGCCGCGCCAGGCTGTCTCGAGATCCACCAGCAGCGCCTTCATGGCTGCTCTCCGCTCGCCCCTCGCTGCTCTTGCTCGATCAATTTGCCCAGTTTGGCGTATTTCAACCGCACGGAGCGCGCCGCCATCTGCGAAATCAGGGCTCCGCGGTATCCATCGAGAAATCCGCCCCGCAGGAAATAGTTCTGAAACCAGCTCCACGGCGTCGCTAGCCACATGGCGCCATGCCAGTTTCGTTTCCCGGCCTCGAACATTTGTCTGGCGGCCAGCGCGGTGTACCGCTCGACATTCGCTTGGTGCTCGGCAAACGACCGCACTGTGTAGTGCAGCAAGTCCCCGGGAAGCCGCCCCGGCTGGCCGGGGAATTTCAGTGATTCGTGGATGATCCCGGCGAACTGCGCCACCTCCCGCCGGTACAGCCGCCGCTGAAAATCCGGGTACCAGCCCGAGTGTTTGATCCAGGCTCCCAGATACCAGGTTTTTCGCGCCATTTCGTATACGCTGAATTCGGTCTCGCGCTTTTTCCAATCGAGCAGGGCAGTCTGCAGTGCGCTGCTCAGCTCTTCATCTGCGTCCATCGACAAAACCCAATCGTTCTCGGCGCGCGCGGCCGCGCAATTCTTTTGTTCGGAGTAATTTGTCCACGCGCGCTCAAAAAAAGCCGCTCCATGTTGGCGCGCAATGACCTGGGTCTGGTCTGTGCTTCCGGAGTCCACCACGATGATTTCGTCCGCGATGCCCTCGAGCGAGGCCAGGGCGCGCGGCAGATTGTGTTCTTCGTTGAGGGTGATCAGGCAAGCGGAGAGGCGATTCATCGGGTGCGTCGGCGGCGGAACACTATCATCCGTATCTTACACTCACGTTCGACCGCGTTAGGCTGTAATTTCGAAAAACACGGGACCGGGAAGCCCGCGTCATTTTTTCTGGAAGCTGACACGAATGCGGCTCTCGCCAATGCGAAACTCCGAGCCGTCTAGGAGCATGGCCGCTCGCACTCTCTCTTCGTCATAAAACGTGCCATTGGTGGAGTCAAGGTCCTTCAGGTTGATGAATTTGTCGCGCACTTCCAGCAGACAGTGGTGTCGGGAAATCTCCGGGTCATTCAACGGGATATCCGCACCCTTCCGCCCAATGACGACTCTGGGTTTTGCCAATCTAAAAACCTCGCCGTTCGCAGGCCCCGAGGTTACCGCCAGGACAACTACGCCATTGGCGGGCAGCTTCAACCCGTCGTCCGCCGGCGGCAGCTTCAAATCCGAGCTGGAAGCGTCGGCGCGGGCAAACGAAGGCAGCGGGCTGATCACCACGGTCTGGTCAGCGCGCCGCTTGACCTCCACAACCGTCGTTTTTCCGCATTTCGAGCATTTGAATTGCACTTTTGGATGGAGCGTGGAATCGGCATCCTTCAGCTTGTGCTCTGTTCCGCAATGGATACACGCAGCTTGCATCCCTCTAATTTAACACTCGGCGCGCGACGGAGTTCCGGTCTCTTCCGCTCCATGCTGCAAGGGTAATTTTGCGCCGTGCGCGAACAGGAGTCATAGGCGCGGAGGCCGCTGGCCCGCGTCTTGTGCTACGATGGAAGGTTCCAAACCAAGCAGGAGACCGTTTGTGCCGGAACATATTTCGCGTAAGGAATTGAAGCAGGACAAAATCCACGATGCCATCGAGCATGGTGCAGAGGCGGTTTTCTCGCATACCACCGTTCTCGCGGCAGCGGTCCTAGCTGTCGTGGTTGTTGGTGTCGGATACGGAGGCTGGCGTTTTTATACCGACCGTAAAACTGTGCAGGCAACCGCCGCGCTAGACGGCGCCACAAAGGCCTACTCCGCGCGCATCGGTGCAACCCCCGATCCAAACGATCCCGGCGAACCGTTCTATCTCACGGAAACCGCGCGCGCCGAAGATGCCGCTAAGAAGTTTTCCATCATTGCCGAAAAATATCCAAGCACGAATCCCGGCAGGCTAGCCGCCTACTATGCCGCGCTTTGCTACGAAGACCTGGAACGCCACAACCAGGCTCTCGAACAATTGAGGAAAATCAGCTCTGGCAAGGACAAAGAGCTTGTAGCCATGTCGCAGTATCAAATAGGGGTTATTTACGAGCGCACTGGAAAAACGGCCGATGCCGCCAAGGTTTTCCGCGACCTGGCGGAGCATTCCTCGGTCTTCGTGCCGCGCCCTCTCGTTCTGCTGGAGCTTGCCGAGACCTTGCGCCAGAGCGATCCGAAGGAAGCCGCTAGCGTCTATGAGAAGCTCAAGAAAGAGTTTCCCAACACGGCGGTCTCGGAGGAAGCGGACCGCGGGCTGGAAACGCTCGCGCCAAAGTCTTGAGCCCGGGCTTCTCTCTGCAGCAATTTTGGGCGGACATTCAAGTCTTTCGAAAACGTTTGAAGATTCTTGGGAACGCAAACGGACAGTGATGTCTGTGTCCCTCGCCGGAGCCGGTCATCGAAGCACTCCCCACAAGCGCGCCGTGGGCGATGCGTGTGGAACTCTCACGCGGCCGCCGCTATCCGGAACCACCGCATCCCTACCGCAGCGAATACGCGCGGGACCGCGACCGCATCATTCATTCGCGCGCCTTCCGCCGCCTTGAGGCCAAAACACAGGTCTTTACCATTCGGTATTCTGATCATTTTCGCAATCGGCTCACCCATACTTTGGAAGTTTCGCAAATCGCTCGCACGGTTGCCGCGGCGCTCGGCCTCAACTCGGAACTTGCCGAGACGCTCGCTCTCGTCCATGACATCGGACATCCACCCTTCGGCCACGCCGGCGAACAGAAACTCGACGCACTCATGCGCGCCCGCGGCGCGCGCTTCAATCACAATCTCCAGGCGCTCCGCATTGTCGAACAGTTCGAGAGTCCCTATCTCGATTTCCCGGGCTTGAATCTCACCTTTGAGGTTCGCGAAGGAATCATCAAGCACTCTCACGATTACACCCACGCGGAATTTCCGCATCTCGCCGAGTATGCTCTCGATCTTCGCACGCCCCTCGAAGGCCAGCTCATCGATTGGGTCGACGAAATCGCCTACAACACGGCGGACCTCGACGACGCCCGCGAAGCACAGCTTCTAGATCTCGATGCCTTGCGAAAGGAAGCTCCGATTTTTGCCGATGCCTATGCTCAAGTCGATGCCGCCTATCCCGCGGGGCGGGAGAAGCTCAAATTCAACGCATCCCTCAAGCTGGTCCTCGATCAGCTCGTTAGCGATCTCATCGAGACCACCCAGCAGCGCGTACTGGCCTCCGGCGCCGCCACCGCGGACGATATTCGCCGAGCCGCAAGCCGGCTTGCCGGTTTCAGCGATGCTTGTGCCGGGCGCAACCGAGAGCTAAAACGTTTTCTCTTCAAGCACATCTACGATCACCCGGCGATCGCCGAAGACCGGGATCGCTCGGTCCGTTCGCTCGAAGAGCTTTTTGTCTACTACCTCGATTCGCCCGGCTCCATGCCCCCCTCTTATGAAGAATCTACACGCCCAGAAGCCCGGCACGTGGTCGTTTGTGATTACATTGCAGGGATGACCGACCAATTCTTGCTTCGCAAGCACCAGGAGCATTTCGGCTCTCCGGCTTCTTCTCGATCGGACGCGACTAGGGAATCCTGACAATCCCGGAGCGAACGCGACCCTACACTATGCAACCCACACACTCCGAAGCGCTCGTGGCCATGTACGATCGTGCCCCGATTAATAAATGGTTCCGGCCGTTACTCCGCATTCCCGAAGAAGGACGCGCGGAGATTGAGCTGACCGCCCGTGAGGACTTCCATCATGCCGCGCACGCGATTCACGGAGCGGTGTACTTCAAAGCGCTGGACGACGCGACGTTTTTCGCGGTCCAATCTGTCGTCACGGATTTCTTTGTCGTGACCTCTTCTTTCCAGCTCTATTTTTTGCGGCCGGTCTCCGAAGGGCTTCTCCTCGCCCGCGGCCAGGTCGTCAGCCGTTCGAAACGGCTGTACATCGCCGAAGGCGTCCTGGTCGACAGCCGCGGCAAGGAAGTCGCTCGCGGCAGCGGAACCTTCATGCCCAGTTCCGTCGAACTCGGCCCCCAATTGGGTTACCGCTGATGGCCCCGGGCCATGGCCCGTCGTAGCGGCTCGATTCCTCTAAGCGTCACAATCGGTTGTGATAGCCTTAGCGGTCCTCAAGCAACAAAAGGTGAAAAAGCATGTCGCCGGGCCCACTCACTTTTCCAGTGCTCCGATGGTTTGCCCTCGTCTGGATGGTCGTCTGGCTTCCCGCATACTCCCGCGTCTGGGGCTGGGCCAATCTGTTGCACTTGTGCGACGTCGCAGTAATTCTTACTTTTGTGGGGATATGGTTGGCCAATCCTCTGTTGCTTTCAAGTCAGGCAGTCGGCTCGCTCGCGGCCGGCTTTTTTTGGATTCTCGATGCTGGCTGGCGATTGACGACCGGGCGCTTTCTCGTCGGCGGCACCGATTACATGTGGGACGCGCGATACCCGCTGTGGGTGCGCCTGCTCTCCACGTTTCACGTCGGATTGCCACTGCTGCTTCTTTGGACCCTGCGTAAAGTCGGCTACGACCAGCGCGCGCTGGGTTTAGAAGCCGCGATCGCAGCCGTGCTTCTGATCATCTCTCGCTTCTTGTCTGCGGGGCTCAACATGAACTACGCCTACCGCGATCCCCTCTTCCACCGCGCCTGGGGCCCCGCTCCGGCACACCTAGCGATGATCTTCATCCCGCTCGTGGCGCTCATCTATTGGCCCACACACTTACTGCTCGGCTGGCTCTTTCGCGCGCCCGGTGGATCCCCATAAGGAAGGAACATGAGACTCGCGATCAACAATACTTCTCCATTCCGAGTGCTTAGCTTTTTTGTGTGGTTGGCTGCGAGCTCACCATGGCGCGCGCAGATCGCGCCTGCGGCCATCGACCCAGCGGTGGTAAACCTTGCCCGTCGCATAGCGGAGCCTTTGCAAAAGAAACATGCGACGAAGGTCTTCGTCGCTGATCTGCGCGGTCCGGAGGGCCAGCAGCATCCCGTCGGGAAGCGGCTGGCTGATCTGTTGTCCACAGCTCTTCAGCGGGATTTCCCAGGATTGCAGGTCCTGGACCGTCGAGAAGAAGGTGGCATCGCCGAGGGCAGCGAGGATCTCGGAAATCAATTTCAGCCAATCGTGCTGAAGCAAGAAAGAGACGATTCCCGGCTGCATCCATTGCCCATCGCCGAACGGATGAGGCCCGAGCTGCGAAATACCAGGGTGTAGTCGTCCTGGAGGTCACCGTGACGGCCGACGGGCGCGCCACGCAAATCGCAGTTGTGAAAGGACCCGGCCAAGGGATTAGACGCGAAGGCCGTGCAGGCGGTCAGCAATTGCAAGTTTAAGCACGCCGTGAGAGCTGATGGCCATCCTGTGGCGGTCGTGGTTCCAATCGAAGTCACATTTCGCCTGTACTAAGTCATATGAGTCTCGGCGTTATGCTGTCCTTCGAGTACGTCTCGACGGCACAGGCATTTCGAAGGTGTCGCCTCTCAATCGGCGAGTTTCAGTTTTTCTAAATAAGCGTTGTAAGCCGCTTTGATTCTGGCCGGGTCAGGAGTTTTGGTTTTGTAATCCATCAAAGGCAGTACGAAGTCATCCATCGCTTGGTCGATCTGTTCGAACAGATCGGGATGGGTTTTCTTGAGCGCGGTGTCGCCGCCGTAGTCCTCGCCCTTATCCCATACTCGCTCGAGGCTACGTGCAAGTTGGGCAGCCGCCGCGACGTCGCCTTTCTGAAACTCGACATACGCGTGCTGGGCGATGGCGCGATAAGCCCCCATCTTGGTGTTATCCACGCCGGCCGTTTGCGGTACTTTCTTTTCCTGAGCCGAGGCCAGGGAGAATCCCGCCATTCCCAGGAACAAGGCAACAAGAATCGCAAAGATTGGTGCGCTGATCCTGCGGAACGAGTGTGTCAACGTCATCCTCCCAAAAGTTAGTCGAGGTTCCCGGCGAGCATCTCAATTCTTACAAGTTTCTGTGCGGGAACTAAGTGAGAGGCAAAACTCTGTATACAAAAGAATACGTGTCCACTTTCAGGCTAAGCGTGGAGAACTCCCGTGCGCCGGCGAGTGCGTTCCCGGGCCGGATCGTGATTCGCCCACCACTCACGCCAGGCGTTAGCATCGTTTCCAAGCGCGGCGCCGGTAATCACGCGCAGCGTACCATACACCAACTCCCGCGTCGTGGTGTTCAGCGAATCGTCGTCCGCAAAGTTCAGCAAATGGGGCACGGCGGCCAGACGCTCTTCGCGCGTCAGCATGCCGGATTGCCCCAGGCTGCTTGCCGCTCGTTCGCGCACGCGAGCCGAAGGATCGTGGGTCAAGAGTTCGAGTAGCGGGGCGACCGCGGCATCGTTGCCCAGCATCGCCAATCCTTCCACTGCCCAATAACGCGTGTGCTCGTTCCGGTCGTGCGCGTAGTTCAGCAGGCTGTCGAGCACTTTCTCCGGTTCAACGCCGCGATTTCCCAGCGACCCGAGCCGCCACAGTGCCATCCCGCGGCCTTCCGGATCGCCCTGCAACTGCCTTAGCAATCGCGCCACACTTTCGGGTGATTTGCTCAGATTGTTTGCTGCAAGGTCGACGTCAATCCCCGCCGTCCTCACGCGAAGGTCTCTGGCGTGCAGCGCTGCCAGTACCAGGTCAAAAAGTCGGTCGGTATTTTTAATGCGGCCCCGCCAGTCATCCACATTTTCGCGCAGCATGTCCAGAGAAGACTCGTCGCCATGCATGGCCCGTTCCAGCAAACGCTCGGCTTGCTGTTGCGGGGGGAGGCGCTTGAACTCCGCATCACTTTTGTTCTCAGGTGCCGGCATGCTTACTGGCGAGACGGAAGGAGAAGAGCCCTGGGCCTCTAGATCGCTATCCAACTTGGGAGCGGGGAACGTCGTGCGCGCGGTCTCGAAACCAGCCACGAGCGAAAATGCGCCAAGCATCACCAGCACCGCCGTGTAAGGGATCGCAGGTCGCCACCGGCCCCTCTTTGTTTCCAGACCGGATGCGCTTCCTGAACAAATTTGATTTTGCAACTTCGTCATTGGCTGGGACCCCGCCAGGCGTGGGCGCGCAATAAGGGCGCCGCCTGTTCCCAGCGAAATTACGAGATCGCCTTCGAAGTGGGTATGGTACGCCGGGCCAGATGGCCATCGCTCACGTTCTAAGCTTAGTGCTTTCAGCTAGTTCAGGGAGTTACTCATAAGCGGAAGAATGTGGCGCGCCGTACCTCTGTACAGGGTGTCTTCCAGCATTTCGATAAGCCCGATGGTATCGCTCGGTGAGGATCTTCTAGCAACGCCAGAGTGCCGCCGGTCTATCGGGGACTGGCTCTAAGGAGCCGTCTGCCGAGGAATGGCTTTGGTATCCTTTGGCGTGAACACAAACCGCACTCGCCATTCGCTCGCCACGCTCTTTCCATTTACTTCCGGCGGGGTGAAGGCCCACTTGCGGGCCGCCTGCAAAGCGAGGTCCGCGAAAAACTGGCTCGGCCCCCGAGAATCGAACTCCGCTTCCGATACGCCCCCCGACGGATCGACGTTAAGTTTTACGGTGACGCGCACTTTCCCGTGGATAGTGGCACGCGCTTTCTGCGAGACGTCCGGCAAAACCTGATCCAGGACGTCACCCTTGGCCGAAGCAATTTCACGCGCGCCCGGTTTCAGAGTTTCCCGAGAAGCAGCCGTCGTGCCCGAAGAAGCCGCTGGTAACGGCGGCTCTCTTTCGCTGGTCTTTTTCAAGGAGTCCGGAGCAGCTACTGGCGCAGCCGGCGGAGCCGCCTGTGGAACTGCCGGTGCCACGGACTCTGCCGTTCGGGTAACCGCTGATTCGCGCTCGGGCTTGGCCTTGGGCTTGGACGACTCGGCCGATTCGGCCGGCTTCCGAACGGCAGTCGGGCTAGCCGGTTTACGCGGGACTACCGTCGCGGCGGACTTTGCGTCCGGGCGATGCGGGAGAAGTCGCGGCACCGTCAGAATCGCCGCAAACAACAGCGCGCCTACAACCAGCGGAAGAAGAAAGCGTGACCCCGATCCCGATCCTCTATAGGACGGCGGCCTCTGGGGGTGGTGCTGCATTCTTGCGGCGGCTCTCGGAGGCCCCGGCAGCGAGGGCACGGGCACTGCCGTTCGTGGCGATACCGGACCGGCTGCAGCGAGGGGACCGACACTCGGGCTCGCGCCAGAAGAAGCTGATCGAGACGCGGCCGCCGCCACCGCGCGTGGATTCATCCGTGCGGCAATGTCGGCCACACCTATGCGCCGATGAGGTTCCAGCCGCAAACACTGGCGGGCGATTTCCAGGAATGGCGCGGGAAGATTGACAGGCACCACCGGTTCGCGATTTGATGCGGGCTGCCATTCTGGCAAATGCTGCGTCAAAACCTCGACCAAAGTCATCCCCAGCGACCAAACGTCGGCAGCCGGCGTCAACATTCCGCCGCTCGCTTCGGGTGGACCGTAAGCGCCGGCTCTTCTTGGAACGCTCTGCGATTCTCCGATCCGCGAACTCGCGTCGCTCGAAAGCTTCAGATGGTCTCCCGTTGCCAGAATATTTGCGGGCTTCAAGTCGCCATGCACAAATCCTCTGCCATGAAGGTATTCCAGCGCATCCAGAACCGGCCCCAGCATGTCGCGTGTTTCTTCCGGCGTAAGTGCGCGTTGCGGCAGAATCTGCGCGAGGTCTTCTTCGGCATACTCCATCACCAAATACAACAGGTCATTGCCGTCGATCCCCGATCTCCCCGACTGGAACAATCGCAAGAGATTCGGGTGAGATAGTTGCCTTGCAGATTCCCAACTCGATAGCTGCAGATCCGCCGTCGCCAGATCGAAAGGAAAAAGCTTGATGACAGCTTTTTGCGGATCACCACCGCCGAACTCGGTTAAGAACACCGCGCTATGGTCGGATCCACCAAGATACTGACGCAAAGGGAAAACCCCTTCGACAATCTGGCCTTCCCATTTTTTCGACGCTTCGGTCATATTTGCACCTCCGCCTGACGGCCCAATGCTTTCGGGTCTAGGCGCTTCTTTCGGCACTACGCCCTGAGAAGGGTATCTGGCTGGACGCCTACATACTATCAAGACTGCCTGCCCTTTCAACTGACCCTCAGACCAGTAGTCTTTTTCGATTCCAATCGGATACTCTCGGAGCGATCACAGGATTCGAATTCCCGCGAATGGGTGACCAGCCGTGTTCTGCGACCGCTGTGGACTAAACTTTCTGCCGAAACAATCCGTTTGCACACGGTGCAGGCGTGTTCCCACGCGCTACTGGTTCCAGCTAATGAGCCTGGTCACGCTGCTCGTGGCCGTGGCTGCCAATGGCCTGGTGGCCATGTTCCTGCTCCCGCGCTATGCCATGGGACACAACGCACGTTTCCTGTTTCGTGCCTGGTGGTGGCTGGACCAAAAAGCCGCTCTCTACGGCTGGGTGATTTTCGCCCTCGCATTGTTGGCCTGGGACTACTTCGTTTGGAAAGAGGCCCGGCCAAAAATTAAAGGCTGGTTTACACGCAAGCTTCTGACTCTTTCGCTCGCTGCCGGTGTTGCTCCCCTGATTCCCTGGTGGGTTCCCGCAGGGCAACCTCCGGGCCAATTTCTCTCGATGATTGGCAGGTATCCCGGCTTGCCCGCGATTCTTGCCTGGGGAGTTGTACTCGTTGTTTCCGTGCTTCTCTGCATTGACGCAGAATCACGCGACTATCTCCTCGGCCACGGCCGAATCCTAAGCGTTGCCAGCACCGCGATGCTGTTGTTCGTGCTGGGGATGACGGTTCTAGGATGGTCGCTGACCTAGTGAGCCGTCTCGCTTTTCAAACAATTTCTCCCGAGCCCCGGGCCCCGGGCCCCCGGGGAAACTCACAAAAATCCTCGTCTCTCGAGAGCCTCCAGGAAAGGGCTTGCCCCTCCCTAGTTTCGGCGCGCCATGGCCAGGAATAACGTCATATAGCGTTTGAGTTTCTCCGTGATGAGGAAATTTTCCTTCACGTGCTCATGCCCATTCTCGCCGAGCCTCGCCGCGATCTCCGGATGTGACAACAAGAACCGAATCTGATACGCCGTACCCTCGACCGAGTGCGCCAAAAGCCCGGTATGCTTGTGGATGACCTGCACAGGAATTCCCCCGACGGCCGAAGCCACCACCGGCTTCTTCTTCCACAGCGCCTCGGAAACCGTCAACCCGAATCCCTCCCGAAGGCTCTTCTGAATCACAATCGTCGAAGCTCGCTGCAGCGCGTTCACCTCCAGCGGAGCCCAGGCAGGCAGTTCGATAATATGAATGTCCGCTTCACCGTTGGCTTCCTGCTGGACCTCTTTCAGAACCACCGCGCCTTCCGGGTCGTCGGAAGCGCTGCCGCCGGCAAGCACCAGTTGCAATCGAAATACCGCTTCA
>Ga0210403_10001391_pt1 | contig 23025 bp, 20 predicted proteins | sample IncBWC19MmetaG_FD_150863 | JGI IMG/M metagenome (GOLD analysis project Ga0210403, IMG submission 150863) | Forest soil microbial communities from Barre Woods Harvard Forest LTER site, Petersham, Massachusetts, United States - Inc-BW-C-19-M | ecosystem: Environmental > Terrestrial > Soil >... | reverse complement strand
GCCGAGCCTCATGGCGACCCCGACGACCTGACCGATGACCTCGGCTTCCTGTGGAAATTTGAGGACCCTCGCAACAACTGGTGAAAGAGGATGCGGCTGAAGGATGAGTTCTTCATGGCTTACAGTGCACCAGCAACAAGTGTGACCTTCGCGAGTCTCTACAAAATAGATTGGGCGCTCGTACTCTGACCTCCACCCTCCCTTTGCAACTTCGCTGCGCGACTCGTCCACCTGCAGAAAGGTTCCTGGAGGGAGAATCGGATACATCGTCAGATCTTCGCTCCCGATGTACCCGTAGGTAAACTTGCGACTTGCGAATTGTTCAAGATAGCTCAGCGGGACCACACCCCACGTTTCGACCATCCGGCTAAAGTTGACCGTGCGGCGGCTGTCAAAACCCGGATCGAGGCGGAGTGGCATTGTGGGTGCAGAAACGTTCGCCATAGCACCAAAGACATGCGATTTCGTTGGCGTCGAAACCTCAATATCTTTCGCGATGCCGTTAAGATTTACGCCGTACCAAGAGAGCAACTCTCGTACGTCTTTGCGATAAACGACAGAGAGCGAATAGAAGCGATAAATGCTCGGCAGGATTCCCTTAGTCTCTATATCGGAAAGCCGACTGGGGGGAAGTAAGAACTCGTTATCGCCGTACCGCTCTGCAATTCTGATACAGGCAGCCTCGACGTCCTGCATCGTCAGACCGAGCCGTTTTCGTAATAGCCGAAGATTTCGCCCGCCTCCTGTCATTCTTCGTGGCTCTTTCCAAAATAACCGTATTCGAGCGTGTTCCGCGATTTTTCGAAGGCTGCTGCCAGCCACCTGATACCAGACCATTCGACAACCCCTCTACACGCTGGCCTCCATCGACTGCGACTTATGCAAAAAGCAGGAACACGCCCGCATAAGGGAAAAACAAGCCCGTTGTGGGGTCGTACTCCGGCGGTGCAATGACGACATGTCGGCGCACCTGCCGACCCTTCGTCAACCAACGCTTCTTTTGATTGCGATTCGGAAAGGTCACTAATGCGTGTGCGGGTTGTGTGGAGGCCATCACTTCTGGTCAACCTCATATTCGGTCGTCACTGGTAAAAAGCTTCCCGGGCGCGAGCGGGAGGTTGTTTTTCACTCGGTGAAGGTAAACTTGGCGAGACACGTTTCCCAAATTATTTTCTTTTTCTCCGGCTTTTGTAAAAAAACTACTTCCCTGAAGTATTTCCAAACTCCGACCGTAGAATTTTGGGAAAGAGCCAATTTGGTATCGCAACATTCATGTCAATTGACGTTAAAGCTGTACTCGTCACACGCGACAGCGAAATGATTGACGTCTTTTCCGATCGATTCAGAAGTCTCGGAGTCGAAACGGAAAGCGTTGATGACCTAACCTCGGCTGCGAATAGGTGGTTGCGGTCGAGGGTGGAAGGGATTGTTCTAGATTTCGATGACCTCGGAGGACAACTTCCGATTTTCGCTGAGCTTCGCAACAAGCGTTCAAATCAAGATGCTGTTGTGATAGGGGTTGCCACTGGACGAGCTAATCAAGAAGTAGCCTCGAAAAGCGGCGCGCAATTCTTAGTTGCACGTCCTTTTGTTGTCGAGGAGGTACAACAAACGCTAGAAGCTGCACATCGCCTGATGGTAAGCGGTCGTAGAGCACACTTCAGGGTGACAACCGCGTTACGGGTATATCTCCGAACCGACTCAGGAATCACGATTGAGTGTACGACGATAAATGTGTCGCGAAGCGGAATGGCAATTCTTTCTCCGCACGTCTTCAATGTAGGGGAATCGTTGAGCCTAAGCTTTCTAGTACCTGGATACTCCGTCGCGCTTAAAGCCCGAGCAACGGTTGTGTGGGACGACAAACACGGAAAAGCTGGCTTGCGATTTGAATTCGTCAATGAACATGTTGGCGAACATCTCCACGAATGGTTGGATGATCAATGCCTGATGTGGCACAAGGTTGGTTAGCAGAAGGGACGAAACCGAGGGAGGACCTTTTGGCGTTAATCTTGTTAGTTGAGGATAGTCGATTCCTAAGGGTGGCGTCGGAACGGGCATTAACAAAAGCGGGCTTCAGGGTGATTACCGTGACAGATGGCGAAGAGGCGTTACTCGTCGCGATAGACAAAATTCCAGATCTTATAGTTCTCGACATGTTGTTACCAAAACTCGGCGGGGAGGAAGTGCTTCAGCGACTCAAGGCCAATACAATTACCGCGCACATTCCAGTTATTGTGTTGAGCAGTCTTTCACAGGCGAACGCTGAAAAACTTAAAGGAGAGGGAGCGATCGCTTATTTCGAGAAATCACATCTCCTACTTGACGGTAGCCCCGATCAGCTTATTAAGACCATCGAAACTATATTGGCGCGAGATAGTACGCAGCCCGATTCATTTGCGATGCGAACTAAAGATTAACCTGCCGTACACATGGGGCCCCTGTGCGTGTGATGTTAGTAGAAGACTCAGTTGTAGAGACCCAACAGATTAGTAACTACTTGGCAGGCTGGCGAATCGAGTTCCTGCCAATTGGCGACGGCACGGCTGCGTGGGATCTATTGCAACGCCCAGACGCCCCGAACCTTGTCCTGCTCGATTGGGTCTTGCCTGGAATCGACGGAATCGAACTTTGCCGCAGAATAAGGACGCTTGGAGCCATCGGAGCCTATACCTACGTTGTTATGCTCACGGCAAAAGATAAGAAGCAAGACTTGCTGACCGCGATGGCCGCGGGGGCTGATGACTATTTGGTCAAGCCCGTTGATCCGGAGGAATTAAGAGCTCGACTCATGGTGGGGAAAAGATTGCTAGAGCTTCAACAGTCCATGAGGTTTGCTGCGACTCACGATTTCCTGACGAAACTCTTAAACCGCTCTGAGATTCTCGCTTCGATGAAGCGTGAACTGTCACGTTGCCAACGCGAGAAACGCTCAACCGCAATCATTCTCGCAGACCTGGATCACTTTAAGCGAATCAATGATTCGCTTGGACATGCCGCCGGAGATGCCGTTCTAAAGGAAGTGGCTGAGAGGTTGCAATCGGACTTGAGACCCTATGACGTAGTCGGGCGGTACGGCGGGGAAGAATTCTTAATCCTCTTGCCGAATTGTGATTCCATTACGGCAACTCGCCGGGCTGATGAGATTAGAAACTTGGTTTCCCGGAAGGCAGTCATCACTACGTTTGCAACCGTGTCGGCTACTGTCAGCATGGGCGTCACGGTTAGCGACAAGTCTCAAAGCCTTGCCATCGAAGACTTACTCCACCAGGCGGATCAGGCCATGTACGCTGCTAAAGAGGCTGGTAGAAACTGCGTTCGAACCTTCATGGCTGTTGGCGCAGCTTCTAACGTCTCCGGGTAATTGGCCGGGGCAAATGGCCAGAATACGAGATTCTAGTAAGGAGCGCTCCGGCGCTTGCTCCGAGTAGAAAAATCCCGACAATGATCAATGCATCCATAACCCTATGCTAAGTGATTTGGGCCATAATTACGCGGAGAGCCTTTCACATTTACAAAAGCCGAACAGCAATCTCAAAATAAAAAACTATTCTTAGCCGTGGCATTCGTTGAGGGCTCATATCGAACTTCCAGACTACCGGTCGAAGGATCAATCCAATACTTTCCGCGCAGAAGAAGAGGTCGTCCCTCGTTTGCCGGAAGCGGATCTGTGGCTTGCTTTGGCGCTGTACGAGCGACATCCACCAAGCCGCGACCGAACCGTGCACGGGTGAGGTTGGGAACCTGTGTGGAGTGTTGGGCCAGCTGAGTAAACAGTAAGTAAGCGTAATCCACTCCTTTGGAGTATCCTGCCCTCTCGACCAACGCGAGCCCTATCTTCCACGCCTCTGCCTGCTTGTCAGTAGAAGATCCTCCCAGCAGGATTTCCCCGATCTCGCGGGCAATCAGAACCGGAATGACAGAATCATCGGGGAGTATATTGAGTAGACCACGACTGAGGACAATGGTTCTCCCGACGTGAAAGATCTCGATGGGCGTAGTTAAAAGCACGCGGCACTCAACACCTGACAGATCGATCTGATTTGTTACCTGGATTTGCCGAACAATTGTGTTTAGGCCCTGCTCAACAAGGCCTGGGCTAGCCAAAAGCCTGTCTTTCTCCAGCTGCGCTACAGCATCAGACTTCTCGGCCGGATTAGCGTCCGCGTTCGCGTGGATGCCTTTGTAACCCCACATAAAAATGTGGCCCCGATAGTGGAGATCTGTCTCCGCGTCCCTGTCAATTTGCCGCCATGTCTTGTTCTCATCAAAATATGTATAGAAAGGCAACCATGTGCCTGGCGTGACTTCTTGCCGCACACTGTCGAACTTAAGGTACAGCGGAAGATTGCCACCGCCCACAAGGCGTCGGAAAACCTTTGGCGGGTGCGGCGGCGTAAATGTCCCCTTGATCCTGACGATTTTGAAGGCAGAGTCCTCCACCCATATTTGTCCTTTGAATTGTCCCTGAACACGTGGGTTTGTTGGTGCCACGGAGAACATCAAGCATCGCCTGCCGTTCCATGTATCCGGCTGAACGTAAGTGAGGTCATATGTGTCGGCGTCGAAGGCTTCAATGTCCACAAAAAGCATATCCAGATAACCATCCGGGTATAGTTCAAATCTTTCGCCATTATTGACGTGTACTTTTCTTTCTTCGCGGTTTCCCCCAAAAAGAAGAGTTTGATAGCCTGACCGACCCCCTTCTTTGTAGCTCCGCGAAAAATCAACTTTACTCAGAAAGTACGCGTCATCAATTGGGCTCTGGGCTTGGGTGTTCGGAGAAAGGCTCTGGAGATACGTTTCAAGCAGCGGGGTGGAATCTCGAAGTCCAGCAATCATCTCTCGTTCGCCTTGGAAAATGCGTTTGGTGAGTTGTTCATGAGTTAGACCACCGAACTCGGATGCGGTAGAACCTGCGTCTGCCGAAACTTGGTATGGCACAAAGTACGCGAGAATCAATAACAGGCAAGCTAAGAGTTTTTTCACATTATGTCACCGATTTATATCCGACTCTCGATCGGTTCACCGCCCATTGGAGGCCGACACGTTGTTGAGCGCGCCGAAGGTATGAACTCCGGTTAGGACCAGGGGGTAGGCTTTCCACCAGGCCCGACTCGGAGAGACACGCTTGTAGTGATAACTGAGATATATGGCCAGGGCGGTTAACGGAACTCCGACCGCATAGACTCTTCCCCTTGTAGGGTGACTACCGAGCAGGGGATTGATCTCCTGGCAACTCGGAGCACTTACGCAGTTCAGGGTCGTCTCTGCGTCCGCCACAGTAGCAGCCACCATCATTGCGTTAAGGATCAGGAACTGGCGATCGATAGTTTTTGGCTTCTTGTACGAATCGATCGCCAAATCCCGCACGCCGGGGACAGTGGATTCAAGATATGGAGACGGTTGGCTAGTCGCCGGGTCTTTGACAACCTGGGACGGTGTGTTCGGCAAGGCCGCAACAGCCGAACCCTCTGGCGAACAATTCTGCGATCCGGCAGGCAGCTGTGAATCGGGAACGTCGGGGATCACCTGGGCGTTCGCGTGCCGCGAATCAGCGGCAAATAATGCAAGAGTGATAACGAAAAGCGTTACTTGACGGTGAAAACGTTTCGATAGTCTCACGCACTTATGCGAAGGAGAGCCAAGCGACCGGGAAAGCGAGTCCATAGATACTCCATGACGGTGGAGTATAGGGTCGAATCGAGCTCTATCGAAAAGCCCTCTTGTGGTTTTTACGGAAGGCGGAATTAGCTCGTCTTGCGTCAACCGCTAGGCCGTGTCGGGATAAGAAGCTACCAGGCTGGAAAGGTGATGGCAGAAGACCGCAACTTCCTGTTTTTGGCTGCTGCTCTCCACCATGAACTCGACGCCATAGTTATAGCCATCCCGGTAGCAGATCCTTCCCTCGACTCTGATTGGAGGTAGCGAGTAGGGTGGAGTGAATTCCACCGCCGTCTGGTCCCCCTTATTCAATTCAGTTCCCGCAAACATCCCCATTCCGCCGCCGCTTAAAGAAAAAGCCCTTCCCGCCACGATCGTGGTTTTATTGGCATTGCGAACAATTACCCTGATTGGAACGTTGGCCCTATATCGCCACCATCTGCGCGTGTATGACCGATCGGCAGTGAGATGGGTCACATCATTCACAGAATTTGCCTCGGATTTTCATCCGCAACACTCCAATGGACTTCCATTGGCTGCTTTGCGAACTTCGTCGAATTAACTCGATAAAAGGCGAATCGTGCGTGACCTGTAAGAGCGCTGACCTCGTGTAATAAACAATCCAAAATCACGGCTTGATACTAACCTGGATACGTTACTCGATGAGCCAGTGGTCGAACATTGTTCGATTTTTGTAAAAAAAGCGGCCTGGTTTATAACTCGCATCTCACACCTCACTTGATGTGAAATGCCAATTCTCGGACATACTTCGCCCCGAATATTCCGCCTTGCGTTTTTCTTGGAAAAATAGAGCCATTAAAGCCGTCGGGTGCAGTACGGAGAGAAGAAATAGAAACGTCAATCAACAGAGACAATCCCGGTGGTGTTCAGGGGACCTCGGCTTGTCTGGAATGCGGTTCCCGACCAAGGCAGTGTCAAAGGTTTTTCAAACTCTGGGGTAATATCCGCCATCTGTCGTATGATCTGGCTGTGTCTATACCTGCGCAGCACGAAGGCAACAATTTCGTATCCACGGGGCGGGCCGTTTAGCCAGAGCTGTGCATCCCAGAACTCAATTGCAGCTAGTTCCGCTATGAGGAGTCCGATACTACGCGACGCGTATTCATTCACGCCACAGTTACTAGCAGCTGAGGAGCCATATGCCAAATTCTTTCCTGCAAATGACTTAGGGCCTCGCGATTTTTGGCACTGCCTGCATTTCGGCACTCGCTCCAATATTTCGGCATGCCAAGCAAGAAAAAGTAAAGCCACCACGGTATCGGTTATGGGGACTGATTTGTGTCGCTGGCGTACAAGTATCCAAGACCGATAACTGTTTTAATACGGGTTAAGAATTTTGCCCCCAGCCTTTTCCGAAGATCAGAGATGTGAACATTAAGGTTGGCTGAAGCAAGTTCTTTTCCAATAACGGATCGCGATAGTTGCTTTCGCGGGACTACTTCCCCTGCGTGAAGGATCATCAAGTTAAACAACGCGGACCCGACGGGACCCAGAGAAATTTCCTTGGGCCCGATTAGGATTGAATAGGTTCGGGTTGAAATAGTGACATCGCCAATGCGAATGTTGCACTCTTCCCCCCGTCTTCCATCGCCAAATTTCCTAGCAACTTCGTAAAATTGAGATAAATTCTCAAGTTTCGTACCGGTCCTGAACCACGGATGATTTTCCCAAAGGACCTTGTACCGGCCGATGATCTTTTGAAATTCTGGAATGAGATAAAAATCGAGCAAGCGGCTGTGCCCTGGGTCAGAGGTGCAGATCAAAGCAGGTAACCCTCTCTCTAAAGGCTGATCCGTTAACAACCAACGCGGTTCTCCGTTTACGTTTTCTTTGACGGGTCGGCATATGTGGACTGAAACGCAAAAATGCGCGTCGAGTTCAATCACCTGGCGGTGTCTTTGCCCGCGCAAATGCAGAAGTCTGAGTTGGTCCGGGAAAAGAGCCTTCAGTTTGTTCAGCAGGTCCCAGCGTAGACATCTCATCTCCGTTTGGTTAGCAACACTCTTGAAAGCATGCGGCGAGGGCTGGTAGCCAACCAGTTGGTAAGCCCTCAAAACCGATCCAAACCTCTTGCAGTACGTCCGATGATCGAAAATACCCCGCCCTTTTAATAGTTTCTCGGAGAGTTTCCCTTCGCGTGCCAACACCCGTCTCATTCCGTCTAACAAATAACTGTCTGGCTTCCTCGGATAAGTTTTTCGTTTCGCGATCAGCCTTTGAACTTTGTCAAATATCCGCTGCTCGATGATTGGGGTGAATGCATTATTCTTATTAATCCACTCAGTGCGTGCGACTCTCCTGCACGGTCCATTTAATTTTTTCTGCGTTTTTCCCCAAGTATTGCAACCCACATATTTTTCATTCTTTAGAACACGCCAGACCGCCTGATTGTTCCAAGACTTTCCGTTGGTCCAAACTATTTTTCGTCGGTTCAATTCCATGACGATTTGACCTGGACTCTTTCTTTTGTCTGAAGCGAGGGTGAAGATCGTTCGAATGCATTCGACTTCTTTCTTTGGCCCAGGCACGAGAATCACTCGGTCCGTGGTGACAGCCTTGCGCTCATTGGCTTTTAGAATCCGTCGATGAGTTCCGTCCGAGGAAATCATCATGCGACGCAAACCATAACCAGCGGTTCCGCCGACCTTGTATCCGAGTTCCACCAAACGCTGCTGCCCCGCAAATACCTTAATTCCCAATTCACGGCTATATTCGGCAGCCATCGTCCTTTTGAGTGCCTTCATAATGGAACTGGGGAGCGATCCATCGTTTTCGAATTGCTCGGCACAGTAGCGGACCGGAATGCCGGAATTTTTACATAGAAATTCATAGTGTGCAGCCTCATCAACATCCTGAAACCGTCCCCAACGGCTGATGTCGTAAACGAGAATGGTATTGAATCGCGGCTGGCCCGTCGTCACATCATGGAGCAAACTTCTGAGCCCCACGCGATTCTTTATCGAAATCCCGCTTCTTCCTGCGTCTTCATAGGTTGATACGATGGCATAGCCGTGATCGGTTGCGTACTTTTGAATTGCGGATTTTTGATTGTCTATCGAATACTGCTGGTCCTCCGTAGACATCCGTACATATTGCGCGGCAGGAATCATGGGTTTCAGCGGTCTGTCGTGATTAAATCGTGATAAGTCCATGTTCAAAACATGTCGATCCTAAGCAGTACACATCATAAGCTTCGGCTGCCCAACGGTCTAAGAATCAAGAAAAGGAAAGGGCTCTGACTATGTCTGAGTGCGCGACATCTCTGCTGTGACGAAGACGTGATAAGTCCATGTTCAAAACATGTCTATTAGGATCAGATCCCCTCATATGCATCAGCTGGTAAGCGATTGAAGAATCAAGTAGAGTAAGGAATTTTCGTCACTAGTCGGAACATACTGGGTGGATCTTCAAAACTGGAGGAATAGGAGCTAACTTCGGGGATGGCATAGACGGTCATTCGAAACTGTCATGAAATTGTAGTGGTCGTACGGTCAATTAGCCGTAGGTCCGACTAGGGTCCGTTAACAATTCCCAAGTGTTTCTTACAACGCCAAAGGTGGCTGCCAGTGCCGTTGGATGTCAATCAGTTACGGTTGAGTGGCATCTTGACACGGTAGAGGTCAGGAGTTCGAGTCTCCTCGTGCCTACCATACTTGCTTTCGTGAATTTACCCCGCAGGTCTTTTTCCGCCTTAATGTTGTCCGCTGGCGTGCGTCGAACTAATATCCTTGCGCTGGGCCGTTCCACAACTCTCCGCACCGTGACAGTTTTGGATCGCTGAAGCAATGGCGCTTAGTGCGAGCCTCTTCTCTTTGGACAGCGAAGAGAAGGTGTTGTGGAGTTCGTCCGGATCGGTGACGAGGTCATGGTATTCCCTTTCGCCGTCCGCATACTCCACATAGACCTCGGTTCGACTGCGGATCGCCTCGTAGCTGGGAGGGTTCCCAGAGCGCGGAGCCGGAGCATCCGGGTCCGCGGGCTCATGGCGCGGTCCACGGTGCTCTACCAGGGTTGTGGTTCGCCAATCGCTGACTTTTTGTCCGCGCATCAGGGGCACCAGGCTGCGGCCGTCCACATCCGGTGGCGATGACGCGGCTGCCAGCTGAGTGAAGGTGGGACAGAGATCAATGTTCTGGACTATGTCATTCTCCGTCAGGCCAGCAGAAATTCCCGGGCCAGTGATGACGAGCGGGACATGGATGTCGGTATCGAAGGCGGTCATTTTTCCCGGCATCAGCCGATATTCGCCCATGTGATAGCCATTATCCGAGCTAAAAACGAAGTATGTATTTTTATCTTGGCCGATCGCAGCCACCGCCGCCTGTAACTCTCCGATCATTTTGTCAACAGCCAGCACCGACTGGGCGCGCTTGCGAAAAGCAACGTCGATCAATGCCATGTCAGCGTCAGTGAGAGCATGATGCTTGAGGAGCCAATTCGGCGTGTTCGCGTCGGGCGCTGCGTTATACGCGGCCGTGCGCGGAGCTCGCAGGTCCGGGAGGGCGTTAAGGTCCCGCGGTGCGGGAACGTACGGTGCATGAGGCGTAAAGGTCGCGATCTCGATGAGGAACGGCTGAGGGCCGCCTTGTTTAATGAAACGCACCGCCTCAGCGGAGAGCACGTCAGTTAGATAGTCCTTCGGCTCGGTGCCGTAGCGGACAACTTTCCCATCTTCGTTGAGGCTGTAGTGAAACTCGGGATAGCCATTCCCGGCGACTGACCATAGGGTCCAGCCAATGGTAGGCGGATGAAGTTCAGGCCGATATCCGTTCAGGTATTTGCCCAGCAATGCGGTGCGATAGCCAGCCGCCGATAGAGCAACGGCGAATGTTGTCTGCTCGTGTCCTCGATCACGAAATGCGATGTAACCTCCGTCCTCTCCCTGGTTCCTGAAAATGCCGGTGTTGTGTGGATAACGGCCCGTAAAAATCGACGAGCGGGAAGGACAACACAAGGAATCGGTGACGAAGTAATTGCTGAAAGTAACGCCATTCTTCTGCATCTCAAGGACGTGAGGCATGAACTGCAATAGGTTCACAGCAAGATCATCCGTGAGAATGAAAATAATGTTAGGGCCTGCAGATGTGGTCTTCGGAGGGGTCCAAGGCGGCGCGGTCTGTGAACCCGAGGTAGATGTCGGGGGAATCGATGGCGCCGACTGATCCGAGCGAGACTGAAGACTCCCAAAGCTCGGGTTCTGCTGTTTGCAAGCTGCCACAATTTGCGGATCTATTTGCGGCAGTTCCTTGCTTGCCTTACGCGGCTGAGCTTTTCCCTCAAGGATCGGCTCAATGCAGTCCTTCCAAAGGCCGGAACCGCTCTTAAGGCCACCCTGGACGAATCCTGCATTTATGCATGCGCTCTTGACTTGTCCGCAAGCGCCGCCCTGAGCTAGGACAACTTGAGCGACTAGACATGTTCCTAGGGCCTGCATTGCACAGAGCCGAAAGATCCGACAAAATGGCTTTAGCACCCTTTATCCTTTCTGGCGGAGCCTATGATTCATACATCGAAGAACACAGTTTCGTCTTTGCCACAGAGATGCACATCGAACACCCAGTCGCTATCGCCCTGCGTACCTGGTTGGGCGAACAAAGCATAGCGGCGTTCGTTAGGCACAAGAGCCAGAACTGGATCCACATCGTTGGCGAGATCTCCTGCAAAATAAACTCGCGTGGCGAGACGCTTTAAGATGCCTCGTCCAAAGATAGAAAGATTGAGATGAGGCGCCTGCACGGCTAACCCGTCAGTTGCCGGGACACAGCCGGGCTTGATTGTTTCGAAAATGCAGATTCCGTTTTGATCTGTTTCCATCCTTCCAAAACCAAAAAACTCCAGGTCTTCGGATTTTTCTTGTGGGTCGTCGGGATGCTTATATTTCCCCTCTGCATTCGCCTGCCAGATTTCGATCATGGCATCGGGGACTGGCTGATTATTTCCGTCCAGCACTCGAAACAATAGGCGAAGTCGCTCCCCTTTGGCTTTAGGTCCGGCGATGTTACTTATTGAGTGCTTGGCCGTGAGGCCAAGGTGAAAATACGGACCGGCCGTTTGAGACGGCGTTGGGAGTAGATTCATGCTGTCTCGAAGGGCGTGGATTCACGCCCGCGAAGGACGATATCGAAGCGATAGCCGAGTGCCAACTCGGGCTTAGTTGTCTCCAAATCAAAATTTGCAATCAACCTCTGGCGCGCACTTTCGTCGGGAATCGACTGAAAAACGGGGTCGTAAGCAAACAGAGGATCACCGGGGAAATACATTTGGGTGATCAGTCGTGTCGCAAGGGCGCGTCCAAATAGCGAGAAATGAATATGTGCCGGGCGCCATCCATTAAAGTGGTTTAGCCATGGATAAGCGCCGGGCCTGATCGTCACAAATTTGTAGTTGCCGCTGGCATCGGTTAGGGCTCTGCCGCATCCGGTAAAATTTGGATCGATCGGCGCTGGATGCTGGTCGACGTGATGCGAATACCGCCCCGCTGCGTTGGCCTGCCAAATCTCGATCAAACTGTTGCTCACGGCGCGGCCGCGATCGTCGAGAACTCGACCTGACACAATAATGCGTTCTCCTAGCGGTTCACCCGTGTGTTGACGAGTGAGGTCGCTATCGGTGTCAGTCATCGGCTGATCCCCGAACATCGGTCCTGTTATCTCCGAGAGCGTATGAGGCAACAATATCGGCGGATTGCGTGGCGCTCGATCAATAGTTGACCGGTACGCTGGATATAGTGATGGCGGTTGACTCTCTGGATCGGCGCGGCGGTAGGGGATGACTTTGACCATCCAGTTTTGTGGAGCGCACGTACGCTTAAGAGCGTGAATGCGCAGATTTGCTCTCAAAGATTTATCACGCAACTAGTGGGCGCGGCAAGTTTTCTCTTCAAGCCGACTGCCGCGTATTCTTTATGAACGAATGCATGTCATCGAGAAGTACGATGTGTTAATTCTCGGCGGTGGAGCTGCAGGCCTGATGTGCGCGTCAGAGGCTGCCAAGCGGGGGCGGCGAGTTGCCGTCCTTGAACGCGCTGGCCGGATTGGCAAGAAGATTCTTATATCAGGTGGGGGACGTTGTAACTTTACCAATATTCATTGCACGTCCGAGAATTTCATATCCGCTAATCCCCACTTCGCTAAGTCTGCGTTGTCGCGATATACGCCGGCGGATTTCGTGTCGCTGGTCGAGAAGCATTCCATCCCCTATCACGAGAAGACTCTTGGGCAACTGTTTTGCGATCGAGCTGCAACCGAAATTACCGGCTTGCTGGAACGCGAATGCAATGCGGGAGGTGTCAAGATATTTACGAGCTGCAATATCACCGAGGTGGATCGCGGCTCGGGCTTTGTCGTGCGCACCGAAGGGATTGAATTTCAGGCGCCGGTGCTCGTGGTCGCAACAGGGGGCCTGTCAATACCGAAAATGGGCGCGACGGCTTTTGGCTACGATTTGGCGCGCAAGTTTGGCGTGAACATTTGTGAAACAAAGCCGGCCCTGGTTCCGCTTGTCCTTAACTCGAAAGATCAGAGCGATTATTGCGATCTGACAGGAGTCTCCGCGGAAGTAACCGTCGATTGCGCCGATCAGTGCTTCAAAGAAGCAATGTTGATTACTCACCGTGGCTTGAGTGGACCTGCGATTTTGCAGGCTTCTTCTTATTGGGAGAATGGGGAGCCGATACATATCGATCTTGCTCCGGACCAGGATGTGACGGCTTCAATTCGTCAAAGCACGGTTCGGAATACGTCGAGAACCTTGTCAGCTTTGCAAGAGTTCCTTCCGGCCCGCTTTGCCAGACGCTGGCTTGATCTGAATTCAGCAACGGGCTGGACGAATCAGGCGTTGGACGATCTCGAACGCCGCATCCACCGCTGGACGCTACTCCCCGCCGGAACCGAAGGCTATCAAAAAGCCGAAGTCACGGCTGGCGGAGTCGACACTGCTGAATTGTCGGCTAAGACTATGGAGAGCAGAAAGGTCAGAGGATTGTTCTTCATTGGCGAAGTCGTGGACGTGACCGGGCATTTAGGCGGTCACAACTTTCAGTGGGCTTGGTCGTCAGGAGTGGCGGCAGGGCGCGCGGTTTGAACGGCTTGAGGGGATCGTAATCCCATCTGAATCACGTCCGTCAGATGCAGCGCGTGGCGGCCCGTGCACTGGGATATTTGCTCGCGGCAACTGAAACCATCGGCGATGATCAGACAGTCGTCGGGTGCTTTCCGTACGGCGGGTAAAAGCTCGAGCTCTCCGATTGCGATTGAAATGTCATACTTGTCTTTCTCGAAGCCAAACGATCCTGCCATCCCACAGCAACCGGAAGCCGGCATCTCACAGTCGATCTCCATTTCGTGCAGGATCGTCTCTTCATCCGTCATTTTCATGATTGATTTGTGATGGCAGTGTCCGTGAACGATGGCTTTTTGGTTCAGTTTCGGCAACGAAAACCTCGCGGCATTGTTCGCCAAAAACTCGCTGAGCAGAAATGTTTGCTTTGATAACCGGCTCGCCTGATCATTCTTAGGGAATAAGTTCCGCAATTCGTCGCGAAACACTGCGGCACAACTCGGCTCCAATACCACAATAGGTATCCCGGCATCGATTTCCTCAGCAAGGACGTGCAGAATTTCCAGAAGGAGCCGCTTTGCACGATCAAGTATTCCAAAGTCATAAAGCGGGCGGCCGCAGCATAAGATCTTTTTGGGCAACTGCACCCGAAATCCACCATGCTCCAGAACTTGAACAGCAGCTCTAGCGGTCTCGGGATGAAAATAGTTGTTGAATGTATCCGGCCACAAGAGCACAGGAGGTCCGTTCAGTTTTCTGGGCTGGCGGCGCTTGAACCATGTCCGAAATGTCTGAGGAGCGAAAGCAGGGATCGTGCGCTTTGAAGGCATGCCGGCGATGGCCTTTGCGATCTCGCGTAGTCCGGGCAGTTGCGTCGTCAGGTTGGCCAGCCTTGGCGCGTTTGAAGCAAGACGCGCCCAAATATCAATATTTCCGAACACGTAGGCACTACGCGGCTGGAATCGATTCTCGTAATAATGAGATAAGAATTCCGCTTTGTAAGTCGCCACATCCACGCCAACCGGACAATCGCTCTTGCATCCTTTGCAGGAAAGGCACAGATCGAGCGAATCTTTAACCTGCTGATCACGCCAGCCATCTTTAATTACGTCACCCTTTGTCATTTCCCATAGAAGGTGCGCACGGCCTCGGGTGGAATGTTCTTCCTCGCGAGTGACCCGGAAACTCGGGCACATCACACCGCCTTCGTGGTTCCGGCATTTCCCGACGCCAACGCAGCGCAGGGTTGCGTGCGCAAGACTGCCATCGTCTTCGGGAAATTGGAAATGAGTAGACGGTTCCCATGGATGATAATCAACTCCTAAACGCAAGTTTTCATCCAGTTTGTAAGGCTCAACAAGTTTTCCGGGATTCATCTTCCAATCAGGATCCCAAAGCGCTTTGAACTCCCGGAAGCCTTGAACCAACTCCGGACCAAACATCTTCGGAAGCAATTCCGCGCGAGATTGTCCGTCCCCATGCTCGCCGGATAACGAACCGCCGTAGCTCACGACCAGGTCGGCAGCTTCCTCAACGAACTTGCGATACTTCACTATGCCGTCGGCAGTTTGGAGATCGAAATTGATTCGAGCATGTACACACCCGTGACCGAAGTGCCCGTACAGCACAGCTCGATAACCGTATGCGTCAAATAATTTCTGCAGTCCGCGGAGATAATCCCCCAACCTGTCCGGTGCAACTGCGGAATCTTCCCATCCCTCCCATGCGAGCGGCTCGCCTGGGACATGGGAAGTCGCGCCCAAGCTCGATTCGCGAACGTCCCAAACCTGTTTCGCCTGGATTTTGTTCGTAAAAAGCCGAATGTTCGGAGGGGACGGGCTTCGTTGGAGTGCTGCTGTCAATCGTTCTGCTTGAGCTTCCGCACCAGCGGCGGTTTCCGCGCCGAATTCTGCCAGCAGCCAGCCTCCGCCTTCAGGAAGCAAAGCTAAGCCCTCGGAATTGATTCCTTTCCGGCGTGTGTACTCGACCAAGAAGTTGTCAATACCTTCGAGTCCAATCGGTTTGTGAGCCATGATTTCCGGGACATGATCGGCGCACTGGTAGATATCCGGATAGGCGATCACAAGCAAGACGCGTTCGGGTGGACTCTCGACCAATCGGCAAGTAGCGCCAAGAATCGTTACGCACGTTCCCTCGGATCCAACCAGGGCACGCGCAACGTTGAAACCGTTTTCGGTGAGGAGATAATTGAGGTTGTATCCGGATACCCTGCGCGGGATGTTGGGATAGCGTGACCGAACCAGTTCACCGTAGTGGTCGCGAAGACGTTTTAGTCCCGAATAAATTTCCGCTTGTCGCCCGCCATTGCGAATGGTCTCCGAAAGCTGAGCTTCAGTAGTGGCGCCGACTTTCATGCGCGTACCGTCGTACGTCAGGACGTCAAGTTCTTCAATGTTTTCGTCAGTCTTCCCCGCCATTACGGAATGAACGCCGCATGAATTGTTTCCGATCATGCCGCCTAGCGTGCATCGGCTGTGTGTAGCGGGATCAGGACCGAAGGTAAGGTGGTGCTTCTCGGCCGCGTTGCGAAGATCGTCGAGAATCACGCCCGGTTCGACACAAGCCAATCGCCGCTGAGGGTCGATCTCGACGATCCTTGCCATGTATTTCGAGAAGTCCAACACGACCGCGGTATTACAGCATTGGCCCGCCAGCGAAGTGCCTCCACCGCGGCAGAGGATTGGCGCTCCGTATTCATGCGCGGTCGCAACGGTGGCGATGACATCATCATTATCGCGAGGAAGAACGACGCCGATAGGAACTTGCCTGTAGTTGGAGCCATCGGTTGCATAGAGTGCGCGGCTGCCATTATCAAAACGCACTTCGCCGCTCACATGCTGGTGTAGAGCGTCTTCCAGCGCGGAGATATCGACTTGGTTGGCTTTTGCAGACCGGGCGAGTTCGGTGAATTTATCCAGCATGAACTCGTCAGTCGCTTGAACTGCTGCCGCTGACGTGCCTGCCGCTGACGCTTGCGATATGGATGCGGGTCTTGTCACCGTCGGGTTCAATGTTAATGGTAATCAAGGTCTGGTTCGCGGAAGAGACAATCGTGTAATGATCCTCGTTTGCCACGGATACGTTCGCAGAGGGAAACTTGCGTTTGTAAAACTCTGCGACTCTGCTGGGAGGGTCATCGGTCTCGAACTGTGCCGCAACTGTGTGCATCCCGGCTATGTTCGTACTCGATGCATTGCCCTTTTCGATGGTTGACCCTGGATAACTGTCAGTGCCCAATTCGCGCGCTATATCGTCGACATTGTTGGTTGATTCGACAGAGCCAAAAGGACTGGTAACGCGAACGTTGTCTCCATTCTTCTCTACGTGCACTTGCTTCGCGATTCTCCAGCCCACGAACAAAGCCGCGGTCGTCCCCAGGATGAACAACAATACTAGAACGCCGACGACGGTTAAGACGATCTTCAGTGCAGTATTACTTTGATCGGAGGTTGCGGAAGGAGCTCCCGGCGAAGTTGGCGTCGCACCAACCGTGGGGGCGGATGAGATTGCATCGGCGGCAGGAGCGCCACACTTAGAGCAGAATTTTGCTCCGGGGACCGTGGGTGAACCGCAAGAATTGCAATATGCCATTTCTCACCTCACAAATGCTTGCCGGGAGTGGAGTATATCGCAACGCTCCGAGGGCGTGCGCGGCTCAGCTAAAGTGACGGGTGCCGTAATCCATAAGGCTCAATCCGAGTAGCAGGAATAGCCAGAAAATCACTGCCACGACGACCATCTTCGTCAATCGATCACTCATGTACTTTACGTGCATGAAGTAGAGAACGACCAGGAGGGCCTTGAAACTGGCGATGAGCAGGGCCACTACCGTGTTGAACGGACCGAGATCGATGAACGACACTGCCGCAGTGACTACGGTCAAAACCATGAGCGTAAGCCAGATCGTGACGTACAAACTGACCGGCAGTATGTGCTCGTGTTCAGGCGCCGTTCGTTCAGGCAGAGTTCGTTCAGACATGGCTTCGCTCTTTACTCATTAACTAGTGAATCGGTTTTCGATCAATCAAATATAGCAACGGAAAAAGATAGATCCATACAATGTCGACGAAGTGCCAGTACAGTCCGCCGATCTCGATTGGAGTGTAGTACTCGGGCGTGTACTTTCCCTTCCATGCATAGAACGTCAGAACTGTAAAAATCCCCAGTCCAATCACCATATGCAGCGCGTGCAGGCCCGTCAAAGCAAAGTACAGTGAGAAATAAATCTGCTCGTGCGATGGATCGATATGAATCCCCGGATACTTCTGAATCAGATCGTCCGCACTGAACGTACTTCCTGGGATGTGGTGCTCTTCGTATTTCTGATACCACTCAACACCTTTGATCCCGAGGAACGCTAGGCCGAAAACCATCGTCAGCAGAAGAAGAATAACCAGCAACTTACGTTGACCGAGTTGCGCGGCTCGAACTCCCAGCGCCACCGTCAAGCTGCTGCAAATAAGAACAACGGTGTTAATCGTGCCGAGCCAGATGTCAATGCTTCGGCTGCCAGCAGCAAATTCGTTGTAGTACCAGAAGCGATAGATCAGATAGGCGCAGAACATCCCGCCGAAAAACATGACCTCTGTACCCAGAAACAGCCACATGCCAAGAGAGGCTGCATCGCGCTGCTGATCCATGTCGGCGAAATGATGCCGTAGCTCAGTCGAGTGCTCGAGCACGATTGGGCTATCGCTCAAGAGAAACCTCCTCGGGCATCGGGATGTTCTCGTAGTTGTAAGCTTCCCAAGTTACTTCCGGAGTCTCATCAAAGTTGAACGTCGGGGGAGGAGATGGCGTCATCCATTCCAAGCCGGATGCACCCCACGGGTTGTCACCGGCAATCTTTCCATAGCGCAACGACCACAACAAATAGATCATCGGCAAGAGATATCCGACAGCCAATATGGTCGAGCCTGCAGTGGAGAACACGTTCAACACCTGAAACTCTGGCGGATATTGCCAGTAACGTCGCGGCATTCCAAGGTAGCCAAGAATGAACTGAGGGAAGAATGTCAGGTTAAATCCAATAAACACAATCGCCGCCGCAAGCCGGCCCCAAGCCTCCGGATACATGCGCCCTGAAATCTTAGGCCACCAAAAGTGGATACCGCCAAGGTATCCCATAACAGCGCCGCCCACCATAATGTAATGAAAGTGCGCGATTACGAAGTAAGTGTCCGTGACATGGACGTCGAATCCCAAGGCAGCCAGGAACAAGCCAGTGAGGCCGCCGATGGTAAAGAGTCCGATGAATCCGAAGGCGTAGAGCATTGGGGTCGAAAATGAAATCGATCCCTTGTACATGGTCGCGGTCCAGTTGAAAACTTTGACCGCCGAAGGCACTGCTACGAGATAACTAAGAATTGAAAAGAACAGTGCCGAGTACAGCGAAATACCCGCAACGAACATGTGATGCGCCCAGACGAGAAATCCGAACACAGCGATCGCTATGCTCGACATCGCTACAAAGCTGTACCCAAACACGCGCTTGCGCGAGAAGCATGGCACAATTTCGCTGACTACTCCCATCGCGGGCAAGATCATGATGTAAACGGCGGGATGCGAGTAAAACCAGAATAGGTGTTGGAACAAGAGAGGATCGCCACCACGAGTGGGATCAAAAATCCCAAGATTGAAAACGCGCTCGAAGACGACCAATAGAAGCGTGATTGCTAATACGGGCGTCCCCAAAAGCATGATGATGCTGGTGGCATAGTGGGACCAAACAAACAGCGGCAGCCGCGACCACGTCATACCCGGCGCCCTCATGCGATGTACCGTAACCACAAAATTCAGGCCAGTGAGAATAGACGAAAATCCCACGACAAAGATCGCCAGCCCAGCTTCGACGACTTTGGTGTTACTGAATGCAGTACTGAATGGGGTGTAAAACGTCCATCCGGTATCGACTCCACCAGTCAGAAGGCAATGCACGTAAATGGCGCCGGCGATTATGTAGAGATACCAGCTCAATAAATTAATGCGTGGGAAAGCCAGGTCTTTGGCCCCAACCATCATCGGAATGAGGAAGTTACCCAGCGTCGCCGGAATCGACGGAACCAGAAAAAAGAACACCATGATCTGGCCATGCATTGAGAACAGCTTGTTATAAGTGTCCGCCAGTACCAGATCACCGGCTGGGGTTAGCAGTTCCAACCGGATCAGCAGAGCAAAAAATCCGCCGATAAAGAACATGAAGGTAATCGAAAGTAAATAAAGAAGCGCGATACGCTTGTGGTCCGTGGTAAGCAGCCACGAGCGGACGCCATATTCACTATTGAGGTAGTTCTCGCGTTCGGTGATAACTGCTGCCGTAGCCATTGCTAATCCTTAGAATGTTCTGGTTTCGTGCCCGGAGGTACCAGTGTTGGATTTCCGGCCGACCCACTTGGCGGGGCGCTCAAAGACTTGATATACGCCACCACTTCATTCATCTGTTCTTCGTTTACCAGGCCTTGAAACACGGGCATGATGTTTTTGAATCCGGAAACAATTTTCGCGCCCGGATTCATTATAGATTCTCGAATATAGTTCTCATCCGCGATAACGGTCCGACCATCTTCGAGGGTCACGGGATTGCCGTACACGCCAATCAGCGTTGGTCCCCGACCTTGAGTTTCAAACTTATGGCAGGTGGGACATCCTAGTTGTGAGAATTGACTCTCTCCTGCGGCTGCGAGCGATCCAAAAGTTCTGCTCGTCGCGAGCCATGTTTGATAATCGGAAGGATCCATCACCACAACCTGGCCAATCATTCCGGAGTGCATAGTGCCGCAGTACTCGGCGCAGAAGAGATGATACGTGCCTGGCTTGGTCGCGCGGAACCATGCCGTAACATAGCGTCCGGGTAAGACATCTTGCTTGATTCTAAACGCTGGCACGTAGAAGCTATGGATGACGTCCTGCGACGTCATTATCATTTTTACGTCGCGGCCAAGAGGCACATGCAGTTCGTTGATTTCTTTCGGACCTTCGGGATGTTGAAATTTCCACATCCATTGTTTTGCAACCGTGTAAACCTCGGTTGAATCCCGCGGGGGAGTGCGCTCGTGAAAGTAAAGGATCGCGCCCCAGGCGAAGATGACGAGAAACACACCCAGCGGAATAACTGACCAGCCTACCTCCAAAATCATGGAGCCTTCGATATGCTCGGCCTCGCGTCCATGATGCCGCCGGTACTTGATAGCGAAGACAGTAATTATGGTGAAGATGGCCGCGCACGTGACCAGCGACAGAGCCAGCAAGAATACGTACAGCAAATCGACTTGCCAGGCAATTGATGAAGCCTGCGCCGGCCAAAATGGAAAAGTCTCAACCATGATTTATGACCCGTGTTGCCGCTCGATGTTCGGCGTCAGACCCATGGCGAAATAACAAAGTCATGAACACGCCCAATATCAATACGGTCGCCATAGCCGAAAGCTGAAGAATTCTGGAAATCATCGCGCCATACTTCCCTGTCGTGGGATCGTAGTGGTAGCAGTAGAGCAATATCTGGTCTGTTAGTGTGCCGATTTTGTTTTGAGACGCCTGGATCAGCCCGAGCCGCAGGTCCTTAGGAGCATATTCCACGCCATAGTAGTACTGCGCGATCTTTCCTTCAGGCGTCAGGATCATGATCGCGGTGGAATGAGCGAACTGTTCCGTCTTAGGATCGTACTGATATTGAAACCCCGCAGCGTTGGTCAGGGCGTCAATCGAAGTTTGTGGCCCGGTTAAGAAATGCCATCCTTGAGCTGCGCCGGGACGACCATATCGTTCCATGTATTCCGCCTTTTTGGCGGCCCCGATTTCGGATGTATCCTTCGGATCGAAGCTCACTGTTAAAACGTTGAACTCATCGCCAACATTGAATTTGAGAACCTTCAACGCACTGGAGAGTCCGCTCAATACTTCGCCGCAGAGCATGGGACATCGGTAATAAACCAGGCTCAAGATCATCGGCTTTTGGCCAAAGTAATCCCCCAAACGAACGGTCTTCCCCGTTTCGTCGCGGAATACGAGATCCGGCGGAATTTGCCCATCCAAGTTTTGCTGGATGCCAACATTCTTCAATCCTGGAGGACGCATGCTTGCTGGAGGCGACATCAGTCCGGTGCTCATGTTCTGAGCGTAGGCCGTGATGGACAGTGCCGCTCCGACCACCGCCAGCAACACCGGATTGCTCCACTCCCTGATGCGAGACACTACTTTTTTCCTTTCACTTTTGCGGAGTTGGAAGATTGTGGCGACGAATTTCCTTCGCTGTGGTCGGCGCGCTCCGCCGCCTCATAAATTGTATTGGTGACGGATTCGGGCACGGTTCCAGTCTTCGGCATCGTGTTCAGTCCGCGTTGCACAATCAGATCCATGGCTCGATCAATCGGAATACGAACCGCTCCGCCTTGCTGGTCCACCCAGCCATAGCTGTGCAACTTCTGTTCTTCTTGCAACCTGAATTCGTTGTTCTCGATGCGTTCGTTTGTCTCCAGCCGAGGTTGAGAAAAATTCTTGTCGATTCGAGCCCGCGCTGTCTTGGGATTTATATCTCGAACATCGGCATCCGCAGGTTGCGCCATCGGGTGTTGCTCTGGCTGATGGGTTCGCTCATACCAGTCCCCGAATTTGTACATTCCCAATACGATGAGATAGACAGTCGCTAAGCCCACTGCGAGGGCAATCAGCGATCCCAAGATAGCCTTTGGGGGGAGATCCCTCGGGTCAAATCTCACTTCCGGATTATGAGCGTTATTTGGGTGCTCAGTCATGGACCGTTTCCAGAAGCTCAACCGCATGCAGATCATGCAACGGTAAAAGTGGACGACTTCTCACATTACGGAAAAATAACGCAAGCCACAGACCACCGATGGCAATGGGAACCACACCGTCGAGGAAGTGCCAATAGAACACGTCGTGAAAATTGGGTTCGATAAACCAGTAAAGATCCACGTAGCGCATGAACATGAGCCAGACTGCGACCCAAACCAATCGACGCGGATCGCGTTTTAACGGGCGCGATAGGAGGATCGCAAATGGCACTGCAAAATGACCTAGCAGCAAAAAGAGGGCTAGGAATTCCCAGCCTCCGTGAAAACGCCGGGTGTAAAACGTAATCTCATCTGGGAGATTTCCCGCCCACATAATTAACAACTGTGAGAACGAGAAATATGCCCACAACATAATCAAAGTGAGCATGAATTTGCCGTGGTCGTGAACTTCTTTGGGCCGCAGGTAAGTTGATACTGGCTTGTATGAAACGAAAATCCGCTCAACCAAAAC
>Ga0210403_10001390_pt1 | contig 23038 bp, 21 predicted proteins | sample IncBWC19MmetaG_FD_150863 | JGI IMG/M metagenome (GOLD analysis project Ga0210403, IMG submission 150863) | Forest soil microbial communities from Barre Woods Harvard Forest LTER site, Petersham, Massachusetts, United States - Inc-BW-C-19-M | ecosystem: Environmental > Terrestrial > Soil >... | reverse complement strand
CGTCCTCGACGCGGTGCTTCTTCTCCTTCATCTCCGTCTCGGTGGCTGCTCCGACCTTCACCACGGCCACGCCACCGGACAGCTTCGCCAGCCGTTCCTGCAGCTTCTCGCGATCGAAGTCCGAGTCGGTGTTCTCGATTTCGGCTTTGATCTGGTTGATGCGGCCTTTGATCGCCGCTGCGTCACCGGCACCATCGACGATGGTGGAGGTGTCCTTGGCCACGACCACGCGACGGGCGCGCCCGAGCTGAGAGACCTGCGTGTTCTCGAGCTTCAGACCGAGCTCCTCGGTGATGACCTCGCCACCGGTGAGGATGCCGATGTCCTCCAGCATGCGCTTGCGGCGATCGCCGAAGCCCGGAGCCTTGACCGCAACGCCGGTGAACGTGCCGCGCAGCTTGTTGACCACGAGCGTGGCCAGCGACTCGCCCTCGACGTCCTCGGCGATGATCAGCAGCGGCTTGCCGCTCTGGATCACTGCCTCGAGCACCGGCAGCACGTCGCGCACCGAGCCGATCTTCTGGTTTGCGATCAGGATGTAGGGGTCCTCGAGCACCGCCTCCATGCGGTCCTGGTCGGTGACCATGTAGGGCGAGATGTAGCCCTTGTCGAACTGCATGCCCTCGGTGAATTCGAGGTCCATGCCGAACGTCTGACCCTCCTCCACGTTGACCACGCCGTCCTTGCCGACCTTCTCGATGGCGTCGGCGATCACGTCGCCGATCTCCTCATCGCCGGCCGAGATGGTTGCCACGCGGGCGATCTGGTCCTTGCCGGAGACCTCCTTGGACTGCGTGGCGATGTTGGCCACCACCTGGTCCACGGCCTTCTCGATGCCGCGCTTCAGCGCCAGCGGGTTGGCGCCCGCAGCCACGTTCTTCAGGCCCTGGCGAACGATCGCCTGGGCAAGCACCGTGGCAGTGGTGGTGCCGTCGCCGGCCACGTCGTTGGTGGCGGTTGCGACCTCGCGCACCAGCTGGGCGCCCTGGTTCTCGAAGACGTCCTCGACCTCGATCTCACGCGCGATGGTGACGCCGTCGTTGGTGATGGTGGGCGCGCCGAACTTCTTGTCGAGCACCACGTAGCGGCCCTTGGGGCCGAGCGTGACCTTGACCGCGTTGGCGACCGCGTCCACGCCAGCCTCCAGCGACTTGCGCGCCTCCGAGCCGTACTTCAGTTCCTTGTGAGCCATGTCAGTTCAGATCTCCTTATGCGACCTTGGCGAGGACATCGGACTCGCGCAGCACGAGCAGATCCTCACCGTCGACCTTGATCTCGGTCCCGCCGTACTTGCTGTAGAGGACCTCGTCGCCCTCCTTGACGTCCAGCGGGATGCGCTTACCGTTGTCATCGAGCTTGCCATCGCCGGCGGCGAGGACCTTGCCCTTCTGGGGCTTCTCCTTGGCGGTGTCGGGGAGCACGAGGCCACTCGCAGTGGTCTCCTCCTCCTCGATCGCCCGAACGATCAGGCGATCGCCCAGGGGCTTGAGCTTCATATCGAAATACCTCCGTCTAGAGACTGCGGCGGCTCGCTTGGCCCACGTGCTCCGGGTCAGGACCGCCCCTCTTGGCACTCCCGGGGGGAGACTGCCAACCTGCAGCCCCAATATATAGAAGATCTGGCTGGGCCTGGCAGTCATGCATCGCGACTGCCAATCCCGCGAGGTGCTCCGCCGGGCCTGCACGGCCCAACGCGACTGCTCAACGTGACGGCGTAGCAGGCTAGGATGTCTCGCCTGCTACCATGACAGCATAAAGCAGCTGACTCTACGAATCGAGGATCGGCTCGTCGACTCCCTCAAGCAGGCGGCGGCAGCGCGCAGCGAGAGCGTGAATGCCTACGCCCAAGCGGTGCTGGGTGCGGCCGTCGATCCCGAGCTCGCCGGCGATGAGACAGCGCAACTGCGCGAGCGTCTGGATAGGGCTGGCCTGTTGGCCGTCCCGACACAGGCATCCCACTCCGCTCCCGACAGCGCGGCTCTGGAGCGTGCGCGCAAACGCGCCGGGCGCGGCCGGTCGCTGTCCTCGCTGGTCATCGAGGATCGCGCCTGAGCGTCTTCGCCGACTCCTCCGCGCTCGTGAAGCTCTACGCCGACGAGGACGGGCATGAGCCGATTCGGCGCCTACGTGCGCCGCTCGTCATCTCGGCGCTCGCGCGCGTGGAGGTGATCGCGGCAATCTGGCGCAAGCACCGCGCCGGGGAGCTTGACATCGACGACTCCCTGACACTGATTCGGGCGTTTCGGGTGGACTACGCGGGAGCACGGGACACGCCTGTGCGCTTCCTCACCGTTGCAGTCACCGAGGAGATCCTCGAGCGCGCCACCGAGATGGCGGGAGCCCACGGCCTGCGCGCTTACGACGCCGTCCAACTCGCCTCGGCGCTCGCCGCCCGCGACGTGGACGAACGCTGCGCCACGCTCACCAGCTTCGATCGCGACCTGACCGCGGCCGCCGTCTCGGAGGGGTTCAAGACGCTGCCGGCGGCGAGCAAGCCCTCAACGAGCGCCCGAGGTCGGGCAGCGTCGCGCTAGTAGGGCGTCAGTTCTGCGCGCCGCCGAAGCCTTTGATGGCTTCGGTCATGCTCGATGGGTGCTCGAGGATCTGCGAGAAGCGCACCACGGTGACGGTGTCGTCCATCGACACTGCCCGCCCGTAGATCTGTTCGAGGAAGTTGATGAGTTCTTCGTGGCGTCGGAACTCGGGGTTGTCGTGCTTGATGTCGCGCGGCGAGAGCTCTGAGAGCTTCATCACCTCGACCTGGTCGATGACCGCCTCGAAGATCTTTTCCCGCGGCGAGTACTGGTAGCCGATGGTCACGAGCACGGCCTGGTTCTTGCGGTACTTGCCCGACTTGTCTCCGAGGCGGATCGTGGCGGTCTTGCGGCCACGCTTGAGCTCATCGGCGAAGATCGTGGAGTAGAAGTTGAGGACCTGCATGGCGGGCAGGCTACCGGTCTTTATCCAGGTAGGCCACCGCGAGCGCCACCATCTCGCGCTCGGCCGCGTGGCTCAGCTCGCTCTGAGCCTCGGCGAGGCCGATCCAGCGGACCTCCTCGACCTCGTCGTCGTGGTCCTCGATGCTGCCTTCCAGATAGGTGAACAGAAAGAAGCACACCGTCTTGCCGATCGTGCGCCCGTCGCGCCGGTACCAGTAGCGCGTCTCGCCGAGCTCGCACACGGGCGTGGCCACCACGCCCGTCTCCTCGCGCACCTCGCGCTCGGCGGCCTGCACGGAGGTCTCGCCCGGATCGACGTGGCCCTTGGGGAGCGCGAGCACGCGCGCGCCGTCCGCGGCGCGCCGGGTGGGCACGATCACCACGACCTCCTCGCCCCGCACCACCACGCCGCCCGCGGAGAACTCGCGAGGCTGTGCCTTGCGCGAGCGTTTGGCGGAGCGCGCCCGCGGGCGGGCGGGCTCGGGGACGGGCTGGCTCGGATCAGAAGACATACTGCTCGAGCGCCTGCGGATCGTGCACCACCAGGCGCCCGCGGCCCTGGGAGATCACTCCCGCGCGCTCCAGCACCGCGAGGAACCGGCTTGCAGACTCGCGCGAGGAGCCCGCAAGCTGGGCGAGGTCGGCCTGGGTGGCTGTGACGAGCACGTCCGCGCCGGGCTTGCCCTCAGAAACCTCCTGCTCCACCAGCTGGCGCAGCACCACCGCCACGCGGCTCTGCACTGTCTGGAAGGACTGGCGCGATAGGCGCTCGTTCATCTCGCGCAGCCGCCGGCCGAGCGCGATCACCAGGCGCGCAGCGATCTCGGGATGCTGACCCATCAGCCTGCGCATGTCGGGACCGAGCACGCCCACCACCTTGGTGGTGACGATCGCCTGCACGGTGGCCGAGCGGCGCTCGTCCTCGAACATGGCGAGCTCGCCGAAGATGTCCCCCGGGCCAAACGTGGCCAGCGTGATGGTGCGCCCGTCGCCGTGGGTGCGGATCGCACGCGCGAGCCCCTCGCGAACGATGTAGCAGGTGTCGCTGGCGTCGCCCTCGCGGAACACCGCCTGTCCCGGCTCGAACTCGCGGGGCACCGCCACCTCGGCGATCCGCTGCAGGTCGCTCTGCTCGAGCGTGGCGAACACGGGCACCCGCCCGAGCAGCTCCACCACGTCCGCTGAACGAGTCGGCCCCATCGCGCAGGGAATACCACACCTGCGCGCCGCTGCCGCGCCGCCGCTATCTTCCTGGGGATGGCAGTCCCAAGGCGCCAGATCGCAGGCCTCGGCGCGCTCGCCCTGCTGGCGTCCGCGCCGGCGCCGGCAGCCGCCCGCACATCCACGGCGCGGTCAACAGCTGCTCCCCACGCACTGCTCACCTCGAAGGAACTGTGGGCCACGATCGATGTGTGCAACGCCAAGGACCAGCCCAACACGGTTGGCATCCGCGGCTCGATGCCCGGCGACGGCCAGAGCCGGGACAAGCTCTACATGAGCTTCCGCCTGCAGTACTTCAACCGCACCACGGCGCAGTGGGTGGACCTCTCAAACGGCGCCAACACGGGCTACTTTGCGGTCGGCGCGGGCGCGGCCGCCTCGCGTCAGGACGGCAGCAGCTTCGTGATCGCGCCCGTGCCCGGCAAGCCCGCGTTCACGCTGCGCGGGGTGGTGGACTACCAGTGGCGGCGCGGGCGCACGGTTCTCGCCACCGGCACGCGGCCCACCACTGCGCATCGCCAGAGCGTCTCCGGCTCAGACCCCCCGGGCTACAGCGCCGCTACCTGCTTGATCGGCTGAACAGCCGCGGATCGTTGGTGATGATGCCCGCCACCCCCATCTCGGTGAGCTTGGCGATCATGCGCTCGTCGTCCACCGTCCACACGTATAGCTCGCCACCGCCTTCGCCCACCGCACGCACGAGCGATGGGGTCACCACACGCCAGTGGGCCATGATCGCGTCAAAGCGCCCCGCGCGCAGCGCAGCGCGGGCGCGACGGGGAAGCGCTGCGCGATAGCAGGTGAGCATCGCAAGCGCCGGGATCGCGGTGAGCACGTCGGTGGTGTAGTCGCGGCGCACGCGTGGCACCGACCAGCCCAGGCGCAGGCCCGGCTCGGCCGCGCGAATCAGCGCGAGGCCCGACGGGAACATGCCGCTGACGAGCGTGCGCTGCACGAGCGCGCGCTCCCGCAGCGCCTCCAGCACGCGCAGCTCATAGCCCGGGAGCTTGATGTCCACGTCGATGTCGATACCGGCGAAACGCTCCTGACTCAGGTGCTCGAGCGCTCGCACGAGCTCGAGCGGCGGGCGCGTTCGCATGTCCTCGTAGTCGTGGGCCACGAGCAGCCGCCCGCCCCCGCCTGGGTGCTCGCTGAGCACGTCCAGCTCGATCATGTCCACGCCGTGGGCGAGCGCCGCATCGAAGCTCGCAAGCGTGTTGCCGGGCTCGATGTGTGCTGCTCCCTTGTGCCCCACGCGGCGCGGGCGGGCCGTGGATCGCTCTGCCATGGCCGCCACGATGCCAGAGTGGCCGTGTCGCCGCTGTGTTACTCAGACGGCGCGTGTCGCCGGCATGCGGGCCGCGCGGATCGCCTCGACGGCGGCCTTCGGCCCGAGGTAGGGCGCGAGCACCACATAGGTGAGGTGATCCACCAGGCCGGGCAGGCGCGAGAGGCGGTTGCTGGCCACGTAGCTCGAGATGATCGCCCACACAGCGCCCGTGATCGCTTCCGGAGCCACGTTGGGGCCACGGCGCAGGGGCGGGCCCTGCGCCGTGATCAGCTCGGTGAGCGCTGCGATCGACTTGGTCATGCGACCGACCATCGCCGGCCCCACTTCGAAGACGTCGATGAACGCGATCCGCAGCAGCGCCTGGTGGCCCATGAGGTAGTCCACGAAAGCGGCGATCGCACGCCGCACCGATTCAGGCCAGGACTCCGAGTCGTCGATCGCGTCGCCCACCCACTCGAGCGCTTCGGCCACGAACTCGTCGAGCACCGCCAGGTAGCAGGCCTCCTTGCTGGCGAACTGTTTGTGGAAGGCCTCCGTGGAGATGCCCGCGAACTGCGCGATCTGGGGGTCGGTGAGGCCCGCATAGCCCTCGTCGAGGGTCAGGTGCACGACCGAGCCGAGAGCCCGCGCGCGCTTGTCGTCCCCGCACAGGAACGCGGCGGGCACGGGCGGCATGTGCGAGGGGCGTATGAGCGAGATGCCGCCGAGCCGAGTCGCGGCCGGCGAGCGGTAGGCGTCGATCCAGTCGAGCACGTCGTCGGTGAGCTGGGCGAGCTCCTCCTCCCGCCCTTCGAGCATGCGCATGAAGGCCAGATGGCGCACGCCACCCACGATCCCCCTGGCGGCCAGCGGCGGGACCTCCACGCCGTCGGGCGCCAGCTGGAAGATCACCGTGACCAGGCGCTCGAAGGCGAAGCCAGCGAGCTGCATGCGCTCACGCGCCGGCGGCCCTATGCCGAGCGAGTCCACGATCACCAGATGCGGTCCCTTGGGTTCCAAGGCCATGTGCTCGAGCAGCGCGTGGCACGCAGCGTGCAGCCGGTTGGACCAACCGCGCTCACGCTCCCAAGCGTCGATCACGTGCTTGCGCGCCCTGGCCACAACAATGTCGTAGGTGGCCAGGAAGCAGTCTTCCTTGTTGTGGAACTGCTCGTAGAAGGCCCTGCGCGAGACGCCGGCGAGCCCGATCACGTCTGCCACGGTGGTGTCGTGGTAGCCGCTGCGGGAGATCGCCTCGATCATCCCCCCGAAGATCCGGGTGCGTTGATTGCGGGCGACCTCCTCGCGACCCATTCCGCTAGGGCCGTGAGGTAGGCGCCGAAAGAGTGGTGGCTGCCCCCTGGTTCGACTCATCTCTCCCCGATTCGGCTGATCCTGACCGTTCTAGAAGCTAGACGTTTTTCACGCCAATTGCAACCCCCTACCGATTCTTAATAACAATCTAGTTCGAATACTTCCACTCGTGTCTCCAACATGGACATGATGACCAGTCAAAAATACCCCGAATGGGGTAGATTTTGGGCCTTCGGGCGGCGGGATGTCCGTCCCGCGTACAGACCTGCTCAGAAGCGCCGGGTCAGGCGCTCAGCGTGAGCCTGCGCGGGCCAGGCTGGAAGCCCAGCTCGACCAGCAGGCCCGCAAGCGGCGAGCCGATGGCTGGCTCGCCGTCGATGCGCTCGAGCGCCAGCCGGGGGATCCCCCCGGCTCGGACGGCTTCAGCGAGGGCGTGGAGCGCCTGCTGCAGGAGATCGGCCTCGCCCGCCCCGGCGCCCGCGACCGGCGCGCCGCGCCCGGCCGCGCGCCCTGGTCGCTCAGCGGGCTCGGCGAGCGTGATCAGGCCACGACCGCCACGCTCCACGTAGAGCACCGGCTGATCGGCGACGATCGCCACGTAGGCGCCCGCCACTCGCGCGGGCCGGCGCTCCTGGCCCTCGCGACGAGGCCACGGTAGCGCGGCGCCGAAGGGTTGAGCGGGGTCCGCAGCGGCGATGACAAGCGTGGGGGCGCTGGCGACGGTCTCGGTGCCGGGGCGCGCGCGCAGCCGCTCGACCGCACCCGGCAGCGCGAACTGCGCGCCGCCCATGCCCTCGATGAAGTAGCCGCGGCGGCACACACCGAGCGTCTCGAGGTTGGCGAAGGTGTCGTAGAGGAGCGCGAAGCCGCCCTTGATGCCCTCCGCGAGCACCTGCTCGCGGGTGACGATCCCATAGCGCTCTAGCAGCAGCTCGGCGAGGGCCCGGCGGCGCTCGGCTGGCGCGGTGGCGCCCTCGGGGCCCGCGAAGAGGTGGCCGGCGAGCGACCAGCGGCCCTGCACCTGGGTTTGGGCTCCGCTGCGCCGGCGCGCCGCAAAGCGCGAGCGCCCGGGCGAGGGACGTCCCGTGCGAGGCGCGCCGGAGCGCTCCGCGCGGGCCAGCGCGAGGCGCGGCGCGCGCAGCGGCGCCCACGCGTCGTTTGTGACCTCGCCCGCCCAAACGAGATCCCACAGCGCCTCGCGCAACGCCTCGGCGGGTGCCTGAAGCTCGGCGAGCAGGTCTGTGAAGAAGCACGGACCCTGCGTCAGGCGCGCGCGAAGGAGCTCGTGCTCGGCGCCGCTCGGCGGCTCGCCGCCGCCGCGCCCGGCCGAGCCGGCGGGCGGCGGGCCGATGGCGGCAGCGTCCTCGCGGAAGTACAGCGCCACGCGCCCGGAGCGCCCGAGCGGCCCTGCGCCCACCCACACCACCTCGCCGCTGGAGCACAGCTCATCGAGCCACGTCTGCGAGTAGGCGCCGGTGCGCCGCGCGAGCACGTCGCGCTCCCACGTCTCCACCGGCAGCGCGAGCCCCTGCAGCGGCACGAGCACCTCGCGCAGGCGGTCCACCCCGGCGCCCGCGCCCGGGTGGCGGTCCACGCCCTGCCACGAGGGTAGGAAGGAGGCCAGGCGACGCTGGTCGGCGGGCTCGATCTCCTTGCGCAGCGCCGCAAGCGTTGCCCGCCGCAGCCGGCGCAGGACCTCCACGTCGCACCAGTCGCGCTCGCCCGGGTGCGCGGGCGCAGGCCTCAGCTCGCCGCGCACGAGCTCGTCGTCGCGCTCGAGCTCCCGCAGCACCGCCGAGGCGTCCACGCCGTAGCGCTCGCGCAGCTCATCCGCGGCGAAGGGGCCGTGCGTGCGCGCATAGCGCGCCACCAGCTCGCGCAGCGCGTCAGGCACCGCCTCCAGGAACGCGTCGGGCAGGCCCCCGGGAGGCACCACGCCGAGCGCGTCACGGTAGAGGCCCGCCTCGTCAGCGGCGATGAAGCGCTCGCGGCCACCCACGCGCACCAGCACCGCCCGCCGTTCGCGCTGCAGCTCCTCGAGCAGGCCACTCGCGGAGACTCCGGGGAAGACGCGCTCGGCGACCTCATCCGCGCTGAGGTCGCCCACCCGCCGCAGGATGTCGTGGAGGCCATCGCGGCCGGTGGCGCGCAGGATCTCCGAGCGATGCTGCAGGTCGTCTTCCACGCGCGCGAGCACGTCGGGGTCGATCAGCTCGCGCAGCTCCTCGCGGCCTAGCAGCTCGCGCAGCAGGTCGCGGTCGAGCGACAGCGCCGCCGCTCGGCGCTCGGCGCTCGGCGTGTCGCCCTCGTACATGTAGGTGGCCACGTAGTCGAACAGCAGCGATGAGGCAAACGGCGACGCGGTCTGCGTCTCCACCTCCACGAGCGAGATCTCGCGCGTGTGCAGCCCGCGCAGCAGCTCCTGCAGACCCGGCACGTCGAGCACGTCGCGCAGGCACTCGCGGTAGGTCTCGAGCACGATCGGGAAGCTCTCATAGCGGCGCGCCACCTCCAGCAGGCTCTGGGCCTTCAGCCGCTGCTGCCACAGCGGCGTGCGCCGGCCGGGGTAGGCACGCGGGATCAGCAGCGCGCGCGAGGCGTTCTCGCGAAAGCGCGCGCCGAAGAGAGCGGAGCCGCCGAGCTCGGCCACCACCGCGGCCTCCACCTCCTCGGGCTCGAGCAGCAGCAGCTCGGCGGCGGAGGGCAGGGACTCCGCGTCCTCAGCGTCGAGGTCGGGGAGGTGCATGATGATGCCGTCGTCGCTCCAAAGGGCATCGCAGTCGATCCCGAAGCGCTCGTGGAAGCGGGCCGCCAGCGCAAGGCCCCATGCGGCGTGAACGCGCCCTCCGTAGGGGGAGAGCACGCACAGGCGCCAGTCGCCGATCTCGTCGCGAAAGCGCTCCAGCACGATCGTACGCTCGCTCGGCAGCACGCGCGTGGCAGCCTGCTGCTCGCGCAGGTAGGCCAACAGGTTGCGCGCCGCGCGCGCATCGAGGTCGTAGTCGCGCTCGAGGGTCTCCGCGTCCTGCTCGACCGCCCAGCGCGCGAACGCGCCGATCGCTTCGCCGAGCACGCGCGGGCGCCCCACCGAGTCGCCCTTCCAGAACGGCACCGCGCCGGGCGCACCGGGCGCGGGTGTGACGATCACGCGGTCGCGGCCGATCTCCTCGATGCGCCAGGTGGAGGCTCCCAGCAGGAACGCCTGGCCGGGGCGCGCCTCGTAGACCATCTCCTCGTCGAGCTCGCCCACGCGCCTGCCGTCGGGCAGCGTCACCGCGAACAGGCCACGGTCGGGGATCGTGCCGGCGTTGGCGATCGCCAGCTGGCGCGAGCCCTTGCGCGCACGGATGACCCCCGCCACGCGATCCCACACGATCCGCGCGCGCAGGTCGCCGAACTCCTTGGAGGGATAGCGCCCGTCGAGCATGTCGAGCACGGTCTCGAGCAGCTCGCGCGAGAGCTCGGAGTAGGAGTGGGAGCGTGTGACGAGCGCGTGCAGCTCCTCGACGGAGACACCGGCATCTTCGGGCTCAGCTGAGACGGCGATCGCCACGATCTGCTGGGCGAGCACGTCGAGCGCGTTGCGCGGCACCACAGTGGGCTCGATCAGGCCTTCGTGCATGCGCCGAGCCACCACGGCGCACTCGAGCAGGTCGCCACGGAACTTCGGGAAGATCCGCCCGCGGCTGACCTGGTCGACGCCGTGGCCCGCGCGGCCTATTCGCTGCAGCCCGCGCGCCACGGACTTGGGCGACTCGATCTGCAACACGAGATCGACAGCGCCCATGTCGATGCCCAGCTCCAGCGAGCTGGTGGCCACGAGGCAGGGCAGCTCGCCGGCCTTCAACAGCTCCTCCACCTTCGTGCGCTCCTCGCGCGCGAGCGAGCCGTGATGTGCGCGCGCGATCTCCGTCGCGGGGGCGGCGGGATCGACGCCTTCGGCCTGCGCGGCGGCGAGCTCGTTCAGGCGCAGCGCCACGCGCTCGGCTGAGCGACGGTTGTTGACGAACACGATGGTCGAGCTGTGCTCGCGCACGAGCCGCAACAGCTCCGGGTAGATGGCCGGCCAGATCGAGCCGCGCGTGGCCTCCCCGCCGGGAACCGGCTCCAGCGGATCACGCGCCGGGTCGATCGGCCCACCGGGCTCGGTCATGGAGTCCACCGGCACCTCGATGCGCAGGTCCAGCTGCTTGCGCGCGCCCGCGTCCACGATCCTCACCTGTCTGCCCGGTCCCACGAGGAAGCGCCCGATCTCCTCCAGCGGGTTCTGCGTGGCGCTCAGGCCGATGCGCTGGACGCCTTCGGGACGTGACCCTCCGTGCGCCGCCACCAGCTCGTCGAGGCGCTCGAGCGTGAGGGCCAGGTGCGAGCCGCGCTTGGAGTGGGCCACCGCGTGGATCTCATCCACGATCACCGCCTCCACGCTGCAGAGCATCGCGCGCGCGGCGGAGGTGAGGATCAGGTACAGCGACTCCGGCGTGGTCACGAGGATGTCGGGCGGGTTGCGCGCCATCGCCGCCCGCTCGCGCTGGGGCGTGTCACCGGTGCGGATGCCCACCGTGACCCCCTCCGCGCCGATCCCGCGCAGCGGCGCGCGCAGGTTGCGCTCGATGTCGTAGGCGAGGGCCTTCAGCGGGCTGACGTACAGGACGCGCGTGCCTCGCTCCTCAGGCCGCGGCTGGTTGGCGAGCCTGTCGAGCGCCCACAGAAACGCGGCGAGCGTCTTGCCCGAGCCGGTTGGCGCCGAGACCAGCACGTTCTCGCCCGCGGCGATCGCCGGCCACGCCTGCTGCTGGGCGCTCGTGGGAGCGGCGAAGGCCCGCTCGAACCACAACCGTACGGGCGGGCTGAAGCTCGAGAGGGGCATCGCATTCAGGCTACCGCCAGCGCTCGTCCTCCCAAGCAGAATCCGCCGAGGGGTTGTGTGGACACATCGTCCAGGCGAAAGACCGAGGGGCTGTGTAGACACATCGTCCAGCCCGAGATAAGGTACGACACTCGAAAGTCCAGTGTTTCTGCCCCGCGCGACTACTGGATCAGCCTAGGATCCGAGTACGGCCCAATACATATTGGCCGTCCAGCTAGGACGCTTCTCTCCCCCCAACCAACAGGACAGGACAGCTTGCCAATGCCGAGAACCCGCTCAGCCCCCTCGAAATCCGCCGGCCTCGGAGATGAGCCCGCGTGGTCGATCCCCAGTCTGCGTGAGCCGCGTTTCTCGCAGTCGCTCGAGCGTGGCTTGGCGATCCTCGGGTGTTTCACGCCGTCGCGGCCTGTGCTGGGGATCGCTGACATCGCTGACGATCTCGGCATGTCGCGTTCGACGACGCACCGGTATGTGATCACGTTGGTGGCGCTCGGCTACCTGGAGCAGGGCGCTTCGCGTAAGTACCGGCTGGGGTTGCGGGTGACCGATCTGGGGATGTCGGCGTTGAACTCCACAGGGCTTCGCGAGCACGCACACCCCTATCTGGAGGAACTGCGCCAGCGCACCTCCTACACCAGCAGCCTGGCTGTGCTTGAGGGAACGGACATCCTCTATGTCGATCGTGTTCGCACCTTCCGGCGGGGTGAGCACCAGGCGGCGCTTGACATTCATCCCGGCTCGCGGCTGCCGGCCTACTGCACCGCGATCGGCAAGCTGCTGTTGGCGAACCTGCCAGAGAGCGAGCAGCGCGACCTGCTCGCCGAGATGAAGCTCACAAAGCGTGGGCCGAACACGATCACGAGCAAGAAAGCGCTGCGGGAGGAGCTCGATGAGATCGCAGAGGACAGCTTCGCGGTCGCCGACCAGGAGCTGGAAGCAGACCTCTACGCGATCGCTGCCCCAGTGCGTAATGAGGCTAACGAGGTGGTCGCAGGCGTGAGCCTCGCGGCGCACAGCGCGATGATCTCGCTGGAGGAGATGGTCGACGCGCTCGGCCCACATCTCGTATCCACCGCAGACCGCATCTCCGCACGCCTCGGCTACAGACGCGCCGACGAGCAGAAGTAGGCCGGGCGGGAAGGCCCCGGGGGGCAGGGCCTCGCACACAGGCGACGCCTCAGCGGACCGCTCAATACTCTCTGCCCCGACATGCCAGCACCCACCCTCTTCCGGCGCGCGCTCACGATGCTGTGCATGTCGCTGCTCGCGCTCGGCCTGGCGGCCTGCGGCACCGCGGTGTCCACGAGCTCCTTCAAAGGCGAAGAACACGAAGCGGCCCAGGCTGTGGCCAACCTGCAGGCCGACGCAACGGCGAGCGAACAGAGCAAGGTCTGCGACAGGGATCTCGCTGCTGGCGTGGTTTCGCGCCTGGGCGGATCCAAGGGCTGCCAGCAGGCCATCAAGACGCAGCTCACCGAGATCGACAACCTCGAACTGAGCGTTCGGTCGGTGAGGGTCAATGCACCCGCCGGAACAGCCACGGCGATCGTCAAGAGCACCGTGTCAGGCAAGAAAGTCGAAAACACGGTCTCGCTTGTGAAGGAAGGCGGCAAATGGAAGGTCGCGGGCCTCGGCTGATCGCGCAAACGGGCCTTTTGGCCGGCCCCACATTGATAGGAGCGACCGAGGCCGTCTCCAAAATGGCCGAGTTGGAGACAACGAAGGCCAAGTCGGACCTCTCGGAGAGTTCGGGGATCGGAGATCTTCTCGGGTTTCGGCGCCCGGTTGGACAGTGATGCCGGCCCCGCTGTTGCGGTGATGAGAGACGCCGCTACGGTCCGCTCATGGGGGCTGAACGTAGCGAGCCGGCTCGCGAGCCGGCTCGCGCCTGGACTCACCGCCAATGGACTCCGCTGGCGCGTGCGCTTGCGGCCGTTGGCGACCGCTGGACGCTGCTGATCGTGCTCCAGCTGGCCTCAGGCCCACTGCGTCTGCGCCAGCTGAAGGACCGCCTGCCCGGGATCAGCAGCGGCGCACTCGACGGCCACGTGGCGCAGATGACCGCCCGCGGCCTGATCTCGCGGCGACGCTTCCGCGAGGCCCCTCCACGCGTGGAGGTGGAGCTCACGCGGGCGGGGCGCGATCTGCTGCCCGTGGCCGGAGCGCTGATGCGTTGGGGCATGCGCCACATGTGGAGCGCGCCGGTCGAGCGCGAACAGGTGCACGCAGCCGTGCTGGTTCGCTCGCTGCCCGTGCTCCTGGAGGACGCGAAAGGGATGCCGGACGGCCTGCTGGAGGCCTTGGTGCGGCACGCGGGCACGCTGAGGGGCAACGGTGAGCAGGTTCTCCGCCTCGCGGTCTCGATCGCCCACGGCGCTGTGCGCGTCGAGAGCGTGGAGGAAGCTCCGAGCGAGGAGGACGCGGCGAAGGAGGAGGCCCGCGAGCCGAGACCCGACTCCAGACGGCGGACGGCACGCATCGAAGGCGATGCGGACGCGTGGCGGGCGGCGTTCGCGCCCGCGGCCGACTACAGCGCCTTGAACATCGAGGGCGATGTGGCGTTCGCGGTGCGGGTGCTCGGCTGCCTGCCGGGCCGCGAGGCGCCTGCCGGCTGACTCAGCCGAGCGCGCGCCCGTACTGGCGCTCGTAGTAGGAGCGGTACTCGCCCGAGCGGATCGGCTGCCACCACCATGAGCTCTCCCGATACCACTCCACGGTCTCGGCAAGGCCCTCCTGGAAGCGCACCCGCGGCGCCCAGCCGAGCGCGCGAACCTTCTCCGATGAGAGCGAGTAGCGCCGGTCGTGTCCAGGTCGATCGGCCACGTGCTCGATCAACGACTCGCCGGCCCCGGTCAGCTCGAGGATGCGCTTGACCACCGCGATGTTGGCCTCCTCGTCGGGACCGCCCGCGTTGTAGACCTCGCCCGCGGCGCCGTGCTCGAGGACGTGGCCGATGGCGGCCGCGAAGTCGGTGGCGTGGATCCAGTTGCGCACCTGCAGCCCATCGCCATACACGGGCAGGCGATCGCCGTGGAGGGCGTTGAGGATCATCAGCGGGATCAGCTTCTCAGGGTATTGATAGGGGCCGTAGTTGTTGGAGCCTCGGCAGATCACCGCAGGCAGGCCGTAGGTGTGGAAGTAGCTCTGCACCAGCAGGTCCGCTCCGGTCTTGGTGGCGGAGTAGGGCGATGAGGGCCGCAGCGGGCTCTCCTCCGTGAAGGTGCCCTGCTCGATCGAGCCGTAGACCTCATCGGTTGACACCTGCACGTAGCGCACCCCGTGCTCGCCTGTGCCCTTCAGGGTAAGCGCGGCCTCCAACAGCACGTAGGTGCCGAGCGCGTGGGTGGAGACGAACGCGTCGGGCTCGGCGATCGAGCGGTCCACATGCGTCTCGGCGGCGAAGTTCACGATCGCCTCGGGCGAGGCTGCCTCGATCGCCCTGCGCACCGCCTCGCGGTCCTCGATCGCGCCGCGGATGAAGGCGAACCCCGATTGCCCGGAGACGTCCTTGAGGTTCTCCTCGCGCCCGGCGTAGGTGAGCTTGTCGAGCACGGTGACCTCATCGCCGTGCTCGATCAGGCGCTGACGGGCGAAGGTGGAGCCGATGAAGCCGGCGCCGCCGCATACGAGCAGCTTGCTCATGAGCGCATCATCCCAGCGCGCGCCGCGAGATACCCCGCCAGCCCGTCCTGCCACGGCGGCAAGGGCAGCACGTCCCCGCGTTGGGACTCGAGCGCAGACCACGCCGGGCGGGGGGCGGGCCGGGCCATCTGGGCGCTGGTCGCATCCTCCACGCGGCACTCCACCTCAGCCTGGCGGAAGATCTCGCGCGCAAAGCCATTCCACGACACCGCACCGGTTCCCGCCAGGTGCACGAGCCCGGCCACGTCGCGCTCGAGCAGACCGAACAGCGCCGGCGCGAGGTGGCCGGTCCACGTGGGGCAGCCCACCTGGTCGCTCACCACCTGCACCGCCTCGCGCTCGCCCGCAAGCCGCAGCATGGTCTCTGCGAAGTTGCGCCCGCCGGTGCCGAACAGCCACGAGCTGCGCACAACCGCATGACGCGGCGAGGCCGCGAGCACCCCGCGCTCACCCTCCAGCTTGCTGCGGCCGTATACCGAGCGGGGGCCGGTGGGGTCGGACTCCAGGTAGGCGCGGGGAGCGCCGACGGCGTCGAGGGGCGCCTGGCCCGCAAACACGTAGTCGGTGGAGACGTGCACCATGCTGGCCCCGGCCTGGCCTGCCGCGCGCGCCAGCTCGCCGGCGCCGTCGGCGTTGACCGCCATCGCCTGCTCGGGCTGTGCCTCGGCGCCGTCCACGTCGGTCCAGGCCGCGCAGTTGATCACCGCCTCCGGGGCCGTGCCGGCGACGGCGCGCTGCACGGACGCCGGATCGGTGACGTCGAGCTCGCCGCGGGTCAGGCCGATCAGCTCGTGGCCCGCGCGCTCCCCAGCGCGCAGCACGTCCAGGCCGAGCATCCCGGCCGCGCCCGCCACCAGGATCCTCACAGGATCGAGATGTCGGAGTTGTCGCCCACCATGAAGCGATAGGCCCGCGGCTGGCGATCCCCCCTGCGCACGGTCACGTTGCGGCCCAGCAGCGAGGACTCCATGCGCCCGTCGAGGTCGCACACACTGCAGCCGGCCAGCAGGATCGAGTGCTCGACCTCCGAGCCCGAGATCGTGCAGCCCTCGCCCACCGCGGTGTAGGGGCCCACGTAGCAGTCGCTCAGCCGCGCGCCCGCGCCCACGATCGCGGGGCCGCGCACCACCGTGCGCTCCAGACGCGCCCCCGCCTCGATCACCACCCGCCCGTCCACCTGCGAGTCGATCAGCTCGCCCTCCACCCGCCCGAGCAGGTTGTCGAGGATCAATCGGTTGGCCTCCAGCATGTCCTCGAGGCGCCCCGTGTCCTTCCACCAGCCGCGCACCACGTGCGGCTCCACGCGCATGCCGCCATCGACGAGATGCTGGATGGCGTCGGTGATCTCGAGCTCTCCGCGCGCGGATGGCTCGATCGCCCGCGCGGCGCTGTGAATGCCGGCCGTGAACATGTACACGCCCACCAGCGCCAGGTCGGTTGCGGGCTCGCTGGGCTTCTCCACCAGGCGCACCACCCGTCCCACCTCCCCGGCCGGCGCCTTCGCCAGCTCGGCCACCCCGTAGTTCTGCGGGTCCGGCACCGGCGTGAGCAGGATCAGCGCGTCGGGAGCGTGCTCGCGAAAGGCCGCCACGAGGTCTGCGATCCCGCCCTGCAGCAGGTTGTCGCCGAGGTACATCACAAACGGGCTCTCCTGCAGGAACCGCTCCGCGGTGAGCACCGCGTGCGCGAGGCCCAGCGGCTCGTCCTGCACGATGTAGGAGATGCGAACGCCGAAGCGCGAGCCGTCGCCGGCGGCCGCCTCTATCTCCTTGCCCGTCTCGGGCGCGATGATGATGCCGACCTCCTCGATGCCGGCCTCGGCCATGGCCTCGATGCCGTAGAACAGCACTGGCTTGTTGGCCACCGGCACGAGCTGCTTGGCGCTCGTGTGGGTGATCGGACGCAGGCGCGTGCCCTTGCCCCCGGAGAGGATCAGTCCCTTCAGCGGCTGCATAGCCGGATCACCCTACCCGAGCGCGCGAAGCGATCCGGTACGCGGGCATAGTCGGCACCGGCGGCGCGGGGCCGAGGGCGCGCCCTCAGTAGACGCCGCCGAGCTTGCGGTGGTCCCAGGTGGCTCTGCGCAGCTCCACGAACTCGAGCGCAACGCGCTTGGCCGCCTGCTGCTCCACCATCGCGGCCACCTCGGCGGGAAGCTCGGCCACCGGCTGCACGCCCCGAGGGCTCGCGTAGCGCATGAAGATCTCGCAGCCGACCGCCGCCACGAGCGGCTGCGCACGGTGGATCACCACCTCGCACTCCAGCATCACGCCGCGCAGCTCCTGGTAGACCTCGCCCGCCTCCACCTGCAGGCTCGCGCGCGGGTCGCGCTCGAGGTTGCGCACCTTCTGGGAGACCGCGTAGGTCCACGACCACAGGCGCGGGACGTCGCCGTCGGGCTCGCGCAGCACGTACCACAGCGGCATCAGGTGCGGCCAGCCGCGCGGGCCGATCGTTGCGCACGTAACCGTGCGCTCCTCCGCCAGGAACGAGGCGGCCTCCGCCGGCGACATCTGGATCTGCTCGCGGCGGCTCACGCCGAAGGAGACTAGAGGCAGCGACGCTCAGGCGTACACCACCTGCAGGCCGCCCGCCCCCTCGATGACGCCAAAGTCCCCGTCCTGGGTTACGACGGGGATCTTGTGGGCCAGGGCGGTGGCCGCGATCCAAAGATCGTTGACGTTGACCCGGCGACCGGCCTCGGCCACGTGCACTCGCAGCATTGCCCAGCAGCCCGCGACGGCCTCATCGACCGCTAGCACCTCAACATCACCGATAGCCTCCAGCGTGGCGAGTCGACGCGCGCGCACCGGCGTGCTCTCGGCAGCCAGAACGCCAGCCTGGAGCTCGCCGACGGTCACTGCCGATACCGCTGATTCCTCGGGCAGAAGGGCCACGTCGAGCCGACGGGGGATCTCGCGCGCGATGAAGATGCTCGTGTCGAGCAGGCCCCGCTGCGGGCCTGCGGCTGCGTTGCCTTGCCCCGTTGTCCCCAGCGCCTCGCCTGCGCTCCTGCTCACGCAATCGGCCCGAGATCGTCGGTGGTGTCACCGGCGAGGCGGGCCAGGTCGTGGGTCAGGCCTGGATCGGCCTGGACCGTCTCGAGGCGTCGCGCGAGCTCCGCGCGAGGCAGCCACCTACGGCGCGGGCTCTGGAACGGCACCAGCGAGGCCACCGGCTTGCCCCGAACAGTCAGCACGATCTGCTCGCCCGCGCCCGCGCGCCGCAGGAGATCAGCGCTGTTGTTGCGCAGCTCGCGCGATGCGACTTCCGTTGTCATGCGACGATTGTAGCACTTCTGTCGCAGATGCTTGGGATAGGTTCTGTCAGGCTGGCGTCGGCGCGGCGTTGCCATCGCGCAACCGCCCCACAGCCGCTCGAACGGCCTCGCGCGCGTCCTCGGGCTCGAGCACGGCGGCGTCGCCTGCTTCCCTCAGAATCTCCCGCACGAGCCAGTCCACGCCGGCGAAGCTCAGCTCGACGATCACCGAGCCATCGCTCCACTCCTCCACCACGCGCCGCGCCTCCCGCGCCCAGCGCGCGCGCTCCGGCGAGACCCACACCCGCGCGCTGCGCGAGGCCTGCACCTCGCCCGTGCGCAGCCAGCCATCGACCTCCGCTGCGGGATCGACCTCAGGGCGCGGGGTGAACTTCTCCCCCGTGACCACCACGCGCTTTATCCGGTCCAGGCGGAAGTGGCGCACGCCTTCACGCTCAGGGTCGAACGAGGCCACATACCAGCCCTCGCGACCGTTGGTGAGCGCATAGGGCTCCACGCGGCGCTCGGACAGCTCGTCCTCGTTCTCCTTGTAGTAGTCCAGCTCCACCATCCGCCGCTGCACGATCGCCTTGGACACCAGCCGTGCCACGTCGGAGTCGTCGCCCGCTGTGGGTGCCACCTGCAGGCCCTGCTCCATCGGATCCTCACCCAGGGCCGCCACGATCTTCTCGCGCGCGGAGGTGAGCGAGCCCTCGGGTATGTGCTCGCCGATCAGGTCTATCGCGGCGATGAGCGCCTTGGCCTCCACCGGCAGCAGGCGCGCCGGGCGGTCGAAGTTGTCGCTGTAGGGCTCCGGATCGACCTCGATCTCGCCGTCCTCCTCGCGGATCTCCGCGTAGAGCACGTAGGAGCCGCCGCCGAAGTTCACGACGTTGAGGACGTTTATGTCCTCGCGCAGCTCCTCATCACTCAGCTGCAAGCGCTCGCACACGTCCTTCATCACCACCCGCTCACCCGCTCGCCCTGCGCGTATGAGGATGCTCGCCAGCGTGACCAGCCGCGCGAACCGCTCGGGGCGGATGGCCGCGTCGGCACGCGCGGGTGGGCTCTCGCCGTCGCCCGCCGCGCCGGCCCTGCGCGAGGCGCGCGAGCGCGCGGAGGCGGCGACGCGCCCGCCCGCCTGAGTAGCGGCCTGCGCGGGCGCAGCGCCACCCACAGGCTCCACGGGTGACATCTCGCCGTGGCGCTCGGCCAGCAGCTCGAGCCGTCGCTGAAACTCGCCGCTCAGCTCCGGCGGGCCCAGCAGGCGTGCGTTTGAGCCGAGCCCGAGCACCCAGGAGATGATGCTGCGCGGGCTGGAGTAGCCCGTGGCGAAGATCCTGTCTCCGTCCTCGACGCCACCCGCCGCTTGCTCCTCGGCCCGCCGGGCGATCTCCGCTCGGTCACAGCTGATCTCCCCGTAGCGACCGAAGTGGCGTTCGATCTGCCACGCGATCCGCTCGGAGATGAGCACCTCCGCCACGGCATGGTCCTCGCCGAGCTGCCAGTCGGCGCGGTTGGCATAGGCGCGGGGGTCGAAGTCCGCAGGCCGGTGGAAGTCGTGCTCCGCCTTCGTCGCGTAGGAGACCTTGCCGCGTATCCGCGAGAGGCGAAACACGCGGATCGCCTTGCGCTCGTGGGCGTAGCCCAGGAGGTAGAACTGCCCGCCCTGGAACAGCAGGTGGTAGGGGTCCACGCGGCGCGTGCCCAGATCGTCGCGCTCCATCGTGTAGTAGTCGAACACGATCGTCTTGTTGCGAAAGATGGCGGTCTCCACCTTGGCCAGGCGCGCCGACAGGTCGTGGCCGCCGGCGGAGGCGGTGATCCCGAGCGCCACAGACTGCTGCTCGGGCGCCCGCAGCGGGCTCGGGCGACCCCAGGTGATCTGCTGCAGGGCGAGCCGCAGCGGCTCGGCGTAGGCGAATTCGCCGTCGAGCAGGCTGAGCGCTGTCTGCAGCGCGGCCAGCTCCTTGTCGGTGAAGGCGATCGCGGGCAGGTGGAAGTTCTCCGGGCGCAGCGAGTAGTTCTCCTGCTCGGCAGCGCCGTCCGCGGGGCGCTCCACCGTCAGCTGGATGCGCAGCGACTCGAGCTCGGAGCGGTCGGCGTAGAAGCGCCGCGCGAAGGCGTCCTCGTTCATGCCGCTGTATCCCTCCACGTCGCGGCGGATCTCCACCGCGGTCACCGGCCGCCGCTCGGCCATCAGGTATGAGATCAGCGACAGCTGACGGATCAGCTTCTCTGTGTCCTTTGCCATCTGGCTCTGAAAGATAGAAGCCGACAGCGAGAGGGGCGCGACGGGTCTCGCCGGGCGCCCCGCTATTTGCGGCGTTTCAGGCCGCTTCGCGCGCGGGCACGGACGGCAGGCCCTCCTCCAGGCGATCCTCGCCGCGCTCGGCGAAGAACGCGCCGCCGCCGATCGCGCGATCGAAGCTCGACCAGCGCTGCCCCGGCGCGAGCTCCCTCTCGAGGCGATCGAAGCTGCCGAGCCGCCCGCCGAGGTTGTCGATCATGTGCACGAGGGTCGCCTCGCGCGTGCAGGGAACGACGGGGCTACCATGCTCGAGCGTGCCGTGGTGGGAGAGGATGATGTGGCACACCGCCTGCGCGAGCTCTGCGGGAAAGCCATCGATGTCCTCGATCATGCGGCGGATGCGGTAGTAGCCGAGCGCGATCTCCCCCTGCAGCCGGCCGGCGTCGGTGAGGTCGATCGCGGGGCCGTCTGCGGCATAGGCGTCGAGCTTGCCGATGTCGTGCAGGAGCGCGCCCGCCACGGCTACGTCGCGGTCGATCCCGGGGAACGTGGCGCTGATCGCGCTGACCGCCTGGGCCACGCCGAGGCAGTGCTCGAGCAGTCCGTGCCGATAGGCCTGGTGGTAGTGCTTGGCAGCGGGAGCAGCGCGATAGCCGGCCCAAAGCGGCGAGCCCTCGCTGAACACCCGCGCCAGCAGCAGGCGCAGGTGGGGCTCCTGGATGGTGGCCAGCAGGTCGCGGATCTCGACCTCCATCTGCGCCACCGGGCGCGCGGGCCCCGCGCACAGGTCCTCCGGGCTGTAGCTGCCCGGCACCGCCTGCGCCAGCGCGCGCAGGTTGATCTGCGGCCCAAAGCGTGGATGGACCGTGTAGCGGCCGCTGACCCGCACCGGCTCCCCGGCGCGCGTGAGCTCGCGCACCTCCCCCAACTCCTCCCACACCATGCACGTGACCGCACCCGTGCGGTCACCCAGTTGCAGGCGCAGGTAGTCGCCGCCGTCGCGGCGCCGGCGCTGCTCGACGTCACGCACGAGCAGCACCTGGTCGATCTCCATGCCGTCGCTGAGCTCGTTCAGGAGCATGTTTCTGAAGGTAGAGAGGGGTGCGGACAGGACGCGGAACGCTCCTTCCACGCGCTCGCGAGCACCGCGGCCGATGGGAGACCGCGGTGCCCGTGGAGACCGCGGCGGTGGCACGCGCCCCGATCTCACCCGAACATCGCTAGAGGGGGATTTCGACGCCGGGCTGACCTTCTTGGACCGAACGATCGAACGCTTCCCCAAGGGCTGCAGAAGCGCCAGTCGCTCGCTCGTAACAGTAATCCCGCGCCGGCGGCGTGTGCAGGCCCGTTTCTCACTCGCCGGCTGTGAGGCGCGGCCCTGCCGCCCTCTCTGAGCAGCCGCCCAGCCGTCTCCCACCGGCATAGACTGGGCTTCCATGCGAGAGCAAGCACGATCGTGACCGCTGCCTCGGCGTCCACGCGCGCGGCCCCCGGAGCCAGGGGCGGGGCGAACCGAAGCACGACCGGGGTGCTGCCGTCCCAGAGCCTGCGCGAGGCGATCGCGCGCGAATGGATGGTGGCCGGCCCGTGGCGGATACCGGCCGAGTCTGTGCAGCCCGCGAGCGTGGACCTGCGCCTCGGCGAGCACGCCTGGGCATTGCGCTGCAGCTTCCTTCCCGATAGCGACTCCTCGGTGGAGGAGAAGATTGAGGATCTCGCCTTCGAACGCATCGACCTGCGCGACGGAGCCACGCTCGAGCGCGACCGCCCCTACCTGGTGCCGCTGATCGAGGAGCTTCGCCTCCCCGAGGAGATCCGCGCGAAGGCCAACCCCAAGAGCTCCACGGGCCGCCTGGACGTGTTCACGCGCGTGCTCACCGACCGCAGCAGCCGCTTCGATGAGATCGCGGGCGGCTACCACGGCAAGCTCTATCTGGAGGTGGTCCCGCGCACGTTCGCGATCCGCGTGAAGACCGGGCTCGCCCTCAACCAGGTCCGGCTGATGGGGGGAGACGCCCGCCTGAGCGACGCGGAGCTGATCGCGCTGCACGAGCAGCACCCGCTGCTCTACCTGAGCTCCAAGCCGCTGGCCACGAGCGAGCTGTCACTCGGCGACGGCCTGTTCGTGAGCCTCGACGTGTCCGGCTCGGCGGAGAGCATCGTGGGCTACCGGGCCAAGAAGAACAGCCTGCCCATCGACCTCACCAAGGTAGGCGCGTTGCGCTGGCGCGACTACTGGGAGCCGGTACATCCCGAGAAGGGCGGGCGAATCGTG
>Ga0210403_10001389_pt1 | contig 23052 bp, 17 predicted proteins | sample IncBWC19MmetaG_FD_150863 | JGI IMG/M metagenome (GOLD analysis project Ga0210403, IMG submission 150863) | Forest soil microbial communities from Barre Woods Harvard Forest LTER site, Petersham, Massachusetts, United States - Inc-BW-C-19-M | ecosystem: Environmental > Terrestrial > Soil >... | reverse complement strand
GCTGGGCGGGAGCCTGGCAAACGTTCGCGGTCAGGAGCCCTCCGGCGCGACATCGACCGCCGCGGTTATTTCGAGCGTGGCGATCACCCAGGAGCCGCAGCGGGCGGCGATTCGAGTCGAGGGAGCAGCGCGACTCGAACTCCATACCTCGCGGATGCAGAATCCGGAGCGCCTGGTGTTGGATTTCAACGGGGCACGGCTGGGAGTCCAGAGAACCGTGATTCCGGGCGTCTCGGCGCCGGTGCGCGGCGTGCGGATCGGGCAGTTCCGTCCGGACGTAGCGCGCGTGGTGGTGGACCTGACGGGCGAAACGCCCTATCAGATCACCCATGAGGGCGATGCGCTGGTGGTGTACTTCCAGATGCAACTGACTCCGGATGCCAGCGCGGTTGCGCCGGTGACGTCGACCTCCAACGAATCCACGAAGAAGTCGATCGAGTATGCGGCCAATTCGCCAAAGACGGCGGCGCACAGGACGAATGCTTCGAATACAGTCGCACCGCGGTTTTCTTTGCCGAAGGAACTGACCCAACCCTCGTTGGTTCTGGCGTCCTTGAACGAGAAGAGCGCGCCGGCGCGCCCCGATGGCGGATCACAGCAGGCTTCACAACTGGCCGTGCAACAGGCAACCAGCGCGGCAACGACGGTTGCCGCTCAGCAAACTCCGGCATCGAACGCCCCACAGGCTGGGCATTACACGGGTGAGCCGATTTCCGTGAACCTGAAAGATGTTGATCTGAAGGATTTCTTCCGTTTGATTCACGAAATCAGCGGCTTGAATGTGGTGCTGGATCCAAACGTAAAAGGCACCCTGACCATCGTGCTGGATGAAGTGCCCTGGGATCAGGCGTTGGACATCGTGCTGCAGAACAACAACCTGGACAAGCAATTGACAGGCAACGTGCTGCGCGTGGCGACTCGCGAAACCCTGAAGAGAGAAGCCGAATCCGCTCGCGACCTGGAAAAGGCGCAAGCCGAAGCGGTTGCTCCGGTGACCGTTACCCGCGTGCTGAGCTACGCGAAAGCGGCGACGATGAAGGACACACTGAAGAAATTCCTGTCCGCCCGCGGCGATATTCTCTCGGACGATCGCTCCAATCAGTTGATTGTCCGCGACATTCCCTCGGTGATCCCGACCATCGACAACCTGATCCGGCAACTGGATCGGAAGTCGCAACAAGTGGAAATCGAAGCGCGCGTCGTTTCCGCATCCAGAACGTTCGCGCAGGACATTGGCGTGCAGTGGGGTTTTGCAGGGACCACGACGGGCGGCCGTTCGGTCTTCGGTGGCCCGGCGAGCGTCGGCGTCAGCCCGGTGACAACGGGTGCTGGAATTCCGCAACCTCCACTGGTTGGAACACCACCCTCGGGCAGCAGCAGCACCCTCCCTGGGCTGCCGTTCAACGTGAACTTGGGGGCTGGCGTGCCGACGAGCGGCTTCTACTTCGGACATCGCTCGCCAAATTTCGCGGTTGACCTGTTTATTACCGCGGCAGAGTCGAAGGGCGTAGGCAAATTGCTCTCGAAGCCGAAGGTAATCACGCAGAACAACGAAAAAGCGATTGTGAAGCAAGGTACGAAGATTCCGATCCAAACGGTCATCAACAACACGATTTCGGTGCAGTACATCGACGCCGTGTTGCAACTGGAAGTGACTCCGCAGATCACCGCCGAAGGCACGGTCTTCATGGACGTGCTGGTGGAAAACACCCAGATCGACAACGGTATTCCGCGCGTGCAGGGCATCCCGGCGTTGGATACGCAGGCGGCGCAGACCAAGGTGACGGTTGCCGATGGCGGCACCGTGGTCATTGGCGGCATCATCGTCACCCAGCAACAGACCAACATCACGGAAGTGCCGATCGTGGGCAGCCTGCCCATTATCGGGTACCTCTTCCGCCGGACCAACGTTTCGGTGACGTCGCAAGAATTGCTGTTCTTCATCACCCCCCGGATCATCCCCGGATGATGAAGTAAGCCTGGCGCGAAGCAGCGCCGGAAAAAATCGGGTAAACTGAGATCGAGGAGGCGCAAGTCTCCTCGATTTTTTTATGGGCGCGGAATACACGAAAAGACGAAAAGCGCTTCTGGCGGAAATCGCCGGCAGGAAACTGGACTGCCTGGTGGTAACCCATCCGGCGAACTGGTATTACCTCACCGGATTTACCGGGGAGTCCGGGGCTTTGGTCGTGTCGCCGGAGGGCACAACGCTCCTAACCGACGGCCGGTTCACGGTGCAGGGGAAGGAAGAGACGCGGGGCGTCAAAATCGAACTGCAACAGGGTGGGTTGTATCCCGCGCTGGGTGCCATGTTGCGCAAAAAAGGCCTTCGCCGCGTCGGCTACGATGCGAACCATTTGACGGTCACGCAATGGGATACCCTGCGCAAGGCACTGGGAAGCAAGGGGCGCGGGTTTCAGGCGTCAGGCCTTGTTGCGCACCTGCGGATGCGAAAAGATGCGCAGGAGTTGGCGATAATGCGAAAGGCGGCCATCCTGGCGGGCGAAGTCCTGGAAAGCGTGCTGAAACTGGTGAAGCCGGGTGTGAGAGAGAGCGAGTTGGGGGCGGAGATAGAGTATCAGATGAAAAAACGCGGGGCTAGCGGCGCTTCCTTTGAAACAATCGTGGCGTCGGGGCCGCGCGGCGCGCTTCCCCATGCCCGTCCGACGGCTAAGAAGCTGAGGAAAAATGAGTTGGTGGTGCTGGACCTGGGTGCTATACTCGGCCACTATTGCAGCGACATGACGCGCACTGTACATGTGGGGCGTGCTGGCAGGCGCGTGCGGGAGTGGTATAGGTCAGTTCAGGAAGCCCAGGAAGTTGCGGTCGCTGCCGTCCAGGCAGGGGTAACTTGCGGGGAAGTGGATGCCGCCGCGCGGGACGTCCTTAAGAAAAACGGTTTGGAACAGTATTTCGTGCACAGTACCGGGCATGGTTTAGGCCTGGAGGTGCATGAGGAACCCCGGATAGCCCGCGGGCAGACGGTTCGACTGGAAGCGGGAAATGTGATTACCATAGAACCTGGCGTATATGTGGAAGGCGTCGGCGGAATCCGGATCGAAGACGACGTTGTTGTAGAAACAGGCCGGAATGAAGTTTTGACCCGCGTAAAGCGGGATCTTATCGAACTCTAAGAACAGGCATGAAACGGAAAAAGACTGCGAAAGCGAGTGAAAGCCCGTCGTTTGCAAACCCCGAAATCGGGCAGATCGAACAGTTGCTGCGCTTCATGAGTGAGCACAACCTTGAGGAGTTTGAGTATTCGAGGGGGGATCTGCGGATTCGTCTGCGGAAGCCCAGCGCCCATGTCGTGGTCGCCGCGCCTCGCGCGTCGGCCGAGATTATCGTGCCCTCGGCGCTCAGCGCGCCGGAGCCTGAAAGCCGGAGCGCGGAACCCGCGCACGCGGCGGATGTCCGCGGCGGCGAAGATCTGCACCTGATCAATTCGCCGATTGTGGGCACTTTTTATGGGTCACCCAGTCCGGGCGCGGAAGCCTTCGTCAAGGTCGGCTCTCACGTGGACAAGGGGCAGACGCTTTGCATCGTGGAAGCGATGAAACTGATGAATGAAATCGAATCCGAAATCAGCGGAGAAGTGTTGCGGATCTTCGCGGAGAACGGACAGCCAGTGGAGTACGGGCAACCCCTGTTCGGGATCCGCCCAAGCCGCAAGCGGTAAGCGGCCTGCCAGACTATGTTCCAGAAAATTCTAGTCGCCAACCGCGGGGAAATCGCCCTGCGAGTCATCTGCGCCTGCAAAGAGCTGGGAATTCCGACGGTGGCCGTGTATTCGGAGGCGGACCGCAATTCGCTGCATGTGCGCTTTGCCGATGAGGCGGTGTGCATCGGGCCGCCAAGAAGCAGCGAAAGCTACCTGAATATTCCGCAGGTGATCAGCGCCGCGGAAATCACCAACGTGGATGCGATTCATCCGGGTTACGGTTTCTTGTCGGAGAACGCGAACTTTGCCAAGGTTTGCGAAGCGTCGGAGATCACCTTCATCGGGCCCAAGCCCGAAGTCATCGAGATGATGGGCGAAAAGGATCGTGCGCGACGGGAGATGAAGTCGCGTGGTCTCCCCACCATTCCGGGCAGCGACGGCATTGTGGAGGGCGAAGAGCAGCTTTCGAAAGAAGCGGCCCGCGTCGGGTTTCCACTGATTTTGAAAGCGGCGGCGGGCGGCGGCGGACGCGGCATGCGCGTGGTCCGCACCAAGGACGAATTGCTCGCGGCGTACCAGATGGCGAGGAGCGAGGCGCAGCAGGCCTTTGGGACTCCCGACGTCTACATGGAGAAGTTCCTGGAGCACCCGCGGCACATCGAGATTCAGGTGCTGGGCGACCAGCACGGGAAAGTGATTCACCTGGGCGAGCGCGAATGCACGATTCAGCGGCGCCACCAGAAGTTGGTGGAAGAATCGCCGTCGCCCGCGATTGATCCGAAGCGACGCAAAGAACTGGGCACGAAAGTGGTGAAGGCCCTGGAAGCGATTGAGTACACGAACGCCGGCACCGTGGAATTCCTGATGGACACGGACGGTTCGCTCTATTTTATCGAGATGAATACCCGCATCCAAGTGGAGCATCCGGTGACGGAATTTGTGACCGGCGTGGACCTGGTGAAATCGCAGATTCGCATAGCGGCCGGCGAAAAGATGGAAGACGCCGTCGGCGAGATGCATTTTACGGGGCATTCGATCGAGTGCCGGATTAATGCCGAAGACCCGGAAACGTTTGTACCTTCCGCCGGCCGGATTACAACGTTTCAGGCGCCGGGTGGAACCGGTGTGCGCGTGGATTCCGCGGCGTATTCGGGCGCGGTGATTCCGCCGTACTACGATTCGCTGGTGGCTAAGCTGATTGTGAAGGGGCGCGACCGCGCGGAAGCCATTGGAAGAATGAAGCGGGCGCTCGAGATGTTCGTGATTGAGGGAATCAAGACGTCGATCCCGCTGCAGCGGCGGATTTTGGCCCACCCTGATTTTGAAGCCGGGAAGTTCGATACCCACTTCATCGAAAAAATTCTCGGTACCAACGGAAAATAGCGTTTCATGCGCCTTGTTCTGCCCAGGCTGTATGTGATATTAGACGCAGGAATGTTGGCGGAACCAGTCGGGATTACAGCTCAAAAATTGATGGATGCGGGAGTGAAGCTGCTGCAATACCGCGCAAAACACGCGACGGCGCGGGAGCTTTGGGCGGAGTCGCGCGCGATTGGAGAAGCAGCAAGACGCGCCAAGTGCACATTTATTGTGAACGACCGGCCGGATGTGGCGTATCTCGCGGGAGCGGACGGCGTCCACGTCGGCCAGGACGATCTCGATCCGGAGCAGGCGCGCGCGGTTATCGGGCCAGGCCGCTGGGTTGGCATTTCGACGCATAACCTTGAACAATTCCGGAAGGCGGCGGCCAGTTCGGCGGATTATATTGCCGTGGGGCCCATTTTCCAGACCAGCAGCAAAGCGAATCCCGATCCGGTGGTTGGCACCGAGCTTGTTCGCCGCGTGCGAGCGCTAACGGAGAAGCCTATTGTCGCGATCGGTGGAATCACGCTGGAACGCGCTGCGGAAGTGATTGCGGCTGGAGCGGATTCTGTGGCAGTCATCAGTGACATATTGAAGGCGAAGGACCCGGCTGGAACTGCCCGGGAGTTTATCCGACGACTGGATGCCGCGAAGCCCGCGGCGTCCCACTGAGGAATCAGACGCATGGCCGACGCGACTAGCGCGACAACAACGGGTACGGGGGCGGGCAAGGGCGAGCACCAGTTTGTAAAGGCTATTGGGCTCTACGACGCGACGATGATCGTTGTCGGCTCGATGATAGGATCGGGCATTTTTATCGTGGCTGCGGATATTTCGCGGCAGACGGGTTCCGCCGGCGGGTTGCTGCTGACCTGGATCTTGACCGGCTGCCTGACGATTGCGGCCGCGCTGGCGTATGGGGAACTGGCGGCGATGTTTCCGCACGCGGGCGGGCAATACGTCTATTTACGGGAAGCGTTCTCGCCGCTATGGGGATTTTTGTATGGCTGGACGCTGTTTCTGGTGATCCAGACGGGCACGATCGCAGCCGTGGCGATTGGATTTGCGCGCTACCTTGGCGTGTTGTTTCCCGCGATTTCCCCGAAGACTTGGATCATTCCTCCGATTAATTTTTCCTCTAAATTTGCCATCAGTCTCTCCGTGCAGCAGCTCGTCGGCGTGTTGATGATTATTTTCCTCACCTACCTGAACACACGTGGGGTAAAGCTCGGGAAGTGGATTCAGAATATTTTCACTTCGGCGAAAATGCTGGCGCTGCTGGGGCTGATTCTGATTTGCGTGTTCGTGGGGCGAAACGCTTCCGCAATTGCGGACAATTTTTCGCACCTGTGGGCGATTCGAGGAGCACAAACGATCGAACCTGGCGTCGGTTTTCTACGCAGCCTGCTGCCAACGGTGACGGCGGGAAGCGGCTGGTTCGGACTGATGCTGGCGCTGGCGGTCGCGCAGGTCGGCTCGCTCTTCTCCGCGGACGCGTGGAACAACATAGGTTTTACCGCGGCGGAAGTGAAAAATCCCAAGCGCGACGTTGCGCTCGCGATGGTGTTTGGTACTGTCATCGTAATCACGCTCTATTGCTTGGCGAACCTGGCCTACTTGTGCGCGCTCCCTCTGGCGCAAATCCAGAGTGCGCCGGATGATCGCGTGGCGACGGCGGCGCTTTCCGCGGTATTTGGTGCCAAGGGCGCGTTGATCATGGCATGCGCCATCATCATTTCCACGTTTGGGTGCAACAACGGACTGATTCTGGCCGGTTCGCGGGTCGCCTACGCAATGGCCAAGGACGGCTTGTTTTTCCGCGCGACGGGCAAGCTGAATGCCAAGGGCGTGCCCGGCGTGGCGCTCGTTTACCAGGGAATCTGGATCGTGGTTTTGATTCTACTAAGAACGCGCAAGCCGGACGGATCGTATGGGAATCTTTACAGTAACCTGCTCGACTACGTGGTCTTTGCCGCGCTGCTTTTTTATGTGCTGACGATTGTGGGAATTTTCGTGCTGCGCATCCGCCGGCCCGATGCCGAAAGGCCGTACAAAGCATTCGGGTATCCGCTGCTGCCGCTATTGTATATAGTGGCTGCCAGCGGAATCATGGTTGTGCTGCTGCTTTATGAAACGCAGACCGCGGGCATGGGCATGGTGATCGTGCTTCTGGGTCTGCCGGTGTATTGGGTGTGGGCGCGGCTGAAGCGGTCGAGGCAGGGCGCCGAGTAGCCGGAGAATTTCAAAGAATTAACCTGAGAAGGAGGAGTTGCATGGGCAACCCCCTGTTCGCAACGAAGTCGATTGACTCGCTGTTGAAGGAAGCTGGGGACACCGGGGAGCACAGCCTTAAAAGAGCGCTCGGCCCGGTGAATCTGGTGACCCTGGGCATCGGGGCGATCATCGGTGCAGGCATCTTCGTGCTCACCGGATCGGCGGCATCGCTTTATGCCGGCCCGGCGATCATGCTCTCGTACGTCCTGGCTGGGATCGGTTGCGTATTCGCAGGTCTTTGTTACGCCGAATTCGCTTCGATGATTCCCATTGCCGGCTCTGCATATACGTACGGCTACGCTACCCTGGGCGAACTGGTTGCATGGATCATCGGCTGGGACTTGATCCTGGAATACGCCTTCGGCGCGGCCACCGTCGCCAGCGGGTGGAGCAGCACGCTGGTGGCATTTCTGCAGGACTATGGGATCAGCCTGCCGCCGCAGATCTGCGACGTACCTGGAGCGAAATGGGTTTTGTATGAGGGCCGTTGGTCGCCCGAAGGTGCCGTAAGCCTCAGTGCGGACCAACTTGCCGGACTGCCTCACGCCACGTGTGCGTTTAACCTGGTGGCCTTTCTGGCGATTCTCGGGGTCACGGCGATCTTGATCATCGGCATCAAGGAGTCGGCGAACTTTAATAGCGTCATTGTCTTCGTGAAGCTGGCCGCTGTCCTGACGTTTATCGCTGTGGCGCTTCCTTTCGTTCTGAAGCATCCAGCCATCGCGCATGAGAATTGGAAAGTTTTCCTGCCGCCGAACACCGGAAGCTTTGGTTCGTTTGGATGGTCGGGGGTGATGCGCGGCGCGAGCGTGGTGTTCTTTGCTTATATCGGATTCGATGCCGTTTCCACAGCGGCGCAAGAGGCCAAAAATCCGCAGAAGGACATGCCGGTCGGCCTGCTCGGTTCACTGATCGTTTGCACCATTCTTTACATCATCGTCTCCGGGCTGCTGACGGCGACCGTGCACTATTCGCATTTGAACATCGGTGCGCCGGTGTCGTTGGCCATTCGCCAGACGGGCGTGAAGTGGGGAAGTTACGTGATCAATGCCGGAGCGCTGGCCGGATTAAGCACAGTTATGCTGGTGATGTTGCTGGGCCAATCACGCGTGTTTTATTCGATGGCTCACGACGGGCTGTTGTGGAAGTGGGCGGGCGACATTCATCCGCGTTTTCGCACGCCGTGGAAGTCAACCGCGATTGTTGGTTTCCTGGTCGCCATCGTTGGTTCGCTGGTGCCGATCGGTACGCTCGGCCAGCTGGTGAGCATTGGTACCTTGTTTGCCTTCGTTATCGTGTGTGCGGGTGTCTGGGTGCTGCGAGTGCGGCGGCCGGAACTGCAACGACCGTTCAGAACGCCGTGGGTCCCGTTTGTTCCCATCATGGGGATTCTTATTTCCCTGGCGTTGATCGCCAGTCTGAATGCGCTGACGATCGTGCGGCTCTTCGTCTGGCTGGGAATAGGACTGGTAGTCTATTTCACCTACAGCGTGAAGCACAGCAAGGTGCGCAACCCACAGGCCTGATCCCTTGCATGGGATTTTTAGGTGCTGTGCATCACCCGCCCGGCGTTCACTAAAAAACTAGCCGATCGGGCCTCGTCCTAACGAGGCGAATCGGGTAAAGTGTTTTTCTGACTCTTCAGCCATGAGCGGACCGGAAACCCACCAGACACCTTTTTGGAAAAGCCTGTCGAAACTCGACTGGCTTGCCGTCGTTGTTTGTATCGCAGGCCTTGCGGCGACTGTGAATCCTCTCAGCACCTTACCGGGCATAGGACTGGTGCGGCTGTTTGGCGTGCTGGCGGCGGCGTATGTGCTGTACCGGTTCTGGAGCCGGTGGCGCGCGGAGCTGCTCTGGAGTCTGCGCAACCGGCTGATACTCGGCTATCTCTTTCTGGCAGTGGTGCCGGTTGTCCTGCTCCTCCTTCTCGCCAGCATGCTGGGACAGATTCTGTATTCGCAACTGGCCGCGTATCTTCTCTATCACGATATCGAAGACCGTATCGCGATGATGGCCGACGCGTCCGCGGGGCTCGTGGCCGCGGAGGCAGCGCTGCCCGCGTCACTCCCGGCGTCGGCCAGGGAGGAGATTCTCACGAAGCAGGCAAAGCTTTCCATCGGCAGACAGCTGCCGGACGTCCGTGTGAACTTTGAAGTGGATCCGGAGTTTTTCAAGAGTGTAGCGAGACCGGCGGCCCGGTCGTTTTCGGGATTGATACAGAACGGAAATCAGCTGCGGCTTGTGGGGATGAAAGAACTGGAGAGCGCCGGAGAGAAACGCATTGTCGAAGTGAGTGCGCCGTTGAATACGGAGATTCTGGAAAACGTAGCGCCGGACCTGGGTCCGATCGACATCACTCTGGCGCAGACCGTCGAATCGGATTCTGCCGGGAAATCCGTGCGAATTGGAACGAAGGACTACATGGCTGTGGGTCACATCCTGACCCGCAAACGAGAGCTGCTTCCCCCGGAGACCTGGCCGGACCCGGTGGTGGAAGGCTTTTCCAAACTGGAAGCGGTGTACATTTTATCCGGGGGCGGCGTAGAGCGAGCGCATCCCGTGTTCGCGTTTTACAAGGCGCGCCGCTCGCAGTTGAATCACCGGATTTTCGCCTCCGTCGGCGAATTCAGCGGCGCACGGGTTTTTCAGATTCAACTGCTAGCCGTGGCTTTCCTGGTGATTGAACTCACAGCATTGATCATCGGAATCGTCCTGGCCAAGGCCATCACAGGGACGATCGCGGAACTCTATCGCGCGACGCAGTTTGTCCGGGAAGGGAATTTCTCGCATCGTGTGACGGTGGAGCGCAAGGACCAGCTGGGTGTACTGGGCGAGTCATTCAATCTGATGACCGGCTCGATCAGTCGATTGATCGACGAACAGAAACAATTGCAGCGGCTGGAGAATGAGATTTCCATCGCGCGCGAGGTGCAGGATCAGTTGTTCCCGCGCGGCTTACCGAAGGTGGAAGGGCTGGAGATCGAGGCGATCTGCAAGGCGGCGCGGTCCGTCAGCGGCGATTACTACGACTTCATCCAACTGGACCCGACGCACGTGGCAATCGCGCTGGGCGATATTTCCGGGAAGGGAATTTCCGCCGCTCTTTTGATGGCCAGTCTGCAGGCGGCGCTGCGCAGCCAACTGCTTACACCGGGCAGCGAACAGCTGAGCACCGCGGAACTGGTTGGCCGACTGAACAAGCACCTGGTGCGAAACACCGGTGAGGACCGATTCGCAACGTTTCTCGTGGCCGTATATGACATGGAATCGCGCAAGCTGCGCTATACGAATGCGGGGCATCTGCCGGGATTCTGCCTTTCCGATGGAAAGTCGATGCATCTGGACGTGGGCGGCATGGTGTTGGGTATCGTGGACGACTATCCTTACGAGGAAGGCGTGGTGGAAGTGCCACGGGACGCGGTGTTCATCGCCTACAGCGACGGTTTGGTGGAACCGGAGAATGCCTACGGCGAAGAGTTTGGAGTTTCGCGGCTGGAGGCGGCGGCACAGCGCGTGAGGCAGGGCGATCCGAAGCGCATTGCAACCGCGCTGATGACCGCGGCGGAGGAATGGTCCGGCAGCCCGGAGCAGGCCGATGATATGACCGTGATTGTGGCGAAGCTGAAGTAGAATGTGGACGGAACAGGGTGCGAGCGTTTTAGGGTAGGTCGAAGTCGACGAGGAGAAGAATGGCGCTGCGAAACCGGGTTGCGTTGGTGACAGGAGGAAGCCGGGGAATTGGCCGGGGAATCGCGTTGCGTCTGGCGCAGGAGGGCGCGCGCATCGCATTCGCTTATCGCGTGAACAAGGCTGCGGCGCAGGCGGCTCTACGGCGCATGCAGGCGCTGGGAGCGGATTGCGTGGCCGTGGAAACGGACATCACGGAGCCGGGGCGCGCGGAGCAACTGGTAAAGACGGTGGCCGACCGCTACGGCCGCATCGATATTCTGGTGAACAATGTGGGTGATTTCCGCTGGAATACCTTGGCGGAATCTTCAGTGGAAGAGTGGAGAAGCATTTTCGAGTCGAACTTGATGAGCGTCTTCCTGATGTGCCACACCGCCTTGCCGGTGATGCGGAAAGGGCGCTGGGGCCGAATCATAAATCTGGGTGCCGTGGGGGCGGAGCGCGCGTTTGGCCAGGCCAAGATTAGCGCGTATGCCGCGGCCAAGGCGGCGGTCGTTGCGTTGTCTCGTTCGCTGGCGCTGGAAGAGGCGAAGAATGGAATCACGGTGAACGTGGTGAACCCCTCGAGCATGGATGAAAAGGACCTCACCGTAGAAGAAGCGCGAAAGCTGCGCGACGCGCGGTATCCGATTGGCCGGCCTCCGACGGTGGAAGATGTGGCTGCATCGGTTGCGTTTTTTGCGTCGGAAGAAGCTGAGTACGTGACCGGACAAGTGCTCAACGTGAGCGGCGGATGGATGCTTTAGGCCTGCGGCGGCGAGATTCGCGATGAAAGCGCTGACAGCGGCGGAGATGCGGGAAGTGGACCGTCTGACGACGGAGCGGTTTGGCATTCCCGGGCTGGAGTTGATGGAGTCGGCCGGGAAGAGCGTGGTAGAAGTTTTCCTTGAAAAATTCAAAGAGCGTAACGGGAGAATTCCCGGACGTGTGTCTGTGCTCTGTGGCAAGGGTAATAACGGCGGCGACGGATTTGTTGTTGCGCGGCTTTTGATGGGGCTCGTGGGGCACGTGAACGTTTATTTATTCGGGGAGCCCGGCGAGCTGCGCGGAGATGCCGCGAAAAATTATGGGCGCTGGCGGGAACTTGGCGAAACGATCACCGTGGTCCGCGGCGAGGAAGATTGGATCCGGGCCTGGACCGGCGTGGCAGCCAGCGAAGTCATTATGGACGCGTTGCTGGGGACGGGGATTCGCGGCGGCGCCAGTGGCCTACTGGCGCAGGTGATCGAGAATCTCAACCGCTTTTCGCAAGACGCAAAGGGCGCGTGGCCGGCTTGGATTGTAGCCGTGGATACGCCGTCCGGGTTGCCCTCTGATGGAGAGCCTGCGCAGGGGCCGGTTTTGCGCGCGCATCTTACCGTGACGTTTACGGCGCCGAAGATTGGACAACTGGTTTCCGCTGATGCGGGAAGTTGCGGCTCGCTCGTGGTTCGAGAAATCGGGACGCCTGCGGCGCTGGTGGAAGAGGTGGGGAAAGGCAAGTTGCGTTGGGCAGGCCCGGAGGAATTTTCGGAACTTCCGTTACAGCGCGCGGCGGAATCGCACAAGGGATCGTACGGACACGTGCTGCTGGTGGCGGGATCGGTTGGGAAAACGGGAGCGGCGATATTGTGCGGGCAGGCTGCGTTGCGCGGCGGCGCGGGATTGGTGACATTGGCAACGCCGGAGCCTGCGCTTGCCACGGTCGCTGCGGCGCAGGCCGAGTACATGACAGAAGCGTTGCCGGCGACAGCTTCGGGAACAGTCGCGTCGGAAGCGGCTCGGCTGGGTGGGTTCGCGACGCTGCTGCACGGTATGACAGTTTTGGGTATGGGACCGGGAATCGGGACGCATCCGGAAACGCAGGAATTTGTGCGCAGCGTGGTGGGGCACGCGGATTTGCCCATTGTTCTGGATGCTGACGGGCTGAACGCGTTCGCGGGGCAGGCGGAGATTCTTTCGCATCGCAAATCGGCGCACCTGGTGATGACACCACATCCAGGAGAGATGGCGCGGCTTTGCGGGTTCGCGACGCCGGAAGTGCAGGCGGACCGCATCCGGATTGCAGCGGAGTTTGCGGGAAAGTGGAACGCCGTCGTGGTGCTGAAGGGATTTCACAGTGTAATCGCTGCCCCGAATGGTGACGTCTTCGTGAATACAACGGGGAACGCGGGATTGGCGAAGGGTGGATCCGGCGACGTTTTAACAGGTTTGCTGGCGGCGCTGATCGCGCAGTTTGGAACGCAAGATTTGTACCGAGTGGTGGCGCTGGGCACGTATCTGCATGGACGCGCGGCGCAGTTGGTGAGCGCGGAGAGCGACGAATCCGGTGTGTTGGCCGGAGAAGTTGCGAGAGCGGTTCCGGCTGCGCGAAGGAAATTGCTGCAGGAGCTGCAGGCGCGTGGCTGAAGAAGTGATTACACGCTCGGCTGAAGAGACAGTCGCCTGGGGACGCGCGTTTGCGAAAACACTGAAGCCGCCTGTGCTCGTGCTGCTTTCCGGAGAATTAGGGAGCGGAAAAACAACGCTGACGAAGGGCATCGTCGCTGGACTGCATGCGGCGAATGAGGATGAAGTTACCAGCCCGACGTTTACGCTGCTGCATGAGTACGGGACGGGCGGTAAGGTGTTTCACGGCGATTTGTATCGCGTGGAGAGCTTTCACGACTTTGAAACGCTGGGAATGGAAGACGTTTTCGCCAAGCCCGCTATCGTGATCCTGGAATGGTCGGAGAAATTTCCCTTGAAAACCGAATGGCCGCAGGTCCGCGTGCGGCTGGAGCACCTGGGCGGCGATTCCCGGCGGATTAGCAGGTTCTGAGTGACCAAAAGAGCAATCCCGCGCTAACTATCTCGCCACGACTGTCCTTCCGTTTTCTTGCCGCCCACAAAACCCGCTGCTAGGTTGAGAGATGGCGGGGTGCGGCTGTTTTCATGGGAAATGAACCGGCAAATCAATTGATGTTGGAAGGCTCGCGGGATGCTCTGAAGAGCTACAACCTCGCGCTGCCGATGGGCTCGTTGTCCATTGGCGTGGACAACATCCACCACGACGTTTTCCTTAGTCCCAAATTCGTGCAGGTGGCGCGCGATTACCTGTTCGACCTGATCCGGCAAAACACTAGCGGGACCTATCTTTCCGGCATCGAATTCCGCAATGCCAAGCCCGTGGATTCCACAAGCTTCCGCAAATTATTGGCGGAATTGTTGCAGAGTTCCCTGGGCAAGGCGAAGCAGCAGAAAAATATCGAGATTGACCTGTTGTTCCGGCTGGCGCTGCTGAAATTCCTGACCGCGGAACTTGTGAACCAGTTCGGCAACGTGATTCTGGACGTGAAAGAGTACATCCGGAAGCGCGGCGAATATTTCGAGCGCAGCCAGCAGGCGCACGTTATCAAGGCGCGGCTTTCGGAGATGCAGTCCGCGCGGCGGGGCGTGCTCCGCATCATCGGGCAAGTGGTGGCGCAGATCTTCATCGACATCGAAGAAAACGTGATCGTGAAATCGCGGCGGGCGCTTTTTGGGGAAGAATTGCCCTACTACGAGATGCTGAAGAACCGCTTGGTATATCTGGATGGCGGCAAAGACGATTTTTATTTCCTCGAACACTACGTGCTGCTAGGGAATTACTCGAAGGATCCGGATCGCCTGGAAGCTATGGATTTGTTGTTTCAGGATTTTCTGCGAGAGGCGGGGATCCGGGTTGCCCCGGACAGCGCTCCGGCGAAAGGCGCGGCGGAATATCGGACGCTGTTTACCGAGGCGGAACGCATGCGGGGTGAAATCGCGTCGCTGGAAGAGCAACGCGAGTCTTTGCGTAAGCGCCTGGAGAAGGGCGACGGACTATTTAATAAATTTCTCAGTTCCGCGGCCGACCCGGCGGAAGTGAAGGCTTCGCTGACCGATGTGGAGAATCGCCTGCGGCATTTCCAGAAAGCACTGGAAGACATGGGGCCGCGACTGGACCGGGCGAAAAAGCAGGCGGAATTCGTCCAGAAGGATTACGAAGGGAAGCTTGGCGATTATCTGAATGAGCCGGAAAATGCGCGCAAGCTATTTGACGTGGCAAATGCCTCCGACAGCGAGCGGCCAGCGCGGGCGCGGCTGCTGGCACAACTGGTCAGCCGGCTGGAACAACACGAGATTATGCCGCACGTGCTGGCGAGCTACGAGATACGGCCGATCGCCAACGACTATTGCCCGCCGGTCCACTTGCAGCAATTGCGTAAGGCCTTGGTATCGAAAGAGGAGGCCAAGCGCGTCGAGGAAATCCTGAAACAGGTGCCGGCAAAGCGGCTGACGATGAAACCGCTGGAGGAATTATCGAAGCGCATCCGCCGGTACTCGCGGGAAGAAACGCAGGCGGCAGTGCTGCGATTTGCGATCGACTTTCTGAGGCTGCGGCGCGATCTGCGCGACGCGGAGCATCTGGCGGCCTGCATGGAGCGGATCAACCTGGTGACGGCGGAGAAGGTTCGCGAGTTGTCGCGGCTGAACAACCGGCTGTATGAATGCGTGCTGAAAGAGGAAGTGAGGCCCGAACACGATCAGGTGGTTTCGCACGTGATTATCAAGGCGGACGTGCGCGGGTCGACGAAGATGACGCAGGATTTGCTGGCGCAAGGATTGAGCCCCGCTTCGCACTTCAGCTTGAATTTGCATGAGCCCGTGAAGAGGCTGCTGGATCGCTACTCGGCGAAAAAGGTGTTTATTGAGGGCGACGCCATTATTCTGGCTATTTTTGAGACGGAGGCTACGCAAGGCGAAGCGCGTCCCGTTGCCAAGGCATGTGCTCTTGCCAAGCAGATTTTGAATGTTTGCAACTCCTACAACGAGGGTACGGCCACGACTCACTTGCCGCCGCTGGAACTTGGGATTGGCATCGCGTTTCAGGGCTCGGCGCCGACGTATTGGACCGACGGGGATGCCCGCATCATGATTTCCAAGGCGCTGAATCTTTCCGACCGGCTTTCCGGTTGCGCCAAGTTGGCGAAACGCATGCTGGCGGGGCAGAAGACACATTTTTCCGTGTTCCAGTTTTTGACGGCGCTCGAAGGGGCTTCGGCGGAAGAGTTGGATGAATTTCTGGTGCGCTTCAACATGAACGGGGTCGAATTGAATGATGAGGGATTCAAGAAGTTGTCCGAAGAAATCTCGCTCGAAAAGCTGGTTACGAAACTCGATATGCCGTGGGCCAAGCAGGATGTGACGTTGTATTACGGCGAAGTGCCGATGGGCGAATCGGTGGAACTGCTGGTGGTGCGCGAAGGATTGGCCCGGGAATTATTGCCGGACGGAAAAATCGGCAAAACTTCGGATCATCATTACTATGAAGTGTGCACCAGTCCGGTCATTTATGACCTGGCGGCGGCGCTGAAGCGGACGCAGGCGCTGGGACTCGAAACCACGCGAGCGTGAACGTCCACGAGCGACTTATCAAAAATGGAGTCGATAATCCTTTTGATGCGGATTATGGGTAGTCTAAACCGGGGATTAGTTAGTTCGTGGTACCGCAAGCCGACTGGTAATTTAGAAGCGGTCTCTCGAGAAAGGTAATTTCCAATTATTTCGGCGTAGCGGTATTCGGTATCAATCCGCAAAAATTATTGTCGCTAGATGCCTGCTATTACCATTGAACTCCTGGATACAAGCTGGGAATTCTCTGGCCCCGGTACAAAAACGGAAAGGCGCCCGTCGGATCCATAGACGCGTGAATACGCCAAACCACTTTGGCGTTGCTATCCTGTGTCACTTCTCGGACCTCAGGCCCGTTAGTTACGCAAAACTCTGCGTTCCCATTCTCGAGTACCTCGGCGTTACCTCCGAAGTACGAGAAGCCGGACAGCATTTCATGAAACGCAAGGGTGGCGGTCTTAGCTGTCTCATCAATTTGTAGCACTGGCACTGTGCTATAGCAGGTCGACGAGGCTGTAGTGACGCACTGAACCTGACCGGTGGGAAAAGTCCGGTCGTTTCCATTATCAAAAACTATCAGCGAGGACTGTCCCGTCGTGTTTGCGGTTGCGAAGGAAGGTCCGTGCTGCGCATAGAACCAATCGGTTGGATCCGTCCCCCCAGCGAGCGTGAAATCGCCCTGGTAACCTAGTTTCCAGACTATGTCTCCCGTCCCTGCCCCATTGTTGTAGTTGACCTTGACCAGCCAGTTCTGGTGCCGTATCGAGATGATCAGATTGCCGTCATCGGGCGAATAGATGACGGCATTGGTATGGGTCCAGTCACTACCACCCATTGGGTGACGGCTCGTGTCCAGGTGGTCGAACTCGTTCCAGAGCCAAACTGGATGATGATTCTGGTCCAGATCAATCAAAACATCCCCCTCTAATGGGGTCCCGGAGATAGTCTGGTGGGTCGATGCAAGGACGATCAAGTGTCCACTGGGGAGCATTACGAAGTCATGGTGAGTTCCATTTACGGTTATGTTGCAACCCGTGCAAGTCGCTGCGGCAAGCGCGGTATTGAGGTCTGCAGCCGCCATTTGCCAAATCAATTTCCCACTCAAGTCCACTTCCTGAAGAATCGAGTTGGCTCCGTCCGGAACGGTCCCGCTGAAATTCAACATGATGTGGCCGTTTGGTAACAGTTTGATAGGGTTTAAGGTCGACGTTATCCCGGGGTTGTAGCTCCACAGAATATTGCCCTGCAGATCCGTAATCACTCCTGGTGCTACCGTGGCTCCACCGCCTACCAAATCCAAAATCTCCACTCCGCTCTGAGGTGTCATGCCTGCCGTCGTCGTAGCCGTTAGCGATGGCTCTTGCGCGGTTGGGTAGGCCCCTGTGGTGAACGTCATATCCGTATCCATGTATTGGGTGCCATCACCGAACTGCACCACTCCCCTCATGTGGTACAGGGTGTTACCCTTCATTCCCGCCACGAACAAGCTAATGGGCCCGCCCCCTTGGGGTACCGGTTGTGTCCAAGTCGTCAGAGCGTAGTTCGTATCCAGTCCAAACTGCACCGAGACTTTTCCGGCTGCCGCTGGTGATATGGAATACAGCGCCACTTGAACGTTGTCGGTCGCCGCTACTTGCCCCTGGGCTACGACGTTGACTGTAGCGCTGGCCGATTTGGTCCTGTCTTTCGTGCTGGTTGCCGTCACTGTGACGGTCACGCTCTGTGTCCCAGATGGCGCGGTATAATTGCCCGCGTCGTCAATCATTCCAGCCGACGCCGACCACGTTACCGCTGAACCATCGCTCACCCCGGCGACGAACTGGCTTGTTTGCCCCGTACCAATGGCGGCCACGGATGGGGTTACTGACACGTTGATGGGTGCAGAGCTCGATCCACAGCCGGACACGAACATAGTCGAGATAATTGCGATCAGTGATAGAACGGAATTCAATTTCACCCGGAGTTCTCCTTCACGCAGGAATCGTATCGCCGAAGTCTAAAGAACATAGATCAATGTGAGGGTGGACGAACGCTGTATAACACACAATCGCTGATTCGGGAATGATTTAACATTACGCAACGCACTTTGGGTAAGCAAAGGTTACGTCCATTCTCAAGCAACTAGGAAGCATGTATTCCCTGTTCGCGCGAGGGTCTCCTGAAAAACTTCCACTCTCATGCTCATTCGAATGCCCACAAAACAAGTCCGCGAAATTCCATGATGGCGCGCGAAGCGGTTGTGGTGGCCTTGCAACAAGCAGACGTCTCCCTTGGAGAACTTCTTGCCCACAAGGGATTGGCGATGACTGGGAGATATGCGCACCTCTCAATTTCCGATCTCCATGAAGGCGTCCCCTAGATTTCTGCTGACACCACAACTGACACCACCGCTACGGAGCGGTTTGCGTGCACTAACTAAGTCCCATAGAATCATGCTGGGGGCGAAAGGGGTCCGGTGACCTTCCCGGCCTTCAAAGCCGGCGATTCGACCCTTCGCGGGCCGAATGGTGGATTCGACTTCCACACGCCTCCGCCAAATTTTCTCACTGTTTTTGATGTATTTTAGAAAATTGTACCACTTTTGTACAACAGTTTAACTAGCGTGTGGCGCTCAGAACGGCCTTATCTAGGGCATCTTGGCGGGTCTTAACCCACGGATTGTAGTGCTTCTCCGTCACCCGGATGCTGGAATGGCCGAGCAAGACGCTGACGGTCTCGATGGAGGCCCCGCCCTCCAATAAGGCCACCGCGAACGTGTCGCGGAACCGATGCGGATGTCCGGATACTTTCGCCAAAGTGAGCACATCGGATATTCGTTCCCGCCAGAAACCAGTCACCGTTTCCAACCGTGATTCGCCGGTCCAAAAGAAATGCTTGGGGTGCGATCTTGGCGTTGCATCCAACGCGTCGGCAACATCCTTTGGCAGCAGAACGCTGACCGGCTCCCCGGTCTTTGCCTGGTAGAGCTTCAATCGGTTGCCCTTCAAGCTCTCAACGGCCAGCGTGGCAACATCCGATATGCGGAGCCCGGAGTGGCGCATCGTCAATATGAACGCCTTGACTCGTTTATCTGCCTCGGTAGATTCAGCCGCCTTCAAAATCCGCGTCATCTCTTCCTTTGAGAAGGGAAGTGTCGGATTGTGTTTTACCTTCGGCCCGACAAGACCCACCGCGTAATTCTCCTCCACCATCTTTCTTTGTAATGCGAATTTGAAGATGCTGCGCAAACGCTCCAATTTCTTCGCTGCCGTCAATGCGCCGATTTTCCAGCCAGCGCGAAATTCCGTCAACGCCGCCAAATCCAAGTCGTTGACAAATTTGATCCCGCGATCTGTGGTGAACTGAATCAACTGGCGGAACAAAAGTTTGTACAGCCGCATCGTGCCATTACTGAGATGCCTTGCCTCGGCGTCATGTATGAATTGGTCACGCCACTCTTCGATTGTCGCTCGGACCTTCGCCTTCGGGCGCTCTCCGTCAACATCCCACTTTCTAACGACTTCCTGTGCCTTGTTCCAATCGCGAGTCTTCAACGCTTCGCGGATTCTCCTCTTATCTTTGGTGCCGCTGACCCATATCGGGCACTTACAACGAAACTCAGAGCGCGAAGTGAAGCGGCATTTCCCGGGATTGTGGCGTCGGTACGTGATGAGCATTAGGATGACAGCCTTTTATGAACCCGAACCGCAACACTCTCGGGAATACGCAATGTCAGATACATCCGCCTGCCCCGCGGATTCTTATCGCCGATCTTCAATACACCTGGTTCGTCGCGGAAAATATTTCGAATCGTCTCAACGTCGAAACTCCAGGCTTTAGCTAGGTCGGCCGGCGAGTAGTGCTTCTCGTCCACAACTAAGTTCGTGTACGTCTTACCTTGATAGGTGAAGGTACGGCCGTGCCCGAGGCTGATGGTGTCCGGTTTCGGTTTTGGGTTGGGGGACCATTCGCTGAAAGCTTTTGAACGCACCAACATCGTTAGGTCGGTCATTTAGCCATCCGCAACTTTTCTAGAATGGTGTCAAGAATCCACTCGCGAAGAGTTTTCTGTTCGCGCAGCGCTGCCATCTTCGCCCTTTGAATGATTGCGTAAGGGACGTTGCGCAGGTTCAAACTACCTACCTGTTTGGCTTTCATGTTACGTGTGTAACATAGTTGACATCCGGGGTCAATGGTACGGAGAATCAATCTGCCTTGTTCAGCGTGGAGCAGTTAGCGACCTGTTTGGTGGGCGGATAATAATACGTGCACACTTCCAGTCGGTGCTTGCGGTCAAACAAATCCTTGTACTGCGCATCAACGAACATGTACACGACGCGTTCTTGATTTTCGATCTTATTGACTTCGGATTCTGTCAAGACATTAGGCGAGTCCAAGACTTGTTGTAGATTTTGGCCAGCCGCAAGCGGTACTTTGCTTGCATATTGGGGCGGTTTATCCTCTATCAGTACCTTAGCAACTTCTGCGGATGTGCCTTTCGGAACTACCACCATCCTTGAATAAGCTACAACATCATTCGCTAGGCCCTTTCCGGCGTTAGTCACCGTCGCCACGAGATGAAATTTCTCTCCTGCCTTGAGTGGCGTAGGTATGGATACTCCGCAAGCGAGATACGCACGCTCAGACATTCGGAGCGATTGCGCTGTTGTTGCGGCGTTCGCTTCCGTGGCGGTTGCACTCCGTTGAACGGATTGATTCATCGCTTCCGTGGTTGTTTTCAAGGAAGTCAGCGTATTGGCAGTTGCCTGGGAACTGGTTTGGAGATTTTGAAGTACCGCCTGTTGGTCCTTGAAATTTTGTGTCTGTTGCCGTTCTTGGCGGACGCTCATGTAAATCTCACCGCCGATAAGCAGAATGACTACGATTTCCAGAATAAGGTCGCGTGTGGAAACCCAAGAATCCCACCGATGCTCAAGTTGTCGGAGATAGAATTGCGCCACTGCGAGAGTCACGGGTTCTTGTTCGACGCCGCATGTTTCGAGCCGGGAGAAAAATTTGTTCGCTCTTTCCCGTAGTTCTTTCTTGGATAGCTTTTCTAGTTGCTCGACGGTCAGAGGTGTAGGTGGTTGGTCTGATGGGGTGCTCATGCGCGGATACTATCACGGCACGTATTTCGGTTAAAATCTCCGTCATGCCAGCAAAGAAGCGATCAACAGTTACGCCGATAAAAGACCCAACCCTCTTCGAAATGGGCAAGCTGGAAGAGGCCGGCCGGCCAACGCGCTCAACACTGAGAGGCCGTACTCCCAATGCGGAGTCATGCTCACTACTCTATACGGGCTTCGGCCTCAAAACTAGGAGCTAAAACCAGTTGGTCCGGGTTAATTACGCCTGCGCGAAGCGGTATTGGGCCTGTTGAACAAAGCTTCGCGGCATTACAGTACGCGCCCAAAATCATGTTGGCATACGCGCTTCGATAATACGTCCAACCAAAAGCAGATTTGTAGACGACACAGCTAACGACCAGCGGGATAAAGAACCTCTCATTAGTCGAAGGGGGATAATTAGCGGCTGTAAACTTACGCGCAGCTTCGGTAAGCTCATTCGCACCGGCGTTTACGCCTGTGGTTAACGGATACAATTCAGGTCCGTGGAATAAGGTTCCGGTTGTAACCTTGTCGTTCCGTATGCGCTGTTGCAAGTCGTCGCAAAGTTGGTCTTGTGCTCTTATTATTGCGTCTTTCGGGTGGGAATCGGTGACGAAAATCAACCTCGAATCAACTGCTGTGACGGCGGGGACATTAGACGTATTCTCCAATCGTGTCCTTACCCCTACGTACAATCCGTGGTCGTCAATCGATAGTGGTCCGCCGAGAGAGGCGTTACTGATTTCAACCAACGGTCGTTCGTGCTTAAAGAACTCGTCGTAAACCCACCCACAAAGAGCCACGACCGCAAGAAATGTTGCCGCAATGGCCAAAATGAACTGCAAGGGTTTGTTTGCCGCCCACGCTCTAATCTTTTGTCGTAGCGTCCTTGCGTGCCACATGCACGGACCGCTCCCCGGCTTCACTCTACTCTGGCAAGGTTTCCCGTCTGCTTTAATTACGCCACAGACGGCTCTCGTAGAATCTGCTGGCGTGCTCATGGGCGGATACTACCACGGCACGTAAACAGGGCAATAGCCGACCGAGGTGCGGTACGGAGGCCGCTGCTAGCTGTGCTATAAATTTCTGATGAAGAATACCGAGAGATGGGTTCTTTTTAAGTACATCGGTGGCCAGATCAAGACGCTGTCGAAACCGTTCAAGACAAAAGCTAAGGCAGAGAAAGCGCGTTTGAAGTTACCGGAGAAGGAACAGCGGGAAGTTGCGGTTGGTGTGATTCGGAGTGAGAAATAAGCTGTCAAGGGGGGGAGGGACGCCCTCTCGGAGAAGAGCGTCCCTCGGCCACGTAACTTTCAACTAGGTATGAAAGTGGGTGGCGGGGAGTATGTCGCCGCGAAGATGGTGAAGCAATACAAGGAATACCTGAACTGTGACTAAGGTCTTTCCCCGGGTGACGGCCAGTGGAGGTGGGAGGGGACGCCCTATCCTGAATGGATGAGCCTCTTAACCATTGTTGCGAAACGCGTCTGGTCTTCACCACGGACAGTCTTGAACTTGAGGCCGAGTCCACTCCCAGCCACAACGTATCGCACGGTGGCACTGGCGCTAATCTGCCCGTCTTCT
>Ga0210403_10001388_pt1 | contig 23064 bp, 10 predicted proteins | sample IncBWC19MmetaG_FD_150863 | JGI IMG/M metagenome (GOLD analysis project Ga0210403, IMG submission 150863) | Forest soil microbial communities from Barre Woods Harvard Forest LTER site, Petersham, Massachusetts, United States - Inc-BW-C-19-M | ecosystem: Environmental > Terrestrial > Soil >... | reverse complement strand
GGCTCCGCCGCGGGTGTCTCCATTGCGGGCTCGCTGCTGACGGCCAACTACTCTGTTGCGAACGGGCCGTTGCAGCCCGGACAATCCATCGACGTGCGATTCCGCGTGCAGATCGCTTCGGGACTTCCCCCTGGCACGATTCTCACGAACACTGCGCTCGTAACCTGGAATACCCCCACGCAGACGTCGAGCGCGAACGTCTCGATTGCTATTGGAAAAACCTCCACGCCCAATCTCACGCTCACCAAGTCTGGACCGGCGACGATGAGCACCGGGCAATTAGGGCAGTTCGGCCTTAACGTCCAGAATACCGGCATGAGCGACGCTTGGAACGCCACGATCCTGGATCGGCTCCCCAAACCCAGCCCAACCGGCGGCATGTGCTCTTTTGCACCTCAGATACTCAGCGCGCAGGTTTTCCAGGCGGACGGAGTCACGCCGGTCGCGGGCAAGGGCCCGCTCAAGGCTGGCACGGACTACACGCTCAGCTATGCGGGAGCGCCCGCGTGCACGCTGACACTCAACATGCTGAGCGCTGCGGCGGTAATCGGTCCGACGCAGCGCCTCATCGTCACTTACCAAACCCAGCTCGACGCGAACAGTCAAAATGGCGCTACGCTCGCCAACGTTGCTGGCGCCATCCAGTGGTTCGACGGCGACCCCAGCAACCCCACCCGCAAGACCTTCACCGGTCCTTTGACTAACGGCACACCCGGCGTCCTGGACAATCAGGATGCCCACACGGTCACGGTGGTGAGCAGCCAGCTCGCTATCACGAAGCAAGTCAGTGTTGTTGGTGGCGGCGCGGCGTTGCCGGGGGGACAGCTCGACTACCTGGTGCACGTGACGAACACCTCAGCGAACCCGGTAACCCCGGTGGTGATCACGGACAACCTGAACGCAGCGGGGGCGGGGGCGCTCACCTACGTGGCTGGCACCGCGACCATGAACGGCTCGCCTAACGGTGTCAGCGTTGCCGGCAACGTCATCACCGCGAACTACTCGGCGACCTACGGACCGCTGGCACCCGGAGGGACGATCGACCTGCGCTTCCGCGCCACGCTCGGCAGCACGCTCGCTACCGGCACGATCGTCACCAACACCGGCGTCGTAACGTGGAGCATTCCCCCGCAGACAGCAAGCGCCAGCGTCTCGATCACTGTCGGAGGAATCGTCGGTGCGCCCAATCTCGTGTTCACTAAGTCCGGGCCGCCGACGATAAGCCCGGGGCAGTGGGGGCAGTTCGGCTTCAACGTACAGAATACCGGGACGAGCGATGCGTGGAACGCCACGCTGCTCGACGAGCTCCCCAGCGGCGCAACGGGCGGCATGTGCAACATGACGCCTCAGGTGCTCACTGCCCAGGTTTTCCAGGCTGACGGCGTCACGCCGGCCAACAACCCGTTGGTTCCAGGCACCGATTTTTCGATCAGCTACATCGCTGCGCCCACCTGCAAGCTCACGCTGACTATGCTCACCGCCGCGGCCACGATCAGCCCGAATCAGCGTCTGATCATTACCTACCGCACCCAGCTCGACGCCAACAGCCAGACTGGCGCCCAGCTTACGAACATAGCGGGCGCAGTTCAGTGGTTCGATGCCGACAGCAGCATCACTACTCGCAAAGCATTCACACGCACGTTGACCGACGGCACACCGGGCATCCTCGACTTCCAGGATGCCCACACCGTCACAGTAGTGATCACCACGATCGCCATCACGAAGCAAGTCAGTGTTGTTGGTGGCGGCGCTGCGCAGCCGGGCGGGCAGCTCGACTACCTGGTGCACGTGACCAATGTCTCGACGAACCCGGCCCCCGCTGTCGTGATCACGGACGATCTCAGCACCGCCGGTGCAGGCCGCCTAACGTTCGTTAACCCACCTGCAACGATGAATGGCTCCCCAACGGGTATCAGCATCGCGGGCTCGGTGCTGACCGCAAACTACTCCGCAGTGTACGGTCCGTTGCAGCCCGGGCAATCCATCGACGTGCGATTCCGGGTGCAAATTGCTTCGGGACTTCCCGCCAGCACGACGCTCACGAACACCGCGGTCGTAACGTGGAACAACCCTCCCCAGACGGCGAGCGCCAGCGTCTCGATCGATATCGGAGGAGTCCCCGGTTCCGGCAGTTTGAACGGCACCGCCTGGCTCGACGCAAACTTCAACAAGATAGCCGACCCCGGCGAACCGCTGCTGCAGGGCTGGACGGTTGGGCTGTATCTCAATGGTGCGGTGGTGCAGTCCGTTCTGACGGATGTCAACGGCGTCTATCGCTTCAGTGGGGTGTCACCGACCGACGGGACGGCAAACCGCTACGAGCTGCGGTTCACCGCGCCCGGTGCGGGTCCGAATACCGCCAAGCTCGGCAAAGCCGACTCGGCCTTTACCAACTCGCTGCAGCGGATCACCAACATCGTCGTGTCCTCCGGCAGCAACCTCCAGAATCTGAACCTGCCGATCGGGCCGAATGGTGTTGTCTACAACTCGGCTACGCGCGCTCCTATTTCGGGCGCAACCCTGAAGATGCTACAGGGCAGCACGCCGCTGCCGGCAACCTGCTTCGACGACCCCGCTCAACAGGGCCAGATCACTCAGGCGGGCGGCTATTACCGCTTCGACGTCAACTTCTCGGATCCAGCCTGTCCCGGTGGTAGCAGCTACCTCATTGTGGTGACCGCGCCGACGTCGAACTACGTGGCCGGTGAGTCGCTGGTTATTCCGGCGAGTTCGAACACATCGACCGCTTCGTTTTCTGTCTCTACCTGTCCGACGGATGCTCTTCCGACCGTCCCGTACTGCGAGGCACAGACGTCGGAGTTCGCGCCGCCACCTTCCGTGGCCGCGCGTAGCGCTGGGACGCGGTACTACCTGAATCTCACCCTGGACGGCACAGCGGTGCCCGGGTCGAGCCAGATCTACAACAACCACATTCCGCTCGACCCACAGCTCGCGGGAGCATTCTCAATCACTAAAACGACGCCGTTACTCAACGTCAATCGCGGGCAGCTCGTCCCGTACACCATCACGATCAACAACGTGATAGGTGCATCCCTGCAAGGTGAGCAGGTTGTGGATCGCTATCCGGCGGGCTTCCGCTACGTCCCCGGATCCGCGCGCCTTGATGGTGTGCCCTCAGAACCCAAGGTGGCCGCCGGCCAACTCGTGTGGAACGGCCTCAACTTCAGCAACTCCACTCGCACGATCGTCCTGCTGCTCGCCGTCGGCGCCGGTGTTGGCGAAGGCGAGTTCGTCAACCGCGCCCAGATCATAGAAGGCCTGACGGGCAGGCCGCTTTCGGCTGAGGCGACCGCAAGGGTTCGGGTAGTCCCGGATCAGACCTTCGATTGCACAGACGTGTATGGCAAGGTCTTCAACGACATCAATCGCAACGGAGTGCAGGACAACGGCGAAAATGGCCTGCCCGGCGTGCGTGTGGTGACAGTACAGGGTCTGGAAGCGATCACGGATCAGTACGGACGGTTCCACATCACCTGCGCAATCACGCCTAATGAGGACCGCGGTAGCAATTTCGTGCTGAAGCTCGACGACAGGACCCTCCCAAGCGGCTTCCGGATGTCGACTGACCAGGTGCAGATCAAGCGCGCCACGCGCGGCAAGGCCCTGAAATTCGATTTCGGCGCGTCAATTCACCGGGTGGTCGCTATCGACCTCTCCGATGCGGCTTTCGAGCCGGGTAAGACCGAAATCCGCGTGCAGTGGCGGCCACGCATGGACCTCCTCCTCGCGGAACTGCGCAAAGCGCCGTCGGTGCTGCGTCTCTCCTACGTCGCCGACCTGGAGGATGCGGCACTAGTCGAACAGCGCGTGCAAGCGGTTAAGCGGCAGTTGACCGAAGCGTGGGACGCGAAGAAAGACGGCTATGTGTTGGCCATTGAGCCTGAGGTTTTCTGGCGCCTTGGCGGCCCGCCCAAACGGCCCGACGGGCGTGTGCCGGGGAGCAGGTGAACGGTATGAGCAAGCACCGCCATCTACTGCTGATCGCCGGACTCCTGATGATGACCGCCCCCGCGTGCATCGGCCAGGTCAACACGGCCAAGCCCGGCGAACCGGTCGAGCGACATCTGTCGAGCGACCAGACCTTTCGGGAATGGTCGCACGACTCGAAGGGGACCGGTGAAACCAAGCTCATCAAGGTCTGCCGCGCGCAGACCGTTTGCAAAATGCGATACCGGGAAGGCCAAACGCCGCGGACACGCGTCAGGAACCTCGTTGTGCCACTGCGGTACGAGGACGAAAACACTCCCATTTCTGATGCCTTCACCAAACAGATCCGGCAGGCTCTCGACAACCTGCGGGACAAGCGGGGAGTGACAGTCCGGTTCATCGGCTACACGAACGATGCACCCCTGACTGGCTTGGACGAGAGCGCCTACGGAAACCAATTGTCGTTGTCGAAGGCAAGGGCGCACCGCGTCGCATTGGCCGTGCAGGAAGCCCTGGGGTTGCCCGCGTCGGCGATAGAAAGCGATGGTCGAGGGGCCTCCCACCCGCTTGCCTCAAACGAAACGGCACGGGGACGGACGCTGAATCGTCGCGTCGAGGTGGAATTCTGGTACGACGATCCTCTTCAGGAGTTATCGGACGAGCCGCAACTGTGCCCGGACGATGTCGACGAAACGGTGACCAGGATTTACGATCCTCCCTGGGGCAGTATTCCGCCCCTCGAACTCGCGAACGGCCAGCCGATCATTCCGGCCGACTACGCGGCAAACCTGCGTCGCGCACTGACGGATATCTCGGATCGGACCAACGCGCGACTGCGGTTTATCGGTTACACGAAGAACGAGCGACTCGACCGCCGCACCGCGTCCGTGTATGGCGACGACATCGGACTTTCTGCGGCGCGGGCTCGCCGCGCTATGGATACTCTCATGAAAGACCCGCTGTTGTCGGGCGCGCGGTCCGAGCACGAGGGACGCGGCTACGTCCAGTCCGACGACGTCGTAAACGCCGGCTTCCTCCAGGGCCAAGAGTCGTTCGTGCGCGTGCAGGTTGTCTACGACGAACGGTTGCCACTGGACAACTACGAGGGCGTGGATATTACGCGTCTGAACCAGGAGGTTCGTCCGAAGAGCCCGTACGAGCTGAATGTGATGCGGATCACCGTCGATGGCAAGCCAATCGATGACCCGGGCCGCAGCTCTTCCGACATCCAGCGCTGCACGGACGTTGCGTTAGACAACGCCAAGATCCACTTCCGCTTCGACAATCTGGAGTCCCGGCGGCGGCTGGGCGTCGCGGCGAATCCAGTCGCCGTGGCCGTGACCGAATTAGGCGGCGCTGCTGCCGCATCGGCCGTGCATTTTCGGATGTACAGCAACTATCTGAGCTTCATCAAGCGTGCTGAGATCCGAATATTCGAGCAGCAGGAGTCGCTCGAAGCCGTGCCGCTCAAGATCATCGCAGTCGACGACGCGGGTCTTGCGGAATGGCATCCAACAGCAGAATTGCTCGTGGGCCCGTCACGCGAACTCAAGTACCTGCTGCGCGCCTATGACTCGAACGGTAATTTCGACGAAACGGGCGCGCGGCCGCTGCGGCTGTACCGCGAGCCATCGCTCGGAGGCACGGTGACCTCCGACGGGCCGCCGAAACGCGAACTGCTGGCCGCTTACGGCGAGAACGACCTGGCGCGCCAGCAGATTCCGCTCGGCAGCGGCACAGTGAAGGTGCAGGGCAGCGGCATACCAGCCGGCCACACGGTTTGGGTAGCGGGCCGCCAAATTCCGGTCGATCCGCAGGGCAACTTTGCCGCGGAGGAGATCCTTCCGTCCGGCGCGCATAGCGTCGAAGTCGCGGTCCTCGACGATGCTGGCAACGGCTCGCTGTATCTTCGCGACCTGGAGTTCAAACGCACGGACCTGTTCTACCTAGGCATTGCCGACTTGACGGTATCCAAGAACAGCGCGAGCGCATCGGCAAAGCTGCAGGAGGGCGAGAATAATCCACAACCGTACGATTCATCTCTGGATGGCCGGCTGGCGTTTTACGTGAACGGCAATGTGAGTCAGAACTGGCGGTTGACGGCGAGCGCAGATACGCGCGAAGGCCCGGTGAAGGACCTGTTCAGCAACTTCCTGGGCAAGACGCCCGATTCGTTATTCCGGCGTATCGATCCTGACTATTATTACCCGACGTTCGGCGACGACGGTGTAGTCCAAGAAATGGCCCCAACCATGGGCAAGTTCTACGTCAAAGCGAGTAATGGCGAGAATTACGGGATGTGGGGCAATTTCAGGGTGGGCTATTTCGATAACGAACTGGCCCACGTCGACCGCGGCCTGTATGGAGCTAACGCCCACTATAGCGCCGCACCCACCACCAGCTTCGGCGAGCGACGGTTCACGGTGGATGGATTCGCCGCCCAACCGGGAACGATGGCGAGCTATGAGGAATTCCGCGGAACGGGCGGATCGCTCTACTTCCTGCACCACCAGGACATCCTGACGGGCTCCGAGGCCGTGCGCATCGAAATCCGCGACAAGGTCTCTGGCATCGTCACAGGGGTAGTCAACCTGCAACCCAACGTGGACTATGACATCGACTACCTGCAGGGCCGGGTGCTGCTTTCTCAGCCGCTCTCGTCGACCGCTAACGACAACCTGTTAGTGCGCACGAGCGGCTTGAGCGGTGACGAGGCCTACCTGGTGGTGCGATACGAATATACGCCAGGTTTCGAAAAGCTGGACCAGGTCGCCGTCGGCGGTCAGGGCCATTACTGGCTTAACGACTATGTGCGGCTCGGCCTGACGGCCGATTCCAATGAGGGAGACTCCGCCAGCAACCTTGCTGCCGCAGACCTGACCCTGCGGAAGAGCGCCAATTCCTGGTTCAAGTTGCAGACAGGCCGCAGCACTGGTCTCCTCTCTCCCTCGCTGCAATCTAATGACGGCGGATTCGCGTTTAGTGGCCCTAACGACCAGTCGTTCACCGGCGCGAAAGCGGGCGCCTATCGCGCCGACCTGAGCGTCGGGCTGGGCGATCTCTTCGAGGGCCACGCCGGTCGCTTCACTTTCTATAAGCAGCACCTCGGCGCCGGTTATTCGGCGCCGGGACAGGAGACGATCAAAGACACCGAGCAATACGGCGGCACGTTCAGAATGCCCGTGACAAGTAGCTTGAGTCTCGCAGCCAAGGGCGATCAGAAAATCGAGGACCAGGGGCTCGAGACTCGGGCGGTCGAATTGGACGTAGCCTACAAGCTAGCCGAAAAATGGACCGTCAGCAGCGGCGTGCGCAACGACCTGCGTGAAGACCATTCGCCGGTTGTTCCCCTGACGCAGATACAGGGCGAGCGCACGGACGTGGTCGCGCAGGTGAAGTTCGATTCGAGCGCCTCCTGGAGCGCCTATGGCTTCGGCCAGCACACGGTCGCGGCAAGCGGCGGCCGTGAAGACAATGATCGCATCGGCGTAGGCGGCTCCTATCGCCTGACGAAACGTTTCCGGATCGACCTGGAGGCGTCCGACGGAAACCTCGGACCCGGTGGAAAGGTCGGCACCACCGTTCTCTATTCCGAGCAGACTAGTTATTACCTGAACTATTCGCTCGAAAACGAGCGGACAGACAACGACCTGCTGCTTCGTGGCAGCCAGGGCAACCTGATTGCGGGCACGAAGACGCGGCTCTCCGACACTTCCAGCGTCTACGTCGAAGAACGCTATCAGAATGGCGGGGCCCTGAACGGCCTCACGCACACCGCCGGAATCAACCTCACGGCGAAAGAGCATTGGAATTTCGGTGGCAGCGCGGAGGTCGGCAAACTGCGCGACTCGCAGACCGGCGCCGCGACCGATCGCAAGGCGGCAGGGTTCCGCATGGGCTACGGCCGGGCTAAGTTGCAGTTCTCAAGCGCGATCGAGTTTCGCCGGGATAACGCGGAACAACCGAACCAGACCTATAACCAAATGACTACATGGCTGTTCCGCAATAATTTCAAATTGCAACTGACACCCGATTGGCGCTTAATCGGCAAGCTGGACCACTCGGTCAGTGATGGCTCGCTCGGCAACTTCTATGCCGGCGGGTACACCGAGGCCGTGGTCGGCTACGCGTACCGTCCGGTGAGCAACGACCGGCTGAACGCCATTGCCAAGTACACTTACTTCTATAACGTCCCGACTATGGGTCAGGTGGGATTGCAGAACACCGCGGCCGAGTTCCTTCAGAAGAGCCACATCGCGTCGCTCGATGTGAACTACGACCTCACGGCGAATTGGTCCCTCGGAAGCAAGTACGCCTACCGCATGGGGCAGGAAAGTCTGGATCGCGTGAATCCGAATTTCTTCGACGACCCCGCGCAGCTCGCGGTGTTGCGCGTGGACTGGCGGTTCCTCAAGGAATGGGACGGCCTGGCGGAGGTGCGAACGCTTTACCTACCGGATTTAAGTCAACGGCGCCGCGGCGCGCTGGCCGCGATCTATCGTCATATTACCAAGAACCTGAAGGTCGGCATTGGTTACAACTTCACCGACTTCTCCGACGACCTGACCGATCTGAAGTACAACCACAAAGGCGTATTCGTGAATCTCATCGGGACCATGTGACACTCGCGTGGCTTTGCTGGTAGCGGGCATGTTGGAGTCCGGCTTCCGAACAGCAATTACTTACAGCCCTTGTAAACACACTCACAAGCTCCGGATGTGGGCGTGATGCGACCGGGCGACGATGGTCCCGATCGCGGGGCTGATTTGAACCGGAGATATTCGTCGGCCGAGTAGTCTACTGTACTCACTAGGGACACGCACTCTATGGTTCGATTTACGACGAAAGAGTACAGAATACGTGTGACACTTCTAATTCGGCCTCCATACCGCTCCTCCACAACCGTGGGTGAACCCCTTGTTGAGACAATTCTTCGCGTGACAGTTCTGACTGAACATTGAGTCCTGATTTGTCAGGTAGCTTCTCGTCTGTGACTCAGATTTTGAGTTGAGCCATATCTGCAATGCTTGCCGCATCAGACGACACGGTCGTCCGCTCGAATTCCGCCGGCGACAGATATCCGAGGGCTGAATGCAATCGCTTTTGATTGTAATAGCACTCGATGACCTCCGCGATGTGAAGGCAAAGATCCTCAAGGTCCTTATACTCTTTCGGGTTAATTTCTTCCTGCTTTAACGTTCGAAAGAAGCGCTCGCAGTTTCCGTTATCGTAAGGGCGGCCTAGCCTGCTAACGCTGGGTATCACTCCGTGATTCCGCAACGTGCGCAAATAGTCGACATGCACGTATTGCACGCCACGATCTGAATGGTGAACCAAACCGGTAACCGGACTTCGGCTTTCAAGAGCCATGTCCAACGCCGCCAGCGGTAATCGTGAGGTCAGAGTTCTGTCCAGGTTCCAGCCAACGACGTTTCGCGAGAACTTGTCGAGCACAACTGCAAGATAATCGAATTCGCGCTTTAATCGGACGAACGTGATATCTGCTACCCAGACCTGGTTCGGACCAGTCAGCTTCAACCGATTGGCTAGATTTACATAAATCTCGCCGTGGTCACGTTGCCCAGTTAAGTTATCAAGGGACAGTTGCAGTTCTGTACCTACGAGATTGTCTTCGCGCATGAGTCGCGCCACTCGTTTGTGATTCACCGCCATTCCTTGGCGCCGCAACTCGGCTGTTATCCGCCGATAGCCGTAACGCCCCTGGTGTTCGAGCGCAATTCTCTGCACCTCAGATCGTACGGCCATTTCTTCTTCCCAAGGATCTTGAGCACGTAGGTGGCGGTAAAATCCGGCTCTGCTTATGCCGGCCAGCAAACACATCCGCTCGATGCCTAAACCGCCGTGCAGCGACATTACGTCCCGGATGTGGTCGTAGATGCCGGCTCGCCAGACCCGCTGGTCCCGCGGCGTCCGGCCTCGATTTTCTGCAAGGCGCCTCTGAAAAAATCCACCTCCAAGGCCTGCTTGGCAACCAAACGCTTCAGCTCGCGCACCTCCTTTCCAAGCCTCGATTCGGGGGACTTCTCCGGTATTGGTTCACCTTCTGACGCAGTTCGCTGACTCTCTTCGTGCCACCTATATGAGGTCTGCCGCGGGACACCAAGTTCTTTTGCCAGCCACCAGATGTTTTCACAGCATTTGAACCGCTCGATTGCCATCTGGCGGAAGCTTTCCGGGTACCGCCACCTTCGCTTGTTAATCATTTATGGAGAACCTACCTTTCTCCACAAAGTGTAACAATGGCAATTTGTCTCAGTTAGGGGTTCACTACACGAAGCTACGACGAAAGCACGCGCCATTCAGCATTTCCCCAACTTCGAACGCTGTTTCGGGATAACTTCCGTGTAGCCGACCACCAGGAAGTTGGCCAGATTACGTGATAAAAGCGCGTTTATCGTTGCCGTTCCGGTGAAACGGTGAACTTCCCACAAGCGGACTTCTCGTTACCTATATTTATCGCCACGTGGAAGTTCTTGGGCCTGCAACATTTGCACAAGACTGGCGAGATCACGCTTGATTAGATCTGCGCTCTGCCGCCGTCAAAGAATAGTTCGATACCGTTATAAAAGTCGAGTCCTCCGACGCGAGAAACAACGCCACCTTAGCGACCTCCTCGGGTCCCCCCATGCGTCCCATCGGGATGGTTACAAGGGAACTATTCGTTCAGCCGGTAACCGGAACCCTTACCAATATTCCCAGCCCCTTCAGGGCAGCACGAGCGTGTTGATGCGTTTTGGAACTTCGCCGACATTCACGACAGCGATCAGTTTGAGAGTCTTTGCGTCAATCACCGACACCGAGCGTGCTGCAGAGTTCGAGTCAAACACTCGCTGGCTGTCGGGGGTGAAGGTGATCCATTCGGGCACGGCTCCGATGGCTGCGTGATTCGCCGGTTGCTGCACTGGCAGCGCGCAATACCCGACAAGCTGGAGAGCGGGCAGAGAATACTTGAAAATCGCGTTGGCGACAGTGCTGTTGACCCAGAGAGATTTTCCGTCGGGGGCAACTCCGATGCCGTGCGAGGGAGTGCCTAGGCGCTCTTCGGCGCTGCCGAACCCCCCGGGCTGATCCGGCAAAACGATGCGGGCAACCTCTTTTTGGCTGGCGAAATCGACGACCGCGAAGCCATTCAGGCCGGAGAGTTGAACGAAAACACGGCGTGTCGAACCGTCAGGGTTCGCTTCAAATGCCATGGGGCGGACACCCCGATCGAATTTAAGCTCCCAGGCGGCTTTTTCCGCGCTTAGGTCGATCACCGTTGCGGCTTTGTTTTCGATGGAGCCGCTGACCGCATACTTTCCATCCGGTGTGACGAAGATGTTGTGCACGCTGCCGTCGACGGAAATGCTTTTTGTGCGCTCGAGTGATTTGGTGTCGATCACGTCCACCGAGCCAGGATCTTCCCTGATGCCGACGAGTACGCGGCCTCCATCTTTGGTGATCGTCAAATTATTGGGGTGGCCAATGAGAGCCACCTTTTTCAGAATCTTGGCGGATTCGCGATCGACGACATCCACGACCGATTCGGATTCGTTGCTGATGTAGACGCGCTTTGCATCGGGCGAAAAGACGACGCCGTGGGGTAGCTCGATTCCGCGAATCACCTGCACAACCTGATTTGTCGATGAATCGATCACGTCCACCGTGTTGCCGGCGCTGTTGGTTATGTAGATTCGAGCGGAAGCGATCGCGTGCGGATCGATTGCACCGGGCATGGACGCGGAGCGCACCCATTGCGCCAGGGCCATCCAATCGGGGTCTTCCTGCGAAGCGAATTGCCGCCCGCCGGAATGAAATGCGTCGCCGCCCGCTTCGGGAGCGAGAGGATGCACCAAAAGCCTGCTGGACTGCGGCTTCCCCGGGGCCACGAGTTGCGAAGCGCTCTGGAAATTCTGGCGGGATTGTTCTTCGGTCCAATCGGCGAGGCCCGGCGAGAGGACCGCGAGATGAAACACTCGATTGGAGGAAGTGTGACAGCCGTAGCAGCGGGCGTGTCCCGGCCGCTCCTTGAGGAAAATCGGCTGAATCGTGGTTTTAAAAAACTCAAAATCTAGCCCGGCGACGGATTTGGAATTCGAAGCAGTCGGCTGTGGCGAGGGTGCGGCAGAGGCGTGGCGAACCCACTCCGCGAGCATCTGCCATTCCGGGTCGCTCTGCGATTTCCAGAATTTTCCACCCGTGTGCACGGGATCGCCTCCGGCTTCGGGCGCAAGCGGATGCAGAAGCAAACGGCTCTTCAGTGGTTCGCCAGGGGTGGTCAACTGCAGCACGACTTCAAAATTCTTCTGGGATTGTTCCTCTGTCCAGGACGAATTCCCTGCCGATAACGGGTCGAGGCGAAGACGGGTGCTCAAGGTGGAGTGGCAGTCGTAGCACCGAGGGCCGCTTTCCCGTTGTTTCAGGAAAATTGGCTCGATGCGCGTGCGATAAGTTTCAAAATCAAGAGCTGCGCCCCTATGATCATCGGCTTGCTGGGTCGCAGGCTCAGGCATGCTGTTCGCAAGCGACAGTTCGCAGAACATCACTGCAAGAAACGCGAGAGCTACCGCGGAAAGCCTGACACGAGAACCGAATGGCATTTGCCCTTCCTTGCGATGGAATTGTGCGTCAGCGGCCGTAGACCAGCAACCGAAACGTTCCAGAAACCGGGGTTGGCTGCGGATGCGGCTGCTCCGTGCTGGGCTCGGCCGCAGGCGCGAAATCGGCAGTATCTAGGAACAGTTGGTGGCTCTTGGGATCAAGCGCCATGTTGCGGGCGCCGAATTCCGTTTTGACAGCTTCGACCACGCTGAAATTGTCGGGAGAGATTTCATGATAGACGTGCAGCGTGCCCTCTCGCGTTGCGACGAAGAGCATGCCGGTGGATGCTTCGAAGATATTCGTGTCCACGCCGGCGCCGATCGGAAAGGTCTGGACGACCTTGCCCGAGTCGACGTTCATGATGGCCAGCAATTTGTTGCGGCCGCCTATGAATAGCCTGTGATGCTGCGCGTCAAGATCGATGGCGGTGGCTTCTTCCGCTGGAGCGATCGGCCAATGGGACTTAACGGTGTTGCGCATCGAATCGATGGCAACCACTTCGTTCTTATCTTCGACGTTGTCATATATCGTGCCGTGGCCGTCAGGAACGGCGTACTCGGGTCGCCCACCGATTGGTATCGTGGCCAGAACCGTCAAAGCAGCGGGATCAATCACTGAGGCATCGTTGCTCTTTCCATTCATGGTGAAAATATGTTTCGACGCGGGATCGTAGATGATGCAATCCGGATTGCCACCGGTCTTGATATGGCCGGTTGGTTTCAGCGTCTTGAGATCGAACACCACAACTTCATCGGCGCCGCCGTCGCTGATGAATCCGCGGCCCAGGTCATCCATAACCACGATGCCGTGCACCCGCTTCAGGTCTGGAACGCTCCCGACAACCGCGCCAGTATCCGCATTGACGACTTTCACTTCCGTATTGTGGGAGATGTACAAGCGCCGGCTCGAGGCGTCGAACGTGATGTAATCCCAATATTCCTTGCCACCAGGCGCAGCATCAAGATCGTATTTCTTCAGCAGGTGATAGCCGCCGTCGGGCCGGCCAGCCACTGCCAGTCCGGAGCAAAGAATCACCACACTCCAAAAGGTCAGTTGCAGACGTGAAATCGCCATAGCAGAGCCTCCACCAATGCTGGATTGATCTGAGTCTTCGGAGTTCCCCGCACGTTGACGTGCTCATATCCGTCCCGTGCCGTTCGGGCTGCTTCTTTAACTGTCCGCCAGCGTCAATTAAAACGTGGCTTTGAGCGCAAACTGAATCTGACGCTCCGGAATCGTGGTCCGAACCAACTGACCAGCAGTAGTCCCCGCGCTAAACGGAACGCCATTAGTCAGTGGAGAACCATCCGCCGTATAAATATCCGTATTGCCGTCGCCGGGTCCTGGAGGAGCGAAATTCGGATGATTGATGATGTTAAACATCTCCACCCTGAACTGAAGGTTAAAGCCCTCGGAAATTCTCTTGATCGGGATGTTCTTGAAGACGGAGAAATCCAGGCTGGTGATGCCAGGGCCGATGACACTATTTCTGCCAGAGTTACCTCTTAGGTTGAAACAGACCAGTGCAGGCAGAGGTGCCCCGGACAGGGAGGGCGGCGGGTTGTTTGGGTTCGTGGTCGGAGTTATTATCGGGCCAAGATTCGGAGGATTTGGCGTGCAGTTGGCATTCCAGAAACCCAAATTCGGAGCGGTGGGAAGCGAGAAACATTCTGACCGAATGTAGTTGATCGGATTCCCCGGATTTACTGCTGTCCCGCATCCTGGGCCCCTTAACCGGTTAGGATATGCAAAATCGTCGCTGCTGTTTGTGTTGGCGGGATCGTTTCCTGTCCCGTACGTGGGAGTAAACGGCACGCCATCGCTAACTGTGAAAATGGTCCCGAGTTGCCACCCGGACGCCAGCCAATGCGCGGCACCAGTCCAGGATTTTGGAGAAGGCAATTCCCAGGTGCCATTTACCACGAACGTGCGTCCGACGTTGTAGTCGGCCAGGCCGCGAGTCAATTTCATGTCGAACCAATCCAAGCTGGAAATCGAATTCCCGAACGCGTCCCCCGCGACTGTGGCCGAACTCGTGTCCATGGTCTTGCCCCAGGTAAAAGTACCCTGTACTTGAAATCCACGGCTCATTCGCTTCGCCAGTTGCAGTTCGAGGGCATTGAAATAGGAGCGGCCTTGATAAAACATTCCCCGGATCGAGCCGAAGTGAGTATTCAGCGGGTCCACGGGTCCACCATAATTGGGATCGGTGGGATCAGTGATATATGGCCAAACATAGCCGGCGGATGTTTTGGTGGGGAGAACCAGGTTGGCTTCGTCGACGCGGAAAGGTTGATGCACGCCGCGAGAGCCGACATAGGCGACCATGGCCGCGAGATTAGATGTGAGTTGGTATTGGAGGTTGAGATTCCATTGAGTGACGTAGTTACGGTTGGGGTGAGATTCGACGTAGGTGGAACGCAACTTGTTTGGGCTTATCAGACAAGTGTCGACAAGGGGAAACGTGAGAGTGGTACCCGCCGGACAGCCCGCTGGAACAGTTCCCCCAACCTTTAGCGAGGTATATTGAAAGAAGGGAGCCGCCTGAGTAGTGAGCAGGATGAATTGGTAGGGGAGGGGGAGAACGTCAAATAGGCCGGCTCCGCCACGTACTGCCAGCTTCCCGGTTTTGAGCGGGTCCCAGGCGAAACCAACACGAGGCTCGAAGTTGTGGTAGGTGGGGTTGTAGAAGAAAGGACCGGTGCCGGAACAGCTTGGCGGGGTTGTCGTGACGAAGGTGGCACAGACCGGGGCAGGGTCCGCCAAGTGGCGGAGATTGACAATCTTGCCGTCGGTTTCGGTAGGGACGGTCGACATTTCGTAGCGGAGGCCGAGATTGAGAGTCAAATTCGATTTCCAGCGCCAATCATCCTGAATGTAACCGCCAACGATGGACTGGCGGAGGTTTCGCGGGGTCAGAGAACTTGCGATTCCGCCCTGGAACTTACTTGGACTATTATTCAGGAAGCTGGGGACATCCCCAAAAAACCAGATCCCATTGGCATCGGTGAGCGCGGTCACCTGCAACAGCATTCGCTCGAACGCCCCACCGAACTTGATGGAATGCTTGCCGCGGCTGACGAAGGCATCGTCATAGACTTGAAAAGAGTTCCAGCGATATAGGTATGTGGGAAGACCGCCTACTCCACCGGTCATGGAACTGAGGCCGGTGACATTGATCACAGGCGCGTTTCTGCCCGCGAACGCGCCGAGGGTGGTGTCCATCGCGGCCGGCTTTAGCGCGCTCACACTGGCATCGTTGTCTACACGTTCGTGGTTATACCCAAATCGAATCGCGTTTACGAAGGTGGGAGTGAAGCTGTGAGTCTCTTCAACCGCCACAATCTGACGAGAGGAAAGGGTGCTTAGGCCCACATTCCCAAACGAATCGGGCGAGGTGTAAGGCGTACGATCAAACAAGTACGTGCCAAACAAACTGTCCTTCTCTGAGAATCTATTGTCAACCCTCGCGGTCACAAAGTTTTCGTTTACTATTTGTTTTCCGTTATAAATGAACGTGCATGTGGGCATTCCACAGGATACCGGAATCGGGTACAAGGCCATGAATGGTTTGACTGCGGGGTCTACTGGGCCTTGCCAGCTCTCCGGGGACGGAACGGTAAGTTTGTTGGGAATCCCTTTGGATTGACGGATTCCCTCGTAGTCCGCGAAGAAGAAAGTTTTGTTCTTAATGATGGGTCCGCCAATACCTCCGCCGAATTGATTCCTTTTAAAAGGCGCTTTAGCTAGCGTCGGGTCCTCGAAATAATTTCGCGCATCCAAAGTGCTGTTCCTTAGGAACTCGTACGCAGTGCCATGGAAATCATTGGTGCCGGAGCGGGTGATCGCATTCACGACGCCGCCGGAAGTTTTACCGTACTCGGCGGAATAGTTGCTCGTGAGTACGGAAAACTCCTGAATCGCATCAACACCCAGGTTGCCGCCGAGCACGCTTCCCGGAGCGCCGTTCGCATAGTCATTCAGGCTGACGCCGTCGAGGCGGTAGTTGTTCTGCTGCGGACGGGCGCCAGAAATTGTGAGCTGCTGCCCAAATCCGCGATTGCCGCGATCTGATCCGGTGGCGAAACTTGGCTGCGTTTGGATGGTTTCCACGCCAGGCTGGAGGGCCGCCAAGTCGGTCCAGCTGCGGCCGTTGAGTGGCAGCTCACGGACCGTCGTGGCCGTGACGACCGCGCTGATGTCCGAACTCGTGAGCTGTACGTCGGGCACAGCGGCCGTGACTTCCACTCTGTTGGAAATGGTTCCGACGCGCAGGCTCACATCAATCGTTAGCTGCGCGCCAACGGTCATAGTCACGCCGTGACGCGTTTCCGAATTGAACCCGGTGGCGGAAATGGAGATTTGATACGACCCGGACTGCAGATTCACCGTAGTGTAAAAGCCGTCCGCGTTGGTGGTCACTGTGCGTTCGACGCCGGTCGCAACGTTCTTGATGACCAGCTTCGCTTGCGGAATTCCGGCGCCCGCAGTGTCGGAGACCGTTCCCGAGAGCGTCCCCCCCGCCACCTGCGCGAGGGTAGGAACCGAAAACATAATGCCAAGTATCAAGAGAACAGCGGTCGTGCGCGCAAACGAATACAACCTATCAGTTTTTTGAGAGAACACGGACCCACCTCCACGTTGGGCGGAGCCTAGTGTATGGGAGCCGCGGATGCCTTAACCCATGATTAATTTCTGTTTAGATGGTTCCGGAGCGTCAATTTTGCTCACAGGAATCAAAGGAAGAACCACGGCAAAACTGGAGCCGACACCCAGATTGCTGGCGCATTCGATAGTGCCCCCCTGCGCGTGCACGATTGCATGGGCAATGGCCAAACCCAGCCCGCCGCTGTGGGAATCGCCCGCAGTGGAGGGCGCTGCCCTGTAAAAGCGCTCGAAAATGAAGGGCAAATGTTCAGGCGCGATGCCGATACCGTGATCCTGGAAGCAGGCACGAATGGTGCCGTCCACTTGCTCGAGAGTAACGTGGATGACGCTTTTCTCGGGTGAATACTTGATCGCATTGTCGAGGAAGATTAGGAAGAGTTGATGCAGAAACGCTTCATCGCCCGTGTAAGGAAATTCCTGGTCAAGTTGCCGGAGGATGGCAATTCCCTTTCTGCGCGCTCGCGATGAAACCAGCGCACAAGCCTCTTCCAAGACTTCGTTGATATAGAGCGGTTCAGACTCCAGATGCAATTGACCGGCATCGGCGATCGAAAGCGTAAAGAGTCCCTCGACCATGCGTGTGAGCTTTTTCAACTCATCATCAAAAACGGCAAGCGTTTTCTGGTATTCCTCTGCGGTGCGCGGCTTCGAGAGCAGAAGTTCCGTTTCTCCATGAAGGACAGCGATGGGTGTGCGCAACTCGTGGGAGGCGTCGGTGACGAACTGGCGCAACTGGCGTACGGCGGAATCCACGCCGCGAAACAGATTGTTGAAAGTCTCGGCCAATTGACCCAATTCATCGTGCGGAGTCGCCACTGGCAATGGCTCCCAGAATCCCTGGTTTTGCGTAACCCGCTTGGCCATGGTGGCGGCGTGCTGCGTCAGATCCGTGATCGGAGCAAGGCTGCGGCCCACGTAAATCATTGAAATTCCAGCCGTGAGCAACAAACTGATGGGGAATAAAATCAGGACAATCCGCCCGAACGTGTCCAGCACACGGTTGGTCCCAAATGTGGTAATGGCTACCGCCAAAAAGCGCTTCTGGTTGGCCTGCTCAAACGGAATAATCGCGACACGAATGGACTGCTCTCCGCCGATATTGGCTACCTGGAAGACAGAATGGGAAGCAGCAGCGTCGAATGGCTGCAAGCTGATCGGCGCCGGTAGGTTTTTGGACTTTTGAAGAACGTGGCCGTCCTTATCGAGAAGTTCGAAAAATTCTCCCGGGATATCCAGGCGTTCAATATCATGGGCCTCGGGCTCCGCCGCAACGTCGGCAATCAGAAGCCGACCGGTTTCCTGCAACTGATGATTGAGCTGCGAAGGGATCTCGTGTGCGAGTAATCCCCAAAAGGCAAGATACGACGCCACAAGGAGCACGCTGACGACCGTGCAGAAGAGAACCATCATCCGGAAGCGAAGAGTCTTGGTTTTCACGGCTCCACGGCTCCCAGGCGGTACCCGATGCCTCGAACGGTGTGGATCAATTTCACAGTGCGGTTCTGATCGATCTTCTGGCGGAGGCGATTTACATAGACCTCGACGAGGTTGGTTTCGCTGTCGAAATGCCGATCCCAAACGTGCTCGACGATTTCACTGCGCGTCACCAGGTCCGGAGCGTGCAGCAGGAAAAGCTCCAGCAGCGCAAATTCCTTGGAAGTTAGCGGAACCGCCATCTTGCCGCGGGTGGCCCTGCGACGGTGCCGGTCGAGTTCCAGATCGGCATAGTGAAGCTTCGCATTGCCGCTGTGCAAGCCACGCCGGACAAGAGCACGCACGCGCGCGAGAAGCTCCGCAAGGACAAATGGCTTGGTGAGGTAGTCATCCGCTCCGGCGTCGAGCCCTTCGACGCGCTGTTCGACCAAACCACGGGCCGTCAGCATCAGAACCGGCGCTTCCATTCCCTGCTGGCGCAACTCACGGCAGACTTGAATTCCGCTCAGGCCCGGCAGGCGCACATCCAGGAGAATGGCGTCGTAAGTTACGTCCGTGGTGAGCTCCAGCGCCTTCTCGCCGCTCTCCGCAATATCAACGGCGTAGGAGTTTTCGCGCAGCGCTCGCGCAATGAAACTGGCCACCTTTCGTTCGTCTTCGACCAGCAGGATGCGCATAAGCAAACGTTCCTAGAATAAATCGCAGGCGGGAATCATAGCACTACTCAACGCGAAAACGCCCGCCGGGGCAACCGGGGTTATTTCGAATCGTCACGAATTATCTGGCCGCCCTTCATCACAAATTTTACCCGCTCGAGCTCGGTAATGTCCTTCAGGGGATCGCCGGAAACCGCGATGATGTCGGCGAACTTCCCTTTTTCGATTGAGCCGATGCGATCCTGCCATCCCATCATTTCCGCCGCGACGCTGGTCGCGGCTTGAATGGCCTGGCTCGGAGACATTCCGAACTTGACTAAGTACGCAAACTCGGCGGCTTGCGTGCCATGCGGAAATGGGCCCACGCCACTGCCGAAAGAAATTTTGACGCCGCGGGAAATCGCCAGGCGGCCGCTTTTTTCCCGCAACGCCTGCAGGCTGTATTTTCCCCCGGTGGACTTGGCATCGCGCGCCGTGTAGTCGCTGAGAGAGTAGTGGTAAGCGGTAAGCTCCAGGTAAATGCCTTTCTTTTTCATCTGGTCCGCGGTAGCTTCGTCGAGTTCGATGGCGTGTTCGATGGTGTCCGCGCCCGCTTCAACGCAATTCCGCAGACCCTCGCCGCCGAACGCGTGGCAAGCAGCTTTCTTTCCGTGGCGGTGCGCTTCGTCGACGATAGCCACGACTTCCTCTTTCGTAAACGTCGGATCACTGTTCAGTTCGCCGTTGGGCTCAAATTCGTAGTCCGCGGTCGAATGAAACTTGATCCAGTCCGCGCCGTAGTGGATCTGCTCGCGGACCGCCTGGCGCGCCTCCCATGGTCCATCCACCGTCTGATAATTTCTTGGCAAATTTACCTCGGGCGAGCCCAGTATGCCTTCGCCGGTTGCGACCAGTCCCATGGTGGAAACCTGCATCCGCGGCCCCTGAAAGTAGCCCCGGTTAATCGCCTTCTTGATGTCAACATCCGCGTACCCGCCCCCATGGCTCATCAGATCGCGCAGGGTCGTGAAACCCGCGCGAAGATCTTTTTGCGCATTGGCGAGGGCGAGAAGTGTCCGGTATTCGCGTGTGTCATTGATCGGGCTAGCGAATGGCGGCCCGCCCGGCTTGATGCCGTCGAGACCAAAGCCGAATACGTGTGTGTGTCCGTCGATCAGACCTGGAAGCACGGTGGATTTGGTCAGGTCAATCACCTGAGCGTCAGCCGGGATCTGCACGGCATCGGAAGATCCGACAGCCGCTATTTTGTCGTCTTTGACAAGGACAATCTGGTTGTCGAGTAGCTTGCCGGACTTGCTGTCGAACAAGTGTCCCGCGCGAATCGCGATGACCTTGTCGGTCTGCCCCTGTGCTGTGCAGGCTATTGCGGAAAGTGCGAGAAGACTAGCCGCAATCCATCTGAAACATTTCATGCGCTCCTCCAGAGATCGCCTTTCATGATTGTGGAAGTACAGACCGGCCAGGATTCGCTTTCGTTGCCAAAAACAATCTGCGAGGCGGGTGGGCGCGGGCGAACCGCCCACCCGCCTCGGGCCGTTCGAGGTTGCTAGTGCACCTCGAAGACCATAATTTCAGCGTTTGCGGTTCCGTGTTGCGGCACCGCCACGAAATAGCGGTTCAGTTGGGGTACCAGGAGCGCGGTTCTTGCAAGCGGACCGGTCGGAACTTTTCCGAGCAGCTTGTAACTATCCGCGTTGTGCTGCTGATAGACCGACACGTCGCCATCGCAAGAGGCGTAAAGACGCTTGCTTGCGGGATCAAACACCAGGTCGTCCACTCCCTTCGTGATCGGCAGGACGGAAAGCTCTTTGCCGGATTGGGTGTCGAGTACAACAATCCCTCCGCTGCGGCAGGCGATGAACAGGCGATGATTCGCGTCGTCGTGGGCCATGGCGACGTTGGTTTTCGCCAGGGTGATCGGCCAACTTGCAATCAGCGTGCGCTTTTCGCGATCGATGACGTCCACCTGGCTCTTAGCTTTGTTGTTTAGGTAAATCCGTGAACTGGATTTCTCCAGGACCATGGCCTCAAGCGTGTCGCCGTCCACTTTGATGTCAACTACCTTTTTGCCACCGGTGGTGTCCACGACGCTCAGCATCGAGTACGTCTGGTGTACGTCGCCTCCGCCATTGTCAATGTAAAGAAATTTCGTGGCAGGGTCGTACCCGATCGAGTCCGCATCTTCAAGAAGTTTGACGCTGGAAACAATCTTGTAGCTTTCGCTGTCCACGATTTTCACGTCGCCGGCTTCTCCATCGGTGACATAGAGGCGCTTCAGATCCTCGCGGTACAGAATTGCGTGCGGCTTCTCAATTCCAGAAATCTTGTGAAGGAGATTTCCCGTCTTGAGATCGATCACCAAAACCGCCTTGTAAGCTTCCGGAGTGGCGAAGAGCCGGTTGCCCGCCAGATCGATTGCAAAATGATCGAAATTTCCCTTCACATCCGCAGGAAGTTTGTAAGTCTGCGCCAATTTCAGCGGCGCGGCTTCCTGGCTTTGCGTTTTCATGGCAAACAGTCCACACATCACCAGCAACATCGCAATCGTTCTCTTCATCTTTTCCCCCGAAGACAGAGTCACTCGAAATTTCAAACGGACTATTGCCGGCCTCGCGCTACAACGAGCATCCAGCACGACAAAGCATAATATCTATCCGTGCCTAATCGAACTTAAGGCAACATTAATTTCTGTTTAGCCGCCGCGCCAGACGGAGCCGCAAATCCCTTTCAAATACTGGGTATCTCTCATTTCGGGCGCTTTACACATGCCAAGCAAGCGTGGAGCGGCGTTGACGCACTTTTTGGTGTAGCGTAGCATCCGCGTGGTTTTGGTGACCTCAGTTTTTTGAAACCAGTTCACATCATTCCTTCGGAGCCGAACGCATGAAGCGCACTCTCTCGATCCTGTTCACCCTGTTGCTGTCGCTGCCGTTCCTCGCGGCGGCCCAGGAAAAAACCCCGTTGAAGCTCGCGGCAACCATTCCGTTGCCGGGGCTCAAAGATGGAGACTTCGACCATTTTGCCGTTGACCTTGACGGACACCGTTTATTCCTTACCGCAGAAGAGAACGACAAGCTCGAGATCCTGGACACAAAATCAAACCAGCGCCTCCACACCATGGAGGAAATAAAGGCGCCACATGCGATTCTTTTTCGCAAAGATTTGAAGAAGCTGTTTGTAGTCGAGGGCGACGCATCGGCCGTGAAAATCTACAACAGCGAGAGCTACAAGCCGCTCGGCGAAATAAAGGTGTCCATCGACGCGGACTCCATCGCCTACGATGCATCGACCTCGTACCTGTATGTCGTAAACGGTGGCCGCGAGGCACACACGCCCTATTCGTTGATCAGCGTGATTGACACAAACAGTTCGAAGAAGCTGCGGGACATCAGGATTCCCTCCGATCACGTCGAAGCAATCATGCTGGAGAAGTCCGGTCCGCGCATGTTCATCAACATCACCGGACAAAATGCCGTGGGCGTCATGGACCGCAACAAGTCCGAGCTCGGCGCGAAGTGGGCGTTGCCCGCAGGTGATAAACTCAACGTCGCGATGGCCTTTGACGAGGCGAATCACCGCTTGTTCGTGGTCACGCGAAATCCCGGGAAGCTCATTGTCCTTAACTCGGACGATGGAAAAGTTATCGCGGACCTTCCGGCGGTTGGCATGGTGGACGATGCCGCTTATGACGCGCAGCACAAACGCATCTATCTTGCAGGCGATGGGTTCCTCGATGTTTTTGAGCAAAAGGACGCGG
>Ga0210403_10001387_pt1 | contig 23069 bp, 18 predicted proteins | sample IncBWC19MmetaG_FD_150863 | JGI IMG/M metagenome (GOLD analysis project Ga0210403, IMG submission 150863) | Forest soil microbial communities from Barre Woods Harvard Forest LTER site, Petersham, Massachusetts, United States - Inc-BW-C-19-M | ecosystem: Environmental > Terrestrial > Soil >... | reverse complement strand
ACCCGGGTTCCGCTGAACTCCAGCACCTTGTCAATATCCAGCAAGACGATCAGCCGGCCCTGATACTTGCCCAACCCGGTCACACAGTTCAGCCCGCCTTCCACGAAATCGGTTGGAGAAGGATCAATGTCCGCGATTGGAATCTTGAGCACGTCGGAAGCGGAGTCCACGATCAAGCCGCAAAGCCGCCCTCGATGCTCTACCACCAGAATTCGATTGCGCTTGCCAGGAGCGACGGTAGCTTCCCCAAGCCGCTTGCGCAGATCGAGGACGGAAACGATCTTCCCTCGTAGATTGATCACGCCTTCTACGTAGTCCGGGGCGTCCGGCACGGCCGTAATTTCAGGTACTCGAACAATTTCGCGCAGGGCTGTGATAGGTACGCCGTAGGTCTCGCGTCCCACCTTGAAGCCGACGATGTGCAGTTCGCGGTTCATCAGGATTCTCGAGGTTAGTTGCGCGCCCCAGCAGCGGCCTGTCGAGAGCTGCCTCGGACGCCGGCCTTTTCTTCGATGCGCGACGCCACCGCGTCCATCTGTTCGAGCATGAATCTCCCCATTGAGTCGAGCAAATCGCGGGACATCTTTGACATCTGTTCCGCCGAGGCCGCCAATTCGGTCGAGCCCGAGGTCGTGTTCTGCACCAACTCGCGCATCCGTTCCATGGCTTTCACTACCGCGTGTGCGCCCGAAGCCTGCTCTTCGACCGCCGAATTGATTTCGTGCGTGATTTCGTTCAAGCGCGTGGTGGCGCGGGCAATCTGCGAGGAACCATGCGATTGTTCGTTCGTGGCGGCGCCAATCTCCTGCGCGAACTTATACACTTCCGTGACCACATTCGAGATCTTGCGCAACGCCGTGTTCAGTTCCTCTCCGTGTCCCAGCCCTTCGTTCACGATGGCGGTACTGCGGTTCATGTTCTCGACTGCCTTGCGAGATTCCTTCTGGATGCTTTGGATCAGTTCAGAAATTTCCTTGGTGGACTGCGCCGACTTTTCCGCCAGCTTTCTGACTTCGTCGGCAACTACGGCGAAGCCCAATCCATGCTCTCCGGCGCGCGCCGCTTCGATGGCAGCGTTCAGGGCGAGCAGGTTGGTTTGTTCCGCCAGGTCATCGATCACCTCGATGATCTTCCCGATGTCATCCGCCCTTTGACCTAGCACGTCGATGATCTCGCCTGAGGATTGAATGGTGGTGTTGATACGATTCAATCCATCCGTTGCTTTCTCCATGGTGGCAATGCCGTTGTGGACTTCTTCACGCGAGCGGTTGGAAATATCCAGCAGCACTTTGGCGGTATCCGCCACGCGCTGGATCGAGGCCACCATCTGATCGATGGAAGCAGACGTCTCGCTGACGCTCGAAGCTTGCACCTTTGTGCTCTTCACCATGTTCTGCACGTTGACGCTCATTTCGTGCATGGTGCTGGTGACTTCATCGATAGCTGACGAGGTTTGCAGACTGATTTTGGCCGATTCGTCGGACGCTCCCGCGACCTGATTGGAAGCGCTCGCCACTTGCTGCGCGGCATCACGCCCGTTGCGCACTAATTTCCTCAAGCCCTCAATCATGCGCGCGAAGGCCTTGCCCAGCGTGTCATTCTTGGATCGAGGCTGGACTTCAACTCCCAGATTTCCGCCCGCGATAGCCTCTGATACGGAGGCCATTTCGCGGAGGTAGGTGACCATGTTGGAGAAAGTTCGGGCCAGTTCTCCGATTTCATCGCTGCGATGAATATCGATTTCATGGTCCAGATCACCAGCATCGGCGATCTGCCGTGCGATTCTCATCAGATCGTTGAGCGATGAGGTAATGGACCTGGCGGTGGTGTAAGCGATCACGACTCCGAGGCCCAAAGCCAGCAGAGTGCTGAATAAAGCGATCAGAAAGGTGGCTGTTCCCGCTGTCTCGTCGGACTTTCTCCGCGCTTCAAGCACCTTGGTATTTTCGAGGTCAGCAACATCCAGATACTCGGTGGCGTTTTTCACCCAGGAAGACGCGTCTTTCTGCAAATAGAAAATCTGAAGCTCAGCTACCGTGGCATTGCCGCTGTCTACTTCCTTGCGTTTGTCCATCAGTGGTGCGGCAAATTCGCGCGCCCAGTTCTGCTCGCTGCTCTGTACTTTCTCCAGCGCAGTTCGCTGCTGTTCCGAAGTTGTAAGGTTCTCGCCGGCCTGCAGCTTTTCCTCGAGCACCCGCATACCATCGTTCAGCCGCTCGACCTCGCGGGTATCGCCGCTGAGCAGGTAGTTGCTCAGAGACAAGCGGTTCTGCATCATCTGGAAGCGGATCTTGTCGGTGGTCGCAGCCATTTGCAACGCCTGCGAAGCCGCGGCTTTGGCGCTATGCTCCCGTTGCACCGCGATGAGGTTGATGAGGAACAGCACAACGACCATCGCAAGGACGGCTCCGAAGTTTAGGTAGAGTTTCTTGCCAATTGTCATTCGCTGTTCCTCCGCTCGTCTCTCGCGTCCCGCTGTGCGCCCACAGCAGTAGTTGAATCTGATCTAGAGTAGGGTCACTCCTCTCGCATAAATCCGTCTCGGTTAATCCCTTCCCGGTTAATCCTGAGGTTGGAACTTGAACTCCACCGTTCCGGTGCTCTCGGAGTCCGCCGGTTCAAATTTCCACTTCTTCAAAGCATCCATGGCGGCGTTGACCAGGAGCGGGTTCCCGCCGACTATTTTCGTGTCCTTCAAGGATCCATTGGGCGAAACCACCACCAGCACTTTGACCGTGCCCGTAATGTTCATCCGCCGCGCCAACTCTGGATAAGCTGGAGCCACTTTGGTCTTCGCCTTCCGAGTCAACTCGCCCTGCGCCATCGCAGGTAAGGGATGAAAAATTGTGACCGCTACCGTCAAGAGTCCTGCGATTGCCCACAACCGCATGTTTTGGAAAGACACTGCTCCTCCCGATGACATATCCAGCCTTTAGCCACAGCAATGCCCTTGCCATGCTGGTTGGAACCCTAAGCACGAAACGAGAGCGCATGTAAGAGCTTCTAAATCAGCGGTTTATGCAGGTTTTATGGAGCCGCCCGATGGTTGCAGAACGTATTGGATTCGTCTCACGAAGCCTTCCAACTCTCAGACTGAGACACTTCGGCCATTTTTCCCAAGATTTCACAGTTGGGCACTCCAAGCGTTATTCCCTTGACTCAAATTGAGATGGCAGTCTATTTTTCCTGTATATTCAATTACTTGGGATTTGGTGGGCTAAAGGCGGTGCCTTTCTGACTAAGCATGCCGGAGACACGACGGTGCTGGAAAAATCCGTCCCGCGCTCGGATGATGCTTTCCAGAAACTGCTCCTGCGTTTCTCGGATGCAGCCGCCGACGGAATGCCAGCCCCAGCTCTGATCCGGCTTTTCTGTCAGGCTACGCGGGCGTTCTTTCGCGTGGATGGCACATACTTCTGGCGCTACGCTTCTCCGAAGGAATTGGTGGGCGCTGAAGCAGACGGCTTGATGGCCGCTGATTTTCTCGGCCGGCGCCTCAAGAGCCGCGAGAGCGCGGTTGCCATGGAAGCGATTCGACAGCGTACGACGTTGTATGTAACCGATCCTGCACCAAACCGGTATCCCGTGGCTGCTGAATTTCATGCTAGATCCCTGATGGCCGCGCCCCTCGTGGTTTCCAACGAGGTAATCGGCGCTGCGGTATTTCTTCAGGCCTCGGAAGCAGATTATTTCAACGACGATCTAGCAGCTAAGGCGACCATCCTTGCTGGCCAACTCGGTACGTTGTTGGAAGCCAGTCAATCGACTGAGGAATCGAGCGAGGAGCATCGCGGCGCCGAGATCCTGGCTGAAGTTGCTCAAGCGGTAGACGCCGTCGCCGACTCTTCCATGGTGGTCCAGGCTGTGGCGGATCGCTTGCGGATTCTGTTGCGCACCCGGCTGGTCTGTGTTCTTTTGCGCCAGGGAACAACCGTAGGATTGCATGCCGTGTCCGCCGAATCTCCCCAACTGGCAACTTCGGCGCGTGCCCGGTTTGACCGCAGAGGACTGCAATTTGCGGCCGATCTTGCAGCCCGCGCGATCGCCGCCGATGCGCCGATCACGGTCGCGATCGATCCCGTCACCCATGCTCTTGGCGACCTGGTCCCCGCGGGTATGTTGTTGGCCGCTCCTATTCGCACTTCGCGTGCGGAAGGCGCAGTCCTCATCTATCCGCGAAGCGAAGGCGCTTTCAACCAGCAGGAGAAGTCACTGCTCTCGGCGGTAGCCGGGTTTGGGGCCACCGCAATTGCCAATGCTGAGCTGTACGCAACTGCGCGCGCTCAGGCTCTTGAACTGCACCAACTCCTGAACATTCTGACGGAGCTGAGTTCGGTTGGAAATCTCGACGAGTTCCTGCGGCAATTCGTGGTTCGTGCCGCTGACTTCCTGGGTTTCGGCCGGGCTTTTGTCGGGTTGCTCGAAGGGGGAGGGTTTCGGGTTCGCTGGGGAGCCGAAAATGGCCAACCCGGCCCAGTGAATGAAGTGTTTCCTGACGGTGTCGCCAGCCGCGCTCTGTTGAACAAACAACCTTTCTGGGCCAACGATCCTGCCAAGGTCCCAGGCGCCAACCTGGAAATGATTCTGAAGTTCAAGGTGCGTCAACTTTTGGCTGTGCCCCTGCTAGGGGCTGGAGGACGCGTGTTGGGTGTGCTCGGAGTGCTCGACCGGCTGGACCGTACGGGAATCTCGCAAGAAAACGTACGTTCGGCGCAGGCTCTGGCGGCTCAGGTTGCTGTAACTCTTGAGGCGACTCGCAATCTGCACTTGTCCGAACAGCACCGGCGCCGCGCTGAAGCCCTGAAGGGACTCGCATTAGAGTTGAACTCCCACCTCCGGCTTCCGGAGTGCGCCAGGAACTTCGTCGCCCGAGCCCTCGACTTGATGGGAGCCGAAGCGGCCGCGTTCGCAGTCCAGGAAGGTTCAGATCTGGAAACGCTCGTTCTCCACGGGACCTCGACTTCCGGTCTTCAACTCAACTCGCTACTCCGCCGTTTTAATCACGCGCTGGTCGATGCCTTGGCACAGCATCATCCGGAAATAGTCTCGGCAAGCGCTGCCGAGCTGCTCGGCCCCGAGCTAAGTTCGTTGCTAGGCTGGGACGACTGCACCATGATCCGGCTGCTCGGTTCCTCGGGCGATTTGGTAGGCGTCTTGTGTCTCGCCAATCGTCGAAGGGCTCTGCAGGACGAGGACGTCCAACTGCTGCAGGCCATCGCGGCCCATGCCTCGGTTGCCTTGGAGAATGCGCGGCTCTTCACTCGCATGGACCAGGCGAACCGGCATTGGATCGAGATTTTCGATGCCATCACCGACTTCATCGTCGCGCACGATCAATCCGATCATGTTCTGCGGGTAAACCGTCCACTCGCCAATTTCATCGGAGTTCAGCCGCATGAGCTCATCGGCGTCAACATGGGCGCCCTGTTGGCGATGGGAAACGAGACGTCCCTGCACGCATGTCCGTTCTGCCGCTCAACTACGGATGCGACCACAGACGAATATGTTCTCGCCGTTTTGGACCGGACCTATCTTGTGTCCACCTCGCGGGTTCACGGGGCAAACAGCGAGGGCCTCCAGACCATCCACGTGCTGAAGGACATCACGGACCGACGCGAAGCGGAACGACGCTATCGCGAGCTCTTCGACAATATTCAGGAAGGGGTGTTTTTCTCGACCCCCGATGGGCGCTTCATTGAAGTAAACGACGCACTTGTGCGCATGCTCGGATACCGCAACCGCGAGCACCTGCTCCAGGCCGATGTCCGCACGCAAGTATATTTTTCGGCAGAACAGTACGAGGAACTTGCGGGACAGATGCAGCAGTACGGCGCAGTACGGAATCATGAACAAACCCTGCGCCGCCAGGACGGTTCACCGGTTCACGTGTTGATCAATGCTTTCGCCGTACGCGACGCCCAGCAACGCATCGTACAGTTTCGCGGCGTCATGCTGGATATCAGCGGGTTGAAGACATTTCAATCGGAATTGCAACGCGAGCGCGATTTCTCCGGCAAGATTCTCAACAATACTCAGAGTCTGATTCTGGTGGCAGACACTTCCGGCCTGGTCAGTTATGCGAACCGGCGCTGGTACGACATGGGTTATCAACAGAATCAACTGTTGAGCCGGCCCCTGGAAGAGCTCATCGTTCCCGCCCGGCGTCAGGCGCTCAACGAAGCATTCGCTTCAACCCTCGCTGGGCAGCAGATCGATAATCTTGAAGTGCAAATTGTGCATGGTGAAGGGCGAGTCGGATACTTCTCCATGAATTTGAGTCCCATGCGGGATGAGCAAGGCCATGTTGCCAGCATTGTCGTGGTCATGAGTGACATCACCGATGCCGCTACACTACAGGCCAAATTGCTGCACGCGGAGAAAATGGCCGCAGTGGGCCAACTCGTCTCCGGAGTCGCTCATGAAGTCAACAACCCGCTCACCGCGATCCTCGGTTTTTCCGATCTCCTCATGGAGAATCCTGAAATTCCCGAGAGCGCCCGGAAAGACTTGCGCGTCATTCTGGAGCAGGCGCAACGGACCAAGCAAATCGTCCAGAATCTGCTGAGCTTCGCTCGTCAGATGCCGCCGCAACGCAAGCCAGTCCAGCTCAATACCATTCTCAGCCGCACGGTGCAGTTGCGCGCCTACGATCTCCACAGCCGGGGTGTCGAAGTCGCCGAGCAACTCGACCCCGCACTCCCACAGGCGGTTGGTGACGCGCACCAACTGCAACAGGTATTTCTGAATATTCTTAACAATGCTTACGACGCTGTGCGCGACACCGGACGTCCGGCACGCATTGACATCAAGACTACAAACCGGGGCGGAATGGTAGAGGTTCTGTTTCGCGACAACGGTTACGGCATTTCTTTTCCGGAGCGCATCTTCGACCCGTTCTTCACCACCAAGGAAATTGGCAAGGGCACCGGCCTCGGTCTGAGCATCTGCTACGGCATCGTACGCGAACATGGAGGCGAGATTCTTTGCCACAACAATGCCGATGGGGCAGGCGCCACATTTATCGTGCGCCTGCCCGCAGTCTCGGAAGCGGCCGCCGCAGGCGCCGCCGCAGGAGTGATCCCAGCATGACGCCGCCGCCGGACATCACCCCCGCCGCTTTGCCCGTGCTGCTCATCGAGGATGAGCCCGCGGTGATGGCATACGTGCGGGCGACTCTGGAACGCAGTGGCTACACGGTGGTGTGCACGGAATCTGGAGCAGAGGGTCTGCGGCTGCTCGAGTCGGAGCAGTTTCTGGGCGTTGTCTCCGACATGCGTACGCCCGGTGGCGTGGACGGCGCTGACGTGCACGCCTGGTTGAGCCAGCACCGTCCCGATCTCGCCGCGCGCATCGTTTTCATTACCGGCGATATTGCCAATGACGATACCGTCGCCACCTTGCGCAAAACCGGTGCGCCTTGCGTGGAGAAACCTTTCCGGGTTCAACAATTTATTTCGGTCATCGAAAAGACGATGGGGAAGGCACCGTGAGTGAAGATTTACGTATCCGCCTGTTGATTGTCGACGACGAGCAAAGCATCCGCCGGTTGTGCATGACGGTCGGCGAGGCGCTGGGCTATACCTGCATGGAAGCCAATAGCGGCGAGACCGCGCTGGCACTGCTTGAGGAGCAGCCCGCGCACATGATTCTTACCGACATGGTTATGCCCAATATGTCCGGCCTTGAGTTTCTCGAGAAAGTGAAGAAACTGCTTCCTCGCAGCGAGGTCGCGGTCATGACCGGCCACGGCTCCATTGAAACCGCCGTGCAGGCCATGAAGCTTGGCGCCTACGACTACATCGGCAAACCATTTTCTCCTCTGGAAGAGCTGCGTCTGTTCCTGCGCAGGATGGCCGAAAAAGTCCACCTGGTCGAAGAAAATCAATTTCTACGCGAGCGCGTGGATACCGAGAGTGATCTGCACGGCATTGTCGGTTCCTCAGCCAAGATTCAGGACGTTCTACGCATGATCTCGCGGCTGAAAGATACGCGCACTCCAGTGCTGATCTCCGGCGAGAGCGGCACTGGCAAGGAATTGGTGGCACGCGCCATTCACTTCCGCGGATCCTTCGCTAATCGTCCATTTGTGGCCGTCGATTGCGGCTCGCTCGTCCCCACGCTGATCGAAAGCGAACTCTTTGGCTATGAAAAAGGCGCTTTTACCGGTGCGCTACGATCGAAGACCGGATTGTTCCAGTCGGCCAACGGCGGCACCATTTTCCTCGATGAGATCGGCGAGCTACCGTTGGAGATGCAAGCCAAGCTGCTTCGGGTTTTGCAGGAGAAAGAAGTTCGCCCGGTCGGCAGCAATCAGAAAGTGAAAGTGGATGTCCGCGTTGTAGCCGCCACCAACCGCGATCTCGAGGCCGAATACCGCAACGGCACCTTTCGAAAAGATCTCTACTTTCGCTTGAACGTGGTCACGGTTCATTTGCCATCGCTGCGTGAGCGGCGCTCCGATATTCCCATGCTGGCGCACTGGTTCCTCGACCGTCACGCTCCCGATAGCTCGATGCAAGTCACCAACGCGGCGATGAAATGCCTGCTGCAATATGATTGGCCAGGAAACGTACGCGAACTGGAGAATTGTATCGAGCGCGCCGTGGCCCTCGGCGATAGCAAACTCGTCGATCTCGGGGATTTGCCGCCCTCGATTGCGTCGGCCTCGCCTTCCTCGGAGCCGGCTACCGGTATGGTCACGGGCCCAGTTTCTTCCACTGATCTCGAGGACATTGAACGGGCGACGATTGAGCGCGTCTTCGAACAAGTGAAAGGCGACAAGGCGCTCGCTGGCAAGATGCTCGGCATCAGCCGTGCCACTTTATATCGCAAACTCAAGCGCTATAACATTGGCGGTCGCCAGGAGATGAGCCCGACCCAGGCGCTGCAATGATATAGAGTCCGCTCAAAACGGACATTGAATTATCTGGGCGGGGCTTACCCGACAGAGCGAACTGAATCGATCTCTGAAATAAGAGGCACGCGAGCGTCAATGGTAGTGCCGCCAGGCCTCGATCCAATGGAGATGGTGCCGTTCACCAGCCTGATTCGCTCCTGCATGCTGACCAAACCAAGGCCTCGACCCTTCATCGCTGCCTCAAGATCAAAGCCTACGCCGGTGTCGCTGACTGTGAGACGAATATCACCCGACGCCCCCGACAATTGCGCGGTGAAGCGCTGTGCCCCGCTATGTTTTGCTGCGTTGTGCAAGGCTTCCTGCAGAATACGGAACAGGCAAAGCGCCACATTCGGCGGCACTGGGCTGGGTAAATCATGGCTTCTGAAGTCAACCTCAACCTTCTGTTGTTCTCCGAATTCCTGGCAAAAGCCTCTCATGGCCGCAACGATGCCGAGATATTCCAGCCGGGGAGAATGCAACCGGTGCGACAGAGCCTGAATATCGGCAGCTATGGTCGAGGCCTGGTTGCGTAGTTCGTCCATGCGACGGAGGACCTCTACGCTTGAGTCGGGCACTTCCATCTTGAGCCGTTGAAGCTCGATGGCCAGTAGACCAAGACGTTGATTGATGTCATCGTGCAGGTCTCTTGCAATGCGGGTGCGTTCCTGCTCCTGCGCCTCAATCAACCTCCCGCTTACGCCGGAAAGCGCCTCTTCCGCGAGCTTGCGGTCGCTGATGTCCTCGACGAGGGCAACAACCAGCGGAGATCCTCCATCGCCACTCTTCAAGAGTGAGACGTTAAGACGTCCCCAAATCCGGGCACCGTCTTTTCTGATGTAGCGCTTTTCCAATGAATAATGATCGATCGCGCCTGCACGCAACTGCTGAAAGTGAGCCCAGTCGTCTTGTGAATCTTCGGCACTCGCAAATTGGTCGCAACTCATGCTGCACAATTCTTCTCTTCCGTAGCCCAGCATGCGGCAAAGCGCAGGATTCGCGAGCAATAGCCTGCCCTCGAGGTCCTCAATGGCGATTCCCAGAGACGCTTCCTCGAAGAGGTGCCGGAACAGCTGGTCTCCCTCTGCTGGCGACTCCTTGAACGGCACGACGTTTCTATTCGCGGTAGCCATAAGACCTCGACAACCCTGGAACACGTCCGCCGGCTTGGTCAAACCATGCGGAGTCCACCTCGGTTTATCTCGCTTTGAAAAATTCAACGTAGACCAGCACCGAAAGGGCCCACGCTACTACAACAATCAGGATCTTCTTCCACATACCTCACTCGCTTCTCTGAGCAAAGCCCGCAACGACGGAATTATAGCCTGAAAGCCCCGATTGTGGATTCCTCCTATTCATCTTTGAATCAATAACCATAGCCGACCTGAAAGCTAGAACTTATTGCGCTTCGATATTGTTACAAAAATTGAACAACCGGAAATAAACCGCGCGACTTCGCAAGTCTAACCTACAGTCCTTCCTGATCGGAAGTACAGTCTGTTCTGGATATTCTCTGGCCGTTGAAAGATCCACAATCCACAGGGCAATGGGCTCATCGCGTTGGGAGCAAGCCATTTCGGAGCATCGCTGTATTTACGGCAGCAACCCTTCTTGGTCATCTCCCGTCTTATGGGCAGTTCTTAAGTTGGTCTATTATTAAAGAGATAGGCCCTTGCGAGACCTCGTGCTCGCCCGCAGTTCTGTGATAGCTAATTCGGTTGGTTTCGTAAATACTGTTCTGGAAGGGTACAAGTTCAAGCAGCCACAACAGGTTTAACCGGTTCGAGGTGACCAGAAACTGTCATGCGCTGGCTAAGTGTTCGACTCATTGTGTCGCTGATTGTGGGGATCACGCTGGTATCGCTGGCGTTTACCTACAAGGAAGTCCAGCGCCAGAAATTGGGTCTGCGCAAGGACCTGGAGCGGAGCGATGCGGTGCTGGGCGAGAGCCTGGCGGGTTACATCGAACCATACCTCGAAAAGCAATCTCCCCGTCAGCTTCAGAAGATCGTTGATCGATTTGGCAACCGTGAGGATTTGGAGGGGATGGCGATCTATGACAAGGACGGTGGTCTCCTTGCCGCGACGTCCGCCTTGCCAGACCGGCTTGGCAAGCAGCCTCCGATCGTGACTCAAGCGATCGCGACCAACCAGGGGTCGGGCCAATTCAGTCGCCTTGGGACGGCGTCCGTTCACCTCTACGCTTTTCCCCTGCGGCAACATGACGAGGCCGTCGGAGGGCTTGTGATTGTCCACGACGCCAGCTACATCAACACGCAGAGCACCCGCATGTGGAGGGAAGCTTTTGGCAGCGTTTTGGTGCAGGTTCTCCTGATTGCGCTGATTACGCTGCTGATTGTTCGCTGGAGCCTGGTTGGACCCATCGCGAAGGCCGCTCAGTGGATGAAAACGCTACGGACCGGAAAGGGCAACATGCCTTCTGGAGCTCCAGACCTGGGTCTGCTGCGGCCGCTTGCCCGCGAAATGCAGACCTTTGCCGCGAGTTTGATGGCCGCGCGTTCAGCGGCGGAGGTTGAGGCCCAGCTGCGCGAGACTGCGGAGAGTGTCTGGACCGCTGAACGCCTCGCCGTCCATGTGCGCAGCAAACTTGGTGACAGCGGTCTCATCATAGTTTCCAACCGTGAACCTTATTTGCACACCCGCAAGGGTGAGTCTCTCGAAATAGTGGTTCCTCCCAGTGGGCTGGTCACGGCGTTGGAACCGATCCTCTGCGCTTGTGACGGCAAATGGGTGGCCCATGGCAGCGGCGACGCGGACCAGGAAACCGTGGATGTGAATGCTCATTTGCGGGTTCCGCCGGACGATCCGAAATACACTCTGCGAAGAGTGTGGTTGACTAAGGAGGAAGAAGAAGGCTACTACTTCGGCTTTTCCAATGAGGGATTGTGGCCGCTGTGCCACATCGCGCACACTCGTCCCATCTTTCGCACCTCGGACTGGGAGGCCTATCGCGAGGTCAATCAGAAGTTCGCCGATGCCGTGCTCGAGGAGATGGGGGATTTTGAACAGCCGCTGTTGCTGGTCCAGGACTATCACTTCGCGCTCTTGCCGCGACTGGTCAAGAAACAACGTCCGGATGCGCGGGTTGCGATTTTCTGGCACATCCCCTGGCCCAATGCCGAAGCATTCGGCATCTGTCCCTGGCAGCGGGAATTGATCGAGGGAATGCTTGGCGCTGATCTGATTGGATTTCACATCCAATCCCATTGCAACAATTTTCTGCAGACCGTGGACCGTACCCTGGAATCACGAATCGATTGGGAGCATTTTGCGGTCGACCGCGAGGACCATCGCACCGTAGTAAAACCTTTTCCAATCAGCGTGGACTTTCAGGGAATTGCCAGCAGTCCGCGCTCCGGAGAATCGCCCTACACGGAGCGCGTCAACCTGCTCCGAGAACTGGGGGTGAATGCATCGTTTCTCGGAGTAGGCGTCGATCGCGTGGATTACACCAAGGGAATCCTCGAGCGGTTCCTCGGTATTGAGCGATTTCTCGAAAAGTATCCGATCTATCAAAACAAATTTACCTTCGTGCAGATCGGAGCGCCGAGCCGCACCCATATCAAGCGATATCACGATCTACTCGGCGAGGTGGAGGCGGAAGCCGACCGCATCAACTGGCGTTTTCAGAAGGGGTCGTGGAAGCCGATCGTTTACCTCAAGCGGCAGTTCAGCCATGAGGAAGTCGAGAAATATTACCGGGCTGCGGACGTTTGCCTGGTCACATCGCTCCATGACGGGATGAATCTCGTCGCCAAGGAGTTTCTGGCTGCGCGCGATGACGAACAAGGTGTGCTCATCCTGAGCCGGTTTACCGGAGCGGCGCGCGAACTCAACGACGCGCTGATGGTCAATCCTTATGATACTGAGCAGATGGCGGACGCCATTCGCATCGCATTGGAACTACCCGCGGAGGAACGTCAGGCCCGAATGCGGCGAATGCGGAGAGTCGTGCAAGAACATAACGTGTACCGATGGGCAGGGAATTTAATCGCCGAACTCAGCAACGTTCGTCTCGCGCCGGAGAGGATCGAAGCGATGACCGGGCTTAAAGGATTCAGCGCGGGAACCGGTCATTGAGGCCTGGGGTGGGCCATGTCAACGAGTCTTCTGTCGTGAGCAGCTTCTGAAGTACTTGAACCACGCCCGCCCCGTCCTCTCCCGAGGTCACCAGGTGAACGCGTTCTTTCAGGCTCGGAATCGCGTTGGCAACGGCCACCGAGAATCCGCAAAGCCTCAAGAAGGCGAAGTCGTTTTCCGCATCGCCGAATCCCACAACGCTGGCACTTGCCAGGCCCAGTTCAGCCAAGGCTGCCCGGAATCCGGTGGCCTTATCCACTCCAACCGGAAGTGTCATCACGGACTCGCGATTGAAGATGACCTGTAAATCCAGTTCGAGTTCGCGAATGGCCTTGTAAACAGCTGTCTCGTAGGGTCTCACGGTTGCGACAATACTCCGGCCAACTGAGAGAGGATTGGCGCCAGACTGTCGAACTTTTTCCACAAAAGCAACGGGCAGAATCTTGCCCAGAAGTTTTTCCTCTCCCGTAGACGGGTAATAAAGCAGGGCGCCGTTCTCGGCGACGATCAGGTCGAAAATGTCAACTTCCGTAAACACACTTTGAAGGCTCTCGAGTTCACGGCCGGTGATCAGGACAATTTTTCGGCCGGACTCGCGCACCCGCTGCAGAGTCTGGAGAGTATCTTTGGCAACCCGGCCGTTATGGGCCAAGGTTCCGTCATAGTCCGCCGCTATTGCTTGCCATCGAAATCGCATCCTGCTCCTCCAAGTGTGACATAGATGCGCCAGACTCGAAAGGAGCTAGTGAGGCACACTGATTGGCTGGGAAGGGCCTCACCGACGATCGCGTGGTTGCGTCCGATAGAATCAAAAGAAGGCTTTTTGCGGTGCCGCGCAGAACCGCCTTCGTATCGGTGCAGTAGATGAGGAATGGGTGGGCCACGCCGGATGTGGCGCATCATCCTCTCCGTTATTCGTGCACGTTTGCCTGCGGCCACTTACCGAGACGCACTCTGCAGCTTTCGCCATCGACCGCCAGCGCAGCGCGCAAGTCCGGTCCGATGTCCAGTCGCCACATGGACCATCGTTTTGACTCTTCCGGGTCGTCATACACTTCCAACTGCAATTTGGAGCTCGCATCGGCAGGGCTCGGCAGGACACCGAAGCTGCTCAGCGGCATCGACAGGCCTTCTCCTTGGGCCTTGATGTAAGCCTCTTTCGCGGTCCAGCAACTGAAGAACGATGCAATCACTTCTGAAGGAGATTGCGATCGCAACCATTGCACCTCGGGACGCGAAAAGAAGCGCTCGGCTAATTCCATCGCATTCGTATCCTGGCGAATCCGCTCTAGATCAACTCCCACGCGCCGCTTGCGGGTAATTGCGAAGATGGTTGCTCCCTGAGTATGTGAAAGGTTGAAGCGAAGATCAGAATCAGCGGCGAGTTCTGGCTTCCCGTTCGTCGCCGTCTGAAAACGAACTTCGCGGGCCTCGATTTCCAGATACCGGCCAAGAGCTCGCCGAAGCAGGGCTCGGCTGATGAGATATTGATTGCGAGGCCCGGAAAACTTGAAGCGCGCTGCACGCTCTTGCTCTTCCGCAGAGAGCAGTTCCAACAGCAAGTCGGCTTCTTTGTCCCAGGCAACGAGGTCCACATGCCAGACGTGCACTTCGTCATCCGGCAAGATGCCATCGAGATGCCGCAACGGCTCGGTGTCCACAGGCTTAAATATCACGGACAACGTGAAGCTGCAAACCCGCGTTTTTTGATGATGGCGGCCGGGGCAGACTGTGTATTACAATCGGCGTATTCCAGCCGCAGCTACACGCAGTTCGTTTCTACATGAAAACTACTTCAGGGCGCTTGCTGGCCCACCTTGGTGGCCATGAAAAACGTATACGAAGTGCTGCGAGAAAAAGAGATGGATCTGGCCCGCTTGCGCACCGAAGTGGATGCGCTGCGCTTTGTTGCCCCGCTGCTTTCCGACCGAAGCTCCGAACCCACGGAAGTTGAGCATATCCCGCGACCCGACCTCGCGTGGACGCCAGCGCTCGAGAAAAATAAGTGGCCGCTGCAGGTCGGCGATGCGGCTCCGACTTACTCGGACTCCTAGCGCGAGCCTCTTCAGGAAGAATCCCTAAATGCGCTGCGTGCGTCGACATTCGACGCCCGAAGCTGCAATGGTTTTCACCTGGGACGCTTCGCCCATGCTATTTATCCATCGCAACTGTATTGTTTGCAAACAAATACATAGGTCCTCCCTTGGCATGCAGATTGCCCTTCCAGAGTATGGGTTCACATGCCAATCCGGAGATTGTGCTCGCTTCTTCTGGTGGCTTTATCGTCGGCCACCTGCCTGGCCTCAGCCATGGAACCCGGTCTTCGAGTCTCCACAGGGCGGGCATCTTTCACATTGGCCGCTCGCGAACGTGAGATATGGCCTACTCCGTTGCATGACTCGAAGTTTGCCGCGATGATGCGCGCGAATGCGAGTAATAACTGCGAAGCCTCAGCACCTCCCGAACCACTAGCCACGCCGAACCCCTTGCTTGACACGGTGGAGCCGAGCGCCAAAGTGAGTGTAAGTTTCATCATTGGCACCGACGGCCGGGTTCATTCCCCTCTAATCCTTGAAAGTGCGGGACCTACCGAAGACCGTACCATCCTCGACACGGTTCGTTCCTGGCGTTATCGCCCGGCCATGTGCAATGGTGCCGCCACCGAAACTGAAGGAAAGATCGAGTTCTCCAGCCGGTAGGCGTTTTTTTCGACTAGAATGGCCGCTAGGTGAGCCAGTTCCATGGATCATGAAAAACCAACTGGACCGGGCAGGAATTTGCCTGCGTCCGGTTCCGACCCCGACCTCGCGCACAACCCCTCGGTCGACGATTTTTTCCGGCGACTGAAGCAAGATCTGCATCAGCCCAAGCCGGGCAATGAGTCCATTGCCGCCGCTTTGCAAGCGGTTCAGCGCCTGGCTTCGCAGGTGGACACGGACGCATCCGCGAGCGCCGCAGCCGAGATTGCCGTATCTCGCACTTGTCTTTCCTGCGGCAGTTCAAACCCGGTGGAAAACCGGTTCTGCGCTATCTGCGGCGTGCCCCAGCAAGATGCCCCAGCTCGCGAACCGGAAGTCAGACCCGCAGTCGGCTCAAAGCCCGCGCCGCAACCGGCTGGGCAGCATCACTATCATCATCATTATCATCACCACTATTTCTCGTCTCCCGAGGGAGGCGCTCCGACCGCGGGCTTCGAGCCGCGAGCAACCAGTGGCGTTCCGGTGGCTCGAGACGTTCACGCCCGCGTTCCAGCCGGCGGTGGAGCTTCGTTGACCCGGGCAGAGACTGCGGTTCGCAAGCTTACGCAGGATTGGATGCTGGCCTGTAACGGCAAACAACTCGATGATCTGGTCGAGCTCTACGCGGTCGACGCCGTTGTGCTGCGTCCGAATGTGCCGCCGGTTCGGGGCACTGCGGCGATTCGCGAGTTCTTTTTCGGCGTGCTGGACGCCGGACTGGGAGAAGTCGACATGGAGCCGCTGCGGGTGGAGACCTTCGGGGACGTCGCTTTCGAAGCGGGTCGTTGCAAGATGCTGGTTCCGTTCACCATGGGCAAACGCCGCGAAGAGCGCGGGAAGTATCTACTGACTCTGGCTCGACAGGCTGGCGACTGGAAGATCCTCGCCGATTGCTGGTCCAGCGATTTGAGTCTAGGAGTCAATGTGGACTCGGCGCCTCTCAAGTCCAGTGTGCCTGCGCCGCCCAATCCCGCCTTCAAACCGCCGCGCAAGGGCCCGTGAGCAGAGCCGCGGTAGCTGGTGAACCAGAGACCGGTATTGATTTTGCTCTAAAGGGTGCCCCGTTCCAAGCTCCGCTTGGGCGGGGTCGTTCAGATGTCACAGACTCCAGGTCGGTGCGGAGAATAAGCTCATGCCATGCCTCGGGGACTCAAGCGCTTCCAGCAATCCTGCCAGCTTCATCTACTTCTCCCGACTGTACGGATGCGTTCAGTTGAGGAAAAACCCCGCCCAAGCGGAGCTTGGACGGGGCACCCTTCAGAGCAAACGAAGACGATCGTCCGGGCAACCGGTACGAGAGTGGGATGTCTGCAAGACTATGATCGGCATAATGACTAGAGTTTACTTCTAGCGAACGCGATGAACGACGCAAAAACGCTTCCGATCTACCATCCGATAGAAAGTCCCAATCCTTTAAGCGCAACTATGCTGGAACCTTCGTTGCCAAGCGCATGGGTGAGCAAGAAAATTCCGCAGCTGCCGACCAAAAGGAAAACGATTCCGATGATCACAAACTGCCACCGGAAGTTGAGGCCTTCTTCGTGTGCTTACGAAAAAACCATAGCGCAATAACGGCGATATCTACCGTTTTGATCTTCGTTGCGACCGCGGTTTACTCCGGGCTTGCCATTAAACAATGGCTTGCGCCATGCGAGAATCAAACAGGATCAATCGAGATGCGCTGGAATCTGTACAGAGAGCCTTCATCGGCTCGCCGACGATTACTGATAAGGAAAAAATTGTTGATGGGAATACCAAGAAGGTTGTCGGTATTCAGTTCAGCCTGGCTTGGCAAAACAGTGGGACTACACAAGCCAGAGACTTTCGCATTTGTTCTAGCCGCGAAGATGCGCCTATCGGAAGCAGCGAGAATCTTCCCGACAAATGCGGTCAACCCTTTCGCGACGTAGCTACGCCAAAAAGGACCGTCATAAGCAGGCCCATCGTTTTACAGGCTCCCCTTTTGGAGTCTCTCATTGAGGGAAGGACGAAGGTAACGATCTGGGGCTGGGTGAAGTATCGAGATGTCTTTCCAAATACACCAGAACATGTCACCCGCTATTGTGTCGAACTCTCAGGCGTTCTTGGCTACAACAATTCCGACCTCACTGCGCCTTTTGCATTCCAGCAAGCTGGGTGTACGAACTCCTACAGTTGCGTCGACGAAGAATGCACCGCAGCCCATTAACAGTTCTGTCACGGCAATCCGTCGTGCAGAACAAAACTTGTGGAAGCAGTCGCCAGGACGACGACGCGCATTACGTTGGGGAACAACGCTAAACTGAGATGCCACCTGGAGGGTGGCCCGTCCAAGCCCCGCTTGGGCGGGGGTTTTTCCCTCGACTGAACGCCCGAACCTTTCTGATTGCATTCCAGACGAACCATTTTTCCCTTGACCCGGGCGTTCCAAATGGCTAACATAATGACTCTATCATTAGCTGTTTGATAACAGCAATGGCTCTTCGGGATCTTTGACAATTTCGAGGTTCTCGCGCAGGACCCGCAGCCAAACCTCATGAGAACGCCTTCCGTTCTCCAAGATGCTCCCCGCCAAGTCCTTTAGAAGGGATATTTTAGGAGGTATCTCCAAATCCCTGCTTGTTTTCATATGCTTACAAAGGAGCGAACAGTAAAATATCTTCCTCGCTAAGTCCTTTGGAAGGGATATTTTACGAGGGTATCTCCAAAATTGTCCCTTTGTTTTCTTAGATCTAGCCGGAAACCCGTTTTTTGGGGGTATATACCCTATACTCAGTGGTTAACAACGACGACACGAAGTTACCTATCAGTAAATATACCGGGCGGGCGATTCCCAATAGGGTTGCGGATTCTCAACTGGAAGTGACTCCCAGCGTTTGCAAATCCCTGCGCAACTGCTCTGCATCTTTCATTTGGATGACATGCATTCCCAGTTTCGACGCGCTGTCCAGATTTAACGGACGATCGTCGATGAAGCAACACTCCTCCGGAGGCCGCTGCGTGATCTCGAGAGCCAGACGGTAGATTCCTTCCTCGGGCTTGCGCAATCCCACAAAGCACGAGCTCACGAAGAGGCTGAAGATTTCGCGTAAGCCGAAAGTCTGAATGCGGTACAAATTCAGTTCCTTCGATTCGTTGTTGATGGTGGACATCAGATACTTGCACGAACGCGTTAGCTCTTTCGCAAGCCGCAAAGTGTCGGGATACGGTTGCGAAAGGGAGAATATGTGCTGGGTGAAAGCTTCGATGGTGAACGGCCGGGGACGGTAGAAGATGGTGCGCTCGAGATAATCCTGCAAGCTGATCTTGCCGCGCTCGAAGGAAGAAACCAGCATCTCATGGCGGCTTTCGAATTCGGCTTCATCTTCATCATTCAGACCGAATTGTTTGAGAGTTTGCTGGCGCTGCTCGTGGTCCCAGGCGTTGCTGAGCAGCACGCCGCCGACGTCCCAGAAAAGAGTGCTGATTCTTGGCAAAGCGATCCTCCGAAGCTGCGATTGGTCACGAGTGGATATCTTACAAGTTACGCGAGGGTGGCTCTAGCGTACACGGAGACGCAGTGGCATGTGAAAAGCCCCGATCCTTAATCGCAGGACCGGGGCTGGTTGGTTTGCAGGCTTCGTTTAGTAGGAGCCAGTGTGCGGCGTGAAGCTTTGCCGATAGCTCAAGTTGTCGATGTCGCGGAACATCGGTGTTCCCGGCGGCAAGTTTTGCGGCTGGGTGAAGTCCGGATCGAAGATGTAGTTTCGAGTCGGAGGCGTATACACGGAGTAATTGCAACACTTGAATAGCCCCGTGTTGTAGGTGGCGTAGTAGAGGCTTACGAGCGAGCCTTCGTAGTTGAGGGTCGCGTTACCCCAATCCTCAAGGAATCGCAGGAAGTTATGCACGCCACCATCGGTGCCGAAGCCGTAGTCGGCATTGGTCTCCCATCCCGGGAAGGGGAAGTTCATATTCTTACCGCCGGCGACGGCGACTCGATAGTAAGTCGTCGTAGCGGTTCGAGCCGGGGCAGGAACGTTGAATCCGACTGAATTGTTTCCGACATAGGGGTTGGTAGGCCAAACGCTATAAAAGCTGTTCTGATCGATCCAGGCGTTTGAGAGAACGGTTACGGCGTCGGCCACGATGCCGGCCGCAGCCATTCCCACCCCATCAGCTCCAGGCGGGGTGTTCCAGATAAGATCGCCGGGGTTGCTGTTGTAATCGCCGAAAATGTAGACGGGATTTTCCGAGCCCACGGTGAATCCACCTTTACTGTTATCGGGACGGAGCGGCAGATTGCCCAGGGTTCCGTCTACGAGTTTCAGTACGTGGCGGGCGCCGCTGACCCAGTTCTTTTGCCCTAGAGTGCAAGCGGGCATACGTTTGCCGGTAAGGTAGGGATCGGGCGCAGGGGCTGCATTAATGATCTGCCGGTTCACGCTGTTGTTAATGATGTAGGCACTGCCTGTACCGTTGTTAATGCCGTAACCGAAGCCCAAGCCGATATTGCCTGCTCCGAAGTTGTCCAGCTTGCCGTTCAGGTTGACGTCTTCCGGCGAGTTCGGTTTGCCAACGGCGACGGGTTCCAGGACGCCATCGGGATTCCCCGCAGCACTGGCGGCGTTTACGTTGTCTTCCAAGCCGGAATCACCCGTCTTTGTGTTAACGGCTCCGACTTGCGTGCCGTTGGGATTAGGCAGCATACCCCGGCGGTCCGAGAAGTAGAGAATGTAACCGTTCTGAGATATGAAGTCGACCGACGGGCCGCTGACGCCAGTCTGGCCAGCCAGCCATCGCTTCAGGTTGCCTACGTCGAGTTCCACCGCGTTCATGATTCCGTTGGGCGTGCAGCTGTTGTTAGCTTGCTGGGTATCGCGCGATTCGCCTTCTCTCGGATCATAGAAGTTGATGGGATACCAGTTGTTCATGCTGACGCTTTGCAAAGCTGCTTTGCTGTCGCCATACCACGGTAGAAGCGTGGTTTGATCGACCGTAACCTCGGGTGGTTTGGCTTTGACGCATTTCCACCCGCCGGAATTTACGCAACCAGTTGGCCCGGTGCCTTTTTGGTCAGGCCAGCCGCCAGTCCCGTTGCGATCCGCGGGGTACTGGAAAATCAGGATGGCATTGGGATTGATTGGGTTGCTGGTGGCGGTTAGCGGAGGAGTCGGGCCGCGTGCGAATCCCAATTGCAGCCACTCTGCCGTGATGGGGATGTAAGCGCCTGCGGCGTTGCGATATTCGACGCGCAGATAGCCATCGATCAGGTTCCAGGTGTTAGTGAGGTTGGCGGCTGTCGCCGTGAAATAAGGGTAAGGAGCATTGTAGAAAGGGTTTGGCGCCGCGGGGCAAACCGGAGGATTGGTGTTGGTGCACGGCGTCAGCGCAAGGGCCGGCGGCGCGGCGGTCAAGCCGTTGTTGTTGACATTCGCGGCCAGCGTGGTCAGCGGTGCGCCAGGGTCGTTGGTGAATGTGATGTCGGCCGCAATTGGCTGCAACGGCGCGTAAGGCCAGTCCGGAGTCATGGTCGGGTTGGCCACCGGGAACAGGGCGTTCGTCCAGGTACTGCTATCTGGATACGCGGTGGTTCCGGCAGCAAAGTACGTGTTGTAACTGCCGCCACTGGCGAGCGCGGGTAGTCCAGCGGGAACGGATGACGCGACGCCGTAGGGATAGGTTCCGCCGACAATGTTGGCCAGGCGGATATTGTTCGCGTCCCCCACGCCGCCGGGAAGATCCGCTGGAGTATCCGAAAGCAGCACGCGAATTTCGGCTTCGTTATAAAGGCGGGATGCGCCCAGAGCTCCAGTGGTCGATTCTCCCGCTGGCGGCCGGCGAACAATTTCAAAAGACTGCGGTCCCGTGTTTGTTCCCGTCGTGCCATTGACGAAAGGAAGCGTCAGGTTCGTGGCTCCCGTGCCCAGGACGGTGTTTCCATAATCGCCGTCTTCGATAAAAGTGTTGTAGTAGGCTGCGCCTAGAGAAACGGTCTGCCACGACGGCGGACCGACAGTCGGCCCCGAGGCAGGCGGATTGCCACCTGCTCCGGTAATGCTGCCCTCGGTTGATTTCATTGCCCGGCAGGCTGGCTGCGCAGGAAGGTCGCAGCCCCCGCTGGACTGCGGGATCAACACGGTGCCCGAGTCATTGAACGCGTTGGCGGCCAGTCCATTGGGAAGCACGGTGCGGATCACGTTTCCCCACGCCGTAAGTTTGTCGTGGAAGGTGAGCGTGGCGCCGTTGGATACGCCCAGGTACAAGTCACCGTTGGTGTGGACGCGCCCTGCGAAATTGAGATTAGGGCTGCTGAAGAAGCCCAGGTCGCTATTGGAAAACACACCAAACTGGAATACCGGGATCAACGCCACTTCGATGGTCCGGGACATGTTTACTTCATCACCCACCGTCCCGAGCCCGGCCAGCGATGTGGTTGCGGTTACTTGCAGGTTGACAGGAAGCAACTGCGCAAACAGGCCCTGGTACGTTCCGCTGGCGATTTGTCCCCAATTGGTGGCGAGAGTTCCATTGGCATTCGTGGCCGGCGTCAGAGAATAGACGGGGTAACTCATGAAGGCGGTGCTAGGGGGCGCATCCGCACTCAGGGAAGTAATGTCTGCAGGCTGGGGCGATTCGATGTTCTGAAACATGTTGGCCAGGTCCGAGGTCATGTGTTCGATACCACCTTCGGCAGCGTGGAAAGCCAGATTGTTTTGGGTATCCTGGCTACCCACCTTGCCTTCGGTGTTGACCATCATGAGCAGACCAATCGCAATGCCGGACATAATCAGCAACAGCATTAGGGTCGCGACCAGGGTGAATCCTCTTGCATCGAATGTGGTGCTACGGCTCGTATCGCTCTTTATGGCCATACTGACTGTTTGCTTCCTTCCGATTTTTCTTCGTGATTCAAAATTACGGGGTGAGGATATATCGATTCTGGTAGCTCAGATTTCGGGCGCTGATCGAAGTCTGGGTGTCGAAGGTCTGGTAGCCTTTTGAAATCATCAGACCGCTGTTGGCGCCCGACATCTGGGCGCGCGTGGTCAAGTGAATGAGGTTGATCTTGCGGATCAAATTGAAGGATGTGCCCCCTGAATATCCTCCGTCGCCCAGGTTGTTGAGCAGGGCGCCGGCGGTGTTGTAGGTGTCGTAGGTGAACTGCAGGTTGACGACACTCTCTTGAACCGGCACCGGAGTTTGCCCGTTGACTTGCCGCATCAGCGTGGGTGTTCCCACTCCAACGCCCAGCGGATCAGGCATCATCCACAGGTAGTAGGTGATTGCGAAAATACGCGTAGCCGTAGCGGTTGCGGGACAGGGCGTTGCTGGCAGCGGCGCGCATACCAATTGCGCCAAATCGCCGGCGGCAG